>VOFH01001829.1_pt1 | contig 39808 bp, 45 predicted proteins | sample 5384091 | NCBI WGS metagenome assembly VOFH01 (sample SAMN12384727, study PRJNA508395) | human gut metagenome | isolation source: healthy gut G | host: Homo sapiens
TTGTTTTCTAATAAAACCAATCCGGTGTAGCTGCCTGCCAGCACTTTGGATTTATTTTCTCCGACCGGTGTAAAGTTCCAAAAGCCATTTTCACCTATCAGGGGATGGCCGTTCCTTCCTCAATCATAAAGGCTCCATTATTGTGACCGCAGAACAGAGTTTTTCCAATGGCGGTCAGATTCCAGACTTGTCCATCGGCATTCTTTACGGGACGGAGCCAGGTGGCGGATGTCTTTTGATAGGCCAGGGGCTATAATATAATCCCTGATTCGTTCCGAAATTAGATGTATCCATTATGAATAATTGACGGCTTAGCCTACCTCCGTAATTCTGGTTTCCGGTATAGAGGTTTGATAATGGGCTGTTGGTTTCAGATAACTGATGCCATTGTCAAGTCCCAACCATATATTATCTCCTTCGGTCACGTTCAGACTCAGTACGGAATTGTTTTTGCAGGCCCGACCGAATATCATATTGCTCAATCTCTCCTGTAGGAATATCTGCAATAATCAGTCCGCTCTTAATCGTCCCGATATAAATCTTGTCATCCTTTATTTCTGCGCAATACAGCTGACTGGATTTGAGTAACGGATCATTTTGAGTGATGAGCGGAACAGTTGTTGAATTGTAGATATAAATGCCATGATATTCAGTTATCAGTAATAGCTTTTGATCCTGATAGGGAGTATTTCGCTGATATGGTAGTTACTGATCTTTTCCGTACTTGCCAACGGTATAAATAACTGTCCGGTTTGCAGAAATACCCCCGCGTTTTCCTTGAACACATATAAATTTCCGTTTATATTGGCGGAGCAGAGCATACGTTCCTTACTTTGGATAACAGTAATTTCATCGTTCGTAAGTTTGAATATATGGTTGTAGGATACAAAATAGATGCTATGATCTATGCAATAGATATCCCATACATCACTGAAATTGCGATACTTATCTTCCAGACTGTCGGATAAGGAATGATAGTGCATAGCTCCTTTTCGTCTGGCGAGAAATAACCGGAAATTATTGAATGCTCCTACGTAGATACGTTCCTTTGCCGTCATGGTAAGCCGTCCGGATAATCATGCCATTGCTGAACAGATGCCATTAACCATCAAACTGTAGTAACCTGAGTTGTTGGCTGCATAAATCCAGCCGTTGTTGTCACGGGTGATTGTCCAATTCTGCGTGCCCCCACCATACTCCATACGACTGATGTTATTGATATAAGGTAACCAGTTCTTTATGGAGTATATGAACGGAGAAGATGAGTAATAACAATGTCAGTGTGTATTTCATTTCAGCCTCTTTTGCTCCAAAATATAAATTTATTCAATATGAGCTATCGGTTCATGGATATATCTTTCCATTTTCATTTTCTCTTTCCACTTCACCGTGATGTCCGGATTGATCTGTAATCGTGCATCTATCTTGCTGAAAAATCACCGTATCTCCCCTTGCCACATTGCTTTGAAGGCCAATCTGCATTGATGTATGAAAATGCTTTCACGACATCCGGATTACTCTCCACCGTATTGAACAGTTCCTTGTACCAGGTACTCCAGGCACGATTGGCCTGTTCCGGATTGGAAAGGCGTAACTCGGAAGCTACAACTCCCTTTTCCTGAAACATAGGAGTAGATTCCGCAATAAAGAGCGGCTTGCCATGTTTGCGAGCCAGGTCTATCATAGCCTGGCAACGCCCCTGGGCAAACTGGCTGTATGCAAACCAATCTACATATTCATCACCGGGGTAATATTGATAAAGTTCGTCCATACTGCTGTTGCCTCCGGTGGATTGCCAAACATAAGCTACATTGGATATGTTCAGTGAATCGAATAGGGTATGGATACGGCGGAAAGCTGTAATGTAAGCTTCCGGTTGATAGTGATTCCAGGCATGCCCGTCGAATTCATAGCCGATGCGCAGAAATACTCTTCGGGGGCAATGTTTTGTATCCATTCTCCCAAGCGAATGATATAACTGTCATGTTCCCCGCTGGCTACTTTTTTCTTCATGGTTTACTAATTCAAGACCGATGGCTACGTCACAGCCTTTAAGCAGGGGAGATGCAAGTTGTGCGTCCGCAAAGCAATTGCCTGCCCCCAATTGGCATTCGATGTAAGCCCGTCAAGTCCCTGGTAAGTATATCCGTAAGATACATCTCCCGGACGGATGTTGGTATAGATGGTTATACCTGCCGGAGTTCCGAAGAAGTTAACATATCCTTCTTTCCCTTCTATACCGCCTATTGCTTCCATATCCTGACCGATGAAAACCAGGCACTTGCCGTCTTCCGGCTCGAACTTGGCATAGTTTACGGAAGACTTCTTGTTTGTACAAGCTATAGCACAAAGAACTATAGCGAGATAAAATAGCTTTTTCATATAGCAAATTAATAGAGTTTACAATAAAGGTTTGTATTCAAAGCTGTCAAAATAGGCCCATTTGCCCCGTCCTGATACATCCTGGCAGCACATACCGATGAAAGCTCCGGTAAAGGCGGCTTTGTATTCAAACTTGTTGCAAACGTAATCATCAGATATAATGGAAGCATCCAATGTACCCCCTATTTCCTGCCATGTATCTCCGTCGATGGAATAACTGAAGTTCAACTTTTTTCTCTCTGAACGGTTGCCCGCAGCCATACTTCTCCCTTTTCCAGCCGGATATATTCCGGTAACGGCTCACTCCAGCGATTATCATCATTGACGAATATATTCAGCACATAGCTGTTGAGATTCTTCCACGACATGAAGAGATAGTAAAAGTGCCTTGTATTGTAGTAATAGGCCAGTCCTGCCATTTGCTGGAAAGTATCTGGTTGAAATTCCAGTCGGGTGGTAGCTGTAAAGTTGAAGTCTTGTTGTCGCCTGGCTATCATGCTTTGGTGATGGGTGGAACAAAGTGATTCCCTACCTTTAATACTCAGGAATCCACCTCCGTTTCCTGAGTGATACCCAGGTTTCATCCATCGGTACACGGGTGACTGGAAGTCGATAGGCATAGTCTCGTCTTCAAAATCACATCGTTCCGGTAAAGCCTCCCAACGGCAGACTGGCAAGTCGGGAGCTTCAATTTGTACCTGCGGTTCATTACCTCCGCTTTTCAGATACAGCCAGCCATCTTCGTGCCACACTACTTCTTGCAGGCATGTTTCGCGCCCCAGGGTACATCTGCCACGGGTCGTTAATGGTCGCCCTGCAAGGTGGGTCAGTACCATCTGCCATCGGGGAGTAGATACTACCGAGCCGTGACCTGCCTTTTGGAGATACAAATCCGGATTGTGAGCGGAAGTCAGTACCGGATTCGTAGGATGTACTTCGTAGGGACCGGTAATCTGCCGGGATCGTGCCAGAGTTACGGCATGATTATATTCCGTTCCGCCTTCGGCTGTTATCAGATAATACCAACCGTTGCATTTGAAGAGTACGGGACCTTCCGTAACTCCCAATGCAGTGCCGGGGAAGATGTAATAAACCTCTCCGATAAGCCGGTGCTCCCGGTAAGAATATTCCTGCAAGACAATTCCACCGAAGAATTTTCCTTTCCGGTGATCTACAAGCAGATTGGGGAACCCAAGCGCGTCCGTCCTCGTCATGGAACAACGAAGGATCAAACCCGCTACTGTTCAGATAGATGGGATCAGACCATTCACCGTCTATCTCGGTTTTGCCGTCACAAGATAGTTGTGCGTATCTTTCCATCTGCCGTCGAAGCGCTTGACATCTGTGTAGACTAGATAAAACGTTCCGTCCTTGTAGGTCAGATTGGGTGCCCAGACTCCGCAGGAGTCGGGATTTTTTCATATTGAGTTGAGACACGCGGGTGAGTGGCCGGGTTAGTAAATGCCAGTGAACCAAGTCACGGGAGTGATGTATCTGTACACCCGGAAACCAGTCAAAAGTGGAGGTGGCTATGTAGAAATCATCTCCTACGCGGCAGATAGACGGATCCGGATTAAATCCGGTCAGAATAGGGTTTGTAATCATATTCATAGTGCTAAGTTGTTTTTATGAGTTCTTTTTCCAGTTCTTCCATGTTGCGTCCCTTTGTTTCGGGGGTAGAGCAGACTGACGGAGATCAGGCAGAATACCATGATGATAGCATAAATCATAAAGGTATTGCCTGCACCCAGATGTTCTATCTCGACCGGGAACAAGGTGGTGACGGCGAAACTGATAATTCCGTTGAAGACACCTGCAAGCGATATACCCAATCCTTTTTACATGATACGGGAATATCTCAGACAGCAATATCCAGGTAATCGGACCTAGTGAAATAGAGAAGCCGACTATCATGCAGAGCAGTCCGATCAGGATAATGACGGGGGACCCCGACATATAAAACGTAGCAGATACAGTCAGTAGTGTGGCTATCATGATACACGAACCGATAATCAGCAGAGGTTTTCATCCGAGCCGGTCAATCAATGTCATGGATGCAAGGGTCATAACCACCATACATATCCCGATAAGGTTGGATTGGAGTAAAGAGCTGTCGGGGGTGAAACCCGCCATGTCGAACACCTTGGGTGCATAGAATAATACCGCATTGATTCCGCATGCCATCTGGAAGAAGGCGACACTGAAAGCAATAAACAGTATCAGCCGCATCGGGCGTTTAAACAATCTGCGTCCCTGTTCCTGATAGGAGAGGGCAGTCTTTTCCTTGTCTTTCCGTTGGCTCCGGTTTTCGGTCCATACCGGACTTTCCGGTACGAATGTTAATCCGATTAGGTAGATAATCGGGAACAAAGTACCCAATCCGAGCATCCAGCGCCATTTCAGTTCCGGACTGTCGAACCAGCCATTCACCAACGTATTGGAAGCGTAAGCCACCAGATAACCTACTCCGATGTTCAGTTGGTTGAACGATACGAGAAAACCCCGCTTATCGGAAGGTGCAAGTTCCGCAATGTACATGGGGACTACCAGCAGTGAGATTCCTATACCCAGTCCACCGATGAAGCGGCTTATCAGAAAAAACAGATACGTCTGACTGAGTGCACTGCCCAATGTGCAGAAGCAAAAGCAGTGCTGCCAGAATGAGTGATTTCTTTCGTCCGATTCTTTCGCTGACATTTCCGGCAAAGAAGTTACCGATGAAGGTTGCCAGCATGGTGATGCTTACAGCCAGCCCTTCCTGAAAGGAGCCGGATTGCAGACCGATAAAGTCGCCGAAGTACATGCTTGCTCCCGATACATTGGCCGATATGCCCAGCAGCAGACCACCTATCGAGACGATGAAGCAGGTGATGTACAGATATGCATTGTTTCTTTTATCCATTGATTGATTTATTCAGGGTAAATAATTACAGCGTGTTTATTGGGGCAGTTTACTCCAATCCAATTCCGCGGCATGTATATAGCCATTGCCCGAAACTTTCTCTTTCCAGTGGTTGCTTACATATTCACTTTGCTGAATACGTGAGTCACATTGCTGGAAGGTTACATTTACTATCCACATCGGTTGTGAGCCATTCCACATTGATGTAAGAGAAAGCTTTAACTACATCGCTGTTTTTTCGATAACACTGAAGAATTTGGTGAACCACTCATCCCATATCTTCCGGGCTATCTCAGGCTTTTTGATATCCGCATCGAAGTAAGTCTGTCCCTTCTGGAAGACGGGAGTCGATTCGGCTATGAATACCGGTTTGCCTTTCATCCGGGCAAATTCGATCATTACCTGATCCGGCTGCCCGAAATAAGGTAGGCACACCAGTCCACATATTCATCTCCCGGATACCATTTCTGCATATCGGACAGAGGAGTACCATCTCCTTTGGATTGCCATACATAAGCTACGTTGCGGATGCCTGCCGCATCAAAATGATCTTTTGATGTGCTTGTAGGCGGGGATATACGTTTCGGGTACATAATGATTCCAGTCTGTACCGTCGAATTCATAGCCGATACGCAGAAAGACGGGACGGGGAGCAAGCTTCTTGAACCATTCACTTATTATATCCAGCTTCCGGTCGTATTTGCCGGATGCTATTTCCGTTTCATTTCCCACAATGGCAAGCCCTACGGCGATCATTGAGTTGTTGAAACGTTCCGATTGAGGGTATAAGTTGGCACAACAATCACCTGAACCCCAATTGTCGATATCATAAAGACCGGATACTTTATCGGTGTTGCTACCGCCCAGTCCCAAGTAAACGGTTATTCCTGCCGGGTCTGGAAATGATCGCAATAACCTTCATTGTACTGTTCCAGTCCGCCTACTGCTCCTAAATCCTGGCCGATGAAGACAAAGCATTTGCCGTCTTCAGGTTCGTATTTGGAGAGTTCCCGCCCGTTAGGTTCCGGGGCGGGGTATCGTGCTCTTTATTCTCACATCCGATGCAGGAGGTGAAAAGGAGGGGAAGTATGATATACTTTAATATTGATTTCATGATTGATATGAGTTTATAGTTTCATTATATTCATTACTTCTATGTTGTATTCCTAATAATTGAATACTTTTTTATTTGTTATTAACTTTATAAATCAATTACTTACAGTATTCTTGTCCATCCGAAGAAACAATAACTTTCCAGATTGGTGTATTTACCCCAATCAGTAACGACACATCCTTATCCCTATTTTGTGCCGTTATGTTCTAAAATAAAAGCCCTATTAGACAAACTTCTATGAGTTGACCTGCGCAGCGTCAGGCAACAATTTACTTCTTCAGAATAATAGGATGGACGCAACAAACTATACAGAGATGCAGCTCAAGGCTCATCAAAAATGAAAAAGGAGTCGTCCAAACTGAAATTTGCCTAACAGGCTTTTTATAGGGTATGCTAACGGCATCTGTCATATTCATATTTCTTTCCGTTTTTCAGCACATTCAAAATTCTGCTTGATAATTTACGGGCAATGCGTATAATTGCTTCTTGCGGTTTCATGCGTTTACAATATTCACCATAGGCGGCTGCCATGACACGGTCATGCCGTATGATCACCAAGAACTTTCCACCAGCATGGGACCGATTTTTTTTATTTCCCCTGAATGTTTTCTCTCCGTTACAGGATTTCTCTCCACTGCTATGGCTAGTGGGAATAAGTCCCAGATAAGAAGCGAACTCCCGTTGGTTGTTAAACCGGGATATGTCATCTATTTCCGTGAGCAGGCACATGGCGGTATTCACTCCTATACCCGGAATGGAAATAAGAATAGCATAACGTTCTGCGTACATGGGACTCCGTGACAGGTCTGAAGTAGGCGATTTGCCTTAAGCAGGCTTTTCCTGAATAGGTCAACCTGTTCCAGCAGCAAATCAAGACCTATACGGCTCGAAGACAATAAAAAACACATCTTCACGAAGCCAGGACATAAAGCGTTTAGACCAATGAGTATTGGAGCTGGAAAAACAATCGGGTAACTGGACGCCATTATTATAAAGCAAATGCTTCACCGGGATTTATAACCGCCGAGTTGCCGTTTTAAGGTTTTACGTATGCGTACAACACTGCGATTGTCCAGATTTGCTTTCCTACGAATGTAAATGCCTTTAAGGGTACCGGCCTTCAAGGCTTTGGCAAGCTTCTCTGAATCTACAGGATCTGATTTCATCACATTCTCATACTGAGTAGTAGGGACATCCGCTGCATGAATGACCATACAATTAATGCCATACTCCTGTAGAGCGTAATAAGTCGAGAAGCCACTAAAACCGGATTCGTAGACCGCTTGATAGATGCCGTTAGGATAATGTTTCTTCAAATGTTCAAAGAGCTCTTTTGCGGAAGACTTCTGAGAATGCTTCTTTTATAACCCGATTGGGTGATTATTGTTACGTTCCAAGTCTTCAGATGCACATCAATTCCGATATAAATGTTTTGGCCATCGAAATTTATTTCCTTACTTTTGTACCATAGGTGTAATAGTTTTAATTACTGAATATTTGTTGAGTATCACGATTCTACAAATTTAGTAATTCAATTATTACGCCTATTCCTTTATCTAATACTCATCGGTCGGGGAACGCCCAGCGGCAAGGGGCAGGACCACCCGTCCCCGACGAGCGAAAATATCAGCTAATGCAAACATAGTAACTATACCGATATGCGTTATATAGGAGTGAACTGAAGAACGTAACTTCTTGTGTGATAGTGCACTTGGTGTCCCACTAAGATTAGTCGTAGTGGGAAATGGCTTCAGTCGTAGTGGGAAGTATGTTCAGTCCTAATGGGGAATATAGCTCATTACCGCACCACGTTGAATTCATCCCATTACTGCCTCAAATTCGGATTCTTCTCTGTTTCACTGTGAGGAATGGGTAGATAGTAATTGTTTTCATTGAATACCCGTTCCTCAATGGTTACTATTTTATAGTTATTATTGTTTCCGTCAAACTCAACCGTCATTCCCTTGATGGGTGCCCGTAGAGTCGCTGCTTCTTTCCAGCGACGCAAGTCGAAGAAACGGTGTTCTTCCAGACACAACTCTACGCGGCGCTCATTGTGAATACGGATACGCATTTCGTCTTTGGATAAACCTTCCGGTAATCCCGGCTGACCTGCACGGTCGCGAACCTCGTTGATGGCATCGTATACACTCTTGTCCGGTGCAGCCAATGCCTCATTCTGCGCTTCGGCATAGTTCAGTAACACTTCTGCATAGCGGAAATACGGCCAGTTGTTATCCTGTGCAAAGGCTCCGGAGTATAAGTCGGCAGATGCTCCGTCATATTCCTGCATCATTTTGCGAAGTCCATACCCGCAGCGTGCGCGGTAATCGTTGGGCAGACAGTTGCCACTCCAATCCGGGTTTTGCAGATGGCGATGCATAAGCAACTGACTTCCTTCCCAGTAACTTCCATGATAAAGCAAAGTCTGATAGAAACGTTTGTCACGGTTGGCGTATGGGTCCTGTGGATTGTAAATAGATGTAGGATCGGTTATCAATTTACCGTCTGTGGTTTCATAAGCATCGGCTAAGTTCTGGGTGGGATATAAACCGTTCCAGGAACCGCGGTCGGCATCGGCAGGATCAAGACTCCATTGCATGTGGATGTTATGCGTAATTTCCGGGAACTGGAAGCGGCGCTCAAAGATGATCTCCGTGTTGGCATTCGATTTGTCGAAGAATAAAAGAACCGTAGGCATATTCACCATTGCGGTAAAGATGATACACTCCCAGAGTCATGACAGCTTGTGCGGCTTTGGCAGCATCTTCCCAACGCTCTTTAGAGTTGGAGGCATTGTTGAGCGGGCTGGCAAGATAGAGCAGGGCACGAGCTTTCAGCGCCAGGAAGGCACCACGGGTGGCACGCCCTTTCATGGCGTCGGAAACGGTCGGGTCGAGATCTTCCGCATAGTTATCGCTCTCGGTGGCAATGAAGTTTATCAATCCTTCGAAATCGGTGGCTGGTACCAGCAGATTGTCTTCCAGTTGCTGAGCTTCCGTAATCAACGGTGCCCGTCCGAATGTCTTGGCAAGGTCGAAGTAACAGAATGCCCGCAGGAAACGTGCTTCCGCTTCGTAATATTTCTTTTCGGTCGGTGTCAGCACCACGTCTTTGGTGTCCGGAACGGCGGCAATTATCAGGTTACATTTGCGGATAATGCTGTAATTGCTCTTCCAGATTTCGTCGATGAACGGAGTGCTTTGCGCTGTGATCTGTCCCGTATTGAACTGATTTACATTTGCATCGAACTTGCCGTCGAAGTCGTCGGCGCCGGCATCGAAGTTACCGCCGAAAGCGGCAGCCCAGTCCTGATCCCATCCCTGCGTATTACGGTTGAAGCCGCATACCAGTGTACCGTACGTATTGGCTACGAATTGATCGATAAGCTTTTTGTCCTGCCAAATCAAGTCGTCGGAGACAAATGTCGTAGGCTTGATGTCCAGCATATCAGTACAGGAAGTCATGCTGATAGCGGCAAGTAGTATGAATAAGGGTTTAAATATTTCTTTCATGATATTGTCTGTTTAAAATTGAATACTGATACCTGCGTTAAATGATTTCATTTGCGGATAAGACCAACCTTGTGAGTTTACATTTTCGGGGTCTATCTGAGGAACATCGGTAATGGTGAAGAGATTCTGTCCGCTGATGTACACGTACATTCTCTAAACGGAGGTTGCTCAACCATTTGCGCGGGAAGTTGTAACCTACTTCAATGTTTTTCAGTCTGAAATAAGACGCATCATACAGATAGGTCTGCACGGGCGGGAAATCCGTATTCGGGAAGTTGTGCGTGGACTGCTCCAGACGCGGATAACGTGTGCCGGGATTGTTCTCGCTCCATGCTTCTTTTACCCAGAATTGAGGCAGATTGCCATCATTGAAGTAAGGCATTACTACGCCACCATTCAGATAAACCTGCGCATGGGCTGCTCCCTGGAAGAGGAAACTGAGGTCGAAATTCTTCCATGCCAGGCTTCCGTTGATACCGTATACGATTTCCGGTACGTTACCGTATCCCAGATAAGTCATATCACCGGCATTTACCACTTCGTCACCGTTTACGTTTACATATTTGATATCACCGGGGCGGGTCACATAGTCGCTTCCTGCCACTTCCTGTTTGGCATACGCATCTATTTCTTGTTGGTTCTGGAAGATGCCGTCTGTCTTATAACCGTAGTAGCTGTAGATGGGACGTCCGGTTTTTCTCAGGTACTCGGAGGTTCCTGCGGCCTCAGCCATTTCAATATCTTGTTGCGGGCATAAGTGAAGTTTCCGCCTATGGGTAACGGACTTTACCGATGTGATGATTGAACGTCAGGTTGGCATCGATACCTTTATTCTCCACCTTGCCGATATTTTCAAGCGGGAGTTCTCCACCGAACGACCAGGGCACTTCGGCTCCTCGCTGTGCAAGGATGTCGGAACGGGTTTCTTTAAAGAAATCTAAAGACAGGTTGAACATATCAAACAAACCTGCATCTATCGCGATATTCATCTTCTTGGAAGTTTCCCAGGTTGCCAGTGCATTGGCTATGGGGCCGGGAACCAAACCTTTGGTAACCAATTCTCCGAATACGTAGTCGCCAAGGTTATTCGCCAGTCCGCCATTGTGCGAACCGCGTGAAGCGTACAAAGTCGAAGCGGCTGTAATACGGGAAGGCTACACCACCGGTATTGTCGTTACCCAATGTACCATAGGACCCTCTGATCTTCAGGAAGTTTATCTTATTTTTCAAAGGTTCGAAGAACTTCTCTTCCGAAACCACCCAGCCGATAGACGCGGATGCAAATGTTCCCCAACGTTTGTCGGGAGCAAAGTTTTCGGAAGCGTCCCGGCGGATATTCGCTTCAAACAGGTATCTGCCGCCATAATTATAGTTGATTCTACCCACATAGCTGAGGCGTGCCGACTCTCTGTCATATCCACCCAATTGCTGTCCGGTACTGTTACCGGCACTGATCTGATCCATTACGTCCGAGTCGAATGAGTTGCGGGATACCCATACGTTGTGGTATTTTTCTTTGCGTCCCAATGCCATCAACAGGGCTGAAACGGTATGGTTGCCGAAAAAGAACGGTCGTAGGTAAGATGTCCCTGCCACTCTATGTATTCATTGTCATTCTGATTCTGATAGAGTGAGGCGCTGCCCCGTGGCTGCAAGTTGTAGTTGTTGTCTTGGTCGCGTACATACAGGTAAAGGGGAGAGTGACCAGGTCTTCTGGGCGTAATTGTTTTTATCGTATGAGAAGACACCCTTTATTTTCAGTCCTTGGGTTACGAACGGAAGGTCCTGAGTCAGTTCGAGGCGGGTTAACAGACTGTTGTTTCGTGAGTCACTGTATCCCGCGTCTTTGCTGGTTTGCGCCATGATGTTCGGGTGAGTGGCATCGGGTACTGTGTAAAGGCCATTGTCATACTTGGCAAGTAGCACAGGAGTATTACGGATCAGCTGCTGGAAGACATTGGTACTGCTCTGCGGGCTTCCATGACGGTATTCCACACGACCGGATGCATCTACCGAGAGCTGAGTGGTAGAAGTGATCTTTACGTCGATATTGCTTCTTAAAGAGTAGCGTTCGTAGTTCCGATTGTCCCCACAAACCATCCTGATGTACATATCCGAAGCTGGTAAAGAACTTGATGTTATCGCGTCCGCCGTCCACGGTAATGTTGTGCTGATGCTGCACTGCATTCTTTGACAGCATTTCTTTTTGTACCAGTCGGTATTCGGATAGCGTTCGGGATCAGAGCCGTCGGCGAATTTTCTGATTTCCTCGTCTGTATAGATTGTATTGCCCATGTATATGTTCTTCATCCGGGCATAGTCGGTAGAATTGGCAAATTCCGGCAGACTTGTAGGCTTCTGTATTGATACGTTACCCGAGTACTTTACGTGGACTTTTCCGGTATTGCCTCGTTTGGTGGTGACCAGTATAACCCCGTTGGCACCGCGCATACCGAAGATAGCGGCTGAGGCGGCATCTTTCAATACGTTCAGCGATTCTATTTCATTAGGATCTATGCGGGCAAAGTCTTCTGCCTGGCGTTCGATGCCGTCGATGATATAGGTAGGTGAAGTTCCCCCCTGGAAAGTGGCAACACCGCGGATATAGATTTGTGAGCCGTCCAGTCCCGGTTCTCCGGTGGTTTGTTTGGCTATCAGTCCGGGAATCTGTCCGATAAGTGCGTTGGAGGTATTTGCCGATTGGGCTTTCAGGATCTCGTCGCTTTTCACGGAAGCTACGGCACCTGTCAGATTTACTTTCTTCTGGACGCCATATCCCACTACTACTACTTCATCCAGTTTCATGTTGTCTTCACTCATAACTACACGCATATCTTTGGCTGCGGCAAGTGTTACGGTGCGATATCCTATATAAGATATCTTCAGCATGTTTCCTATGCGGGCTTCGAGCGAGAATTTACCGTCTATATCGGAGATGGTACCTTTTTGTGTCTTCTGGTCCTGTATGGATACACCAATCAGCGGCTCTCCGTTTTCATCAATAACCAGACCTTGAATAAGACTCTCTTGTGCGTATCCGCTTGCCGTTATAAGAAGAAATAGTATCCATGCAAGAGGCCGCAGTGTGATAAGTGGCAGTCTTTTCTTCATAATATTAAAAGATTTAATCGTTAATAATAGTGTTTTCATGCAATACAGGGAATAAGGAATATCCGAAATTAGCGCGTTGTAGTCCGTCCATCCTTTGGCCTGTTTGGCTGATACAAAAGTAGAGGGTGGGAGGGTAAAAGCAAGTGAATCACTACTCTTTACATACTTTTGCCGGAGGTAAATTATACGTTTAAAATACGTTTGCTGATTGTTAATATATTGATAAATAGTTGCATATGTAAGCATGGACTTTGTTCGTGTATAAAAATAGCCTTCCTGTTTTCATAGAATCAGCCGAATATAAAAAAGAGGGGAAGCGTTGGCTTCTCCTCTTAAAGATAGGTTTGTGAAGTATGTGATTACCTTCTTTCATTCAGCATTTTCGGTGTCGGGCATTCATGGTTGTCGATAGGAAGCTTCACTTGTTTCAAATCGTCCAATTCATGTATCGGCCTTTCCACTTCGTAAGGGGCACGCATACCCGAAAATTCCTGGAAGTATAGCAGGCAGGCATCTTTCCACCATACGGCATCACGTGCCTGTATCTTCAGGCGTGACTGTACATCCTTGAAACGTTCCGTATCGATATAGTTCTCAGCCAGATCCCATTTTTTCTGAAAGCTTCTTACCTGCTGTACACCATGATCGTAGCGATAGCAAAGCTCGTCCCATAAAGTACGTCCGCTTTTGCATGGTGTGTTGCCAAGGGGCATGATGGAACCATAAGAGATACTCATCCGGACAAGTACGGATGTCATCGTAAAGGCGGCAGAGTGAATCGGGATATTGGGCTGTAGCATTGCTACCCGTATGACTGCGGTCGAAACCTATCCCTTGTTTGTCTGCTCTGTGATAGTAAGACGGCATCCAGTCGGGGCGTGCACCGGGCACGTCGCACCAAGGTTCCGGGCCGTAATGGTGTCCCCATGCAAAGAGGTGATGCAGCCCGAGTGGCATCATATAGTCTACCACAGCCTCGCGGCTTTCCATCATCATGTTATGTATTTCATAGGCAATGGGTGCATGTTTGGGATTATCTTGCATCGAAGAAAGTCTGTTTCAGCCATTCTTCTGCGATTGTTCCCGATGTCAGGGAAGGATTCCAGGCCATGCGCCCGAAAGCGTACCAGTTGGCTTGGGCGAAAGGATGGCCGCACCAGTTTGTATCCGTCCCTATATTGGCAACACCTGCTATGGCTTTCAGTGAAGACGGCTTCACAAAGTCGAAGAACTCTTCCCACATTGGGGCAAGATAGGCAAGGTGATTGGAGAAGCCCAGATATTCTTGTGTAATCTGGAATTCGACCATCTGGGGAGTCCGGGGCATAGCGCCGAATAAAGGACTATATGGTTCGCGAGGCTGGAAGTCGACCGGACCGTTCTTTATCTGTACGATGACATTGTCGCGGAATTGTCCATCCAAAGGCTGGAATTCCAGATAAGCTTGCTTAGCGCGGTCTGCATCCGTTGGGCTGTAGACGAAAGCGCGCCACATGACAATACCTTTATAGGGCTTCAATGCATCTGCCAGCATATTGGCACCTTCGGCATGTGTACGGTTAAAGTCGCACGGGCCGGGCTGTCCTTCGGAATTGGCTTTCACCAGGAAGCCACCGAAGTCGGGGATGGTGCGATAGATCTCTTTGGCTTTCTGCTTCCACCAGGCGATGACATCTTTGTCCAAAGGATCGGCTGTGGAAAGCCCGCCCAGTTGCATGGGGGAGGCAAAGTTGATAGAGAGATATACCTTGATGCCATAAGGACGGAATATGTCTGCCAGAGCCTTTACCTTTTCCAGATATTCAGCGGAAAGGATTTTAGAGGAAGCATTTACATTGTTCAGTACCGTTGCGTTGATTCCGATGGAGGCATTGGCACGAGCGTATGCTTCGTATCTGTCGGAGAGTGTGCCGGGCAGTTCTTCCCAGTTCCAGAGAGATTTGCCGGCATAACCGCGCTCGATGCTGCGGTCGAGGTTGTCCCAATGATTGAGAATACGCAGGTCATAGGCAGGATTCTCCGTTATTTCCTGGTCTGTTTCGAAGGCTTTCCGAAGTTCTGCATTTCTTGCAGACGGATCAGGTGATAGGCAGCATAAAGCAAACCCGTTTCGCTGGGAGAAGTGACGGTGAGTTTTCCATTTACCTGTCGTATGCGGAAGCCTTCGGAAGATAGCTGTTTGTCTTTCTTCAGTACAAGTGTAACGGGGAGCCCTTTCCATGCCTGTTTCAGTTCACGGACAGCTATGTTTAGTGTCGGAGACTGGCGAGGCACTGTAATCTGTGCGTGGGCATCTGTCGATTGCCGGAGCCACAAGCGGCTGCCGTCTTCCGCGGATACGGGTCCGAGTAAACAAGATAATAATAAGAATAAAGAGAGCAGTTTTTTCATAAACAAAAGTATTGGTTGGTTTATTCATCGGCGGGGTAGCGTACTCCCCATTCGCGGCGTAAGTCATCCATCATGCGCATGATGCGCAGGGTTTCGGCGTGAGGCATATAGGGAGATTCGAGCCACCCGTTCCTCAGAGCTTCCATGGATGCATATACCTGGTATTCGTATCCGGTGATTTGTGGCGGACAGTTGTAGACAACTGCCGTCTTATAATCTTCCGTTATTACCCTGATTCGTTGCGGATTGTTGATATTTTCAATGATCAGATGCCCTTTGTCACCGGAAATGATGCCTTGGCGGTCGGTCATACTCAGCATACTGCTGTGCAGTACAGCGATTTTCCCATCCTTGAATGTAAGAGTTATACTATTCTGTGCATCGACTCCGGTATCGGTCTTTACGCAGGTAGAGGTGATACGCTCTACGTCCGTCCCGAAAACCATGGAAGCAAAGTTCAGTGCATACACTCCCAGGTCGAGCAGAGCCCCGCCTGCCAGTGCCGGTTGGCGGAGGCGCTCACGGTTGCCGATTGGGTAACCCAGATTGGCAGACAGCGTCATGGGGCGTCCGATGATTCCACCGTTTACAATGTCATTGATGGTTTGCGATAGAGGCATATAACGTGTCCAGATAGCTTCGGTGATGAAGAGCTCCTTTTCTTTTGGCAAGATTCAGCAGTTCTTCCGCCTGACGGGCATTGGCGGTGAATGCCTTTTCGCATAAAAACCGCTTTGCCTTTCAGCAGACTCCATACGTGCATGTTCAAAATGGTGAGAATGGGGAGTGGCAATATATACCAACTCCACCTCTTCATCATCCAGCATTTCTTCATAAGAACCGTAGGCACGGGTGAAACCCCACCGGTCGGCAAAGTCACAGGCAGTCTGCAACTGGCGGGAAGCGACTGCATAAGCTTCTACTCCCTCCATTCCTTCGAGGGTGATTGCCATCTTTTCGGCAATCCACCCGGTACCTATAATACCTATTTTGACAGTATCCATACTCTATCGGGCAAAGGTTAATCCAGTCCTTCAATGGTGATAATCTTCCCTTCGGCGTCGTATTCCAGTTCGCATACTTTCAGGCTGCGCAACCAGGTGCGTCCGCCGGAAGGCACACTGTCGTGATGGAACAGATACCATTTGCCCCGGTATTCCACAATGGAGTGGTGGGTAGTCCAGCCTACCACCGGAGGCAGGATTACTCCCTGATAAGTGAAAGGACCGTAAGGATTGTCGCCGATGGCATAGCACAGGCGGTGGGTATCACCGGTGGAGTAGGAGAAGTAGTATTTTCCGTTGTACTTGTGCATCCAGCTGGCCTCGAAGAAGCGCCGTTCGTTGTCGCCGGCTGTCAGCGGTTGCCCGTTTTCGTCCAGGATCACTACGGCTTTAGGTTCTTCGGCAAATTGCAGCATATCCGCACTGAGTTTGGCAACGCGTCCGGGGATGGACGGCTCGTTGTCTGCGGGGAAAGTAGCTCCACTTTCCAGTGCCTTGTTGTCGCGGTAGCGTTGCAGTTGGCCGCCCCACAGTCCGCCAAAGTACATGTAGTAGTTACCGTCTCCATCATTCAGAACGGCAGGGTCCATGCTGTAACTTCCGCGCATCGGGTCGGGTTGGGGAATGAACGGACCTTCGGGAGAGTCGCTGACGGCAACGCCGATACGGAAGATATCATTTTGGTCTTTCAGGGGGAAAGTACATATAGTATTTGCCGTCTTTCTCAGCTACGTCGCAATCCCAGAGTTGGCGTCCTGCCCAGGGAATATCTTCGGTGGTGAGTACCAGGCCATGGTCTACGATTTCACCTTTCATGGGGTCATCGGTAGAGAAGACGTGGTAGTCTTTCATATTGAAATGGTCACCGTTGTCATTTTCGGGGATACCGCTTTCCCAGTCGTGGGAAGGGTAGATGTAAAGGCGGTCGTTGAACACATGCACGGCAGGGTCTGCCATATAATCTCCGGGTACCAGGTATCTTTTTTCTTTCTTCATGACTCTATAATTTTAAAGGTTAATATTCTTAATTTGTTTCATCTTATCGAGAAAATAGTTTCAGCTTGAAGAAGCTATAATTTTGCGATCCTCCAAATGGCTATGTGGCGATCCTCCAAATAGGTATGTGGTGATCTCACAAATAGGTATGTGGCGATCCACCCAATAGGTATGTGGCGATCTACCAAAATGAGTGTTCTCTCTGTTGATCTTTGCCTCTAATAGCCTCCTGTAGCATAAATGCCGACCATGGTTCCAGTAAACCTCCGGCTGTCTGCGTGCTTATCAGGTCGGCGGAGACGGGGTCGCCTACTTGCGTCCAGTTACCTTTAGGACTGGTGGAGTAGCTGAAGGTATAGTTTACTGCATTATCTCCTTCTACTTTCAGATATACTTTTCCATTTGACCGGGTTAGCGGGCTGTTTGCCTGGCTGCACAGTCTGCCATGGCTGTATGTTTCCAGAAGCATGACGGGTTTGCCGTCTTGGTCCAATGTCTTTCCGAAGCGAATATAGCAATTATCATCATGGAAACAGATGATACCCGCGAAATCCTTCGGCTGTTGTGGCACGAAGTCCAAGCCGGTCTGAGCTGTGAATGTCCAATTGTTAATCCAGCGGCCGATGGCGGCAGGCTGACGCTTTTGGTTAAGATCAGTGCTGCTGGCGGTCATTTCCAACTGCCCTTTGCTGTTTATATCATAGCAGGGCACCAGTGGAGTGCGGATGAAAAATGCTTCTTTAGCCAGTCCGTTTGCTGTCCATAGTGGGGCAGGACCGTAGGAGCGGTCGGCGGTATAAGTGATGACATCACCCTCAGGAAGAATAATGGGTTGATTCTCTTTCCAGGTTACCGGGAGCATGAAAGTCTCGCGTCCCATCACGTCGTGACCGTTGCGGTAGGGGCGGACACCAAGGAAGACGGCGTACCAGTTGCCATCGGGAGTTTCCACCAGATCGGCATGACCGACGCAGGTAACCGGGTTGGGACGGTCGCCCGGCAAGCCGCGTTGCGTCAGTATCGGATTGATGACACAAGGTTTGAAAGGGCCGAATGGAGACGCAGAGGTGAAGATCACTTCCGAGTGGTTGGGGCCTGTTCCACCTTCGGCAGCCATCAGGTAGTATGTGCCGTTGATGTGGTAGAGGTGTGGACCTTCTATCCAGCTGGGATGCTGGGTTTTGTCTACGCCTCCGTCAATAATCATCTTCTGTTTTCCTACGGTACAACCGTTTTTCCAGTCAAATTCGCGTATCCAGATAGCGCGGTGACCGTCATATTCGGGCTTTCCTGCCGGCCCGTCATTGTTCACAATGTATGCTTTCCCGTCTTCGTCGAAGAGAAATCCGGGGTCGATGCCGCCCACTTCGGGCAGGAAAGGGGGATCACTCCAGTTTCCTTTCTTGGATCATCCGTGGTGACGAAGAAGTTGCCGCCACCGTCTACGGCTGTAGTGATCAGATAGAACAGTCCGTTGTGAGGATTGTATTTGATGTCCGGAGCATAGATACCGCCACTGATGCGCAGGCCGTCGTACATAGGCAACTGTGAGGGGCGGTTGAGGACGTAGCCCAGTTGTTCCCAGTTCGTCAGATCTGTGCTGTGCCAGATGGGTACGCCGGGGTAGAAGGCGAAAGAGGAGTTGACCATATAATAGTCGTTTCCTACGCGGCAGATGCTCGGGTCGGGGTAACAACCCGGTAACACGGGATTCAATGTGCCCGGTGTGGTAACCTGATCAGTTGCTTTATCAGTATCCTTTGGGAGCTACCGTATATGTGAACTCATCGAACACGGCCTTTTTTAGGTTCCAGAATTTCTTTCAGGAAGGGCTTAGGCTGATAGTTACGGTCGAAGAGTAGGGGATATTCCCGTCTTCCCGGTACGGGCCAGTCATTCTTCCAGGAGTCGCCATCCGATACTCCCCAGGCGGTTACGCGTGTAATGACGTCCGAGTGCTTTATGAAAAGTTCCATGAACGATTTCATACGTGCATTCCACAGATTGGAAACACTATCCGGCAGAGCTTCGGGATAGGGATTTAAGGCTTTCTCAAAGGCTACTTTGTCGGCAATATTTGCTCCGCGGTTTACGGTTGGCAAAGCACTCATGTCCCATTCCGTTATCATCACTTTAGTGCCTGTGGAGGCAAAGGCGAGAAGGCTGGTTTCATATTCACCTATGCTGGGGTAATCCAATCCCATATGTCCCTGCATACCTATGGCATCTATGCGCAATCCTTTTTCTTTTGAGTGAATTGACCATACGCACCACTGCGTCTCGGCGTCCCGGTTCGTGCATACCGTAGTCGTTATAGTAGAGTTCCGCTTCCGGGTCTGCCTCATGTGCATATTGGAAAGCCAGCGGGATATATTCTTCTCCCAGTATCTCGTAGAACTTGCTTTTGCGGTAGCTTCCGTCCTTCTTCGATGGTTTCGTTTACTACGTCCCAGCCTTTAATGCGACCTTTGTATCGGCCCACGATAGTATGAATATGGCTTTTCAGTCGCTCTTCAGGACTTCGGGTGAAACATTTTTTCCTTCGGCGTCTACGCAGAACCAAGGTGAGAGCTGGGAATGCCACACGTAAGCAAGACTTTTCAGGAAATTTAGGACAAACATGGTTTCTATATCCGTTTCATTGGGGAAATAGAACAGTGCGGTAAAGATAGCTGTCAGTGTCAGACAGAAGATAAACACACGCTTCTTTCCATAACGGTTGGCTAGGAAACTGGATAATAGGATCACTCCGAAGAATTGTACCAGTGCACCGACCATGTTGAAAACTCCAAAGCCTACTTCGTACGCTTTCTCCGGACTATTGACTATCAATCCGAAAGCATTTAGTATATTGTAGCTAAAACTTGCATTTGCTTCTACGGCTACCAGTCCCAATTTGTCGAGGAAAGTATATAGGGCATTGGCATCTACATAGTTCTCAAAGTAGTAGTTCATGGCACTTCCCCACATGGCTAAGGTGGTGAAAAGGAATAGGGTGAGGATGAACATGGCTCGCCAGGGAATACTGTGGAACACATCTCTTATATCTTTCCGGGTATCGGTCTTTTGGCTGGCGGGTGGGGTTATACGTTCTCGTGCAGAAAAAAAAGTAATGATAAAGAATATAAAACCGATTACTGCAAACAGAGAGATTGTGCAAAGCCATCCGTGTCCTTTGTCACCATTTGCGCCGGCAAATTTACCTACAAGGGGCAGCGTTAAGCCTTGCACAATAAATTGTGCTATGGTAGCGGCTACAAAGCGAATGCTGGTAATGCTGTTACGCTCTTTTATATCACTCGTCATGACACCGCCTAATGAGGCATAAGGGGTATTGTTGAATGAATAGAGTGTCATTAGCAGGGTGTACGAAATGGTGGCATACACTGCAACCAGGCTTTTGTCTTCAATGCCGGGATTATAGAAAGCCAATACATAGAATACCATGAACGGTAAAGCCGTCCATAATATCCAAGGGCGGTATTTACCCCAACGGGTTTGCGTCTTGTCGGATAAGATTCCCACGGTCGGGTCTACAAAGGCATCGACAATACGGGCTATCAGCATGACACTGCCGGCAATGGCACCCTCCAAGCCGAATACGTCAGTATAGAACTTGGTTTGATAAATCATCATCATCTGGAACACTAAGTTCGCAGAGCAATCTCCGAGGCTATAACCTATTTTCTCCGAGATTGAAATTTTCTGGTTCATGTTGTTCATTATGGTATTAATCTGTTGTAAGTCAATTACTGTTGTAGCTTAACCTCCTTATTGTATTTTAGCGCAGTTTCTGCTGCACGTTGCCCCAACGTCTTCTTGTCCAGTGGATGTATGTCGTTCCACTCTCCCAGATCGCTGTTCTTGATGAGGTAGGTATTGGTGTTCATTTGGGCTGCCCTGGCTTGTTCGTGTCGCATTTCTGCCCAGGCTTTACGTCCCTGGATGTCATTCTTTGCAAGGAAATCTGCCAACTCGACAATGTAGAAAGGTAACTGCTCCGAATTGAAGGTGCGCCGCCAGTCGCTAATCATGGCCGACAATAATGCTGCGTATTCGTTGCGGCGTGAAACGTTGGACTCGCCTTGATACCACAATGCGCCGCATATGCCATAATTCTTGAGCGGTGCAATCATGGCGTTGTACAGACAAACCGGTTTGTAACAAAAGAACATCATCTCCGGAGCATCGGGCATCGGGGCTCCCAAACGATACTTCCATGTCGGTTTGAGATTGAGCTCTTTGGCTTGTTCCCTATCTGTTGCCTGATAAATTATTTTATAGGGCTTTTCTTTGACAAAACTTGGTTGGCCACCATTGCTGATGAGGCGTACAGTAATATTGTTTTGTCCGGTTTTGAGTACACCAGCCGGGATTCTGTAAATACGTGGTGGATACTGGTAAGTTGTATTGCCTATAAATATTCCATTTACATATACAGAGTCTGCATCAACGATGCATCCCAAGCGGAGGATGGCGTCACTTCCCGGCGCAATGTCGGTTATGGTAACATCCTGGCGGAACCAGTGGGAACCACCTATCGGATTCAGGCCATTGTTTCCCCAGTCGGCTGAGAACATGTCAACCTCTTGCCACGTATGGTCGTCATAGTTTTCGCTATACCATGGCGTCGCTTCATGCAACCCTGCATCTCCACGGTACAGAGATTCGTTCCAATGACGGAATTTCTCATTTTCTACTTGCTTGATATGTGTGCAGAACTTGTCGTCTTCATATTGCCGTTTGTCATTGATGTATAACGGGAATTGCCTCAGGCCTTCCTCGCTGACCCATGCTTCTACAGGAGTCCCCCCCCAACTGGCATTGATGATCCCTATCGGAATGTTTGTCTTTTCATACATTGCTTTGGCGAAAAAATAGGCCAAGGCGGAGAAATCCATCACATTGTCTTGTGTCAGTGCTTTCCAGCTTGTTTGCGGCATATCTTCTTGTGGCGCATGGAAATTATAGACCTTTGGAATAATGATATGGCGTATCTTTTCATTGTTATAGCCGGCTATCTCATCGGCAAACATATCTGTTACGCGGCTTATGGGCAATTCCATATTCGACTGGCCTGAGCAGAGCCATACGTCGCCCACCAGTATGTTTCTGATTTCAATGTCGTTTATCAGCATGGAGTAAGGGCCACCGGCTTTCATGGAGGGGAGGGTTATACTCCACTGCCCGTCGGCATTTGCTGTGGCAGTGTAGATGTCTTTTAGTTTTTTATTTGTTGTGGAAGTCGGAAAAGTATCTTTGGTAAATCTTACTTGAATGCTTTCTCCTGCATCTGCCGTTCCCCATACTTTTATGGTTTGTTCGCGCTGCAATACCATTCCGTCTGAAATCAGGGCAGGCAACTTTACCTTTGCTCTCACCATCACGGTGCCACAAAGGCAAAGTAACACTGCCATTCCTAACCTAACTTTATTATAACCATTAAACATCATATCTTAATCCTCTTATATTTATTTGTAATCATATAGCACTACGTGTAGAATGCTGAAATGTCCTGTCGGAATTCTGACATGCCGTCCCTGGTGACTCTGGTCACCGTTCATCCGGCGGATATATCCGAGGCTTCCGTCTGCATTCACCTTCACTTCGTCTACAAATCCGATACCGCAACGCTTGCCATGCCATGCCGTCTTGCCACTTCCGGTTTTATTGTTTTCATTTCCTTTTCTTACGAAGCCGTCTTCGCCTAACACCTTGTGTGTTCCGGCAGTTGCTTTTTCTGTGTTTTTAGCAAACTCGATGACGATTCCGCTACTGGCTATTATATATTCGTTTTTCGACATTCTTAGCAAGATTCCTCCTCCCTCCGGCCATACATTGCCGCCTGTGGCACGAGCATCCCACGGCAGTGTGAAATAGTGGCGGCAGGTTATGGTCAAATCATCTTCTGTAATGATGCGCTCCTTGTTCTCTTGGTCGAAAAGCAATCCTTTCATCACTCCTTTGCCTTGATATCCGGTAAGCAATGGCATCAATTCCTTTAATTTCCCATAGCTTTGTACCAATGGCGCGTCTGCTGACTCAGGACTGTCTTCGATGGAGAAAGGACTGAAACCTATTGCGTCATGTTCGCCGAACACATAGAAAGCCCTTACCCCGTTATTGTCTGTCAACCGGATTTCAGGGATGAATAAAGGGTTGTTGTGCAGATGATATTGAGATACCCAGTTCGTGAAATCATTGTCATATAAGTCGGGGGCCAGAATATCGATATCGGGTGCTCCGCAATGCCATATATCAATCAAATGTGCTAACGGTCCGGCCGAAGGGTATTCCCCGGGTTTGCGTCCTCTGCTGTTCATGGCTGCATTGACATAGAGTGGCACATTGTAGATGGAGCGAGCGCTTTGTGCCAGTTTCCCTACATACTTGGCATAATTCCAGGCCATGAAGATTTCATCGGTATAGATGTCTGCACCGAATACCTCTTGCCAGTTCCCTTCTCTCTTGCAGCCTTGTGCTTCCCATTTTTTCAGCAACCGGGGATGAAGGTCTTTTTTGTGCTTTTGCAGGTAAGATGCCAGTTCTTGAGGTATCGGGGCGCAAAAAGCACTGTTGGCTTCCGGTGAATAATCGCGCGCGTCTTCCAGCATGCCGATTTCATTTTCTATTTGTATCATGATGACTGTACCTTCATCTCTGTCGGCGGCAGCGATGTGTTTCAGCCATTGGGTAAAGGCGCGTTGGTCGGCTTGCAGCACTTCATCGGAGAAAGCACTGGCTATTTCAAGGGGCTTGCCGCTTTCGGTATGCGCCCGAGGGTATTTCTTGTCATTTTCCTTGAACCAAAGCGGCGCATAGCAACTCGTGGAATTTTTCCATGCACCGAACCATAAAAAGACAACTTTCAGATTGTACTTGCGTGCTTGCTCCAAGACTTTATCGGTCAATGTGAAATCGAAATCTCCTTCTACGGGTTCCAGCAAATCCCAGTATGCAGGGACTAAAACAGTATTTAGTCCCATTTTCTGCAGTTTGGGAAAGATGCGTTCAATGTCTTGCGTGTTTGCTGCCGATGAATTCCCCAGTTCTCCGCCAAGAATAAGATAGGGAGTATCATTAATGATAAGTTGGGTGGCATTCCCTCGTCTCTGCAAACAGCTTTTCTGGGCACGGCCATATCCGGCTATCAATAGATTTAATATTAAGAGTAAAAAGATTCTTTTCATCAATCCACAGCATTAGTTATGAATGCAAAGATAGTGCTCTGTCCTTTAAAACAGGCTAAGGAATGTTGCACAAAACATTATATAGGTAACATGTGCTTTTGTGTATGTTACATAAACTTTTGTTTATCGTACATTTTTACCAGTTGTTGATATACGTGCGGAACCTACACCTTCGGTAGTTTTGATATAATAAGAGATATAGACTTGGGTTCCTGTTTCTATTTTTTGTGCGAGGTTGGCATGGATTTGTATTTTCCATTCTCCTCCGTCATTATCAGAAGGGTTGATAACTTGCAGACATCCTTTAGCTTTGTTTCCTTCTGTTTCATTCCATGTATTGCAACCATCGGGACCATTCCATTTACTCAACTGTCAATACCGTCTGTGAAACTACCATTATCCAGTAAACTACTTCTACCGGCATCCGGATCTTCTTTCTTTTCACCGAACTTAAAGTCATCTATATAATAGATACCTGCACTGCCACCGAAATCGATAACGATGTGGTCCATATCCAAGTCTTTCTCGTCAGCTGTAAATTCTGCTTCAAAGAAGTCCATTGTCCGGCTGGTAATTTCTGGCTGAGGTAATGACTTCCAGAGTAGCTTGTACGGTTTTGCAGCTGTATCTGGAATAGGTCGTCACCCTCCATTGACTTGACATAGAATGTACATACATAAGTAGTTCCCGCTTTGAAATAGTTGGCCGGTAATGTATAGTAAGCCTGTGCACTGTGATTGGCACCTGCCACGGGGTTTGTCAATTTCATGGCATAATTGCTGTTGTATCCTTCACCGCTTGAAGATATTTCGGCTTTGCATCCGGCGCTTGACCATGCTCCCCAACCTGTGATTGCTCCTGTCTCAAAATCACTGTTACCAATAATATTGGTCATTTTGTCCGTATCATCAGGAATGATGATTATTTCGGTGCAATCAAATTGTTTAAGTAAGTGGCTGCCTGTTGTGTATGCCAGATTAGATTATGGCCATATAAAGCTATATCCTGAGGAAGAACTTGCAGGAAAGCATCTACTTTTGTGAAGTTTGTTTCTCCTTTGCCATTCACAATGGCATCCATCTTCATGGCATTACCCAGCGTAACACTATTAAAGTTTGCGTCTACTATGCTGCGATACTTTTCGTCAGCCATATAGATATCCATTCCCATGCCGAGACCAATAACGAAATCAGTACGGGGAATATAGCTCTTGATTACATCATAGCGGGAAATCTGTTCGGCCAATGCCAGGGGCAGTTCCGAACTGGCGACGCCATTACCTTCGTGGGATTGTACCACTCCATCTTATTGTCATCGCATGCTTGAAAGAGTAAAGCTCCCAAGGCAATAACCGGTAATATATTTTTAGTTTCATACTAATCTTTTGTTTAATCATTATTATTCTGTTACCTCATCTTCCGGGAAATCCGTGTATTCCGGACTGTCCATAGGTACTATGCGTACATTGTCGATATAAATTGTTGCGCTGGATGCTGATGACAGGAATTCCTTTGATGCATCGGAACTGTTGCCGGTGACTTTATCCAGAGTGAAGTCGGAGTTCTCAAAATAGAAACCGAAATTGCAATACGAAGCGGCGGCGCGTCGATCCAGCAGAAACTGATAAGTCAGATTGGCTACGTCTGAGTTGGTAGAGCAAATATAGAACTTGCTGAATGGTATTGTAACCGTTTGCCATCCGGCTGTGTAGAATGGTACAGCCTTACCGTCAACAATCCAGGGTACATAATTATAACAGTCCTTGTTGTCGCTGGAAGCCCATTCACCGCCATTCACGCCATTTACTAAGCAAATTTTGAGGAATCCGCTGTTTACCCAGGGATTAGACTCCGGAACATAGATATCAAACTGGATACCACATTTGGAAACGTTGGTGGTTTCTGCAATGCCTCTGGTGGCCGAGGTCCAGTCGTCCACTCCGTTGCCTGCCGTCCAGACTTCGGCTGTGCGGTTCTTGCCGGCTGCAACCGGGACCTGTTTGGCGGCAGGAAGCATTACGCATTTACCGCGGCCTGTTTCAAAGGATCATTTACCAGGTCTTCCGGGAAAATCATGCTGGCATTGGATCCCCAGGAACCTTGTTGGCCATCCGTATCAAAATCGAGTATAAGTCCTTTTCTATGGTTGAAATAAGCGGGAGAGTAAGCACCGCCGTTGGCGCATTCTATTGCCAGAGAACCACTTTCAGTCAGACCTTCCGAACTTTAACCGTGAAGAACTTTCCGTCTTCATCTGAAAAGATATCACCACCTTCTACTACCACTCCACCGGGGAAAGTAACTTTGGATACTTCCTGCAAGCCATCACCATAAAAACAATAATTGTTTCTCGGGCATTGGGTAAAGTATTGGAGATATTAGTGATGCTCGGAGCACTGGAACGAATGGTGAACGGATAAGTCAGGTCACCGCTGTCTTTTACTAAAACAATTTTATTACGCACACTTTCATCGGCTTCTATAGTGGGCACATCTTTACTTACAGTTACCAGGAATGAGTTGTCGGACACATATACCGGATTGAAGTAACAGCTATATCCATTGATATATACTCTTCTTAGTCCGGTGAAACCCGAGCCTTCTATGCGGATTAATTGTCCCAGACGGGCAAACTCCACTTTTCTGTCGGGAACGTTTGAAGTGGCATCTTCCAAATAAATGCCTGTGATGTGCATTTCGGCTTTGTCATTGTCGTCATCGTCACATGCTGTAAAAGCAAACGAACAAATGAGGACGGCTAACAGAACATTCAGTGCCCTTATCGTATAGTTGAAATATGACTTTTTCATTTGTATCATCTTTATTAGTTAAACAAATCTGTGATTCGGTCTTCCGTAAAAGTGTATGGAACGGGGAGTACCTTTGAGCAAAGGATTCTGTACAGTTTCCGATTCAGGATAGGGCAACAAGAAAATACTTTCTTTTACGGTTCCTATAGAGCGGTTGGTGGCGTCTTTGGAACTATCAATGGATAGAGTCTGCGCCGTTGCATCCCAGAGAACCGGAATGTTGGTGTCACGCATCTGCCCGTAATGTAGTTCATGACGGCCTGCTGCTGGAAATTAGCCCAACGAACCATATCATACCAGTATTGTCCTTCAGGCAAAGTTCAGACGACGGTCACGGCGCAAATCATTAAAAGTAAACGAATTCTTTAAAGGAGCCAGACCGGCGCGGGTACGAACAGCATTGTAATATTCCAATGCTTTATCATCCGTACAAGAGACGTTGGTGCCAAGTGTCACTGATATTTTGGAATCGCTGTCAATATCTCCAGTTTTGTTGGCAGTCAGTGTTAGATTATTGCCAAAACAAGCTTCGGCATAGTTTAGATACACTTCTGCCAAACGAATCATGTAAGTATTGATAGGTGTATTTCCATAACTGATGGAAGCATTATCTTACTGGAACCGCATACATATTTCTTGCAATTTAGTTGAGATTCGGAATATTCAACGGTTAAGCCGCCTTTATCGCTCATCAGCTCCGGATAGAAATCACCATAGGCCATCCAAGTGGCTTTCCGGCGGGTGTCTCCTTGTTCATATTCCCAGACAGCATTAGGCTGTGCTACTGTGGCTCCACCCCAGGCGCGGTCTGTACCGGTAACGTCCGATCCATAGGCAAAATAGTTCTGTATGGTATTCGATTCACCATAAGTATCGCTATTGGCTACCCATTGCAATGCAAACAAAGTTTCGCTATTGTTGTTGTTTTCTATATTGAACAAATCAGCATAATTATCCATCAGACTGAAGTTCTTATTCTCTATTACTTTCAGAGCAGCTTTTCTTAGCCAGTTCCAGATATTCGGAATTACGGGTACCACTGTTCTTATTGTCACTATATCCGGCGTAAGTAAGATATACGCGAGAGAGCATTGCAAATGCGCTGTATTGGTTGACACGACCGGTGGCATAAGATGTTTCAGGTAAATACTTCGCTGCATATTCCAGGTCGCGCATCACGAACTCAAATACGTCTGATGCAGGACTTGGAGCAACAATCGGATTGGCAACCAATTCATCTGAGTTTTCGTTCAAAATGACATTGCCCCACAGCATTCCCAGATAATAATAAGCTACACCGCGCATAAAGCGGGCTTCGGCTATGTATTGCGGCTTTACACTCTCACTCATGCCACCTTTATACCGTTGATAACTTTGTTTGCTTGTTGAACTACAATGTAAAGTGATTCCCATGCTTGTACCAGCGGACTGGTCAGACCGCTTTCGTTCAAATCGGTGAACGGGTAGATATAATCGGGTAGGGGGCGCGCAGATTATATCCGCGACCGTCTCCCATTCCGTAATAGAATTTATCGTTGAAGTGGAACCATACCTTACTATATAAAGGAGCGGTTGCTGCCTTGCAGTCTTCTTCCGACAGGTAGAAGTTGTCTCCTGCAATGTTAGAGTTGTCCTTTGAATCAGGAAGTCACTGCATCCGGTAAATAGCAAGGAAGCTGCTAACACAAAGAGCATATATATTTATTTGTTTTCATAATTATTGAATCTTTAGAAAGTTAAGTTCAAGCCGAAAGTGTAAATTCTCGGAGAAGGATAACGGTAATTGTCAAATCCGGTCAGCAAAGCATCCTGATTGGCAGAACCGATTTCCGGGTCCATACCCTTGTATTTGGTGAACGTGTATACATTTTGTAGGTTGCAGTACACTTTTTAAGTTCTGTATGCCTAACGGTTGCATCCATTTGCGCGGGAAGTTATATCCCAATGAGATGGACTGGATGCGGAGATAAGAACCATCTTCTACATACCGGTCGCTGAAGCGGTAGTTGGATTCATTGGTCTTGGTTGAACCGGACATACGGCAGGCATACTTGTCGCCACCGATGATCTGTACATTACGGTAATCATCCGGTCCGTTGGAATTGATTAATCCGAGCTGCGCATAGTCGAGGGCACTCTTCAGCAGATTGTTGTTGGCGTGCGAGTCTTCCAGTTCCCTGCGTCCCCAGTTCACGACTTCATTTCCTACCGATCGCTCAGATAGACACTCAGGTCAAATCCTTTGTAAGAAAAGGTATTTCCGAAACCGAAGGTAAAGTCAGGCTCGGGATTACCGATATACGTACGGTCCTCTTCGTTGATAACGCCATCGCCGTTGATATCTTCAAACATGTAGTCTCCAATCCATACACTGTTTTTGGCAATGGTCATACCTTCGGGAAGGGCAACGGAGTGACTACTCCGTCTTTCTTGTAATAGAAATCCTCGGCTTTCTCAAAGCGTCCGATAACCTTATATCCATAGAACTGTCCAATGGGCTGACCTACGGCGGTACGGGTAAGGATGGTGATTGTGGAACCTGTCTGATTGGTCTTGTCTATCAAACTGGTAGCCGTATCCATTTCCTTCACTTTGTTGCGGTTCATAGAGAATACGAGGTTGCTTCTCCATTGGAAACCTTTCTTGTCGATGTTAACAGTATTTAAAGTCAATTCGATACCTTTATTTTCAAGTGAACCGATGTTTTTCCAGGGGCGGCTGTTGCACCGGACTGCTTGACGTTCCTACATAAGCCGGAAGAGGCACTTGAAGTAGCAGGTCTTTGGTCTTTTTATAATAGATATCAGCTATAAATTCAATTCTGTTTTGGAACAAGTTCAGGTCGATACCGAAGTTGCTTGAATAGGTTGTTTCCCATTTCAGGTCCGGATTAGGAGTGTTTCCTGCCAGCAAGCCGGTTCCCCAAGTGGTGGGAAGTGAAGAGTAGATGGCGCGATAAGCATTGTTCACCACATTCTGATTACCTACGGCACCCCAGCCCAAGCGCACTTTGAAGTTGTTGATTATATCATTGTCTTTCAGGAATGATTCATTAGAAACTTTCCATGCCAGAGCGGCTGACGGGAACCAGCCCCAACGATTGTCTTTATAGAACTTGGAAGAACCGTCGCGGCGGATGGTGAACGTCAACAGATACTTGTCATTGTACGAATAGAACATACGTCCGAAGTAAGAAAGAATGGAACTTTCACCGCTGTTACCGTTATTGGTGGCTTTGGTGGCGTCTCCCAGTACCAGGTCGGTCGATGCGTTGGAGAGGTATCCGGTACAGGCGCCATACAGGTACTCCCATTTGCTCTGCTGCATTTCCTGGCCAATCATGGCATTAATGTTGTGTACGCCGAAAGTACGGTTGAAGTTGGCGATATTTCTCCAGCTCCAGTACTTGTTGTATGATTTGGAGAAAGCGCCTGTACGGGTTTCGTTGACGATGGCTCCGAATTCGTACGAAGGGTTGAACTTATAAGTATTGGTGATACCGTAGTCGAAAGAAAGCTCTGTCTTGAAAGTAAGCCCCTTGATAATGGTGGCCTCTGCATACGTATTGGCACGTATGTTCATCTTTTCATTGCGGTTGTCATTGATCATGGCAAGACCTACCGGGTTCGTTTGCGTCCACTCGTCCGTATCAGGACCATCATAGTTGCCGTCTGCATTGCGTACAGCTACGTTAGGCGATTGCATCAATGCTGTTCTGGTTAATGATTCATCTGAAATGGTCAGCTTTTGTTTGGATTCGCTGAACGCGAAGTTGATACCCATCTTCAGATATTCTTTCACTTGGGAATCAAAACTGCCGCGCAGGTTCAAACGGCGGAATCCGGAGCCTATTGCAATACCGTCTTGTTGAAGATAACCGGCTCCCATTGCATAATTACTCTTATCGTTACCACCGGTTACCGAGAGGTTGTGACTGGTCATCAGTGCTTTGGAAAACATTTCATCTTGCCAGTCGGTACCATTGCCCAACAGGTCGGGGCGGACAAAACTATTGTCTTTGTTCACAATACCCCAGTCCTGACCTGCATAGTCCTTGCCCGAACGTACATTCCGGTGCTCGGCATACTCGCGCAGGTTCATCATATCCAGTTTCTTCGGCATCTCCTGCCAGCCTACATAACCGTCGTATGTGATGTTCGCTGTACCGGCTTGTCCGCGTTTGGTGGTAATCATAATGACACCGTTGGCAGCGCGCGCTCCGTAAATGGCTGTGGCGGAAGCATCTTTTTAAGACGTCCATGGATACAATGTCCGATGGGTTGATGGATGCCAGTGCGTTGTCGCTTCGAGCCGGTGGAGTTATCTATGATGACTCCGTCGATAACAAAAATAGGTTCATTGGATGAGTTTAGTGAATTGACACCACGAATGCGGATAGAGGAACTACCGCCCGGCATACCTGTGTTGGCCTGTACCTGTACGCCGGCCGCGCGTCCCTGCAATACCTGGTCTATAGAGGTGACAACTGATTTCTTAATGGCATCTTCATTTACCGATACCACCGAACCCGTCAGGTCGAACGTTTCATCTGTCCGTAACCTACTACCACGACTTCGTCCAGCATCTCAGTATCTTCCTTCATCGTAACATTGATTTGTGTCTTCCCGGCTACAGGAATTTCTTGTGTCTTGTAGCCCACAAATGAAATTACGATGGTACTGTTGGATGGAACATTCAGTGTAAAGTTACCGTCGATGTCGGTAATAATACCGTTGCTGGTGCCTTTCTGCACTACGCTCGCACCGATAACCGATTCTCCTGTGGCGTCCTTCACCACACCTTTCACAGTGATATTCTGTGAAAATGCCCATAGAGGTATCAGGCATAATAAGAATAGAAGCCCCAAAGGCTTAAAACAATAATTTGTGCATTTCATAACTGAAATTAATTTAGTTGGATAACAATAATATTCTCTTTCCTTAATAAAGATGTGAAGACATGTTTTCATTCTCAAGTTTCCATATTTGCATCTATCAGATTAAAGGGTTAAACATTGCTTTTTCGTTTGTGACAAAGGTATTCTATAAAAAGAAAAAGCGGATATTTAATTGTAGCCTGTGTTACATTTAAATGTAACATGACTTTTCTCTGTGTTACAAAATCATTCGCTGGTGTTACGTCCCAGGTTTGTTGACGTCCGAAAGATAGAGAATTAAGTGATAAATCCCATATTCCTTTCACTTATATCATTTATTCCTTTCATCCGTATCAATAAGAGGGCTGATGCAAAAGGTGGCATCTTTTGCTGTAAAAGATGCCATCTTTTTGTATCATTAGATGCCACCTTTCGATGTAAAAGATGCCATCTTTTGCAATAGATGTATAAGGCTTCCTGGCAAAAGGGTTTAATGTTCCGCTCCTTTAGGTATAATGCCGAAGAGATAAAGAGCATATATGCAATGGCTTCCCTGTCCATTTCGAAAGTTTTTCTTATCTTTGCTTGCCTTTAAGTATAAAATGCAATGAAAACAGCTCTTAATAAAATCCTCCTTATAGTCTTATTGCTATGTTTGACCGTCCTGTCTTTGACGGCACAAACCGGTAAATTCTATTCTACTAACAACGAATTGTCCAGCAGTCTTATCAACCAGATTTTTCAGGATAAGCGCGGATTTATCTGGATAGCTACTGAGTACGGACTGAACCGTTTCGACGGACTTCGTTTCTCAACTATAAGCATATATCCGGCGACTCCACTTCCATTAAAAACAATTATGTACGCACGCTTTTTTGAAGACAGCCGGCAGAATCTGCTGGTAGGTTGCATCGACGGGTTGATGAAGTATGATTCGGAAACGGATACTTTCCGGGAAATTCCTATGATACGTGCAGGCAAGCGGGTTTTTCCACACATCACGCAGATGCAGAAATTGCATAATGGTGAGATCTGGGTGGTAACTACCGGACAGGGTATTTTCCGTTTGGACGAAGAGAAGCAGCAGGCGGAGTCCATTGACGCCATCATGAGGCAAGTGAATTATAACTTCCAGTCGAATTTATACGAAGATTCTGATTATAATATCTGGATTGGTACGGAAGGGCATGGATTGATTTGCTATCTGCCCGCTACGCAAAAGAAGTCCGTGTGTTCAGATATCCGGTGATTAATGATAACTATGTGTCGGCTATTGGTGAAGATAAGTACGGGAATCTATTCATCGGTACTCAAAAGCATGGCTTGTCCGTTATGATCGTGAGCAGAACCGCTTTATTCCTGTTCCCTATACGGGTAGCGAGGAACTGTCCATTTATTGTCTGACGCTTGGTGGACGACCGGCTGTTGATAGGCACGGAGGGCCAGGGACTGAAGACTTACAACCGGATGACCGGGAAGATAGAGGATTATAGCATCAATTCCGCACCGCTGGATTTTTTCGGAAGGAAAGATACACGCTATCATGGAAGACCGGGACAAGAACCTGTGGGTAGGATTGTTTCAGAAAGGTATTGTTCTGGTTCCAAAGCAAGAAAATCCATTCGAGTATTATGGTAGCAAGTCTATTTATTATAATCCTATCGGACAAGGATGTGTAATGTCCATCTATCAGGATAGTAACCGTCACCTGTGGGTAGGGGCGGACAATGAGGGAATCTTTGAACTGGATGCGGAAGGAAAGAGGCTGCGGCATTATCAGCCCGGCAATAACCCGCGTTCGATGGCTAATACGATTATGTGTATGTACGAGGATACGAACGGAGATTTCTGGCTCGGCACGTACACCCGGGGACTGGCAAAAACTAAACCGGAGAACCGGTGAGTGTGAATATCCGCTGCCGGTGGACAATGAGAAGATTTTCTCGATTACGGAAGACCGGCATAAGAACCTTTATATCGCTACTTTCGGTTCGGGTTTCTACCGCTATAATCTGGTGACAAGGGAGTTGAAGCATTATGAGTCGTCTAAAGATGAGTCGGGCGACCTGACCCGGAATGAACTGGCAAATGACTGGGTGAACTACATCTTCTGTGATAGTGAGGGAATGATCTGGCTGGGACACTATAAAGGTATCAGTTGCTTCAATCCGGTGAATGAGAGTTTCATTAACTACCGCAATGTGAATACTCTGATTGAAGACCGGGTGGGGTATGTTTTGCAGGAAGACCATGCCGGAAATATTTGGGCAGGTACGACGGACGGACTCTATCGCTTCAATAAGAAGACCGAAGAACTGACCTGTTTTACGGTGGCGGATGGTTTGCCTAATAATGTAATCTGTGGAATTTGCGAAGACGAGGAACATAATATGTGGATCAGTACCTATATGGGTATCTGTAAGTATAATGTCGAAAACAACCGTTACATCAATTATTATGCGGGCGACGGATTGCAGGGAAACGAGTTCACGCACGGCGCATTCTATAAAGACCAGGCGGGAAAAGTCTATTTCGGCGGTATAAAATGGTATTACCTATTTCCAGCCTTTATCCATAGGGAGTGTGCTGAAAGACACCAAGGTCTGGATTACGGACTTCTTTATCTTCAACCAGCCTGTACGGAAAAATACGCGTTCGGGAAGGCATACCGTTATCTATACGTCTGTGCCGGATGCGAATATGTTCCAACTGGCTCATTACGATAATACGTTCAGTATCATCTTCTCCACGTTGCAGTATAACAATCCGGAGCAGATATCCTATCAGTATAAGATTGAGGAATTGAGCAACCAGTGGCTCAGCACCGAGCCGGGTGTGAACAGGGTGACTTACAATAATCTTCCGCCAGGCAAATATACTTTCCATGTGCGTGCACTGAGTCACGGCAATCTTTCGGAGATACGTACGGTTAAGATTCTGATTACTCCGCCTTGGTATGAGATGTGGTGGGCGTATTGCATTTATGTTTTTCTGCTCGGCTTGCTTGTATTGGGCATTGTGAATTACATCCTGTCGCGTATGCGCCATCGCCGTGAAATCATGAAGCGCGAACATGCCGAACAACTGAATGAAGCAAAGCTACAGTTCTTTATCAACATCTCGCATGAAATACGTACTCCGATGACGCTGATCATTAATCCCCTGGAGAAGTTGTTGGCCGAAAAGAAGGGAGGGGAAGTACAAAGACTTATCTGATGATTTACCGGAATGCACAACGTATTCTTCGTCTGATAAATCAGTTGATGGACATCCGTAAACTGGATAAGGGACAGATGTTCATGAAGTTCCGTGAAACGGATATGGTTGGTTTCATTGATGATGTGATGCTTACCTTTGATTATATGGCGCGGAAGAAGAAGATACATTTCAGCTTCGAGCACGCTATGCCGCAGTTGAAGGTATGGGTGGATATGAATAACTTCGACAAGATATTGATGAATATCTTCTCCAATGCCTTCAAGTATACACCGGAGCAGGGGTGAAATTACGGTTTCGCTTTCTACCGGGCGCGATGCTACCCGTCGCGATCCTCTGAAGGAATATTTTGAAATAACGGTCACGGATAGTGGTATCGGACTCGACCGGGAGAAGATAGAGCGCATATTCGAGCGTTTCTATCAGATAGATAATGATGTGACGAAACGAATTTCGGTACGGGTATCGGTTTGCATTTGTCCCGTTCATAGGTGGAACTGCATCATGGCATTATCTTGGCAGAGAACAGGGAGGATGCTCCGGGCAGTCGTTTCGTGATCCGTATTCCTTTGGGTTCAGCACATCTGCGTACGGACGAACTGGAAGATGTGGGCTTGCTCATCACCCCTCATGCCGTGCTGGTTAAACCGGAAAAGACGGACTTGGAGGAAGTCTTTTGAAGAAGAAGAGGGTGAAGAGGATGAGGAAAGCAAGAAGACTGGTAAGGCAAAAGAACCGTATGCGCATATTGATAGTGGAAGATGAGGAGAGATTCTTTCTTATCTGAAAGAAGAATTGGAAGGGACTATCGGATAATGACCCGGAAGAATGGCAGGGAGGCTTATGATACTATTCTTGCAGATACTCCTGATTTGGTAATCAGCGATATTATGATGCCGGAAATGGATGGTCTGTCACTTTGCCGGAAGATTAAGCAGAATACGAATGTCAATCATGTGCCTGTAATCTTATTGACTGCCAAGTCGAAACCCGAAGATACCATGGAGGGAATGGCAACCGGTGCGGATGCTTATATGGTGAAGCCTTTCAATACGGAGCTGCTGAAGAGTACGATTGCCAACTCTGCTTGCTAACCGTAAACTGCTGAAGAGTAAATTCAGTGGTGCGCAACAGCAAGAGGACAAAGGTGCAGAAGCTGAGCATGAAATCGGCGGATGAGATATTGATGAGCAAGATAATGAAGGTTATCAATGAGAACCTTTCCAATCCGGATCTGAATGTAGAGATGTTGGCGGCAAATGTCGGTCTAAGTCGCGTCCATGTACATCGGAAGCTGAAAGAACTGACAAACCTTTCGGCACGTGATTTTATCAAGAATATCCGTTTGCAACAGGCTGCCGCACTGCTGAAAGAAGAAGAAACTGACAGTTTCCGAAGTAGCTTATGCTACGGGGTATACGAATCTGTCACATTTCTCCAGTTCTTTCAAGGAGGTGCATGGGATGTCGCCTAAGGGTATATGTTGGCACATCAGGGGTAGGTTTTAGGAATTTATTTATTATTGTAGGGTTTTGAGGTAAATAGGTAGAGTAAATAGAGTATCTCAATTCCCCTCCTCCGTCGGAGGAGGGGTGCCCAGAGGGCGGGGTGGTAGGTAAAGCAAAAAATACCTATGAATCATATCAATAAGGAATTCTTTTCTCACCTACCACCTCCCCGTTGGGGTACTCCTCACTCCAGGAGGAGGGAGGGAATGATAGTATTACTTGATCATTTGATTCATTTCTAATACGTTTTTGCTTTATTGCCAACCTTCACTTACGAAACTTGATTTAGCCACTCCTTTTTAGTACCACATTATTAATATTTACCTGTGCCGCTTATTGCATCGGTTATCACTTCTTTCTTGGCTAATCTTTCCGCAATCAGGCGGAAGTAGCCTTCCTGGCTTTCTTGCAGCCGCCCATCTGCCGTAAATGAGTTTTTGAAGTGTTTCGGTTTAGGAACGATAGAAGCCAGGAAAATACTTTCTTCTAAACTTAACTGTGAGGGGCGTTTGTTAAAAGTAGAAAGATGCCGCTTCGTGGATGCCGTAAACCATAGGGCCCCCATTCCGCTATGTTCAGGTAAACTTCGTACATGCGTGCCTTCGGAGTGAGGTGCTCGGTTTCGATGAGCCAGACGATAAGCGCTTCTTCCAGTTTGCGGGCAATGTTTTTGTTACGGTTCAGGAAAACATTCTTCACCAATTGCATGGAAATCGTGCTACCTCCGCGGGCAAACTTGCGAACTTCAGGTCATGAATCAGAGCTTCTCGCATGGCATCCGGCAGGAATCCCCGGTGATAGAAGAAAGCTCCGTCCTCGCTCTGCATGACAGACATTTGCAGCAGAGGAGAAATGCTGTCAAGGGTGTGAAATTCTCCCATGACGGACCGACAGGGAAGGTGTATACGGGCTGTCCGTTCTCGTACGCTGTATAGATAAACTCATCGGACATCTTACCTAAATCCGTTTTTCCATAATGGAGAATACGGAAATCTTTTTCTTTCAGTTCCGACTCAAACTTCAAACTATCCAGTTGAGAGAAATCCACGTCAATAGAAAGTGATAAGCTAATTGTCCGGTAGTGCCGAGACCTTCCAGGTTTTCGAAAAGTCCTTTGGGCAATGAACCGAACAACTCTTCCGAAGGGAACCAGGGTTTCCGGACAGAAGCTATAAAATGCCACTCTTTCTTGTCTGTACTTTTTTCCGATACATTCTGCCTTTAAATAAGGATGGAAGGTCAGTGCATTGAAACGTACAAGGCTGGTACTGTCAGTTCTACGGCTTGCGGACTGACATTTTACGTGGAAATCAGTTGTCCGCGATCAGGTTGATCGTCTCGGGCGACAGCCGCTTATGATATACCTGTAATCCCCGTACTTCCGACTGGCCAACCAGACATGTAAGCCCGTTGCTTGTTTTTCCTGTGAGAAGTTGCGTCAGACTATCGAACTGTACTTCTGCACCGAATCGGCGGTGGATATAAAGGAACAGCCAGTTGTGGAGCATGTAAAGTTGCATGCAATCGCCTTTCCGAAGGATTAAATTCTCCTTCGGTATTCCATTGTTGGTTCAGGCTATCTTCCAGAACTGTTATTTCTGATTGGAAATGATAGTCGTCAATCACAAAGCAGGGGAATACGGAAGCTGACGAAATTACGGTCTTTCCGCTCAGTGATTGTAAGATGGGTGAGTTCACCGTTTCCGGGTAACAGGCCGAAAAGGAGATTTAATGTTGTATTGATGCGACGGGTGTAATCGGTACTGGTATTGCTTTCATTGGAGGCAGTTACTTCCGGAAGAGGGCAGGAAAAGGAAATCATAGTTGGCTGTAGAGTCTTTTTTATGAAATTGGTGAGAGTCCGTCAGGCGGACTTCTTTGATCTTGATATCTCCCACACAGTTTCCAAAAAGACCGATACGGATATTGAGAGATTGAAGGGAAAGCAATGTATCTCTTTTCTGTGGAACCACATTCAGTCCGTCGATAGAGATCGTATTCAACCCCTTCATGTGGAGTTTATTGTAACTGATGTCTAACCCGTAACGCTGTTCCAGTCTGACAATGCGTTTATCTGCGATATGGCGCAGTAGGCTTCCCCGGAAGATGAAAATACCTGTTGATAAAGAAATAGCAGCATGGACATGCTACTATTACTTTGGTTATTTTTCGTTTTATCATACTCTTTACTTTTCGGGTGCAAAGGTATGGATAAAAATGTAAGTTGCTACTCTTGGAGCCTAAAACAGTAATCATTTGTTTCCTTTCAGATGGAGAGAACTTTCTTTCGTATCAGGAGGATGTTTAAAGCGGATACCACTATAAATAAGATACTTCCGGCAAGGATACAGGGCAGAAGAGCCTGTTTCCAGTTGTGGAATAAGAGTTTTGCAGGACTCCGGTGTAGTAAGATCTTAACCAGACTACACCAATGACGGCGAGCAGTACCAGTAAATTCAAAGCCTACGGTCAATACATGATAGGGCAATGCGACTTTAGAAGGACTGTAACCTATTAATAGCAGGTTTTTCTAACTTTGCCGTATTCTTCTGAAGCAGCAAGAATACACTTAACATCAGGATATAAAAGACAAAGATACTGATAAATAGTCCTACTCCCGAAACAATGCCTGTGATGAGGCGGAGGAAATAGGTTGTTTTTCCGGCATCCAGATTGTCTCCTTCGGTTTCATAGTTCTTTTTGTTGGAAGTAGTCGGTGATGGCTGTATCTGTGGGATTCTTCACTTCCACGATGAGGCGGGAGGGTTGCGCTTCCCGTTCGGGGGCGAAATTCT
>VOFH01003593.1_pt1 | contig 39677 bp, 67 predicted proteins | sample 5384091 | NCBI WGS metagenome assembly VOFH01 (sample SAMN12384727, study PRJNA508395) | human gut metagenome | isolation source: healthy gut G | host: Homo sapiens
CATATCTTTCTGCCATTTTATTTATCGCATTAAACAATGATAAAAGTTTTTTCTGTATCAATATTTTTCTTCACGATAAAAAATTTAATAATATATACTTCTTTTAGGATTCTAATTTTAGTTTGTCTAAAATTTTAGATGTTTGAATTTCTTTATAATTGTTATTTAAAACCTCTGCCATCGGCGAACCAGTTACATAAACACGTTCTTTAGGCAATCCACATTCATGCAAATACTTTCTTGCGTGCTCACTATAAGCTAAATTCACATCTGATATAATATCTACAATTCGTCTATTTGTTTCTTCTGGAAGACATTCATCTTTACATCTGTTCCCTGCTTCCATGTGGAAAATAGGAATATGTAGACGTTTGCACTAATAGCACTTAAGCAACTATTAGTATCCCCTAAAATTAATAATGCATCTGGTTTAATCTGATTCATCAACTTATAAGAACAATTAATAATGTTTCCCACAGTTGCACCTAAATCATCACCAACAGCATTCATATAAACTTCAGGATCATCTAATTTCAAATCATGAAAAAATTCCATTTAAATTATAATCATAATTTTGACCTGTATGAGCTAAAATACAATCAAAATATTTTCTACACTTATTAATAACCGCACCTAAACGAATAATTTCAGGACGTGTACCAACAATAATTAATAATTTTAATTTTCCATTTTCTTTCCACTTAACATCAGCATAGTTTGTTGTTATTTCCACTTCTTATACCTCCTCAAAATATGTGTCTGGTTTATTAGGGTCAAACTGCTCGTTCGCCCACATGATCGTTACTAAATCTGTATCTCCTAGATTAATGATGTTATGAGTATATCCTGTAGGTATATCAACAACTTCCATTTTTTTTCTGAAACATAGTACTCAATTATATCATCATTAAATATATTTCTAAATTGAATCAATCCTTTTTCCACTTACTACTAAAAATTTCTCATTTTTAGAATGATGCCAATGATTTCCTTTCGTAATTCCGGTTTTGAAACATTAATACTTACTTGTCCAAATTCTTTCGTTTTCAAAAATTCAGTAAATGACCCTCTTTCATCAACATTCATTTTAAATCATAACTAAACTTTTCTTTAGGTAAATAACTTTAAATATGTACTATATAACTTTTAGATAATCCTCATTTGCGGTACAAGTAAATCTTTTTCTTGAAGTCTTAAAGGATAATAGTAATTCAGATAGTTCTTTTAAACTTATTTCATGTATAGGTTCAACCTTATAGGTATCTCCATTTTTTTATTTGGATTTCCTTTCATGCAATTAATTACCTCCGTTACTACATCATCAATGTATGAAACAAAGGAATAATCACTTCTGGATTACTTATTTCTATGGGTAGATTATTAACAATGTTATAACACCAAGTTGCTACAACACTGTTGTAATTAGGTCTGCACCACTTACCAAACAAATTTGCAAAACGATAAATGTAAATCATTACCATTTTCACTTCCAAATTTCTTCAATAATTCTTCCCTTCTTTTTGCTTTTCCCATAATCATTATCACGATCAGCTTGAATTGAAGAACTAATTAGTATACTAGATTTATTTTATGTTCTTTCAAGTAATTGCATAAAGTTTCAGTAAATCCTGCATTTCCTCATAAAATTTTTTGATCTGTAGGGCGATTTACTCCAGCTAAAATGAATTACAAAGTCACAGTCTTTAGTAAATCTTTTAAATCCTCTGGTGTATTCATTATGTCATATTCATATACTTCTTCAACTTCTATTGAATATGTCTTATCTTTCCCTTTCTTTAATATTTTTAAGGTAGAGACAATATTCTTTTCCGACAAAGCCTTTAGCTCCCGTAACTAAGATTTTCATTTTACTCCTCCTAAAACTTCCTTATACAGATCAATATATTCTTTAAACAAATATTTTGCTTCTATTTTTAATAAATCAATTTCAAAGTCTAACTTTATTTTGTTTCCTTCTCTAATATTTGCTTAACTTCTTCTACATCTTTTACAACTCTGCTAGTACTAATTAAAGTTTCCGCAGAACCTCCGCTGTCAAAAAGTAAGAACTGGGGTTCCACATGCTTGAGCCTCTAAATTAACTGTTGGATAATTATCTTCTAAAGTAGGATTAAACAATACTTCTGCAGAGTTATATAAATCTACTAGTTCTTCTAAATTATTTGTTTTCTTCAGTTTAATAATATCTTTTGGCAATTTATCCATCTGCTCTTCTGCAACGCCTACTAAAACTATTTTATATTTATCTTTATCTAAGATATTATATAAATCTATAAAATAATTTAGTCCTTTTCTCTTATCCCATATATTTGCAACACCTAGAATAATAGTTTTATCGTCCTGCTTTTTACAATATTTTTCTTTTAAAGATAGAAGTATTGATCCATTATGTATAATCTTACATGGAAATTTTTTAAAAATGATTTTCTTTACTAAATGCTGTAACCAAGCTGATGGTGTTACTAGTGTCATATTTCCTACTTTAGAAAATAAATCTTTCTTCCATGCATAATTAATTTTAGAATTATCAAAAAACCAAACTACTTGGATATTCTTTTTAGATACACAATTTTTACATTGTACCTGCCATTTTTCACATCCACTATATACGTAAAATATGCACAATGACCTGTAAAACTCCAACAGTCATGTAATGTCCATATTATTTTAATATCTGGATTTTCTTTAAAATATTCAAATAATAAAGGAATATTTATATAATAACCATGTATATTATGGAGATGTATTATATCTGGATTAAAAATAGACACCTCTTTCAAAAAATGATTTCGTAGCCTTTTACTTTCTAAACCATGCCTATCAAAAAACTCTAGTTTTAAGTACATGCTGATATACATCAAAATTATTGCCTATTCTAATCGAATTGTACTTTTGAATCTATATTCCCACGACCGTATGCTATACAACAATCAAAACCATTTTCTATAGCTAAATCATATAAATCTCTACAAATTTTTCCTGTGCTTCCATTAGAACGCTATTTATATAAAGTATTCTCATACTCACCTCTACCTAATTATTTTTACTAATCAAAACATACTTATGAAATGCATCATATAGTCTTTAATTGAGCTTTCTAAAAGAATACCTCAACAATTTAATGTAAAATCAATTAATCATGCAAAAATTACATTAATAATATTTTTAAATTTAATAAGTTATCTAATATGTGCAACCTATATATCTAAATAATACAAACCCATTACAAGAAAAAAAATTATACTCTGCTTCATTTAATGAAAATCTATATCTTGGGTATACAGTAGTTAAGATATTTTCACTTTTTTTCTATTAAAACAATACTAAAGCAAGAAAAGATCCACATCAATTATTAAATTTTAATTAGTTTTTACAATGCATATCAATGATTATAATTTTGATTACTTATTTTCCTGTGTCTCTAATTCTTCTCTAACTAATTTAACTTCCAATAACTTATTCTTAACAGCTTCTACATCCATAAGTTTTGTATTATTAGAATTAAACTGAGTTAATTCAGATTCTTTCATTCCTTCAGAGAAATATTTGTCATAGTTTAAATCACGCTTATCAGCCGGAACTCTATAAAAGTTTCCTAAATCAATTGCATTTGCACACTCTTCATCTGTTAAAAGCGTTTCATACATTTTTCACCATGACGAATACCAATAACTTTAATTTCATTGTCTGCATGGAATAATTCTTTTACTGCTTTTGCTAATACATCAATTGTACAAGCTGGAGCTTTCTGTACACAAAATGTCTCCCTCTGACCATTTTCAAATGCAAACAGCACTAAGTCAACTGCTTCCTCTAGTGTCATAACAAATCTCGTCATTGATGGTTCAGTCAATGTAAGAGGATTGCCATCTTTAATTTGGTTAATGAACAGAGGAACTACAGAACCTCTTGATGCTAATACATTCCCATAACGGTACACATAATACTTGTTTTTTCTGGATCAACTGTACGAGATTTTGCAACAATAACCTTTTCCATCATTGCTTTACTAGTTCCCATGGCATTAACTGATATGCAGCTTTATCTGTTGATAAACATACTACACGTTTAACTCCACACTCAATTGCAGCAGTTAATACATTCTCTGTACCTAGCACATTTGTTTTTACTGCTTCAATCGGGAAAAATTCACAAGATGGAACTTGTTTTAATGCAGCAGCATGATATACATAATCCACTCCATGCATTGCATTTTTTAATGGATTGAATATCTCTAACATCTCCAATATAAAATTTTAATTTATTAAAGCTATTTGGATATTTAGCCTGATATTCATGACGCATGTTATCCTGTTTTAACTCATCTCTACTAAACACACGAATTTCTTTAATATCTGTTTCTAAAAATCTGTTTAAAACTGCGTTTCCAAAAGAACCTGTTCCCCTGTAATTAATAATGTTTTTCCTGCAAATTTACTCATTTTCATTTCCTCCATATAATTTTCTAACTGTATCAACAATCGTTCTCGATTGAATTGATTTTCTCCATAAGACAATGCATTTATTCCAAATTGCTTTCTTTCAACATCTTTTAATTTAAAGAATTTTTTTACACACCTCTACTAAAGATTCTATACTAATATTTTTTTAACTATTCCAGCTTTTGCTTCAACAATTACCTTTTTCCTTCTCCACTCACACATCCTAGGATAGGAACACCGCAAGATAAATAAGTTTGAAGCTTAGCTGGTATCGTCATTTCAAATACTGGATCTGGTTTTAATAGTAATAAAGCAGCGTCTGCATTAGCTAAATATTTGGGAATATCTTTTTCTGGTTTAAAACCATGGAAAGTAATTATCTCATTCAATCCATATTCATTTACCATTCTCATCAATCGTTCTTTACTTCTTCCTGCACCAATAAAATGCCAATGTAATGGTTCTGACTTTAGAACATTTGCTGCCTCTATTGCTAAATCAATTCCTTTGCGCTTCCCCGATATTACCAGTAAAACTATATTTAATCGTTTGTCATCCAAAACTATTGTTTTATCATCCGTTTTACTGACAATCGAATATTGTGGCCAGTATTTAACTTTTTCTTTATTCTTAACTCTTTTTTGTATCCTATCTACAAAACTTGGGCTTGCAGTTAATAATAAATCACAGTGTTTATAAATATAATTAACCATTTTATTAATACAACCAATAATAATTTTATTTGTTATTCCTGTTACCGCAATAATATTTTCAGGCCATAAATCCTGAACATTCATTATTATTGGAATGTTTAGCCTTTTCTTTAATTTTATTGCCGGCAAAGCCACTGTAATTGGCGATACTTCAAAAACATATATCAAATCAAATTTATCATTAATTTTTTAACCCTTTTATTAGCATTTAATACGAAACTTAAATAATTTATAATTAAATTTTTTCGAACCCTTTTTTTTCGCTCGCAAAGGAACGCGAATGATTTGTATATCATTCCATATTTCATCTTCATTACCTTTGTATGAATATCCATCAAAATATTCTCCTTTAGGATAATTGGGTTTACCAGTCAAAACCGTTATATCATGACCTCTCTCTTTTAAATCCAAGCACAATTGATTGATTCTAAAATTTTCTGGATAGAAGTATTGAGTAATTACCAATATTTTCATCGGAATCCCTCCGTAATCTTTATAGACTCTTTTAAAGAGTATTTACAGTAATCTACTTTGTACTTAGATAATTCTTTCTCTATTGTTAAATTACCAAACACTTTATTTACATAAGTTTGTTTATTTAATAATTTAAGAAATGGATTAAAAACTCCTGTAAATAAAATTTTATGTTTATTCATGTTTGCAATCTCTTTAACTAATTCATAACTTGATACATATTCTTTATTCTGGGAAGGAAAATACCTGTTTCTTCATTGTCAATCATTAACTTAATAAATTCCATTAAATTTCCTAAAAACAACATACTTCTTTTGTTTTTTAATGTAGGAAATACTGGGGTTTTTTTCGCAAATTTAGCTAATAAAGGATAGTTTCCCTTTGAATTAGGTCCATATATCATTGGAGGTCTAACAATTACAATCTTGAAGTTTTTATCCTCTAACGGTCTGATTTTGATTTCCGCCTGCTTTTTACTGTCACCATAAAAATTGTCAGGTGTAAGTGGAGTATCTTTTGTAATAATTCTATCTTCGCCTATTTTTCCACTTCCATAAACGATAATGGAACTCATAAAGATAAATTGTTCAACTTCAGATTCCTTTGCTTTTTTCGCAACTTCATACGTTAAATCTGTATTAACTCTATAGTATAAGTCTCTTTGACTTTCATCTGGGGTAGAATGAGCTAATCCAGCTACATGATATACAACATCAAAACTAGAAAAATCAAAATCTTTCCAAGAACCATCTACCATATCTAATTCTTCTACATAATAATTTTGTGGTTCTTTTTCCAAATACTCTTTAAAATGAGTACCTATATAACTTCCTTTTCCAGTTATAAGGATTCGTTTCATTAAGCTTCCTCCTCCTTATGCATTTCACCCGTTCCTCCTTCTACTACTCCATCGTGTTTTAAAACAGATGTAATAGTTCCAAGGAAACATTTACAATCAAATAGAAAACTCATTTTCTTTACATATTCTCCATCCAGTGCAGCTTTAACATCAATTTCTAGTTCATCTCTTCCCTAATCTGTGCCAGCCCTGTAAGTCCCGGTTTAATAGAAGAAGCACCATTCTTATCTCTTAACTCATTTAAATCATACTGATTTGGCAAACTTGGCCTAGGCCCAATAACAGCCATATCTCCTTTTAAGATATTAAACAACTGAGGAAGTTCATCTAAACTTGTTTTTCTCATAAATTTACCAACACTTGTAATATACTGATCTGGATTTGACAACATATGTGTTGGTACATCTTTAGAGTATCAATTCTCATACTTCTAAATTTAAAAATTTTAAACCTAACGTTATCTTTTCCCATTCTTTCCTGCTTAAATAATACAGGACCGTGTGATGTTACTTTTTAATAATGATTGCTAAACAAGCAAAACTGGTGATAATACCACTATTCCTATTAAGCTTAATAAAAAAATCAATTACCCTCTTTAAACAATTTTTATACATCTATTTACCTCTCCGCTAACTTTCTACTATACTTCCACTTTTTAATACAGTTAATTCTTTAATTGTAACCACTGGTCGCACAACACAATTGCATATATCAGAACAAAATCCTCAACTACTGCGTTATGATGAACTACTGAATTGGAAGAAATAATAACTCCACTACCAATATCAGCTTCAATTTCAACAGTTGCATTTGGGAATACAACAATTCCTTCACCAAGTTTACAATACTGTGAAACGACTGCACTTGGATCAATTAAATTTGCAAGCTGGAAACCAAGCTGTTTAAGTTCTTCTGTAATTTGTTTTCTAATCAAATTATTTCCAATAGCTACAAATGCACTATCGTAGTTTTCTCTTAAGTCGATTAAATCTGATTGTTTACCTGCAACCTTTTTATTTAACACTTGTATCTCATCTGTTCCATCATCTACAAAATCAATCTTATCAAAGCAGTTCATTCTACTTGCTATTTCATAACAGCATTTCCCATGTCCTCCTGCTCCGATTATCAAAAGATTCATGAAATCCTCCAAAATAAAAAGCAAGTCTTTTTACTGACACTTGCTGATAATTTCTAATCCAACTTTTGCTATTGTTTCTTTATTGAACATGCTGAGCTGAAGATAGGCTATTCTTTTATGACGATCTATCTTTATGATGAGCCCTTCTTTCCCCTGCAATGGTCCTTCTGTAACAAAAGATTTTATCTCCCTGTATAAAACCAGTCGACATATCTACTGTATATTTTTTATCTGCGAATGATTTGATAAAGACTATTTCATCTTCATCTAAGCAGCATATTTCTGCTTTTTTTCCTACCTATAATTTTTGTAAAATCTGGAATCTTCTTTAATTCTACATTAAGTTCTTCAATATGATCAGAAATCATAAAAATATATCCCTTTAAACAAAATGTCTTTCACATCATGCCATTTCCCCAGATATTTTTTTTGACAAACATATTCAGGCGTAAAACAGTCTATCAAAAGTTCCTTTGATATTCTTTTTTACATTTCTCAATGATTGCCTTTTCATGTCCACTTCTGCACTTGAATAACATACCAGTTCACAAAATCCCTCCAAAAAGGTAGGCTCCGCCTATCAAATCAATGGATTTGACTATTTTCTTAATGACCATGCAATCGTGACAAACGTGACAAAGCAACGATTCATCTCTCAGCATTACTTTTAATTTCTATAGCTAAACGCAAAAAAAGAAAGAATAATTAGTCTCTTTTTCACCGAATCTATAATACTACAAAAGCATATACATTGCAATAATGCATACAAAGCGAATAATGCCTAACCTTTGGTTTTCATTAAAAAAATATCATATTTCTTTCATCGAATGAAAGAAATTGTTTATTATCAAACATTATTTTATCCAATACTCCCAAGTTCATGATCATTTTGCTTTCTGCCGCTTCATTATTTGAGAAGATAACAACAATAGAAAAAGGAGCTTATCGCTCCTAGGATTACTTATTAAATTCCTGATCTTTATCTGAAATAATCAAATTCAACAATCTTTCTTTAATTACTTTATTTTCTACATCATCATGTAATACTTCTTCTAATTTTGAAAGTCTTTCCGTAATATCTTCTTTTGTAATTTCCATAACGTTATTTTTAAAGATAAGATTGTTTTTCGTTCTAGTTGTTGTTTCTCCATCCAGTTTTAATTCTTCAAACATCTTTTCTCTGGACGAAGACCAATTTCTTTAATTTCAATGTCTTTATAAGGTTTAAATCCAGACATACGAATCATTTTTTCAGCTAAATCTAAAATTTTAACTGGCTGTCCCATGTCTAAGACAAAAATTTCTCCCTTATCTGCATAGAAACCTGCTTGTAATACAAGCTGTGCAGCTTCTGGAATTGTCATAAAGTAACGAATAATATTTTTATCTGTTATTGTTACAGGTCCGCCTTCTGCAATCTGCTTTTTTAAAGATTGGAATAACAGAACCATTTGATCCAAGTACATTTCCAAAACGTACAGCCGCCATTTTTGTAACACCATTTTTACCATTTGCCTGCAAGATCATTTCTGTCATACGTTTTGTAGCACCCATGACATTTGTAGGATTTACAGCTTTATCTGTACTAATCATGATAAATCTAGAAACTTTATTTTTAATACATGCCTGAATTACATTATTAGTTCCAAATACGTTGTTTTTGATAGCTTCCATTGGTCTAGTTTCCATTAATGGAACATGTTTGTGAGCAGCAGCATGGAATACTACATCAGGGTGTCTTTCTCCAAATATTTCATCCATTGCTTTAAATTCACGAATAGAAGCAATCAAAGAAATGATTTCTATGCTAGAATCAAGGTTCCATGTGTTCGGTTTCTATTAAACTCCTGTTCTAACATATATAAATAATTTTCATTAATGTCAATCATCAATAACTGTCTTGGTTTAAATTTAACAATTTGTCTACATAACTCCGAACCTATAGAACCACCTGCACCAGTAACAGCTACAACTTTATCTGTTAAATAACTTTTAATTTCAGATTGATCCAAATGAATTTCTCCTCTGCCTAAAAGATCTTCAATACTGATATCTTCAACAGGATATTTTTTATTTTCATTTAAATCATCTGCCAGTAAGTTATCTTGTTCTTTCATAATTTTTGTTTCTAATTTTGCAGATTGACACAAATCATAAATTCTTTGAATGTTTTCTTTACTGGCACTTGGCATCGCGATAAAGGCCACTTTTACTCCATATTCATGTACAATGTCTGGAATATCATATGTATCCCCTAATACTTTATATCCAGATACTACATTGCCTGTTCTTTTTTATCATCAATAAACCCTACGATATGAACATTAAAGCTATTATTCTGCAACAATTCTTTTGACAAGATGTAACCTGCATCTCCTGCCCCGATAATGATTGCCTTGTCTGTATTTATTACTGGGTTCATAACTGTACGTCTATACAAGCGATAACTTACTCTAAGTGCAAACATCAACATAGCACTCAATAAACCACCAGTCACAATGACACTTAAAAAAGAAATCTATCTGTCTGTAACAATAAAAACCTGCACCCAAAACAATTGTTGAACATATAACCGCAAAACCAATTCTCATCGTTTCTACAGGGCCAATATATTTCCATAGGCTCTTATGTATTTTAAATACGATAAAGAAAAGCCAGTAAACAATCAAAACAATTAAAAGTACAGCTATCACATTTTTTATATTAAGTCCCTCAAAAATAGGAACTCTAAATTCATTATTAATCAATAAGATAAAAAGAACGATATCAATACAATACATAAATCAATCGTACAAAGTAATTTTTCCCTGTGATTTATATAAATTCCGTTCTTAAAAAATTTTTTAAGCATACAATTCCCTCCATCACACCTTTTTTATTCTATCACATTTTAATAATATAAAATTAACAAAATGTGTTTTTTATTCATTTTCATTCAACTATTCATTTAATAAATATATTAATTCTTTCATTCAATGAAAGGATTAATTTATTTCAAATAAAAAACAAGGAAGCTTGGGGTCATATCCGCTTCCTCTTTAAGTACCTCTCTTAGTAAGTCATTAAAAATTTCATTTTTGGATTAAACTTTTTTCTTTCTTCCTAAGTTAAGTATCGCAACAGTTCAAACAGGGTGTTTATTAATATTAGGTGTTTAATTTCGTTATCCCTGCTGCTCCTATATCATACAATATAATGTAAATAAATTCTACAAAAATAGTTACTTAATTTTATTTTTTATCCACTCTGCATTCTTCAGGTGTTTTATCATCTCGAAATCCTTTAAATACAGGCTGCCTCATACCTCCATTTTCGTATGCTGCATAAACTTTACGCATCCTACTAAATAAGGATAAATCAAACTGCATCTTCATTTCCGTTTGGAACACTGGGAAAAGGGCATACATTTGTTTTATTGCTGTGTTTTTTGCAAATAAGATAAAAGAAACACCCAAAGTTACATGTCCTTTATACAGCAATTCTTTATCATCATACTGTGCAAGTACCAAAGAAACCATATTCTTATCTTTTCGTATATATCCAACGATTACAAAATCTTCATCCATCATGTTCTTGCATTTTATCCAGTCTTTGTCCTTTTCCCACAAGAATACAAACTGTCTTTTCTTTTTCGCAACAATACCCTCTAAGTGTTTCTGTGTCGTCAATTGAAACAACGCTTTCCCTTGTTCTTCCACATAGCGAGATATACTTATTTGATGATTTTCCACAACATTTTTACTTAATATCCTTTTCCTCTTTAATAGAGGTGTTTTCAGCAGGGATTTCTCTTTTACATATAAAATATCAAAGGCAGTAAAGGAAGCTGGATGTTGTTTCGATGCCATCATGATCTTAAATTTATCTTTTAATAAACTTCTTTTTGTAATTCAAAAAATCTATTTGCCCATTTCAAAACAATACAGCTCTCCATCCAGAATACAATCTTGTTTAATCTGCTTATACATATCCTCTAGTTCAGGAAACTTATACAGCAATTTATCTCCTCTTTTTATTTCGAATATCCACATGTCCGTTCTCAATATAAACAAGAACACGTATACCATCCAGCTTTAATTCATATATAAAATTACGATCATCAAAGCCTCTTTTTCAATTCCTATAAGCATTGGCGATACATGTACATCCTCATACATTAATGACGTACCGCCTTTCTTTTTTGCTGGTTTATTCATGGTTGCTAATGATTTTGTTAAAGCTTCCATCAAATCCATTGGACTAGATATCGTTTCCTTCTTAGAATTTGCCTCTACTACCTCTTTTCCTTCTACTTTAGATAAAATTGCCTCTCTTAGTTTTTCTTGATATTCATCGTGATATAAAGAAGAAGGGTCAAAGGTTTTGTCATAGACTGTATCAACTGCTTTGCCATATCTAATTCAGCCTTTACCGTTTTGGGATGAGGGATATCTTTTGGCATTTCTACTATTTCTTCTTCATAAAACAAGGTTTTAACTAAAATCCCTGCTTATCAGGACATAAAGCAAGCAAAGTCTCCTTTGTACCTATTACCGTTTTCGATATTGCTACAACACCTTTATCAAACATCGCTTTTTCTAAGCAACTCATAGGCCTTCTCTGCATGCTTATCCGGAAATGCATAATAATTTTTCTCATAATAAATCGCATCAACTTCTTCAAGTTTTACAAACTGCAAGATATGAATTGTTTTATCCTTTTCTGTTTTTTATTTCCTCTAACTCCTCTTTACTCATAACTACATATTTATCTTTCTCATATTCATACCCTTTTACGATATCCTCACTATGTACTTCTTTTCCACAATGTGCACAATATTTTTATATTTAATACGCTCATGTGTATCCTTACATAACTGATGAAACGCTATCGATGTATCCTGTGTTGTTCGATATAAAAAGATACTGGAATATGAACAAGTCCAAAAGATATAGCCCTTTATGTGCAACAGCCATACAACCACCTCACTTAAAGTTAGTATGGCTGTTCATCATCTATACATGCAAAAAAAAGGATATCAGCATAAAGCGATATCCATGCCGGGGAATCCCCACCGGCTTCCCGACGACATAATGATATAAGATTTTATAAAAGCTTCTCAATGAATCAATTACGAAATGATATTTTTCTTAAATATTACCAGTAAATGGTAATTTTGGAAAAGTTGTCATTTTCAGCTTCTAACAAACGGCGCTCTTTCCTAACACATTATCTTTCCTTTGCTTTCATCCAAAATAAATTGTATCCCCATTATTCATCCACCTCACCAGTTCCAAATACACCAATGAAATCGATGGAATCCACATTAAATGGTGATCCTTCAATCATTCCATTTCTATAAAGTTTAGAAGGTGAATAATTTCCATTTGTCGTCCAAGGATATATCCTATGATTTTCAGATAGAAAATCAATAGATTTTTATGCTGCTTCAAAACATCCATAGGACCTACATTATGCGTTGTGAAACAAAGTTGCCCTTCTCCATACTCCATTAAATATTCAAGTAATGCGCACAAATAAACATCATGCAGATTAGAATCAAATTCATCAATAAATACAATTCCGCCTTGCACCATTTCTTTTAAATATGCAAATAATTTAATAAGTTTTTTTATCCCGGTACTTTCAAATTCTGCATGAATCTTATAAGATTCATAACACATAACTAAATCGCAAACCCAAAGTTCATGATCTTCTTTTTCTATCAATCTCAATACCCTGTAAATCCGTTTTAAAAATATGCAAAAATTCAAATAGTTTATTAACTGTCTTTTCAAAATGCTTGTACATTTCTTGAGGTACAATATTGCCAATAATATTTATAACATTAATACAATCATCGTATATTTCAAAAAATTTTTTCTATGATTATCTGAGTCATCTAAATATACATGTATTTTTTCTCCAAGAACATATAAAAAAAGTTATATAAGCCCAAAGGATATTTTCTCCTTCTGCATATTATTTGATTTTATAAATTTTTCATAAAATAAGGCACTCATTGAAGCTGTGGTCAATAGATTCATCGTCTTATTAAGTATAGATTCAATAAATTCATCTTTTCTTTTCCTTCATAAACAGATACAATTTCTCCATCAGATACCTCAAAAACAGTCTCATCAAATTCACTCTTTGAAGTTGCTTTTTTTGTAGATAAACATTCATGAGAAATAACGTACCTTCCTAGATTATTCTTGGATAATGTCACACTATATCGAAAAAGTTTTATTTCTTCTTCTGCTTTTTACCATATAGTCAGCCTCAATAAATAATTCCTTTGTGCGTTTATTAATCATTGCATCTAAATTTTTCTGGACAACAGGATTATTCAAATATCCTGGATCAACAATAATGTTTCTTAATATTTCAACAGAAGTTATAATACCTGATTTTCCAGAACCATTCATGCCGTAAATTCCCTTTTATTATATTCCTGCGTATCTGGGTTCTTTGATATAGTTTTCTTATAAAATTGTAGCGAAATTAACTTGTCTAATGTCTTTATCCCCTTAACAGAATAAGAAACCAAATAAATATCTTTCACTTCATCATACCTCCTGTTCTTTTTCTTAATATACCACGCAAAAGAAAAAATAAATACAAAATGTATTTTTTATATTAATAGACTCTTTTTCTTGAATCAACAAATTCTAAAATACTTATTAAAAAATAGTTTATTTTCTTTCAATAGCTGCTAATATATTTTTTCTATACCAAAACCATTTATGACATATAATGCATTCACTGTACTTTATATCCAAAACAAGAACAGTATTTTTCCGTTCGTATAGCCAAAAGCATACCAAAATAAAAAAGGATATCAGCATAAAAGCGATATCCATGCGGAATCCCCACCGGCTTCCCCGACAATAATGATATAAGATGTTATATAGCTTCTCAATGAATTCCTTGTGGAATGATACTTTTATTGAAAAATTGCCAATAAATGGTAAATTTTGGAAAAATTGTCATTTAATGTTTTGATTGGATAAAAAGAAAAAACTTCTTTTCACTTTGGGTGATAAAACGAAGTTGATCCTAAATCAGTTATCTGATTACAAACCCGTATCCGCCACCACCAGCTACTGAGTAGAATCACCATTCAAAACAACAGCACTAGCTGCAAATAAACTTAAAGCACATAAAGCTGCAACAATAAATTTTTTCATCATCAATTACCTGTAATTTCTACAGATCATATGCATATCATCTAGACATGCATATGATAATGGATTACAAGTCATTCAACAATAATTTCACCTTCAATTAATCTTTTTTATTAAAAACGTAAATTATTTGTTTTTTCTAATAAAATCATCATCCCAATCGTTTAAATTTTCTCTCACCATTTTGTTATAGATATATAAACTCTTTATAACTTCCTGTCTCCTCTATCAACAAAGTCATTTCATCTCTAAAAATTTCAATTAAACAATTGTATGTCAATGAAGAAACCAGCTCTTTAAAGATATAGTTAATCTTTACAAAGTTTTCCACTTTCTCTGTAACAAAATATTTATACGCTTTTTGATCAAGAATACTGTAGCGTTTTTAAATAACAATCTTCTAACTTCGGTATATTAATTTCCATCCCTAACATCCTTTGACAATGTGCCATACAATTCAATGCTGGAACCCAAAGCTTTTCAATTTCTGTTACCTCTACCATTTTTTCATAATAATTCAGAGCTTCCTTTATACAATTTGATTTCATGCAAAGCTGCCGCGGTATTTGAGTAAAAAATCCATCACCTTGACATTTGGAATCTGATGTAACGCAATCAAACTATCTGCCTTCTCTAGATAATTTTTATCAACTTGTTTTTCGATATTAATAGACTCAAAAATCCTATAAACATACACATCCAATAATCTCACATAATTTTTTCTATATTCTAACTCATTCTCCAAAGCGTTTACTTTATCTCTAAAGGTAATATATTTCTTAAAAATGATACAATAGTTTAAGCCCAAAATATTTTCCATAACACTAGAAGAACTTAATAGTTGAAATTCCTCAACGATAGTTTCAAACAACTTAGGGTCATTATGTGCTTCTGCCTGACCTCTATAAAACACCATGATTTTAAACAGAGAATGGTATTTTTTCATTGAACAGCTTTGTACTCGTTTCTAAATCTTTCCATCTTTGATAACGAAATAATTTTGGCTTCTTCAAAATATTCCTTCGTTGCCAGCAATAAATCATACAGTTCAGAGTAATACACATAGTTCTTCACTTTTCCAAGTACTCTTAAGCCCATACCACAATACTTGCTGATATCTTCTACTCTATAATATTCAATGGCTTCATATAATGGATCCATCAATTCAAGAATTGCATCATCAACTGCTGGAAAATAACCTAGTTTCAAATTCAATTTGTCTAACAATTCTACATAAACATCTTCGATTCTTGCGATTTCACCAGCTTCAATTCTTTTCAATGTATTTACTGTACAGATGCCTTCTACAAAAGATTTCATCGTATATTTGTTCTGTGATTTATTTCTCTTTTCTTCTCTTGTTACTTCAATTAGTTTACCAATTGTAGAAAGTCTTTCTTCTGGTATATTTTTCATATTGCTTCCCCTCTTGTAATACTTCCGATAAAGTATATACTAAAATCTTACATTTCGTATATATAAAGAAGCATTTATCATAATTTCACATAATATATTTACTTGATATACCTAACATTGGTATATCAATCTCTTCAAAACCAACCTGCTTACCAATATCGTATACTTAATCTTGCATAGTTAAAAAAAGAATATAATTGTATTTTTTCTAATTTTCCAATTTTTATATATTGATTTCAATAAGTAAATGGTTTATATTATGTTTGTTAGTATTATCATCCAATTTACTTTTTTCTTCCCCACCCATTTAAGTGAGTTGGTTTTCTACCCCTAAAACGATAATACTAACGTTTTTATTATGTTGCTGCTTCTAGTTTATCTAGGAGCATTTTTTCTATCTGCATATTATCTTTTTTAAAACATAAGAAAAGATAGAAATAAACCTCTGCATCAATATATGATAGTACATTGCTTCTTTTGGGAAAATTTACGTTTCTCTCTTCCTGCCCTTTTTTTTATCCGCAAATAAAGATAACAAAAAGATGCATCCATTCTTCCATATCAAAGCTATTAATAACAGGACGACATATTTTATCTACGGCAGTTCTTGTAATTTGATATAGATGCATTTCTTTTTCAAACTGTTTAACAGATCTTCCAATTCATTCGTATTCGGTATCGTTCGCATATGAATCGAAACATTTTCATAAGGAACTTTAAATTCACAGCCATCTCCTTCTAAAGAACGTATCTTGCAGAAGGAATTTTTCTTTTCTTTCTCAATACCATAAAATCCACTTTACAACCAATCGATATAAAACAATATCTCCTACTTCAGGCATAACTTTTTCTCCTTTCTTTCTTGTATAAAAAAGCACAGTAGTATAAAAACGATAGTTTGACGTACTACTGTGTTCCTACTTTTATAATAACAAATTTTTCTTTCTTTCCTATAAGTAATTACATTGTAAATCACTTTCTATAAATGAAAGAAATAATTTACTTAATAAACAAATTCTTTCATTCCATACAAACTTTTTTTATATAAAAAAAGAAGATATGCTTTTTGCACATATCTTCTACATCGTTTATATGATTAGTAATTGTTGTTTTCCTGAGCAAAGTGAGAACCGGGGTATCCACATACTGGACAAGCTTTAGGAGCAGCTGTTCCTTCATAACGATATCCACAGATATCACATACCCAAACAGTAGATTCTTCTTTTCGAATACTTTCCCATTTTTTTACGTTTTCTAATAATTTTAAATAACGTTCTTCATGATGTTTTTCGATGATACCAACCTGTTCCATCTGAAAGCAATTTTTGTAAACCCTTCTTCTCTAGCTGTTTCTGCCATCTGTTTGTACATGTCTGTCCATTCATAGTTTTCACCAGCTGCAGCATCCGCTAAGTTTTCTTCTGTTGAAGGAATGCTATCTCCATGTAGAGCCGGAACCATAATCTAGCATGTTCCTGTTCATTACGAGCTGTTTCTTCAAAGAAAGCCGCAATCTGTTCCATACCTTCTTCACGAGCTTTTTTCGCATAATAAGTATATTTATTACGAGCCTGACTTTCTCCTGCAAAAGCTGCCATCAAATTCTGTTCTGTTTTAGATCCTTTTAATTCCATGTGTATATCCTCCTTTTTTCTTTTACACCATTTTTTCTTTCTGCATTCTTCGCATATACCTTCTGCCATTATGGAATGAGAAGTAATTTTCACATGTCCTTCTTCTTCCAGTTTCTTATTTAGCTCTTCCATATAGGACATATCCAAATCAAATAGACGATTACATTTCGTACAATGCAGATGATAGTGCGGTTTGCTGGTTTTATCATATTGATACCCATCTACAGGATGCGCAATTCTTTTAATTTCATTCATCTCTGTCAAAATATTTAAATTTCGATAGATGGTCGCAAGACTCACATCCATTCCTGCTTCCTTCATATTTTTGTAAACCTCTTCTGCACTTACATGTCCTTCTATGGTTTTCATATACGCAAGAATCATATCTCTTTGCTTAGATGATTTACGTTTAATCATAACGTGAAACCTCCAATCTTAAGAACTATTCTCATTATAATTCTTAATTTAATGAAAGTCAACAACAAATTAAGAATTATTCTTAATTTTATTATCAAATCTTCTATAACTGTTGTTTTCGTTTATTTTTTGTAAGATTTAGGCAATCTTTGCACTCATTGACTTTTTAAGTGAAGATGTTATAATTCTAATAGTAAGAAAAAGCCATTAGGAAATACAGATGGCTGCTTCTGAAATGTTGGTTTTTTGTTAAGTAAACAAAAACAGCGACATTCCTTGGGCAAAGTAGGTAGTCGCTGTTTTTGTTTTATCGTTTTTTATCCATAAAGTATTTGTACACTTCGAAGATAAAACGTAGTATATCTAATAGTATTTTAACTATGTTCATAATTAAATCTATCATGCATACCACCTCCGACTTTTTACGAAGGCTTCAAACAAACTTCTCTTCACAAGAAGAACAACTGTACTCCTTCAAAGAAGCAACCACCTGCCATCATCCTAATGACCTTTTGCCATTATAACAAAGATTCTCTTAAAAAAATACGATTTTCATAACTTATCACGCTAGTTATATAAATCGTACCTTTTATATATCATCATACACTATACGGATCAAATCATGAAAAAATTTTTACGAAAAATGAATAACTATTACTTATTTTGGAAAAACAAATAAGCTGATACAGAATATAGAAAGAAATGGTAATTCAAGATTAGAAAACCTGAACAATTATGAAGAGATTTGTCATGCTTATGGAGTAGAAGAAGAATATCAGACTAATAATACTTCATGTCTTTTACGCTATCTGAAGATAAACCCTCAAATTGTACTTATTGACTTTTTTAAGTGAAGATGTTATAATTCTAATAGTAAGAAAAAAGCCATTAGGTAATACAGATGGCTGCTTCTGAAATGTTGGTTTTTGTATATGTTAACAAAAACAGCGACATTCCTCGGCAAATTAGGTAGTCGCTGTTTTGTTTTATCGTTTTATCCATAAAGTATTTGTACACTTCGAAGATAAAACGTAGTATATCTAATAGTATTTTAACTATGTTCATAATTAAATCTATCATGCATACCACCTCCGACTTTTACGAAGGCTTCAAACAAACTTCTCTTTGCTAGAAGAACAACTGTACTCCTTCAAAGAAGCAACCACCTGCCATCATCCTAATGACCTTTGCCATTATAACAAAGATCCTCTTAAAAAGTACGATTTTCATAACTTATCACGCTAGTTATATAAATCGTACCTTTTTATCTTTATTTCTTCATTAAAAGCACTACACACTGTGCCTGTGCTCCTTCTTCTTTTCCTACAAATCCCATCTTTTTCTCCACGAGTTGCTTTTTATGCTGACTGCATCCATATCACAATGCAAAGCCATAGCTACATTTTCTCTCATTTTTTGAATATGTGGTGCCATCTTTGGTCTTTCAATCATGATCAATGCATCTAAATTTCCAATGCGATATCCTTTTTTCACCCATCAAGTGATATACTTGTTTTAACATCCATAAAGAATCCATTCCTTTATATGCATCATCCGTATCTGGAAAATGTTTTCCTAGATCACCTAATGCCAATGCACCTAATATACTTTCCGCAATTGCATGCAGCAGCACATCAGCATCGGAATGTCCCAGCAAACCTTTTTCATGTGGTATCTCTACTCCTCCAAGTATCAATTTTCTTCCTTCCACCAATTGATGAATATCTACGGATTGTCCTATACGAAACATACTATTTCCTCCTGTATCTATGTTTGATGTATCACATTTCACAACAAACTTACATCGCTCTTTTTTATTCTTATTATGATTATAAATAAAATTCTCTAAATACTATTACAACTCAGAACTTCTACCTTTCATTACAAAAAATCAATTATACTTAGCTATTAATCCTTCTATACATTAAATAGCAGCTCTCAACATCTCTGTATGGAATATAATCTTGTATATCTTTACCAGGATAAATAAACCCCATTTTTCATAAGCATCTTAGAGAATTCTATAACAACTATCATATTATATATTTATACTTTAACCTCGCAACACCTCACATTTACCTCATAAAAAATTTATATTACTTCAATCATTAAAATAAGATATTTCTCCTATTATCATATATCAAAAATCACAAAACATCACTTAACCTCGCAACACCTCACATTTACCTCGCAATTTGCACTCTTGAACTATTGCATTTCATATGTCTGCTTAGGATCATATTTACTTCCATTGCGCTTAATGATGTTTAATGAGATTAGATGATTTAGTCTAGCAGATATCGTATTAGGTGCTTTACTAGTGTAAGTGCATAGTTCTGATCTTGTTACTTTCTTTTTGCTTCCTAAATAAGTTAAAATTGATTTTCTAATTCGTCAAGCTGTTGCCATATTTCTAGTGTTATAGACTTTCTTTGCATATATTCCAGTGTTAAAAAGGATTATAAGAAGAAAACACTTGATTCACAACAATCCCCCTAAGAATCTAATTCAATTTAATTTCTAGATAAATACTTACTTCATTATTTAATTATAGTCATATTATACCTTTTATTACAAAAGAAAAAAAGAAATACTAACGTCAAAGAAGAAAAGAAAGCAGAAAAGAATTTATCATATTCCTACATTTCTAATATTTTATTACTCGCTTTTTATTTTTAGGCAAAAAATAAGCGCATAAGATTTGCAAACAATTACCTCTTTTCTTTTCAAAAGAACAAGGCACAAAATCTTTCTTTTATCCTATCTCTTTCTGACATCAAAAAAATGTAGGAATTGCTTTCCCTAATGATTTAGATTCTTATTTATTAACTGAAATTCCTTTATAAAACAAAATTGAAAATATGCTTATTTTCTGCTATGATTACCCACGTAATGTGGGTTTTATAGTATAGGAGGAAATTCATGAGTATCTTTTCCATATGTATGATTGGCATTGGTTTAAGCATGGATGCTTTTGCGGTAGAAAGTATTGCGAAAGGCATGACCATAAAAAAACATCTTTGCTTCGTTATGCTTTTTATCCTTGCTTTCTTCTTTGGCTTTTTCAGGCTTTGATGCCTTTGTTAGGATGGTGGGCAGGCAGTTATTTTCAGGAGTTAATTTCTGCATTTGATCACTGGATTGCTTTTTTGCTTCTTGGATTTATCGGTGTCCACATGTTGAAAGAGTCTTTATCCAATAAGGAAGAAGAAGTCGATGATTCTCTATCATTCAAAACAATTTTACTGCTGGCGATTGCGACAAGCATTGATGCTTTGGCTGTCGGTATCAGTTTTGCTTTTTTTTGAAGGTAGATATCCTGCAGGCAATCACAATGATTGGTATCATTACCTTTGTTCTTTTCATTCCTTGCTGTTATCATCGGTAATCGTTTAGGTAATATGCTGGAAAAATATGCAGGTATCCTAGGAGGATGTATTTTGATTCTTATTGGATTCAAAATTTTGATTGAACATTTGTTTTTTAAAGCGCATAGACGCTTTTTTATTTTTCATTTATATTTAACCTGTAAACTGATATAATACCCTATAGAAAGAGGAGGCATGTATATGTGTATTTTCTGTGATATCATTGAAGGAAAGATTCCTTCCGCAACGATTTATGAGGATGATAAAGTAAAAGCTTTTCTGGATATTTCTCAAGTAACAAAAGGACATACGCTAGTTGTTCCTAAAAAACATTTTGATAATTTTTTGGAGTGTGATGATGAAACCACTTCCCATGTAATGAAAGTCGCAAAGATGCTGGGAAATCACATTCTTAAAGAAACAGGGGCAAAGGGAATGAACATTCTTACCAACGTTCATGAAGTTGCTGGACAAAGTGTAATGCATTGCCACATTCATCTGATTCCACGTTACAGTGAACAAGATGCATTAAAACTTGAGTTTCAAGAATCTGAAAAACAAGATTTAGATGCATTATGTGCACAACTGCAGTACAAATAAACGATTCCCATGAATCGTTTTTTCTTTACAATAAAGGAAGTGAATGTATGAAAAACCTTTGGCATTTCGCTTACGACCAAAAACATTAGATGAAGTCATTGGTCAAAGGCATCTGATTGGAGAAGGTTGTGTCTTAAGAAAATGCGTAGAAGCTAACCAATTGTTTTCCATGATTTTTTGGCCCTCCAGGAACCGGAAAAACGACACTAGCCACTGTCTTAGCAAATGAAATACAAATGCATTATCGTATGTTTAATGCAGTAACCGGCAATAAAAAGAGCTGGAACAAAATCTTTGCGGAAGCAAAGTTTTTATCCGAGCATGGTTGTTATCGTAGATGAAGTGCATCGTTTAAATAAAGATAAACAGGATCTGCTTTTTTGCCTCATGTGGAAGATGGAAGTATTACCTTAATTGGCGCAACAACATCCAATCCTTTGCATGCCATTAATCCTGCAATACGCTCTCGCTGTCATTTTATTTGAAGTCAAGGCACTTACACAAGAAGATATTGAACAAGCTTTACAAAATGCAATTCATCATCCAGATGGTTTAAACGACCGTGTTACGATTGAAGAAGAAGCATTGCATATTATCGCAAGACACAGCAATGGTGATATTCGCTATGCTTTAAATATCTTAGAAATCTGTGCGGTAGCTAGTGAGGGCTGTATCACAAAAAGAAATCGTTGGACAATTCTCCTTCATTCCCAATACAGGCATGGATAGTGATGAAGATGGACATTATAATACCTTAAGTGCTTTTCAAAAATCAATACGCGGGAGTGATGTTGATGCAGCCCTATATTATCTTGGTTTATTAATAGAAGCAAATGATATGGACAGCATTGAAAGAAGATTGTTAGTCATTGCTTATGAAGATATTGGACTAGGAAATCTGGCGCATGTGCTCGCTGTGTACAGGCAATTGATGCTGCCAAGCGTGTAGGCTTTCAGAAGGAAGAATACCTCTGGCATTGGCTGTCATCGACTTATGCTTATCCCCAAAATCCAAAAGTGCAGAACATGCGATTGATGCCGCCATGCAATCCATTCGCTATGCCTCCTACAGTATTCAGAGTATCTTCGCTATACTCCAGTAAATATGAAAGAAGAAGATAAATATGACTATGGGAGAAATGATTTATGGAATAAAAATACAATATCTGCCTGATAAATTAAAAAGATGAACATTTTTATGAACCTATGTTAACCTCTTCTTATGAAAAAACATTGGCACAAAATTTAGAAAAGCTAAGAAAAATCTCAAGAACCAAAAATCTTGCACAGCTGAAAAAAACTATCCGATAAAATAAAGAGTCAAATCCCACTTGACTCTTTATTTTCTTATCAAAACCTGTAAATAAAGTCTTATATATTGTTGCATGAAAATCAGTTTGAATCTTTTTTAAAAGAATTCATACTGAGGTAGACAATATTTATAAAAAGGATATTCTATAGTTAGAAAGGTTACATTCTTTGATTCAGAAAGGACAGGAAGAATATGGAGCTTTTATTTTGTTAGCTTTTATTTCTTTATCATGGGCAATTTCTTTTCTTATAGACAAATATTTTCTAAGAAGAATGTGAAAAATGAAAAAATCATTCGATATGGAATTGCTGTTCTTTTATTGATCATTTATACAGTTATTCTCATTTTCTTAAACAGTGATAATATAAATCATATACCGAGTATTCTATTTACTATAGTCATAATTAGCTTCTTTTCTTTAAAACCCAAGCACAAAATAGATTCATTATTTTTGATAAAATTCAATATCATAAAGGAGCTAGCCTATGAATGAAGTCAGTCAACAAATTTTAAAACATTATCAAATTAGAAATACGAAGAAACAAAAACTTAATTTTTCAACATTTTATTATTTCTGAATTATCAAAAAAGGATACGATCAAAAGAAGAAAAAATTAAATCAAGTACAAACATAATAATTGGTGACATGGATAAAGCAGACATTATCTATACTGCTCACTACGACACCTGTGCAATGCTGCCATTTCCAAATATGATCATACCAAACAGCTTCATTGGTTTTATCTTATCTCAATTTTTCGTTGCTTTTGCATTGTTTTTTACTACTTCTCTTTTATATGGATTGCTATATTTCTTATTATTGCTAGTTAATATCGATGTTAAAGATTTGTCTTATTCTTTTATTTTATGTTTCCTTGTTATTAGTTACCTGCTGGGCTTATTTTGGAAAAGCAAATACGCATACAGCAAATGATAATACCAGCGGGTCATTACGATCATAGAGGCTGCATGCAATATGCCGGAAGAGTTTAGGAGATCGTGTATGTTTTATCTTATTTGACAATGAAGAGAAAGGACTTCTAGGATCAAATGCATTAGCTAAAAAATATAAAATATAAAACAGAATAAACTAGTTATTAATTTTGATTGTGTATCCGATGGTAATTATCTATATTTCTTCCCTACCAAAGCAATGAAAAGGACGAGAACATGAAAAAACTACTACAAGATTCTTTCTTAACACAAAGAATAAGCATGTAGTAGTGAATAAAAACTTTGGATTTTATCCATCGGATAACTTAAGTTTTAAGAAAGCATACGGTGTATGTTCTCTAAAAAGGGTTCTTCTATTATATGAATCGAATACATACTCCAAGAGATACGATGTTTGATAAAGAAAATATTGAGATTTTATCAAATGGAATATGTAGACTTACCGAATATTATAAAAAATAGTTCTATATTTACAAGCTTTAGAACAAATCAAAACATAAGATTTATATTATTCTAATTAAATTTCGTATATTTTTTCTCTTTATTTTCATATATCAATCTCTATGCGCAAAGTAATCATGACACAAATTACTAGTAATACGCAAAAGTAATTTTATATTAAAAACATAATATTACGCAAAGTAGTTACGAAACATGTTCCATTAACCCTCTATCCCATCTCTTATTTATATAATTAGAAATTATTCTTTCTAACCATATTGCTTCGTACAATATCACTAATACCATCAACAAGAAGAAAAATACCAAAACACGAATCACTAAGGTAGCTGCAGAGAAAAGGATAAGAAGCTAAAATAATACCTAGTACCAACGGCAAGCCAGCAGATAACAAAGCTGACCATCTTAGTTCACTTCTCCAATCCACATTTCTTTTATCAAAGGAATCTTTACAAAACCATCCACAATCAACAAAGATCCTGTCACAAAAGGCAGAAATGATAAGATAACTTCCAGTTTAAAAAAGCCAATTGCGCTTAAAATAAACAATAAAATTGCTGCGATTAAATTACCAGTTCCACCCATTTCAAATTTTCTGGCTCTTGTATATCTCCACAAATGTAAAAGTCCAAACAAAGGACAACGGTCGCAAATCCTCTTGTAAAGATGATTCCACTGACTTCTGGATATATCGTTAACAAGATTCCAAAAACAACCATACAAACTGCAATTCCTATTGATGATAATCTGATTTCATAATATTTTTTCCATATGCTTTCTCTAACTACATATCTATTTTTTATCTTTATAAGTATATATCCTTATTATAAACATCATTCCCCTTAGAAAACCATTTAACAATTATTTATTTAAATACTTTATATAGTGCTTTAAATCACGTTTATTTTCATAACCATTTTCTACCATTAAGCGATATAAAGATTCTCTTTGTACATCCGCAGCCATACGAATTCCCCTATATCCATTTTTTCATAGCTAAATTTTCAAATGCTGTTAATAATGCATTAGAAATCTCTTTGCGATGATCGATTTCTTCTTGAATTACAAAGACGATAATAGACATCAAGCTATCTGCATAAAGTGTGTTATAGGGACAGCCATGTACATACCCTATTACTTTGTTTTCCTGCTCTGCAACAAGTAAAATATCACTTCCTGCATCTAATACATTTTGAATTTTTCTTTTACTTTTTCTTCTTCAGACACATATCCCAATCGTTTATTTAAAACATAAATATCCTTTGCATCCTGTGGACAAATTCTTCGAATCTTGTAGTTCATAACTTTCCCCTCTTTCTACCTATAGTATACCACTTTCAAAAAAAACGGTACAGACTATATGCTGCACCGTTTCCTTCGTTATGTTTTATTTCTTAATAATGGATTCGTTCCAGTGTTCGTTTGGTTCGATTTCCAGTAAATCAGCTACTGTAGCTGCCACATTTGATAATCCTAAAAGTTATCATCCTGTTTCAATTCTACATCTGCACCATAAACAATGAATGGAACCTTGTTTAATGTAGGGGAAGTCTTAGATTTAACAGGTGCATCTTCTTTTTTTCTTCTTTTCATACATTTCATCAGCATTCCCATGATCTGCAGTTACTAATAAAATACCATTTACTTCATCAACTGCTTTTTTCACACGAGCCAGCTGCAAGTCTACAGATTCTACACCAATGACTGTAGCTTCAAAGTTACCGGTATGGCCAACCATATCGCCATTTGGATAATTCGTACGCAGGAAGTCATAGTTTCCAGATTTGATTGCTTCTACCAGTTTATCTGTGATTTCTGCAGCTTTCATCCATGGACGCTGTTCAAAATGGAACCACATCCGATTTAATTTCTTCATAAGTTTCCAAGTTTTCATCAACTTTTTCACTGCGGTTACCATTCCAGAAGTATGTAACATGTCCATATTTCTGTGTTTCAGAAATTGCATATTCACGAATACCGTGTTTGCATAATTCTTCAGTTAATGTGTATTGAATTTTTGGAGGATATGTCAAGAAGTTATGAGGGATGTTTAAGTCTGCATCATACTGCAGCATTCCTGCATACATTACATTTGGAACTCTTACACGATCAAATTTATCGAAAGATGCATCTCCATCAAATGCTAAAGAGATTTCCTGTGCACGATCCCCTCTGAAGTTAAACAATACAACACTGTCTCCATCTTCAATGGTTCCTACTGGTTTTTCATTTGCAGTAATAACAAATCTGGAAGATCCCTGGTCTACAACACCTGTTTCTGCACGATATGTTTCGATTGCTTCTCTTGCACTTGTGAAGGTTCTTCCTTCTCCTAATACATGTGTATGCCATCCTTTTTCTACCATACCCCAGTTTGCTTCATAGCGGTCCATTGTAATTGTCATACGACCACCACCACTGGCAATACATGCATGGAAGTTGTCATCATTTAATCCAGCCATGAATGCTTCAATATCATCAACATAAGTCAATGCGCTTGTTTCTGGAACATCACGTCCATCTAACAATGCATGTACACGAACTTTTACACCATCTTCTTTTGCCTGTGCAATCAATGCTTTTAAATGGTTGATGTGAGAGTGTACATTTCCATCAGACAACAATCCAATAAAGTGCATTTTTCCATTTTCACAGTTTTTAACAAGCTGTGCCCATGTTTCTGTTTTGAAAATTTCTTTTGAATCAATATTTTTCATTTACAAGTTTTGCACCTTGAGAATAAATCTGACCACATCCAAGTGCGTTATGTCCAACTTCACTGTTCCCCATGTCACCATCACTTGGAAGACCTACTGCCAATCCATGTGCTTTGATCTCTGTGTGAGGGTAATTTTCCCATAATTCATCTAATGTTGGTTTATATGCTTTTTTACGGCGTTACCAAATTCTGATGCGTTGATTCCAACACCGTCCATAACCACTAATACTACTGGTCTTTTTGCTCATATCAAATTCCTCCTGTTTTTCTCTATTTTACCTATATAATATAACACTTTGTGAGAAAATAGGCAATTAAAAAGAAGCTTGGGAAATCGTGTTCTTCCAGCAAATGTTCGTCTCAATATAAACATGCTTCAAAGTATTTCTATCTCTTTTCTCTTTATTTAAAAAATACGTCAACGATTCTACCCATTGACGTATCTTCTCAAAACTCGCATCTTATACGATTCTTGTAAATGCCAGTATAAGAAAAACGATGCCGCTAATCCATGAAAGATTCCATCTTTCTATCTTTCCCCATACATTGCCTATTTTTATACCTGCCAAAAAGCACACTTCCTCCAATCATAAACTGCATAACAATAAAGAACATGGATGATCTATCCCACCTGCACAAGCAATTCCACTTACTAAAGAATCCAGCGATAAAGCAATCGCCAAATACAATCCTTCTTTTACAGATAAACGCTTGTTAAAGTCCATATCTGCTTTCGTTTCATCTATATAAATATCAAGTACAATAGAAAAACCACTGCACGCAAAGGTAAGCTGCCGTTTTCTTCTGTTTTTAAAACTGTTTTCAACATGCCTTTGCATAAAGAACTGATACCAAGAAAGAAGAACAATCCAAAACTTATCCAGGAACAAATCCACACAGGAATAAAAGAAGTTATCCACTGTGCAAAAAGAAAGAAATACCAAGACAGGTAGTTCCTACTGCACTAACAAGAAATGCTATCCAAACCGATATGCGAATATTTCTTGCTCCATAGGCAATCGAGGCAAGGAATCCATCCATGCTTAACGCAATTACCAGTAATAAGGAATGAAACATATATATCCCCTCACAATAAAATATGTACATTCTTCTTTTATGACACAAAACTGCAGGCTTTTTATCACCTGCAGTCTTATAATTATTTCTCTTTTTCGATACAATTCATCCAGAAAAGTTAATGCATTTATCGCATCCCAAACAATATTATCAAAAGCATCCAGCAATTCATATCGTTCCATACGCGTTAATACATTTCGACTAACTCCGCACAAGATAACATACACATGATGTTCATGACAATATTGTGCAATTTCCTTTAATTCCTGCAACCCGCTGTCATCAATGGTAGGAACCCCTCGCATAGAAAATATCAACGCATTCACACCTTCATCGACCTGCTCCTGCAATGCTTTTTACTCTTCCCTGCGTTGCGAAAAACATTGGTCCAGAAAGATAAACCATTTTTGTTTTCGTATGTGAACAGCTTAATTCTCGATCCAATCGCTTTAAGTCAATATCCTCAATGGAGATTTCCAAATCTGCATTATTCACAACAAACAATAAGCAGGAGAATAAAGCCCGATTAAAATCGCAATCGTTAAATCAAATACGATGGTCGCAATCATCGTAACAGAAAACTGAATCATATTTGTTTTCAGTTTCTTCTTCCACATTTCATGAATTTCTGCCCACTCATTCATTCTCCATGCAGTCATCATAAGCACACCTGCTAAGGCCGCCATAGGGATTTTTGACATATAAGGTCCTAAAAGAAACATCGATGCCAGTAATACAAGAGAATGTACGATGGATACTACACGTGTCTGTCCTCCAGCTTTAATCGCAACACTTGTACGTGCAATTGCTGCAGTCGCTGGTACACCACCAAAAAACGGTAAAATCGTATTTCCGATCCCCTGTGCAAAAGTTCTCTGTCTGCACGAAGCGGCTCATGTTTCATCTTTCCTGCACTCGCTCCGCAAAGCAAAGACTCGATCATCCCCAAAGTCGCAATACTGATAGCCGGAAACACTAAGTTTCGCATCTGATCCCATGGTATCTGTGATGGTATTAAACGTACTTCTGGAAATAAAGTAGAAGGAATTTCTCCCACTTCTGCTACTTCAAACGGCAAACATACATGAATGATCAATGCCAGCAAAATTGCCGCCAAAGATGAAGGAAAGACACTTTGCCATTTCTTTGGCCAAATGATCATAACCCCAATCACCAGCAAACCAAAAAATACAGTTTGCCAATGTATCGGAAATCCCAATGTTCCATAAGAAGCTATTTTTCTATTAAATTGCTTCCTTTTTGAAACAGTTCCAAAAAGTTGTCAATCTGTCCACCCGCAATAATCACAGCAATCCCGCTTGTAAAACCAGTCACAACACTTGCCGGAATAAAAGAAACGATTTTTCCTACTTTAAAGGCTGATGCAAGAAGCAGTAAAATACCCGATAGAAAAGACGCAAAGAAAACCCCTTGCAATCCATACTGTACAGACAATCCTATTAAAATCGCACTCATTGCCCCAGTAGGTCCAGAAATTTGATAGGACCCTCCAGATAATCCACCTATTACAATACCTGCAACAATGGCAGTAATCATACCTGCTGCCGCATCCGCACCAGAACTAACACCAAACGCCAGTGCCAAAGGCAAAGCAACTGCCGCAACGGTTAGTCCTGCCAATACATCTTTCATTAGTTTTTGAGCATTATACCCATAAAACTCTCTTTTTAAATCTTCTATATACCCCTTCAAAACCTTATCCTCCTAAAACGCCTTTTTTATTCTAACCAGTTTTTCGTATTGGAAAAGGTTAAATAAAACAATAATGCCAGCTTTTTTAACCAGCACTATTTCTTCTAATTAACAATACGTTGGTAGCCCATGACCATTTCCCCAATGTGCATCTGCTTCTTCTTCCGTTAAAAAGACAGATAATCCTATTTCTGAACTATCAATAACATATTGACCCTCACACCCTCCAAAAAGAATCAATACGAAATGTAAATCCAGTTCCATTCGCTTTTTGTTCTATATCTATGACATGTCCCTGATCAACACGACTTCCTACAAGATAATATACCAATTGTCCTTCTTTCAACATGATCATACTTCCTTTCTTTATCTACGTAAAGAATATGCAAAATCCAGATATTCGTCAATTTATATGCAACGTAGCTGTTTCTTTCCTCTCTCCACAAAAAAGCAAGAATCATCCTGCTTTTCATGAAATATTAAACATTAAAACGGAAGTGAAGTACATCTCCATCCTGTACTTCATAATCTTTTTTCCTTCAAGCGAAGTTTTCCAGCTTCTTTTACTGCCTGTTCACTTCCTAATTCATCAATGTCTGTATATTTAAAACATTCTGCGCGAATAAAATCTTATCTAATTTCACATAATAAAAATCAACTAAACGATACGTTTATTTTCCTCTTTTAATAAATCCCGCAAAGAATATTCACTCTTTTTGTATATGTGAGATACGAGAATAAGCATTAATTGCAGATATTAACATTTTGGATCTTTAAAATAGGAATATACAAAATCATAACTTTTTAAATCTTTCATTTTAGATTTTCTTTACAAAACTTGCTAGGTTTTTTATTTGATTTCTTAAATTCGCTATACTTCCCTTCATTCAAAATAATCAACATCTCAATTTCTGGTGCTGTAATTATATTAATCACATTGATTTTATGTTTATATGCTTTACTGATTTTGAAATTTTCATTTCTCGAATCCAATATCCGTATAATCGAAATTTTATCTTTGAAATTTTTTTCGTAGATAAGATGCCTCAAAATGTGAAGCACTTCGTATTCTGAGTGGTTTTTCTTCTATCAATTCTTCTTTTTTAAAAATCAAGCAGTCATAATCCAGTAATACATTCATAATTGCCTGTTCTGCAGCTCCCTCACAAAGAACTGCTTTATAACTTTATAGCACCATATATTACATTTTCCTTTGAAGAAATATAGTTGAACATATATTTCTTCATATGCATATAGGCTTCATACTCCGGTGTTGTTTGGGCAATCATACCAGACTGATATACATCACTTTTTTAATGTCATTTCTATCTAAAAGTTTTGATAAATTTGTAACACAGAGTCCCTCTTTGTTTTCAGTAATATAAATACTGTCATTTCGATTATACTCATCTAAAGTTCTGGATAATGCGTCGTATAAACTAGCACTGCTCCTTTTTATTAAAGTTTTTGTCCATGAATAAACGAACGCTGGTAGAAACAATTTCTTTTATTAAAGTGGTTCTCCAATTCATCAATTAGAAGATATCCTCCTTTTTGTAAGGATATTTCTAGCATGTACAAATGTCATAACCCTTTTATCGTTCCACTTGATAAATAAAATTCCAGTTCTGTGACAGAATTCAATAGAATTTCTTCTTTATGTTTAAACTTCAAATGAATAAGAGTCTTATTCCCAGACTGTTCAAAATATAAACGCTCAACGGTTGGATCTAAAAATGTAATGATTTCAGATGGGATATCTTTGATAGAAGATAATGTATGAATATTGGTATAGGATAAAAAATTAGAGATTGTAATATTCTCTTTGTTCTTTTTATTATGTGCAATCATCATACTAACATCTTCCATCAGATATATTTCATTTCCACTACGAATTTGAATTGGTTCTATATTTTGGAAATCTGTCAGCATTTTTTTTGAAGATACACTTTTTGGGGCTTCTTCCAAAGCTTCTCATCAACTATTTTACAAAGAACATCATTATTGTCTGAAATTTCTGTTTTTTATTACAGATTTTAAACAATAAATATCACCTTGATTTGAATAAAATATATATTCATCGTAACTTTTTTCTGATTCCCGCAAAACATATTTTTCTTTTAAATGATTGATAGGTTCATTATTTAAAAGATGTAGTGCTAAAGAGAGCACTTGTAAAATCGTTGTTTTCCTGAAGCATTTTTTCCAATAAATACAGTTGCGCAATTTAGATATATATTAGAAAAAAAAGAGGGTACATAGTTTCTTTATCTTCTATAGATATATTTTGAGTTCCATAAAACATAATGTCCAAATCGTCTTTAAACAAGGAAAGTCCGCTAACTTGCAGGCGAAGAAGTTTCATATAAACACTCCCTTCATAAAAAACGTAAAATCCGTTTTTTTTTTTTATATATTATATTATAGTCAACAAAACAAAAGAAATCCACACAAAATCCGTTTTTTACTTTATCAAATGGTTTTATTTAATCTCATTACTAAAGTATTACAAGCAACTTTACTTTTTAAATGTTATCTCTAACAAAAAAGCAAGAATCATCCTGCTTTTTCATGAAATATTAAACATTAAAACGGAAGTGAAGTACATCTCCATCCTGTACTTCATAATCTTTTTTCCTTCCAAGCGAAGTTTTCCATCTTCTTTTACTGCCTGTTCACTTCCTAATTCATCAATATCTGTATATTTAAAACATTCTGCGCGAATAAAACCTTTTTCAAAGTCTGTATGAATAATTCCTGCACATTGTGGTGCCAGCATACCTTTACGGAATGTCCATGCACGACACTCCTGCACACCAGCTGTAAAATATGTACATAAATCTAAGATTTTATAAGCCGCTTTGATCACTTTATCAAGCCCGCTTTCTGAATTCCCAGTTCCTGTAAAAATTCCAGTTTTTTTCTTCTTTATCCAAACCTGATAATTCTTCTTCTATTTTTGCACATACAGGAACAACCTGATTGTTTTCTGCTTCCGCAAATTCTTTTACTTTTAGATAATAAGGATTGCTATTAGGATCTGCAATCTCCATATCTGACATATTCGCAATGTAAATCATTGGTTTTAAAGTTAATAAAGAAAATGCCTTCATCAAAAATAATTCATCTTTATCTAAATCAACACTTCTGGCAGGTTTTCCTGCTTCCAAAGCTTCCTGCACTTTTTTTAAGTACCGCAACCTCTGCCATTGCTTCTTTATCTTTATTCGTCATTGCTTTACGTTCGATTTTTTGATAAGCGATTTTCTACTGTCTGTAAATCTGCCATGATAAGTTCCAGATTAATAATTTCAATATCACGAATAGGATCTACATTTCCTTCTACATGCGTAATATCCGCATCATCAAAACAGCGAACAACATGACAAATCGCATCCGTTAGACGAATGTTGCTTAAAAACTGGTTTCCTAAACCTTCTCCTTTGCTGGCACCTTTCACAAGTCCAGCGATATCCGTAAATTCAAATGTTGTATAAATTGTTTTCTTTGTCTGGCAAATTTCACTCAATCGATCCAAACGTGCATCTGGCACTTCTACAACCCCAACGTTTGGCTGTATCGTTGCGAATGGATAATTGGCAGCTTCTACCTGACTCTTTGTAATTGCGTTAAATAACGTGGATTTTCCTACATTTGGCAATCCAACAATTCCTGCAGTTAATGGCATACTATCCTTCCTCTCAGCTCTATCATTCTATCTTTTTACGTTTATATGCAAGTAAATATAAAGAAATATGCAATATCCTTCTTTATATCCCCTATAAAAAGAAGGCTCTTTTCAAGAACCTAATCTTCATATAACATTAACAACAAATTCTTTCTCTATTTTACACGAGATGCATAAATTTCTTTTCTTTTCAATGAATACTTGCGCAATAACCTCATACGCTTTTGCCCGGGCATCTAGCACTTCATCACTTGCCCCATCTTTTAAAACTTCTTTAATTGCCCCTAAAAGATGTTTTCCTACAATTGGATAATGTTCTTCTTTTACACCGCAATCACAATGCTTAACTGCAATTTTTTCAACAGCAGGAAGAAGGTTTGTTAAAGAATCAATATTTTGTGCTGCTGCCAATACAGTCATAGCCAATGCTTTGGGCTGTGCTCCATTTTCCTGACGTCCCATATCAAACATAGGAACGATTTCTGGATTTTGTTCAAACATATTTTTTATAAAATGTTTTTGTAATTTCTAAACCATGCTCTTTTAAAGCTGGTACTGTACTTTAATAATCTCAATTGTTTTGTTATCTAACATAAATTTTACCCTCTTTTTTGATTACGTGGCTATTATAATAGAACTAATTAAATTGTGCAATTGAAATGCACCTTTTTTTTTTCCTTGCCTTTAAAAATTGATAAGCTATACTATCTGCAAAGAATGAATGAGGTATTTTTATGCAGCTATCAAAATTTAGTGATTATAGTTTTAGAGCTCTTATCCAATTGGCATCCTATCCAGAAGATCGCTGGACCGTAGATTCCACTGGCAAAAGAATTACATACATCAATACATCATATGAAAAAAGTAATCTATCTTTTATCAAAAGAAAACTATGTCCTTGCCCGTCAGGGTAGAAATGGCGGATTGCGATTAGGAATGAAACCAGAAGACATTAATCTAGGTACTTTATTAGAACTTACGGAGGATACTTTATCTATAGTGGAATGTTTTCATAAAAGATACTACATGTCCACTTGCCTCTAAAAAACTGTAAAATGAAAAAATCGCATATGAAGCATCAAAGGAATTTAAAATGTATTTTCATCAGTACACACTAAAGGATTTACTATAAAAAAGTGCACCCAGACATATATCGTCTAGCTGCACTTTTTCTTTATTCTTCCTCTTTTTCCCGCTTTTCTACGACTTTTTTTAGTTTTCTTTCAAATTCCGTCCTTGGAAATAATACACTGGTTCCACACCCTAAGCATTTAATACGAATATCTGCCCCCATACGAATAATTTTCCAGTATTTGGACTTATGACAAGGGTGTTCTTTTTTCATTTCTACAATATCATTTAAATCATAGTCATGCTGTATCATATCTACATCTCCTGTTTTTTTCCTTCTCTTTTATAATAAGATTCCCATGTATTTTCCAAAAGCATCGCAATCGTCATTGGACCAACCCTTTTGGAACTGGTGTAATATAAGACGTTTTGGGTTCTACTTCCTGAAAATCCACATCTCCGCATAGCTTGTTATGTTCATCACGATTGATTCCCACATCAATGACAATCACCTTCTTTTACCCAGTTTGCCTTTACAAGACGAGGACTTCCCTACTGATACGATCAAAATATCTGCTTGTGAGGTTATTTCTTCAATATGTTCTGTACGTGAATGACAAATTGTTACGGTCGCATCTTATTTAACAACAGCTGAGCAACCGGTTTTCCAACAATATTGCTTCTTCCAATCACAACTGCTTTTTCCCACTTAAATCACTCATTCAATGGATTCTAATAAACGAAGGATTCCTTTTGGTGTACAGGAAAGAAAACCATCTTCCTGAAGCAGTAATTTTCCAACATTCACAGGGTGAAAACCATCAACATCTTTTTCTGGATCAATTGCCTGTAAAACTTTGCTTTCATCAATATGCTTAGGCAAAGGAAGCTGTACCAAAATACCATCTACACTATCATCTTTGTTTAAGTTTTCCACAACTTCAATAGTTTTTCTTCACGAATACTTTCCTCAAAGCGAAGAAGTTCATTTTCCATGCCAATTTCCTGCATGCCTTCTCTTTTCCTGTCACATAAGAAACACTGGCAACATTATTTCCAACCAGCACAACAACCAGCTTTTGGTAAACGCTTTCCTTCTTTTTTAATCGATCCAAGTCTTTTTTAAATCATCTTTGACTGTTTTCGCAACTTCATTTCCATAAATGATTTTTCCCATGCTTTCCTCTATAACTCATCACTATCTAAAAGAATAGTAACCGGTCCATCGTTTAACAGTTCTACTTTCATATCTGCACCAAATCATGGATTCCATAGGTTCTTAATTCTTCATTAAACGCTTCATAAAGTGCATTTGCCTGTTCTCCTTTAGCTGCCTTTACAAAGCTAGGTCTTCTGCCTTTTTACAGTCTGCATAAAGCGTAAACTGACTAATAGAAAGAATATCCCCCTGTACATCTTCCAAAGAACGATTCATTTTTCCTTCTTCATCTTCAAATATACGAAGTCCAACACACTTCTTTGCGACTTTTTGAACTGTTTCTATCGTATCTTCCTGCGTAATTCCCACAAGAAGCATAAAACCTTTATCTATCTTCCCAATACACTGGTTATCTACTGTTACCTGTGCATATTTGACTCTTTGTAATACAACTCGCATATCAAACACCTCTGTTAAATAGTATAGCGTATGACTCCTGCAAACTCAATTATATCTTAAAAAACACCATTTATCTTCTCTTCTACGAATAAAGAAAACATCCCACTTCACAATTTCACACATATGGCTAAATTCTAACGATGTATGTGCAAGACAAAAACTTGAATTTTCATTTACTTCTCATCTTCATTGTGGTAGTATTACTGCAATGAGGGAGTAGTCTCACGATCGTGTGATGTCATCAACAGTCTCGAATAGTATCTATTCTGGTGCATCTTAAAGACAAGACTCGTTAAAGTAAATTCTTTAGCGAACTTGTCTTTTTGTTTACTAAAGATGGAAAGGAGAAAACATATGCAATTTTATAAAAAAGATGTTGAAACTACAATGCAGGAATGCAAAAAGCAATCCAGATGGATTAAGTTTTGATGAAGTTAAAAAAAGACAACAGCAATATGGAGATAATGAGCTGGATGAAAAGACAAAGATAGTCTAGCGATTATCTTCTTAAAACAGTTTAAAGATCTATTGGTCATTATTTTAATTATTGCATCTATTATTTCCGGTGTAAGTGGGGAACTTGAAAGCACCTTTATCATCCTTGCAGTTATCATCATCAATGCAGTACTTGGTACGATTCAAACAAAAAAAGCAGAAAGTTCGCTAGAGAGCTTAAAGAAACTATCCATTCCTAAAGTCAAAGTTATCCGCGAAGGACAAATGCATGAAATCGAATCTACACAGCTAACAATTGGCGATATCGTTCAAATTGAAGCTGGAGATATCGTTAGTGGAGATGGACGTATTTTTCAAAGTTCTTCTCTACAAATTAACGAAAGTGCACTTACAGGAGAAGTTGATAGCGTAGACAAGCATATTGATGCAATTACACAGGATGCTGTTGTTGGAGATCAAAAAATATGGCATTTTCTGGAAGTCTTGTTACAAATGGAACTGGTAGATATGTCGTTACCAGCATAGGGATGCAAACAGAAATAGGAAAAATTGCCTCTTTATTAAACGCTACAAAAGAAAGAAAACACCTTTACAAAAAGTTTAGATGAATTTAGTAAAAACTATCTATTTTAATTGTACTCATCTGCATCCTCGTATTCACATTAAATATTTTCTTAGCAAAAAGAATCTCTTCTTGACGCCTTAATGATTTCTGTTGCATTGGCAGTCGCTGCAATCCCAGAAGCATTAAGTTCTATTGTAACGATTGTTCTTTCTATGAGTACACAAAAAATGGTAAAAGAAAATGCAATCATTAAAAACCTTAATGCTGTAGAAAGCTTAGGATGTGTATCTGTTATATGCAGCGATAAAACCGGTACATTAACACAAAAATAAAATGCAGGCACAAAGCGTATATTTCTATAACGAAGAATGCAGTACAAAAACAATGGACAGCAAAAAACATGATCACAATGTATTTTTAAAAGCTTGTTTATTATGTAATAATGCAGTTGTAAGAGATAATCAAAAATCGGTGATCCTACCGAAATTGCTCTTATCGATTTTGTCCATGCATATATGCAGGTAGATTCTTTATTTAAAAAACGAAGCGACTCGTGTATTGGAACTACCTTTTGATTCTCAACGTAAACTTATGAGTGTATCTTCTAAAAATCATTTATATACAAAAGGAGCACCAGATGTGATTCTGCAAAGATGCAGCAAAATTTTATTTCATGGGGAAAAGATAGCCATGAGTGAGAAGCATTTACAAGACATACAAAAAGAAAACAAAAGACTGGCAGAAGAGGGTTTACGCGTTTTAGGTTTTGCATATAAAGATTTCAAAAAAAGATAACATTTCTTTTGAAGATGAATATGATTTAGTTTTTATTGGCTTAATTTCTTTAATGGATCCTCCAAGAACAGAAAGTAAAGATGCCGTTTCAAAATGTAAAATGGCTGGTATTAAACCGATTATGATTACCGGTGGTCATGTTCTTACTGCACAATCTATCGCAAAGAAACTTGGTATTTTTGAAGATGGAGATTTATCCGTAGAAGGAAAAGACTTGGAACATCTGAGTGAAGAAGAATTGGATGAAAAACTTTCGCAAATAAGCGTCTATGCACGGGTTGCTCCTGAACATAAAATTAGAATTGTAAAAGCTTGGCAAAAACGCAATGCGATCGTGGCAATGACAGGAGATGGAGTAAATGATGCCCCAGCACTGAAACAAAGTGATATTGGTGTTGCCATGGGAATCACAGGAACAGAAGTATCAAAAGATGCAGTCAAGTATGATTTTAACAGATGATAATTTCGCTACAATTGTAAAAGCTGTAGTGAGTGGAAGAAATGTATATAGAAATATTAAAAATGCGATCAATTACTTACTATCTGGAAATTTTGCCGGTATTCTATGTGTTTTAGCTGCTTCTTTCTTCTTATTGCCAACTCCATTTTTTTCCAGTTCATTTGCTTTTTATGAATTTAATTACAGATTCTTTACCAGCTATTGCAATTGGAATGGAAAAAAGTAGAAATGATGTATTAAAAGAAAAGCCTCGTAGTCCAAAAAAAGATTCTATTTTAAATAAAAGCACAATGAAGCAAATTAGTTTTGAAGGAATTGTCATTGCTGCATGTACTATGGCTTCTTATCTTTTAGGATTAAAAATAGATTCTTTAACTGCTTCAACAATGGCGTTTGCGACTATTTGTTTAGCACGCTTGCTACATGGTTTGAACTGTCGAAGTTCCCTGCCTTTATCTCGTATTGGCTTATTTACAAATATGTCTAGCATCTATGCACTGCTCATCGGAATTCTTTTATTACATTTCATCCTATTTATA
>VOFH01001251.1_pt1 | contig 39647 bp, 56 predicted proteins | sample 5384091 | NCBI WGS metagenome assembly VOFH01 (sample SAMN12384727, study PRJNA508395) | human gut metagenome | isolation source: healthy gut G | host: Homo sapiens
CGTAGGGCAGCGTGATATCGCTGGCACCAAAATACCGCAGCATCGGAATGCGGATTGGGCAGATGCAGGCCACCATGAGGAGGGAACATACTGCCAGCATGAGGAAGCAGTTTGCAAGGATCCGCTCGGCGGCCTTTTTATCGCCCTGTCCCATCTTCATGCTCATAAGCGGGGCACCGCCGATTCCCACGAGAAACGCGACGGAGCCGACCATAGTGACTACCGGACCGCAGACACCGGCCCCCGCCAGTGCCATGTCGCCGGATCCGGGGATATTTCCGATATACATGCGGTCTACGATACTGTAAAGGACGCTGACAAACTGTGCCAGCATACTGGGAATTGCGATCCGGACGACGAGTTTTTTATGTCGTCACGGCCGAGATCATTTTCTGCAGCCATAATAAAACTCTCCTGTATAAAATCCGCAGTACAGAAAAACTGTACTGCGGAATATTTGTGTACTTGCGTGAAGATGTAGATTGTCGCAAGTGACCGCGCGAATGTGCCAAGGCACATTCTTATTTTGTATTAAGCATTGTGGATAGGGGATCCGGCTTTTGGCGTGTCTATAGCCTGCCGGTCTGTTCCAGCATATCCAGACGATGGTTGATCTTTTTCTGGTTTTCGATGATCAGATCCATTTTTTTGTGCAGGTCATCGATAATGAGTTCGCTCTTTAAATTGACCTTAAAGTCGTTTTCGCGCGTTGTCTGTCCTTTGCCTCCTGTCGGTTCTGGCTCATCATGATAAGGGGAGCCTGAATGGCAGCAATGCAGGAAAGTACCAGATTTAAAAGGATAAATGGGTAGGCATCAAAGGCCTTCGTTCCAAGGATAATGTTGACAGCCATCCATCCGACCATGACAGCGATAAAGCTGAAGATAAATGCCCAGCTTCCGGCAAATTTCGCTACTGCGTCGGATGCTCTCTGGCCGAAGGACAGCTTTTCTGTCTCATTGGAATTTTCTGTGATGTTGGTCATGATCAGCTGATGTATCAGCTCTTCGTCTGTAAATTCCTGATCAGTCCTGTTCAGGAGTTCCCGGATGATTTTTTTTCGTTCATTTCCGCTTTTCATTTTCATAGTGAATCTCCTTATGTCCGGCATATAAAACGCGTGCAGCGCATCGGTGATGCATGCGGACACTGCTCTATACTGATAACGGGTAATTGCTAAATTCTCCCAGTTAGCGGTGGGAGGACAAGTACATAGAGTATAGCACGTTTTCCTGGGCGGGTAAATGGCACACAGGAAGATTATAGGCAAAAAAGAAAAGGGGAAAAATGTAAACCAAATAATAAAAACTGGTTGACAAATGCACGGAATCTGCGTATGATAGGAAAAGAATCGATCAGAACAATTCCATTTTGTGATATGCGTACCGGAATGTAGAATTTAAGAACGATAGAATTTAAGATCCGGCGGCAGAAATGATGGATGTTGGGAGGAAAACAAAGATGGAAAAGACAACAGCAAAACACATGTCCACCGCGCAGATGACGGTGACAGCACTTATGACAGCGATTACCTGTATCCTGGCACCGATGGCACTTCCGATTCCGATCAGCCCGGTACCGATCAGCCTGACAAACCTTGTCATCTTCTTTATGGCGTATATTCTCGGAATGAAGCTTTCCGTAGCGAGCTATGTATTATACCTGCTCTTAGGAACAGTAGGACTTCCGGTATTCTCCGGATTTAGTGGCGGTGTCGGCAAGCTTCTCGGACCGACCGGCGGCTACCTGATCGGATTTATCTTTCTGGCAGCGATCGCAGGCTTCTTCGTTGAGAAGTTCCCGGCAAAGATTTACATGCATGTAGTCGGAATGATCATCGGAATGGCGATCTGCTATATCTTCGGAACCGCATGGCTTGCGGGACAGCTCGGAATGAGCTTCGTGGCAGCTCTCGGCGTCGGTGTTATCCCGTCTCTTCCGGGTGACACGGCGAAGATCATCATTGCGATCATCGCGGGTCCGCAGATCCGCAAGACAGTTTCCAGATTTATGTAAGCTGGAGCATATAGAATAAGGTATTTCATAAAACTTATACATCCTAAATAAAGATTCACAGCGAAGATCATAGAAAATGATTTGCTGTGAATTTTTATTTATGTTGAAAAATGTACAATGCTGGCTTCTTATAACTGATGTGGTGAATGACCCAAATAAGTGTTTACATGGAATCCCGATGTTGATATAAGCATAGTATGTTGATATTTATTAGCATATGAACAAATTATTTATAAGTAGCACGAATATATCTTTTGCCCTACGGAACTAAAGCCTAAAACTGTCGAAAAAAACATAGAAAAATCTTGACATTTGCCTATAAAACTCGTTATGATATTGTCTGCACTATACTGATAGGTTAGTTGTCTGAAACCCGTAGAAAAGTCTGCATCCGCAGACCTTTTTTGTTTAACCAGGAAAGCCAAAAGGGACTTCCTGTTGAGCAAAAAAGACGGAGAAATTTTTGACCGGACTGCCGTGAAAGGCTCTGCATCCAGCCCGCACAGATATAGTGAAGGAGGAAACACCATGAAATCAATTCATGAAGCATTAGATCAGATCCTTCCGGAGATCATTGCAATGAGCGAAGATATTTACTGTCATCCGGAGCTTGGATTTAAGGAATTCAGGACAAGAAAAAGGCGATCGAGGCACTCGACAAGGCGGGGATTCCGCATGAGGATGTCGCGTACACGGGAATCCGGGCAGTCTTAGATTCCGGAAAGCCGGGGCCGAATATCGGCCTGATCACGGAATTCGACGCGGTTCCGACTTTCGGACATCCGTACGCCAGTGAGGACAGCTGCGCAGCCCATACCTGCGGCCACTACGGTCAGCTGGGCGTTATGATGAGCTTATTCTTAGCAATTAAAGATTCCGGTATGTTAAAGGATCTCTGCGGAAAGGTCACACTTCTCGTGACGCCGGCGGAGGAGTTCTGCGATATGGATTACCGGAAGGGGCTTATTAAGGAAGGAAAGATCTCCCACCCGTCAGGCAAGCAGGAGATGATCGCCACAGGCATTTTTGATGATGTGGACATCATGTTATCCTGCCACGCTATGGGGATCGATATGACAAAGTATCATGCGGAGATCGGTTCCAGCTTAAACGGCTTTATCATGAAGCGGGCAATCTTTACAGGAAAGGCGTCCCACGCAGGAGCGAACCCGGAAGGCGGCGTAAACGCGCTCAACGCGGTAAACCTTGCCATGACAGGGATCAACTTTCTGAGAGAGACTTTCCGAGCAGATGACGCGATCCGCGTCCATTTCTATGTGCCGGAAGGTGGTCAGTCCGTCAATACGGTTCCGGGAAGAACACAGCTTGAGATGTATGTCCGGGCGAAGACAGTTCCGGCGATCTTTGAGACAAACGCGAAAGTGACCCGCGCGATCCGCGCCGGAGCACTTGCGATCAACTGTGATCTTGAGATCCAGGATACACCGGGATATTTCCCGCTCCATCAGGACGAGAACCTGACAGAGCTTGTGAAGAAACACATTTTAGATTATATCGACGAGAGCATGATCGCCCAGGGAACCCACGGCTTCGCTTCCGGAGATATGGGAGACTTATCCCTTATGTGGCCGATCGTTGAGATCGGTGTTGCCGGATTTGAGGGCAGCATCCACGGAAAAGATTTTAAGACGGCGGATCCGGAGCAGGCATACTGTGTCCCGGCTCATTATTTTGCAGATTCCGTGGCAGATCTCTTATCCGACGGCGGTGCGTCCGCGTGGAAGATCAAAGAGGCGTTCAAGCCGGTGATGAACAAGAAAATTATCTGGAAACTCTGGATAGTTTGAATAAATCAACTTTTTACGAAAAGGAGAACAACTAATTATGAAAAAGAAATTTTATGCAGCACACTTGCAATGGCTATGACAGCTTCCATGCTGTTCGGATGCGCAAGCGAGAGCAAGACCGAGACAACTGCAGCAGCAGGCGAGACAACCGCAGCAGCAGGCGAGACAACCGCAGCAGCTGCTGAGACAACTGCAGAGGCAGCAAAGGCTGAGACAAACGGCGAGAAGTTAAAAGTAACACTTCTTGTTACCGGTTCCTTCGGCGATAAGGCATTCAACGACTCCGCACAGGCTGGTATGGAAAAGCTTGAGGCTGAGCTTGGCGATAAGGTTGAAGTAAACATGGTCGAGATGGGCAGCGACAAGACAAAGTTTGAAGGTTCCTTGTTAGACGCTTGTGAGTCCGATGCAGACCTTATCATCACAGGTCTCTGGGACATGAAGGAGATCACAGAGAAGGTTGCTCAGGAGTTCCCGGAGAAGAAGTTCATCATCTTTGATACAGATGTTGACTACACGCTTGGTGATTTAAGCAACGTATATTCCATGAGCTACAAGCAGAACGAGGGCGCATTCCTTGCAGGCGTTCTTGCAGCAAGTGCGACAAAGTCCGATATGGAATACGCAAACGAGGACAACGTGATCGGTTTCGTAGGCGCAAAGGATACAGCAGCCGTTATCAACGACTCTGCAGTCGGCTTCATTGAGGGCGCTCAGTTCGTAGATCCGGATGTGAAGGTACTTGTTTCCTACGTTGGTTCCTATGTTGACTCCGCAACAGCAAAAGAGCTTGCGATCACTCAGTACCCAACGGCGCTGACGTTGTATTCGTAGCAGCAGGTCCGGCATCCGTAGGTGTTATCGAGGCAGCTGCAGAAAGTAAGAAGTACTGCATTGGTGTTGACTCCGACCAGGCACTTGCTTACGAGGGCAAGGACGAGGCAAACTTCATCATCTCTTCCGCGATCAAGGGCGTTGGCGACAGCATCTACAATGCAGTTGAGAAGGCAGTTGATGGAACACTTCCGTATGGTGAGTACCAGATCCTCGGTATCGAGGACGGCGTTGTAGGCCTTGCTGACAACGATATTTATCAGTCTGCAGTATCTGAGGATGCAAAGAAAGCCGTTGAGGATGCAAAAGAGAAGCTGCTCGCAGGTGAGGTTACCGTTGATTCCGCTTATGGCATGGATGAGGCAACTCTGAAGGGAATCATCAACGGAGCTCAGTAAACGCCCATATAGCTTCTTGTTTTCATGTCAATGAAAACAAGAAGAGGCATGTCGGGGCAGCGAGTATTTATCTCCTGTATTCATGCGGAGAGATATAGGGGACGTTGGAATCGTCTGGTCCTCCGGAAACTCTGGGGAACGGGCCGTCCATCGCCCCATATCTACCCGCCAATCGCAGGAGATTTTTACATTTACGCGGGTGCCGTCCAATGCCCGCATCTGCAATATATTTGCGATTCGGGCAGTTACGAACAGGAACCACTTTCACAGGCAGACAAAGATGCCTTACTTGGAGGAAACAATGGAGCAGGAGATCATTTTAGAGGCCCGGAACATCACAAAAGTCTATCCGGGCGGCGTTGTGGCAAACCATAATGTCAATCTGCAGATCAAAAAAAAAGGGTGAGATCCATGCCCTCGTCGGTGAGAACGGCGCGGGAAAATCCACCTTAATGAAGATGCTGTTTGGCATGCTGGCACCGACAGAAGGCCAGATCTTCGTGGATGGAAAAGAGGTACACTTCTCATCATCCAGCGATGCGATCGCGGCCGGACTCGGCATGGTACACCAGCATTTCATGCAGGTTCCGTCCATGACCGTTGCGGAGAACCTGATTCTCGGCGCGGAGACAGGAACTGCATTTAAAGTAGACCGGAAAGAGGCGGTGCGGATCACCACGGAGCTTTCCGACAAATATAATCTGAAAGTAGAGGCAAAGGAAAAGGTCGAGGACATTTCTCTTGCCATGCGTCAGAAGCTTGAGATCTTAAAGGCACTCTACCGGGGTGCCCATATTCTGATCCTGGACGAGCCGACAGCCGTGCTGACACCACAGGAAACAGAAGAATTATTTGAACAGTTAAAACTTTTAAGAGAAAACGGCCACACGATCATCTTTATCTCCCACAAATTAAACGAAGTCAAGGCACTCTGCAACCGTATGACGATCCTCCGGGACGGAAAGACCATGGGAACATACGAGATCTCCGATCTTGATGAACAGGAGATCTCCCGCATGATGGTCGGCCGCGATGTCAGCCTGAATATTGAGAAAGAGGAGATGGAGTTCGGAAAGAACGTATTCTCCGTCAAAGACCTTGTCTACGCAGACCAGTTTGGAAAGACGAAACTGGACCATGTTTCCTTCACGATCAAAGAGGGACAGATCTTAGGTATCGCCGGAATCGACGGAAACGGTCAGTCAGAGCTCGTGGAAGCCATCGTCGGGACCTTAAAACAGCAGCAGGGAACTATCACCATGAACGGAAAGGACATCTCCAACGCCCCGGTGCTTGCGCGTCAGGAGGCAGGAATTTCCCACGTTTCCGAGGACCGTATGAAATTCGGCACAGCTCCGAAGCTTTCCCTGGAGGACAATGCGATCTCCAAGGTCTACTATACCGATAAATTAAAGACCCACGGGCTCTTAGACAGCAAAAAAGATCAGTGAGTTCACGAACCGGATCTTAAAAGAGTTCCTTGTAAAATATGATAACTCCAAGCAGTCTATCGCGGAGCTTTCCGGCGGTAACGTCCAGAAGGTCGTTGTCGGTCGTGAATTTGACTATGAGCCGGATCTTCTGATCATGAACCAGCCGACCAGAGGTATCGACGTCGGAGCCATCGAAGTTTATCCGTAAGAAGATCGTGGACATGAGAAGCAGAAAGAAAGCGATCCTGCTTGTATCCGCGGACTTAAGCGAGATCCTTTCCTTAAGTGATACGATCCTTGTCATGCATGAGGGCCGCATCGTCGGACATATCTCCGATGTGAAGAATACGTCAGAGAACGAGCTCGGTCTTTATATGCTGGGTGTAAAAGAAGATTCCAAGGAGCAGATCGGAGGTGCTTACTGTGAATAAAAAATTTACGATCGTAAGACTTCTCTGCGCGTTTGCCATTGCCATCGCCTTGTCGGTAGCGGTGATCTTCGCAGTCAGTGAGGAGCCGGTGACCGCGATCTATAACCTGTTTTTAGGACCGCTGCAGTCCAAACGTCACTTTTTGAAGTATTTGCCAGCAGCGTACCGTTGATCTTTACGGGACTTGCCCTGGGACTTGTATTCAAGTCCGGCAACTTCTCCATGATCGCGGACGCATGTCTCTACACGGGCGCTGTTGTGACAGCGGCTCTCGCCATCAAGACATCCCTGCCGTTCGCAGTACACCCGATCGTGATCATGATCGCGGCTGCGGCTGTGGGTGGGCTGATCGGAAGTATCCCGGCGCTCTTAAAGGTGTATTTCCACACGAATGAGCTGGTAACTTCCTTAATGTTCAACTACGTGTTCTTTTACCTTGGGATCTACAACGTGACAAAGTTCCTTGCGGACCGTGAGGCGGGAACCTTTGCATCGAAGAAATATCAGGCAACAGCATCTCTGGGAACACTGATCTCCGGAACGAATTTCCATGTGGGATATCTGATTGCCATTGTGGCAGTGATCCTGTTATATATTCTTGTATACAAGACGAAGTTTGGTTATGAGGTCCGCATTTCAGGAAGCAACCCGGAGTTCGCAAAGTATTCCGGAATCCGTACCAGCCGTGTCATCATCATGACCCAGGTCATTGCGGGGTGCCGTTGCGGGTCTTGGCGGCGCAGTCGAGCAGATGGGAATGTACCAGCGTTTCAACTGGCAGGATTCCCCGTCCTATGCGTGGGATGGTGTTATCATTGCGATCCTGTCCGGCAATAATCCGAAGATGGTGCCGTTCGCGGCATTTTTCCTTGCGTATATCCGTGTCGGCGCAGACTTAATGTCGAGACGTTCCGACGTCCAGAACGAGCTGGTTTCCATTATCCAGGCAGTTCTGATCCTGTTTGTGACGGCCGAGCGGTTCATGGCAGGCTGGAAACAGCGCGAGGAAGCGAAAAAAAAAGCACTGAAAGGGGAGGCGTAACAGATGGGAATCTTACAGGAAATTTTAAAAACATTGAGTCTCCCGGAGTTCTATTTCGCAATGTTTCGAAGCGCGACACCGGTGCTTTTAACGACACTGGGGGCTATGATCTCCTCGAGATCCGGAACCAGCAACATCGCCCTTGAGGGAACGATGCTGATCTCCGCCTTTGTGGGCGTTGTCGTCAGTGCATTCTCCCAGAGCGCATGGATCGGATTTTTGGGGCGGTGCTTGCAGGCTTTATCGTCAGCAACATCCTCGCCTACTTTATCCTGAAATTAAACTCCAACGCGGTCATCTCAGGTATCGCGTTAAATACCTTCGCCTCCGGCGGAACGATCTTTGTCCTGTACCTGATAACAGGCGAAAAAGGTGCATCCACATCCCTGTCGTCCTTAAAGCTCCCGAGTGTGACGATCCCGGTCGTCAAGGATATCCCGGTGATCGGCGCGGTGCTTTCCGGCCATCATGTGCTGACCTATGCGGCGCTGATCCTGGTGGCAGTTGTGTGGTACATGTTTAAGTATACAAGACTCGGCATGCATATCCGTGCCGTCGGTGAGTCCCCGGATGCGGCGGAATCCGTCGGAATTCCGGTAAAAAGGATCAAGTACATCGCCCTCTGCTTAAGCGGAATGATGACAGGCATGGCAGGCGCGTTCCTGTCCATGGGATATGTGGGACTCTTCTCCTCCGGTATGACAGCGGGGCGTGGTTACATCGCTCTGGCAACCCAGGCCATCGCGGCGGGGAATGCCGTGATCGGCATGCTGGCATCTCTGTTATTCGGATTCTGCCAGAGTCTTGCGAACTATCTCCAGAACTCTTCGATCCCGCTGCAGTTTATCCAGATGATGCCGTATCTGATCATCATTATTGCGTATACGGTTTACTGCGCGATGGTGGAGCACAATAAGAAGAAAAAACAGATGAAGGCGGCGGCGGGAAATAAATTTGCTATTACTCACCACCTAAAGAGGTGGGAGTCTTCTCGACTGAGATAAAAACGGCAGCAGAGTGCGGCCGGAAAGAATTGATGCAAGCAGCTCCTGACATAGGGGCTGCTTTGTAGTAAATTAGAAGATCTGTGCAGCGATTGTGCTGACTGTACGAAACACAACATAGAAGACACAATATAGAAGACACTGAATAGTTTAGAAGGGAGAATATTGTCAGATATGAGCCATATCGTAGAACTTCACTTACATCTGGACGGATCGCTCCGCCCGGAGACCGTCTGGGAGCTTGCAAAAGAGCAGGGCGTGGAGCTTCCGGCAAAGAGCGCGGAGGAAGTAAAATATATGATGGAAGTCCCGGAGGATTGTAAGACTCTGGAAGAATATTTGGAACGTTTCGATCTTCCGTTACTCGTCTTACAGAAGGCAGATGCCATCGAGCGTGTGACCTTTGAGCTGGTGGAGGATCTTGCGAAAGAGGGCGTGGAGTATGCGGAGCTTCGATTTGCACCGCAGTTTTCCATCAAAGACGGACTGACTCAGGATGAGGTCGTCGAGGCGGTCATCCGCGGAGCAGAGCGAGGCATGAAATTTTACCCGCAGATCCGCGTGGGTCTGATCCTCTGCTGTATGCGTGGAGCGGATAATGAGGAGCTGAACATGCAGACGGTAGAAACTGCGAAGAAATATCTTGGGGATGTGGTCTGCGCGGTGGACATCGCAGGCGCGGAAGGCCTGTTCCCGACTGAGAATTTCGCCCCGGTATTTGCGAAAGTCCGTGAGTACGGCGTTCCGATGACGCTCCACGCCGGGGAGGCGGCTGGTCCGGACAGCATGAAGACGGCATTATCCTTCGGAACAAAGAGAATCGGACATGGCGTTGCGGCCATCAATGATCCGGAGCTGATAAAGAGACTCATCGACGAGAATGTGACCCTCGAGGTCTGCGTTACCAGCAATTACCACACAAAAGTAGTTCCGGCGATCAACATGCATCCGATCCACAAGCTTCTTGAGGCAGGTGTCCATGTAACCGTAAACTCCGACAACCGGACATGTTCCAGAACGACACTTCAGAAAGAGAAGGAAGTGCTGAAGGAGGAACTTGGTTTCACCGATGAGGAGATCGAGAAGATGCAGGAGTATGCTTGGGAAGCGCGTTTTTTAAAATAATAGGATATCGGGGCGAAAAGCATATAGCAATCCGGCATCAAAGAATCATAAGATAAAAACGTGAGAATGCAAGGGGGCAAGTATTGCCTCCTTTTTCCATGCCGGAATGACAAAAACCTGAATTTCCGCTGGCTGGAACATGTTTCCGTGAAATTATACGAAAAAAAATAGGGGAATTGTAGCATATGCCAAAACTCCGGCTCAATGAAGCAAAAGCTTTGCATTGAAGATTGGATAATGCTAAAATAAAATTGCAATATTTCGATAAACGGAACAGTATTCCGATACACGGAATAGCATAGAAACGATAACTCATTGACATAAGCCAGCCACGGATCCTGTGGCTGCGCACGTCAGAAAGTGGAGGAGACTATGCAATTGATCGACCGGGCATTGAATGCCCTGGAAATACTGAGCCAGAATATGAATGGAATGTCGGTGACGGATCTGGCGGAGCAGCTTGGGATCCCGGCAAGCTCCACTCACAGGATCCTTTCAAGCTTAAAGGGAAATCATTTTGTCGTTCAGGACGAACATACGAAAAAATATCGTCTTGGATATAAGATCTGCGCAATCGCTACCGGGGTTGTAAAGGGAAGTGCGCTGACGCAGGCGGCACAGATGCCTATGCGGAGACTGGCGGAAAAGATCGACCGGAATGTGGTCCTCTGCATCATGGAGCATGGAGCAGTGATGAATGTGGCATGCAGCGAACGCGGCGATTCCAATATGTATATGGTTAAGATCGGACATGAGATCCCGTTCTATTCCACGTCGGCTGGCCGTGTTTTTATGGCTTACATGAACCGGAGCGAGGCATTGGATATTCTTGATCGTGAGAAACGCACGAAAACGACGCCGAATACGAAAAACGGATCTGAAGGAGCTGAATGAAGAGCTGGACCGCATTCATAATCAGGGGTATGCGGTCATTGACGAGGAATTACAGATGGGGATCCTCGGCACAGCGTGCCCGGTATTTGACAGAAACGGAGAGCTGGCGGCTGCGATCGCGTTTACGTCCATGAAGGATGGGGATACGGAAAAAATGTTCCAGAGGATCTGTCAGCTTAAGGAATGTGCGAAAAAAGAAATTTCCGAGGCAATCCGATAGAAAAAAAGGAGATTTGTTATGAGCGAGTATAGTGTAGAGTTAAAGGGCTTAAATAAGGTGTACAGTAACCTGCTAAAAGAGGATACGATCGCACTGAAGGATATCAACCTCCAGATCCGTCCGGGGGAGTTTATTTCTATCATCGGCCCGTCCGGCTGTGGAAAATCGACACTTTTTGCGGATCATTGGAAACCTTGATAAACCGACCTCCGGTACGATCGAGTATCGCGACGGGGCAGACCAGCAGATGGGATTCGTATTTCAGGATTCCGTTCTTCTCCGTGGGAAAAATGTGAGACAGAATGCAGAATTTCCGTTAGTGATCCAGAAAAAAGCAGACGAAAGAGAATGAAGAGAAACTTGACGAGCTCCTGGAACTTGCAGGGCTTTCGGAGTTTAAGACTGCGCTTCCGAGAGAGCTTTCCGGCGGTATGAAACAGCGTGTGTCCATCGTCCGGGCGCTTTCTATGACGCTCCGTTACTTCTGATGGATGAGCCCTTCGGAGCTTTGGATGCCCTGACCCGTGACCACTTAAATGAGGAGCTTTTAAAGATCTGGCAGAAGACGAAAAAGACGGTTATTTTCGTTACCCACAGCATCGAGGAAGCCACCTTCCTGTCGGACCGCGTTCTCGTCATGTCTGCGAGACCGGGAAGAGTCAAGGAGATGGTGGAGATCGATCTGCCGCGTCCAGGGAGAGGCAACGAAATGATCCGAAGTTCACGGAATACAATAAGTATCTGAGGGGATCATCGGATGAAAAAGAACGGAAAACTTCAGGGACTCCTGAGAACCATCGGGGAATACGCGCTTTCCGTCGGCGTGTTTATCGCGCTCTGGTGGATCTACGTTGCGGTAAAGCATGTCCCGGCGTACATCCTGCCGTCTCCGCCGAAGGTCTGGGCAGCCTTGTCAAAATGTTTGTAAAAGGAACTGTATACGCACATCTCTGGACGACGACTTATGAGGTCATTCTCGGATTTGTGATCAGGCGCCTTTTTAGGAATTGTTCTGGGATATGTGTTTATCAAGATCGATGCCTTAAAAACGATGCTGATGCCGTACCTGATCTTCCTTCAGACGGCACCGAAGATCGCACTTGTCCCGTTATTCGTCGTATGGTTCGGAATCGGACTCGTATCAAAGGTTGTTTGATCATATCCATGGTCCTGTTCCCGGTATTGTCGGGAATGATGCTGGGTTTGGAATCGATCCCGCCGGATGTCAGAAACCTGATGAAGATCTTAAAAGCGTCAAAATGGCAGGTGTTTTCACAGGTTGAAATGCAGTATTCATTACCGGCGCTGTTTGCAAGTCTGAAGGTCGGTATCGTTCAGGCAGTCATCGGTGCGATCGTTGCCGAATGGATGTCCGGAAAACAGGGTCTCGGATATATCTGACTTACGCGTCATCGACCTATGACACCCCGATGCTGCTCGCGGGCATCATCGTCACGATCATTCTGGGAATCGCGACGTATCAGGTGATCAGTGTGCTGGAGGATAAGTTCCTGTACTGGCACGAATCGAAAAATTAGTGCTCAGCCCGCCGATTCTGACAAAAACGCGGTGTGCTGAATGAGAGAAAAGATTTTTGGGAGGAAATGAGTGTGAATTTTACATCGGCTTCATCACCGACGATGAATGGAAAAATGCCGCATATCCAGTGTATGGCTGAGGAGATCGAGAGATCGTACTGCTTCCGGGTGATCCGGGGCGCGTTGCCATGTTCGAGGATCTTTTAGAGGATTATAAGATCGTCAGCAACTACCGGGAATATGTGGTTGGAACCGGATATTACAAAGGAATCAAAGTTACAGTGTGCTCGACTGGAATCGGTGGTCCGTCAACGGAGATCGCTGTGCTCCAGCTGATCGCTCTCGGCGCGAAAGCTCTGATCCGCATCGGCGGGACCGGCGTGCTGAAAGAAGATGTACCGTGCGGGGCGATGGTCTTGAACACGGGTGCTGTCCGGAAAGGCGGTGCTTCCTGCTTCTACGCTCCGTCTGAGTATCCGGCATTAGCCTCATTTGAAGTGCTGGATTGCTTAAAGCGTGCGTGTGAGGAGAGAAAGAACGAATATTCCATGGGAATCTGTATGTCGGTCGGTTCCTTCTATCACGGACAAGGGACGTCAGATGCCGTTTGAGACAGGATATGATGAAAATGCTGTTCTGGAACAGTATGAAAAATGGAACATTCTGAACATGGAAATGGAGGCGGAGACGATCTTTACGCTGGCATCGTTAAACAATGTTCTTTCCGGAAGTATCTGTGCAGTACACTGCAACCGGATCACGGACCAGTGGCTGGTGGATTTTGAACCGGCCCAGAAGGAAAATGTGCAGAACGGCTCTTGCCGCGGGAGAAAAGCTTTATAAGGAATATCTGCACAGAAAGTAACGGATTGTAAGGCCTGCAGGCCCGCCCGCTGACCGCGATCAAATAAAATATAGATAATGACCCGGCCAAAAATGGCGAGGGAAATTATAGATGCCGGAAATGCAGTTCCGGTAAGACAAAGAACCAATGTATTTATAAAAGGAGAAGGAGAGTACCATGAAGAAAAAATTCTTGCAACCGTACTGACAGCGGCAATGGCAGTGTCCATGCTCGCAGGATGCAGCTCTGAGAGCGCAAGCAAAGCAAGCGAAGCAGCAGCAACGACCGCAGAGGCAACGACAGCCGCAGAGGAGACAAAGGCTGAGGAGACAACGGCGGCAGAAGCAAAGGACACAGGCGATTTAAAGACGGTTTCCATTCAGATCGATGGTTCCGCAGTTCCGTATTACGCACCGTTATACCTTGCACAGGAGAACGGATATTTTGCGGAAGAGGGACTGAATGTTGAATTCTATTATGCAGCAACCGCCGATATCGTAAAGAACGTTGCAGCAGGCAATGTTGAGTTCGGTTTCCCGAACGCAGATGCAGTTGTAGCGGCAAAGGCACAGGGTATCCCGGTTAAAGTTGTTCATACAACCTATCAGGAAGGTCTCGGCGCGATCATCTTCGGAAGCGATTCCGGAATCAGCACACCGGCTGACTTAAAGGGCAAAAAAGTAGCAGTTACAAGCCTTGGAAGCGCAAACTACTTCCAGCTTCAGGCAGCTATGGAGTCTGCAGGCCTTACAATCGACGATGTACAGGTTGAGATCGTTGGTACAGGCGCAATTCTGACAGCACTCACAGAGGGTCAGGTTGACGCGATCGTGTTCTCCAAACTCAGAACCATCGAGTTAAACAACTCCGGTTACGCGGCAAGCGAGATCACATGCGACCAGTTCCTTCCGTCCTTCGGCAACGTATTAGTTGCAGGCGACAAGTTAGTAGCAGAGGATCCGGAGACTGTTGACGGATTCTGCCGCGCGTTAAACAAAGCGATCGAGTACATCATCGACGGTCACGTTGAGGAAGCTGTTGATATGTCCATCGAGAAATATGCACCGACCTTCGCTGAGAAGAGAGATGTTGTTGTCCAGATCTTAAACGATGTATTCGTAAAGACCTTATGGCAGAGCGATTACACGAAGGAAAACGGAATCGGCGCGTCCAACCCGGAGAAGTGGCAGGCACTGATCGATGAGTCCAAGGAGATTGGCAATATCGACGAGACCTTCGATGCATCTGAACTCCTTTACACACCGGCAAAATAAAGAATTTTCCCGCTTCGGACGGGAAGAGCTATGAGGTGAGAGATGTTTTACAGAAAATATAGAAAAACCATTCTTCCGGCACTGTTTCTGCCGCTGTTTCTGATCGTGTGGGAACTGTATATCCGGATCTTTCATGTACCGAACTACCTGCTTCCGGTCGGCAGAGCTGGCGAACTTCGATGGTAAAGCTGTTTGTGAGCGGTGATGTGATGAAACATATCCGCGTTACAATGGAAGAGATCCTGGTGGGAACGGTGATCGGTATCGTGATCGGACTGGTCCTCGGCTATATTATGGCGAAGATCCGCTTTATTGAGCGTCTGATCATGCCGTTCGTCATCATTATCCAGACAGCCCCGAAGATTTCTCTGGCACCGCTGTTCATTTTGTGGATGGGTCTTGGAATCGAATCAAGGCGGCGTTAGTTATTCTGGTCGTATCGTTCCCGATCATGATCAATGAGGTATCGGCGATCCGCTCCATAGAGGATAATGTATATAATCTGATGAAGGTGTTGAAGGCCAGCAAATGGCAGACCTTCTGTAAGATCGAGGTTCCGTATTCGATCGAGATGATGTTATCCGGAATTAAGCTTGCCCCTAACGCAGGCGATGACAGGCGCGGTCATCGGTGAAATGATCGGAGCGAAAGCAGGTCTTGGATATCTGCTTACGCTGGGCAGTGAGACATACGATATCAAGATGATCCTGAATGCGGTCATTCTTTTTAAGTGTGATCGGTCTGGCGCTTTACCTGATCTCGGAGCTGATCGAGAAGAAGGCGCTTTACTGGAAAGTGATCGATAAGAGTGTGGTAGGCTGAAAATAGACAGGTCCTCATATGGCGGTATGCTGTGTGGGGACCTGTTTTTTATGTAACAGGAAATTCTGAGGAGTTTTGTCGCAAGCGACCGCGCGAGGCGCGAGAATGTGCCAAGGCACATTCTTTTTATACTATGTGGAATTATTTTTTGATGGTAAAACATTAGGAATAATGTTATACTGAATCTATATGCGGGCCCACATTTTCTGAATGTTTCGACATTTATCGAAGAAAATCCGGAGCAGTCCGGTGGCCGAAAGTGCGATAGAAACGGAGAAGCTGTCTATGAAAAAATGATTTCCTGGAATGTAAACGGGCTTCGTGCCTGCCTGGGAAAAGGATTTTTTAGAATATGTGAAGGAATCGGATGCAGATATTTTCTGTATTCACGAAAGCAAGTGTCAGGAAGGGCAGGTAGAGCTGGAGCTTCCGGGATATCACCAGTACTGGAATTACGCGGAGAAAAGGGATATTCCGGAACGGCGATGTTCACAAAGGAAGAGCCGATCGCGGTGACCTATGGTCTTGGGATTGAGGAGCATGACCATGAAGGCCGGGTGATCACGGCGGAATTCCCAGGTATTATGTGGTCACCTGCTATACCCCGAATTCCCAGGACGGCTTAAAGCGCCTCGATTACCGGATGCAGTGGGAGGACGCATTCGGGCGTACTTAAAGGAACTGGAGACGAAGAAACCGGTAATTTTCTGCGGTGATCTGAACGTGGCACATCAGGAGATCGACTTAAAGAATCCGAAGACGAACCGGAAGAATGCAGGTTTCTCTGATGAGGAAAGAGCGAAATTTACGGAGCTTTTAGAGGCTGGATTTGTTGATACGTTCCGATATTTTTACCCGGATCAGGAAGGAATCTACTCCTGGTGGTCTTACCGGTTCTCGGCAAGAGCGAAGAATGCGGGGTGGCGGATCGATTATTTCTGTGTCTCAGAAGCGCTGAAGGACAGGCTTGTGGATGCGGAGATCCATACGGAAGTGATGGGAAGCGATCACTGTCCGGTGGAGCTGGATATTCAATAGAATAGATTTGGTACAGTACCTGACTCAAGGTATAGCGGTATGTAGCGATAAAAGCTGTGTACAAGTATCTGCGAAAAAGAATACGCAATTTACAGATTAAAGAATTTTGTGCAGATATTGAAAAACGTAAATGAAGGTAAAAGTTTTGATTGAAAGTGATAGTGGGTTGACATAACATGAATTTAGTGACGGCAGAACATCTGACAAAATCATATACGGAGCGGCTGCTCTTTGATGATACCGACTTTTCCATCAACGAAGGTGACAAGATCGGTCTCATCGGAATCAACGGAACAGGAAAATCGACGTTATTGAAGCTGGTGGCGGGACTTGAGGAGCCGGACTCCGGCCGGATCGTCCGGGGACGGAATCTGGATATCCGTTATCTCCTCAGAACCCGGTATTCCATCCGGGCGAGACGGTACTGGAGGCGTTTTAAGGGAAAATGAGGGACATGAACATGTCTGGGATATCGAAAGTCAGGCAAAATCCATGTTAAACCGCCTCGGAATCCCGGATTTCAACGAGAAGGTGGAGCATTTATCCGGCGGACAGAAGAAGCGCGCGGCGTTAGCATCTGTACTTTATCGACGGCGGAGCTTCTGATCTTAGACGAGCCAACAAACCATCTGGACAGCGAGATGGCGGACTGGCTGGAAGATTATTTTAAAGAAATTCAAGGGCGCACTCCTTATGATCACCCATGACCGGTATTTCCTGGACAGCGTGACCAACCGCATTGTGGAGCTGGACAAGGGAAAGCTCTACAGCTATCAGGCAAACTATGAAGGTTTTCTGGAGCTGAAGGCAGAGCGCATGGATATGGAAAAGGCCTCTGAGCGCAAACGCCAGTCGATCCTGCGGACAGAACTCGCATGGATGCAGAGAGGCGCCCGTGCCCGCTCTACAAAGCAGAAAGGCAGAATTCAGCGGTTTGAGACACTGCGGGATAAAAAGGGACCGGTGGAGGACGGAAAAGTCGAGATGGAGTCCATCTCCAGCCGCCTCGGCCGTACCACCATCGAGATCTCGGATCTCTGCAAATCTTACGGGGACAAGGTCCTTGTAAAGGATTACACCTACTTTTTCTTAAAGGATGACCGCATCGGCTATATTGGTCCCAACGGAAGCGGAAAATCGACGTTGATGAAGATGATCGCCGGCTGGGTCAAACCGGATTCCGGAACAATTGAGATCGGACAGACTGTAAAGCTCGGCTATTTCTCCCAAGAGAATGAGGACATGGACACGAGCCTCAAGGTCATCGACTATATTAAGAATGTTGCGGGGTATGTAAAGACAAAGGACGGCAGCATCAGCGCGTCCCAGATGCTGGAGCGGTTTTATTCCGCCGTCTGTCCAGTACACCGTGATCGAGAAACTGTCCGGCGGCGAGAGAAGACGTCTTTATCTTTTAAAGATCCTCATGAGTGCACCGAATGTCCTGATTCTGGACGAGCCGACGAATGACCTTGATATCCAGACGCTGATGATCCTGGAAGACTATCTTGACAGCTTTCAGGGGATCGTCATCACGGTATCCCATGACCGGTATTTCCTGGACCGCGTGGTCGGCAGGATTTTCGCTTTTGAGGGAGACGGAAGGCTTCAGCAGCAGTACGAGGGCGGATTTACGGACTATCAGGCGGCGAAGGCGGAGCGGGAAGCGAAGCTTGCGGAGAGCGCGGCGGAGAATCCGGCGGCAGCGAAGAAGTCTGCGGATAAGGAAATGACGCGGCTGAGACAGACAGCGCATCCCGCGGGAACGCGAAGCCAAAGGGAGAAAAACTGAAATTCAGCTACAAAGAGCAGAGAGTGGGATACCATCGAAGATGACATCGCCGCTCTGGAAGAGGCAGTAGAGAACCTTGAGAAGGAGATCGCGGCCTCTGCGACGAACTTTACAAAGCTCAATGAGCTTATGAAAGAAAAAAGAAGAAGGAAGCGCAGCTCGAAGAAAAGATGGATCGTTGGGTCTACTTAAACGATCTGGCGGAGCAGATCGAGGCGCAGAAGAACAGGTAATATGATAACTGTCAGCGGACTTGTGTATTTGTTGTGCCAGTTATGCGAGACCTAGCAGCAGGAAAAGGCCAGAGCGGCAGTTGTTCAAAAATATATTTTTACTGATGTTGATTATCGGAAACTCAGGACCGCAGGTAACCGTTGCTGAAATCAGTAAATAGAACATGTCGGGGAAAACGGGGATTTTAGAATGGCAGAATATCGAAACAGAAACAGAATCCTGTATCCACTTGGTGTCACGCAGGAAGAGAACGGCGTCCACATCCTTGTACAGGGACGTGCCGGGGAGGTTCGGCTGCTCTTGTACAGGCCAGGAGAGAAAAAGCCATGCGAGGAGATCTCGTTTGATCCGAAATACCGGATGGGAGATGTGTGGGAGCTGGCGCTGGATCGGACAGATTTTGCATCATTTGAATATAATTTCATGATAGATGGAAAAATTGTGACAGATCCTAATGCGCGCGTCATCACAGGCCGGGAGAAATGGGCAGACCGGAAACGTGCCGGAAAACCGGTGCGTGGCAGGATACTGTCGGAGGAGTTTGACTGGGAGGATGATGTAAACCCGGAAACCCCTTATGCAGAAACGATCCTCTACAAACTCCATGTCAGGGGATTTACGGCGCATGCGTCCTCCGGGGTATCTGCCCGAGGAACGTATGCCGGTGTCATGGAGAAAATCCCATATTTAAAAGAACTCGGGATCACGGCGGTGGAGCTGATGCCGGTGACAGAGTTCGATGAGATCATGATGTCATCCTCCGGAAGCAGCTTCCATAACGCGAAACAGGAGCCGACAGGATACTTAAATTACTGGGGATATGGTCCGTCCTATCTCTACGCGGTGAAGACGGCGTATGCCTCCCGTGAGACAATGTCGGCGGAAGGTGAGTTCAAAACATTAGTCAAAAGAATTGCATAAGGCCGGGATCGAAGGTGTATCCCGGAGATGTACTTTACAGGAAAAGAGCTTCCGGGGAGATCCTTTCCGTGCTCCGGTACTGGGTGGAAGAGTATCATGTGGATGGTTTCCATCTGACCGGATTCCCGGATCTTTCTCTGGCAGCGGAGGATCCGTTTTAAAGCGGACGAAGCTTTTGCGGAAAACTGGAATGAGGTCATGAACCGCCGGCCGAAACAGGGCTATGTGACTCCGGGAGATGGCGCGGTATCGGTGGAGGAAAAGAATCTCGCGGAATACAATATGCAGTTCATGGAGGACATGCGCCGGTTCCTGAAGGGCGATGAGGGAATGTTGTCGGCCTTTGAGTTCCGGAACCGCAGAAACCCGGCAGGTATGCTGTGATCGACTACATGGCGAACACCAACGGCTTTACGCTGATGGATACCGTCTCCTATGACCGGAAGCACAACGAAAAAACGGCGAGGAGAACCGGGACGGAAGCGACTACAACTATTCCTGGAACTGCGGCGCGGAAGGTCCGACGAGAAAGAAAAAAATCGTGGAGCTGAGGAAACAGCTCTTAAAGAATGCGTATCTGCTCCTGTTTTTTAAGTCAGGGTGTTCCGCTTCTCATGGCGGGCGACGAGTTCGGGAACAGTCAGGACGGAAACAACAACGCCTACTGTCAGGACAATGCGGTCTCCTGGTTAAACTGGAAGCTTCTGGAGACCCACAAGGATCAGGTAGACTTTGTGAAACGCCTCATTGCCTTCCGGAAAGCCCACAAGATGTTCCATATGGACCGGGAACCGCGGATCATGGATTATAAGTCCTGTGGACGACCGGATGTGTCCTATCACGGGGAAAACGCCTGGAAGCCGGAGTTTGAAAATTTCCGCCGCCAGTTCGGGATCCTCTACTGGGGTGCCTACGCGAAACGCCCGGACGGGAGTGATGACGCGAACTTCTATGTAGCCTATAACATGCACTGGGAGCCGCATATGTTTGGACTTCCGCATCTCCCGAAGGAGCAAAGTGGCGTGTGATCTGCAATACGGGCGCCCCGGATGCGGCCGACCTTCCAACGGATGGAACCGGTAAAGTTCCGAAAAACCAGATGATGCTGGCGGTACCGCCGCGCGGGATCGTGATTCTTGAGAGCTTTTCGGAAAAATAGCTGAAAAAATCCCCATCACAGGTCAGAAGATAGAGACATCGGCCTGAAGGATGGGGATTTTGCATGATATAAGAAAATTACACATATTTGTTTTGTTCCTGTCGGGATCAGTGTCTGCCAGAATCTGCGCTTGTCGGAATCTGCGCCCGGTGTTGATTATTCCGGATAAACAAGCTGTTCCTCGCGGATATCCTCAAGTACCTCATCATAGAACTTTCCGGCAAGATATTTTGCCATCGGGAGGTTCATGTCAAGGTAGTTTCCGCAGTCGCGGGCAGCGGCACCCGGAACTTCACCTTCGTAATCGCGGATAAAGAGGAACATCTCCTGAAGCAGCGGGATGATGTCCGCAGACTCATAATCGCCGGAGAGAAGCAGGTAGAATCCGGTGCGACATCCCATCGGACCGAAGCAGAGAACTTTATCTTTGTAAAGACGATGATTTCTTAAGAAGGTTGCGCCGAGATGTTCGATCGTATGGACCTCGGCAGTGTTCATAACCGGCTCAAAGTTCGGACGGGTCATACGGATATCGAAGGTCGTAACATGGCTGTCTCCGGCAATGTCCCTTCGGGAAACATAAACACCGGGAATCAGTTTCAGATGATTGACAGTGAAGCTTGTGATCTTTTCCATAATCAGATACACCCTTTCGTGAGTTTTGCTGTTTGTTGTTGGACACAGGTTGGAATTTTCCGAACTGAAAATTCTGTACAATACAGAGGCAGATGCCGTCTGACTGTATCAACTTTTATTATAAAGGGGATACCGTGTGGTTACAAGATGAAATTTGTAAATTGTCAGTACCTGTTCAGCAGTTCTGCCCCTTCAATCGTCAATTTATTCTTGTCTCACTTTTTTGATTTGTACTATAATAACGTGTAACAGGATTTTTGAACTGAAATATATCCCATAAGGAGCGGTTATGAAATTATTGGCATATGAAGTAGACAAAAGATCTTTTTAGGTGTATTAAATGAGGATGAAACCTGGGTTTATCCGGTTTCTGCTGCGGGAATGGAATATCGGTCCATGAAGGACCTGATCCGTGAAGCGGGACCGTCTGAGATGGAAATGCTGGATTATATTTCAAAGAAAGCCCCGGGTGATGTTATGGGAGCGGCCCCGGTGGACGAGATCCGGGTCGTATCTCCGATCGCGGAGCCGGATCAGGATATTATCTGCCTGGGAATCAACTATATGGATCACGCGGAGGAATCTGCGAGATTTGAAAAAAACGTGCATTTGAGAAACCGGAGAAAGCGATCTATTTCTCAAAACGCGTGAACCGCACGAATGATCCCGATGGAATCATTCCGGCACATAAGAATCTGACAAATCAGCTGGATTATGAGGCAGAGCTTGCCGTTATTATCAAAAAAGACGCAAAAGACGTAAAACCTGGCGAAGTAAAGGACTATATTTTCGGCTATACGATCATGAATGATGTCAGCGCCAGAGGTGCAGACGGAACATAAGCAGTGGTATTTCGGAAAGAGTCTGGACGGATTTACACCGCTCGGCCCGTGTATTATGACTGCGGATACCACTGCGTTTCCACCGGTGTTAAAGATCCAGTCAAAGGTAAACGGAGAACTCCGCCAGAATTCCAATACAGGGCTCTTTATCCATGGAATCAAAGGAAGTGATCTGTGAACACACAGGGCATGACATTAAAAGCAGGAACGATCATCGCAACAGGAACACCGGCAGGAGTCGGCATGGGATTCGTTCCGCCGAAATTCCTTGAGACCGGGGACGTTGTGGAGTGTATTATTGAAGGAATCGGTACACTTAGAAATACGGTCGGAGAATAAATGATCGGGCGGTATGCGATACAGGATATAGACATGGAGGAGCTGTGCCGCAAAAATAAGATAAGATCAGAATAGTTGCCATGAAGGGAGCAGAAAGCCGGTCAGAAGGACGGGCTGCTCTTTTCATGGCTTTTTTTGCCGTGTACCGCGCACCTGGAATTCAAAGGAAGCTTTCAGCGGCTGAAAATTCAGATGGAGGCAGACGGCTGCGCCGGTGCGGACATGAGCAGCAGCACTTTTAGAAAAAGGAGAATTTTATTATACATGGAAGATATACGCGAAATGTTGAAAAAAGGTAGCGGCGGGAGAGCTGTCTGTGGATAACGCTGTTCTGGAGCTGAAGAAAGAAGCCGTTTACAGCAGCAGGATACGATGATCTGGGATTCGCGAAGCTGGATACCCACCGGAAGCTGCGTCAGGGGTGCGGCGGAAGTGATCTACGGCGCGGGAAAAACTCCGGGACAGATCGCCCGGAATCGTGGAGGCAATGAAAAAGCGGAAGCAGGGAGACGATCCTGATCACGCGTGAGGAAAAGAGCCGGGAGACGGGCAGCTGTTGGCAGAACTGTATCCGACCGGCAGCGGATATCAATATTTTAAGGAAGCGAAGGTTGCGATCTGCGGAAGCTTCCGGAAAAAGACGGCGTTGGGACGATCGTGGTGGCGACCGGCGGAACCAGTGATATTCCGGTTGCGGAGGAGGCGGCACTCACGGCGGAGGCTCTGGGGAATCAGGTGGAACGTCTTTATGACGTGGGTGTCGCGGGACTTCACCGCCTGATCTCCCACATGGACTCCATCATGAACGCCCGAGTGATCATCGCCATTGCGGGAATGGAAGGAGCTTTAGCCAGCGTGATCGGCGGTCTGGCCGACTGCCCGGTCATCGCCGTGCCGACGAGCGTCGGCTACGGTGCGTCGTTCGGCGGCGTTGCCGCGCTGCTTTCCATGCTGAATTCCTGCGCCAGCGGTGTCAGTGTGGTGAATATCGATAACGGCTTTGGAGCCGGGTATCTGGCGAGCATGATGAACCATATGCGTGGATAAAAGCTTGAAAATCAGTCCGCGCTGCTGTGCAGCTGGAGGAAGATGCCAGCAGCGGGCGAAATGCAAGAAAATAATTTGCGTAATTTTTAAATGAGGTGGAACTGATATGAAAACATTATATTTTGACTGCGGAATGGGCGCTGCCGGAGATATGCTGATGGCATCTCTCTACGAAATCTGCCCGGATAAAGAGAAGTTTTAAAGATGATGAATGGGATGGGGATTCCGGGGCTTTCCGTCGAAGCAGAACCGTCAGTAAAGTGTGGGATCACCGGGACGCATATGAAAGTGACGATCCATGGGGAAGAAGAGGAGTAGTGGACGTCGACCTGCAGGGGCATGAGCATCACCACGATCATGATGAAGATCACCATCATACTCATGACCATGAAGACAGTCATCATACCCATGATCATCACCACGACCATGAAGGTGACCATCATGACCATAGCCATGAAGCACATCACCATTCCATGAACTGGCAGAATTAGCAGCAAGAGCAGACCATTCCGAGCACACCCACCCCCATGACCACGATCATGATTGCGGACATGACCATACCCACGATCATGGTCACACCCACCACCATCACGCCAGCATGGCGGGCATCTCTCACATTATCGAGCACTTAACCCTTCCGGAAGAGGTTAAAGCGGATGTTGTAGCCGTTTATCCGTTGATGGCCGAGGCGGAATCCCACGTCCATGGAAAGACTGTCAGGAGATCCACTTTCACGGGTCGGCACCGCCGACGCGATCGCGGACATCGCCGGAGTCTGCCTCTTAATGCACATGATCGCTCCGAAAAAGGTTATCGCATCCCCCGATCCATGTCGGAAGCGGAAATGTCCATTGTGCCCACGGAATCCTTCCGGTTCCGGCACCTGCGACTTTATTTTACAGGGACTTCCGATTTACAGCGGAGTCATCAAAGGAGAACTCTGCACCCCGACCGGAGCGGCACTGTTAAAACTTTTGTGACAGAATTTAAGGAAATGCCGGTCATGCGGACCTCAGCGATCGGTTACGGTATGGGAAAAAAGACTTTGAATGTGCCAACTGTGTCCGTGTTCTCCTTGGGTGAAACGGAGGAGACAGGAAGTGAAGTGGCAGAGCTCTCCTGTAATCTCGATGATATGACTCCGGAAGCCCTCGGCTTCGTTCAGGAGATCCTCTTTGCCGCGGGTGCCCTTTGAGGTCTACACGATCCCGATCGGCATGAAGAAGAGCCGCCCGGGAATCCTTTTAACCTGCATGTGCCGCTGCAATGACAAAGAAAAGATGGTATCTCTGCTCTTTAAGCACACAACAACGCTTGGCATTCGAGAGTATCAGCAAACGCTATACCCCTGACAAGAACCATGAAAGAACACGAGACCCCGTATGGCGTGGTCCATGAGAAGGTTTCTGAAGGCTACGGCGTGCCGCGGAAAACTGGAGTACGAAGACCTTGCAAAGATCGCGAGAGAGCAGGGGATGTCGTTAGAGGATGCGAAAACTGATTGGTAAATAGAATATAATAAGACGAAGAAGAGCAACCCCGGCGGATCGCTCTTCTTCGTCTATAGGGGTATCAGGTAAAGTCCGGATAATTCTGAACTTCTGGCGTACACCCGTGCCCCGGAGGAAGGAGGGTATGAGATGCGAAATGCAGGTATCTCAGCGCAAGTCCTGCGAAAACGGATGCACCGGAGGTAATTGCCTGTTCATCAAATACGATTCCGGCATTGTGAAGTGGGCGGGAAGATGCCGGATCATCATTTCTTGTTCCAATCCGGAACATAGCGCCCGGAACTTTTCAAGGTATCTGGAGAAATCCTCAGATCCCATGGATGGAGTGGCGAGAGTGACTACATGGTCAGCGCCGAGTTCTTCAGTAGCCGCCTGCTCAATGAGATCCACAACATGGTTGTCGCAGACAACGGCAGGGACGCCTTTCTGGTAAAACAATGTCGCATTCTCCCCCATGGCTGCAGCGCCGTGGGGAAACGATCTGCCGGATCTTTTTTCTTCCATCAGGGCACGGGTCTCGTTGCTGACAGTGCGCACAGTTCCTTCCATAACGACTTCGTCAGGAATAATGTTGGCTGCAGTACCGCCGGTGATCTTTCCGATGGTGAGGACTGCTGAATCGAGAGGTGCGATTGTTCTCGAAATAATGGTCTGTAACTCCGTTAGAATGTATGCGGATGTCATGACCGGATCGATGCTCTTGTGGGGGTGTGCGCCGTGTCCGCCTTTTCCGCGGATCGTGAGCTTTACTGTGTCAGAGGAAGCCATAAAGGAGCCGCGGCGGATGCCGATGGTTCCCGCCGGAATGTCCGGCCAGCAATGAAGACCGACAGCGAAATCCGGGTGATAATTTTCAAAAACGCCGGAATCAATAACCATCTGAGATCCGCTTAAGCGTTCTTCGGCAGGCTGGAACAGGAACAGAACCGTTCCTTTAAGTTCATCGCGAAGGGAAGTTAAAACCCGTGCAGCCAACAGTAGGGCGGTCGTATGGATGTCATGTCCGCAACTGTGGCAGACTCCGGTATTTTCTGAAGTAAAGGGAAGTCCTGATTTTTCGACCATCGGAAGTGCATCAATGTCGGCACGGAGAAGAATGGTATGTCCATTCTCCCCCGCCTTTAAAAAATACCGAGAACACCAGATTTAAACGGGATATCGGAAATTTCAATGCCATATTTGAGAAGCTGCTGACTTATGAATTCCGTTGTGTTTTTTCCTCCATGGACAGCTCCGGATGGCGGTGGATATGACGCCGGATCTCGAGGGCATCACTTGTATATTGTTGGATCAGTTCGTTTACTTTACTCATAACTTATGCCTTCTTTACAGTGCGTCCAAATAATACGGTGCCGACGATCAGAAATGCGACGAGGAATCCAGCGGTTCCGAGAGTCGTGAGCAGCGGGCTGGGAGAGGATCAGCATAGGGCCGATCGTGTTATACGGCTGCTGCCAGAAGGAACCGAGAGTACTGGAACCGGAAACACTCTCTGCGGCAAGTGTATCACCGTTCGGGTCAAGAACCTTGATTAAGAGAAGACCGGTAGCCAGACTTCCTGTACACTGTCCGTAGCGCCCATTGCCATTTCAAACCAGTCCTTTCCATACCACTTCTTGGCAAGAATGATACAGATGACCGCTGTGAGAATGGTGATTGCGATAGAAGTAACGAGGATTGGAACCAGGAAGGAAGCCAGAACACTTAATTTGATGGTCGCAACATTCATAGCGATTACGTATTCAAGAGCGACACCGGAAATACGTTTCATGCTTCCACGGTCAATATACTGGCTATATTTTGTCTTGCTTAAAGCAATACCAATAATCGCACCCATGATCAGGCACATGGTGTAGAGGGATTTTGCTCCAGAACGGGAATACTTTAATGATCGCCTCGCGGAGAATATGGGAAATTGCAATAATTGTTCCGACAATCATCATCTGGAATGCCAGAGGATCGATAACGGAGGAACTGGAAATTGCAGTTGCCATGGATTTGCGCTCTTCCTTCGGTACGATACCGGTGATATCTTTCTGGTCGAGGTTGACGGAACTCATTTGCTTTCTTGTATAACCTTTTTAGCGCCCCAGTTGATAATCCACATACCGCCGATCACCGCCATGAACATACCGATGGTTGCGTATGTCAGAGCGATACCGGTAGCGTCCTCCCAGCCTTCAGTAGCGAAGCAGCCGCCCATGATACCGGCAGAACCGTGTCCGCCATAGAAACCGGATACCGGAAGGAATCCCATTGCGTAAGGAACATTGCTCATGAACTTGGAGAGGAGAAAAGCGATTCCAAGTCCTGCGAGAATCTGTGCCATAAATACAGCGCCAGTTACACAGGTGGTAGAAAGTACATCACGTCCGAATTTTCCGGTGGAAGTTCCAAGGAACGATGTCGTAAAGATAAATGCGAACAGGAAATTTGTCCACTGTGAAATCCACTGGCCGAAGTGCAGGTGGATCGGGGAGAACTGTCCGAGGACCTGAGGACCGAGGAGCAGTCCTAAAATACCTGCGATTAAAGAAGTTGGAATATAGTATTTGTAAAGAATGGTATTTTCTGACGGATCAGAAAGCCCACAAAAAAAGCAGCGTACTGATAGTCGAAATATCGATTAAAACAGTTGTTAGAGTCATGGTTTCTGCCATAGTAGTATCCCCCTTGTAAGGTAAGGCGTGTGATTTTGGGTAAGCTTAGAATTTTTTCTCCATATAGGAAACGATTCGGTCTACACAGCGGGTGACAATCTTTTCACCTTTTTCTTTTGTAGCGACGGTAGCATCGCCGATGGTTCCGTTCGGTGTTTTCTCAGTGAATCTCTGGAAACCAATGAAATCCGGGAATTCGCTCGCCGGAAGCGGTTCTACTCTGGAGAGTTCGTCCATGTCTACTAATTCCGGGAAAAGGTACATAAATACGGATGTGCCGCACTCACTTGCGTGTCCGTGAGCCATCTGGCCGCTGTACTGGAAGATATCACTTCCGTTTGCATTTGTAAATCTCCACCAGTCGATCTGGACGAGCTTGATATCATGCTCATTCATATATTTCTTACCGATGTAGTTTACAGTATCAACATTTCCTGCATGACCTGTGATGAAAACGAAATTCTTGGCCCCGTCTTTGATCAGTTTTCCGACAAGCCAGTCAAGCCAGTCTTCCAGGATCTTTCTTGGCATTGCGAATGTGCATGGGAAAGAAGCGAGTGCGGAGGATTCGCCGGCTTCAATCGTCGGAGCAATCAGCGCACCGGTCTTTTCAGCCACAAGTTCAGCAATTCTTTTTTAGCTGCGATCAGGTCACTTCCCATTGGGAGCTGCGGTCCATAGATCTCACATGCACCAGTCGGGATGATGACGGTTGGGTTCTCGGCAAGGCGCTTCATATATTGCTTTCCACTCATTTTTCTGATATAATTTGTCATAAATTCAGTCTCCTTTACAAATACATATGTTTTCACTTGCAAACCGGCCGGCTTTCGATGAAATTATTGTAGCATCAGAGTGCACAAAATGGAAATGAAAGAAAAGTGTCGCGTTATGCAAAAAAAAAAGTTTGTCTAACGGAGGTGGAAGTTTGAATTTAGACAATGTAAAATGCTTTATCAGTCTGGCGGAATGCCTGAATTTTACGAAAGCTGCTGAAAAAGAGCACATGACGCAGACATCCATGAGCCGGAAGATTAGTGGACTTGAGGAAGAACTCGGGGTACGGCTCTTTTATCGCGACAATCATCAGGTAATTCTTACAGATGCGGGAAGTGAGTTCTATGTTCAGGCGCAGAAACTTCTGGATGTTTATGAATCGACGGTGCGGTTGGTGCAGAATGTGGAGCAGGGATATGCGAGATCATTGAAAATTGGTGTTGGAATCTATGAAGATGAGCTTTTAGATACATTTCTTGGCCAGTATGTTATGGCACATCCGGATGTGCGGATTACCTGTCTGCAGTATAGTTATCGGGAATTGCTGAAACGGTTTGAGCAGGGACTGCTCGATATTATTGTGACAAGTGATCAGTTCCTGTCGGGATATCCGGTGGAAAATGTTGACATGGAGTTGATTTATGATAAGCCATGGAAGATTATTTTGAATCGTGAACATCCGTTGGCAGAACGAACTGCTGTAACATCGGAAGATCTGAAGAATGAGATTATGATCACCATGTACGAGGGAAGTGTTTCACAGATTGCGGATCATTTCCGAACAGCGTTTAAATTCAGGGATATCATTCATGTGAATTCTTATAATACAAAGCTTATGATGGTCAACGCAAATCTCGGATTTGGACTTGTACCGGCATTTGTGCGTCTGGTGCGATATGAGAAAATTAAGATGAAAGAATTTGCTCCGCCGTATATCTCAGATGTTTTTATGCCTTATGCCATAAAGAGAACCAAAATGGACATGTGAGGGAATTCTTTGAAGATTATGTGAAATATGCGCAAGAAGAACGCGATTAGAAAGTGACCAAATAGTTCAATCGACATCCGTCGACTTATATGGTAAAATTATCCTGTAATGGAGCGGAAAGCGGGGATGCGTTTCTGATGTCTGGTGCCCTCTGATCGTAAAGGGGTGATGGCGTATGAATACAATGGAAGTCCTAACATTATTACTAGTTATATTTTCAGCATTGTCATACATCGATAACCATAGAGACAAAAAGAACTAGCATCCTACCTACCACAGTAACTTGCTAGTTCTTTTTTATACTATAACATACTGAGGGCATCGAACGTATATCCGAGTACCTTTCTGACTTCATTATAACTGGAGCGGCCTGAAAAACAAGCCGCTCCAGTTTAATTTTAACTATTTTCTTCAAAAATTAGCCGAAATATCTCTTTAAGAGACCAGCAAATGCCTTACCATGTCTAGCCTCGTCTCTTGCCATCTCGTGAACGGTGTCATGGATCGCATCAAGACCAGCAGCTTTTGCTCTCTTAGCGAGGTCTGTCTTGCCGGCAGTAGCGCCGTTCTCTGCATCAACTCTCATCTGCAGGTTCTTCTTCGTGCTGTCTGTAACAACTTCGCCGAGGAGCTCTGCGAATTTAGCAGCGTGCTCAGCTTCTTCGTAAGCTGCCTTCTCCCAGTAAAGACCGATCTCCGGATAACCTTCTCTGTGAGCAACTCTTGCCATAGCGAGGTACATACCAACCTCAGAACATTCACCCTGGAAATTAGCTCTTAAATCAGCAAGGATATCTTCGCTAACGCCCTGTGCAACACCGACTACATGCTCGGCAGCCCAGTTCATCTCGCCGCTCTGCTCAACGAATTTGGAAGCCGGTGCGCCGCACTGCGGACATTTCTCCGGAGCAGCCTCGCCCTCGTATACATAACCACATACAGAACATACAAATTTTTTCATAGTATTTTTCTCCTTTTTAAAATTTTATCAGGGGTCAGGGATCTTGAAATATAGAGATCCCTGATCAATTGACGGTTGTAATATGGATCACAGTTCTTTTGAAAGATAGTCACTGACGGATCGTAATCCGGTCAGTTGATCTAAATAATAGTAACTGTTATCGTTATTATATTCTAATTGACAACGAATGTCAATAGAATTTTAAACTTTTTCGTTTTTCTTTTTCAGGCAGTCCTCGCATTCACCGTAAAAAAGAAAACCGTGGGAATCAACCCGTCCCGGGAACGGAGCGGTGAGAAGGTCCGAAGTGTCACAGACCAGATCCAGAGGCATATCGATGATCGCCCCGCAGGCCTTGCACACAAAGTGGTAATGGGGATCGATATTATAATCGAAATGTTCCGATCCGTCTCCGCTGGAAAAACGCTGGATCTCGCCCATATCTGCCAGAAGATTTAAGTTGCGGTATACAGTTCCCAGACTGATCTTCGGGTAATCTTTGCTGATCGTCACATAGACGGCATCCGCGGTAGGATGATCCTTGCGGTTTTTCAGACATTCCCGGATAGATTCACGCTGGCGGCTGAATTTTAATGCTTTCATGGTGCACCTCCTTTCCGGAGTGTAGAGATCAAATAAACAATAATAATGATAATTGTTACTGAAATAATACCATCAGATACATCAACTGTCAAGTGCAAAGTGACAGATTCTTTTACCAGCCGCGGTTCGAGTATGATGTGAAAAGAAACGATCCAAGCACGATCTGAAAGAAAAATCATCGGTGCACGATCTGAAAAGAAAATTTCTTGAAAACACCTCAGGAAATGTTTATACTGGTCTTATAATTGTGGACAGCCGGAAAACTCTCCCCAGCCCGTCCGATGTTCCCGGATTAATCCGGAAACCGATACAGCGGCAGGACAGAAATTTCCGCGCAGCCCGCCCTTAACATCCTCGAAACGGAGGTATATCCATGTATAACAGACACATCCGCCACCTTGTGACAGAGCTTGGAAACCGTCTGTCAGACAAAGAATTTTTAAAAAGATCGGTCTCAGCCGCCGCAGCATGCAGCAACTCTTTGATAAAGACCGCTGGGAAGTGATCTTCGAGAAGGCATTCCCGGTAACAAGACGTTTTTCCTGCGCGGAGATTCTGGAATTCTGCCGCGTAGATATGGAAAAACTCAGCAATGAACCGGAGGAGGATGGCTTTCCTTCGCTTATAAATATTCGACCCACATTCTGTACCCGGATGCGGATTTCGCTGTGTCCGCAGCTCCTTATGCGCCGTCTGCGCTCTATTTCCTGAATGTTCTCCAGTACTTCTTTGATGAAGAACGGAAGGTTCTGCCGTTCGATCCATATGATGATTTCCACTTTCTGACAGAAGAAGAATATGCCGGTTTTGAGCGTGCCGGTGAGTATGCCCACTTTATCCGTGAGTTCCGTGATCAGTACATATACGAGATGATGCGGTTAAACCGTGAGGCGACCCTGTTCGAGACGCTGGGACATATCGCGGGTGTCCACTATGTTGCGATGGTGGCAGCCCGGGGGCTTTATGAGGCGGGGTGCCAATTGACCTGGCGTTGGCGTCGGGCGCAGCAGCGGGACATGACCTCGGAAAATTTGGCTGTAAGCCGGATGAGCGGGTTCCGTACCTTCACTATTTTTATACGAACCAGTGGTTTACCGCCTACAATATGGAAGGAATCGGCCACATCGCCGCGAACCATTCCACCTGGGATCTGGAGCTCGACAATATCTGTGGAGTCCCTGGTTCTGATTTACGCCGATTTCCGCGTAAAACAGATGCGCGGCGAGGATGGCCGCGAGATCACGAAGATCTACACGTTAAAAGATTCCTTTGATGTGATCCTGTCAAAGCTTGACAATGTGGATGAGGCAAAACGGAACCGCTACCGTGTCGTCTACTCCCGCCTCTACGAATTCGAGCGTTACATGCGTTCCAAAGGCGTGGATGTGGATCTGACAGGAAACCCGGATCCGGCGGAGCAGCCGGTAGATATTGTCGTACAGACCGGAAAACAGGTGGTCCGCTCCTTCGTATTCTGGGGAATCGAGCATAACATCGACGTGATGCATCGTCTCGGAACCGAGCGCCAGTTCGGAAATATCCTGGAGGCGGCGAGAAGCGAAAAAGACTGGAAGAATGTCCGCGCGTACTTAAATATGTTCAACGAATATTCGATCCACCTGAACCACCGCCAGAAAGAGCAGACCATCAGCTTCCTGTATGAGCTCCTCTTAAACCGCGAGGGCGATATCCGGAGACAGGCGGCGGCGCTCATCGGAAAAATGTTCGCAGATTTCAACGCCGGATACCGGAAAGAGCTGCCGAAAAATATGCCGGATCGGACGCTAAGACGGCACTGACGCTCTGGGAGGAGTATCTTGGACAGCTCATATGCGGATTATCGCCTGACACTGCAGCAGAAGAACCGAATTCAGAATTCTCTGAAATTTGTCATGGTATCCGCCATGGAACGGAGTTCGGAGAAGGTCCGGGAAGAGCTGTTCGAAGTCTTCATGAAGTGGTTTGACGGACACCACCGCCTTGTGGGTGATCCGGTATTCTACCTATTAGACTGTATATTCTCCCTGCCTCTGGATCTTTGCAGCAAGGGAGTCGTCTGGAACGTTTGATCTGCTTTGCCATCAGCCATATGGACGACCCGGATGAGAAGGTGCAGATCGCGGCCGTCCGCGTCTTAAAGGTTCTGACCCAGGCGGTGCCGCCGGAAAGCGCCTGCTACGAGATCGTCTGCGACGCGGCGCACCGGATCAATCCGAGGACGATCACGCTGCTGTTTTTACAGTACCGGATCTATACGAACCTGCGCCTGGACACCACTGCCCAACGGGAAGTTCTCTATGGACACGATGTGGTCAGCGATATCTTCCTTGAAAACTTAAAATCCGCGACCCCGTGGATCTTGAAGTCCGTAAATATCAAGCTTCTTGCGGATCAGGTCGATCACGGAAAGAGGGATCACCTGCTCCACATCTGCGCGCACTTTTCGAACCTTATTAAGGTCAGCGAGCAGGTCGGTGTCCGCCATGACGCGGGCCGCGCGCTCCTGCGTCTTGCCCATTTGCTGGCAACAGACCAGAGAAACGAGATCGCGGTGGAACTCTTAAAGGGACTGGAAGTGGGAGAGTACGAGTTCTCCAAATACATTCCGGAATACCTCGGCGAGTTCGCCTTATGGCTGCCGCCGGAACAGCTTGATGACATGATCGAGCGACTGCTACATCCTGCTGGCGAACGGAAATGAGCGGATCGTCTCCGTTGCTCTTGATACGCTGGGCGTCCTTCTGGAATGCTACTCGAGATATACGGTCCGTTTCCAGGAGCCGGAGGAGGTATCGGAGGAGCGGCGCATGAACTTCTCGGCCTGATCTTAAGCTGCCTTGCAAACTACAGGGAGCAGGTCCGTCAGGAGGCACTGCTTGTCATCGGACAGCAGATTTTCGGCTCTCCGATCCTTGCGGAGCGGGACAAGAGCAGGATGTTTTCCCTTTGCGCAAAGAAACTCCTGTTCCTGTTAAATGAGAATAAGGGCGGCGAGCTGAGTCTCTACTACCGTGCTGCGACCCTTGTCCCATATCGACCGTTTTATCGCCCACTACCAGTTGTTCGGCGGTCTGGTGGAGACCAGTACGCGGGAGAAGATCGAATTTTTCCCGGGAACCTTTGACCCGTTTACCTTATCCCACAAGGAGATCGCAAAGAAGATCCAGGAGCGCGGATTTACCGTATTTCTTGCCATTGATGAGTTTTCCTGGTCGAAGAAGACCCAGCCGCATCTGGTGCGCCGCCAGATCGTAAACATGTCCATCGCGGATGAGTTTTATGTTCATCTGTTCCCGGACAACACGCCGGTCAACATCGCGAACCCGGCGGATCTGCGCCGCCTGAGAGGAGATGTTCCCGACGGAAGAACTCTATATCGTTGTGGGATCCGACGTGATCCACAACGCGAGCTCCTACAAGAAGGATCCGGAGGAGAATTCCATCCATTCCTTCAACCACATCGTCTTCCGGCGCCCTGGTGAGGCACATCCGACGGAGGTTTACGAGCAGATCACCGGAAAAGTCGTGCAGCTGGAGCTCCGCAGGAGCTGGAGGATATCAGCTCCACGAAGATCCGTGAAAATATTGATAACCACCGCGATATTTCCAGCCTCATCGACCCGGTAGTCCAGGAATACATTTACCACAAGGGCATGTACCTGCGCGAGCCGGAATTCAAGCCGATCTTACGGGCGAAAGCTATCGCCTTCGAGAACGCGGCGGGCAGGGACCGTGAGGTACTGGATGAGCTTGGAAACACCGTTCTCTACGGACATCCGGACGCCCAGGCGATCCTGACAAAGATCCAGGTGGAGAATGACCGCCTGCTGATCTTAAGAAATACCGTGGAAGGTGAGCGCCCGGCGGGCTTTGTGAGCTACCGGGAGATCGGAAACGAGGATCTGTTCGGCGTCTTAAAGGATATGGAGCTGGCAAACCTAGTTCGCGGAAAGAGCAGCCGGGAGATCCTTCTGATCACAGGCATCTATGCGAGAGAGGACGGCACAGGGGACAGCGGGGTGATCCGCGATGCCCGCAGCAGCTTCTCGTTGAAGTGCTGGCGAAAGAGTTGGAGAAAACTACAGTTTCGCATTGTTTGTCGCGGAGCGCGGCACAGCGACGAAAGAGGTCGTGTACGTGCTGGAGAGACAGGGCTTTATACGTCCGCATATGGCGGACGAGAACGACAAGCGGACGATCTACATGGTCGACATGCATGAGCCGTTAATGTTCCTGCATAACCTGGATACTACGATCAAGGAGCCGTTTGCCAGCAATCCGGCGGTTCTGGATGCTGTGGAAAAAACCACAAAAAGCTTCAGATCGCTATGACGAAGCTGTATCCGGGAAATCTTGTACTGTCCTTATCATCCGGCATCATGTATCATCGTCTTGTGGACCGGATCACGGCGCTCAACGATGTTCCGAGAGAGCCGCTGGTGCCGAGAAGACTCGGAAAGAACATGTGCGTGCCGTTCGGCAAGATCCTGCGTGGAAAAGTTATTGCCGAATACGGTGACGAAGACGCTGCATACAGATAAGGTTTATGAGCCGGATCTGAACAGCTTTACGATCGAGCCGTTCCCGTACTACTCACCGTTAAAAAGCCAGATCGAGACCATCAAGTCCTTCGATCGGCCGGTGATCCTGGTGGATGACCTCGTCCACACGGCGAACCGGCTCCAGGTGCTCGTTCCGCAGCTCGGGAAGACGGGATCCCGATCAAGAAGGTCGTCGTGGGCGTCCTGTCCGGCTACGGCCGCGACCTGATGCAGTGCCTGAAGGTGCCGGTGGAGAGCATCTACTCGATGCCGAACCTGCGCCAGTGGTTCGTGGAGTCTACACTGTATCCGTTTATCGGTGGCGATACCGTGCGCCGTGAGGAGATGAAGGTTGCGGGACTTCAGCCGTCCATCAACATGATTCTGCCCTACGCGACGCCGAGACTTTCCGGCTGCAGCCGGGAGGCGCTTGTGGAGTTCTCGGCCTGCTGTATCGAGAATTCCAGGGATCTTTTCCAGGTCCTTGAGGCGGAATACCGGAAAATGTACGCGAAAAACCTTACCCTTTCACGCCTCTCCGAGGCCGTCATCCTGCCGCTCTGCCCGGATAAGGGAAGCTGTATGGAGTATGATGAGAACCTGGCGGCGTCAGTATATCTGGAGAATGATCTGGAGACGCTGTGGAGGATGAAAGAGTTTCTGATCAAGGGATAAAATGCTGAACGCCGTCTGGAATTTCGAGAGGCTGAGGGCTTAAAAGGAAGATCTGCGATAATCGCGGGCTGTGTATCAAAGCCGTAAGGTCGGCAGACCTGAATGGCTTTGGTTCATGGCAGTAAAATATGGAAATCAGGGGAATGAAATTATGGTAACCTATTATAAAATCGGAGACATGTTTTGTGCCCGCGCACGGCGATCTGCCATATGAAAAAACGGAGAAACCGGCAGCAGGGACAACGCTCACCTGGCTCTTTACCGGAGAACCGGGCAGCCGCCGCGCATCATTTCTCGTAAACCATCCGGCAGAGCTCTTCGCAGAGTGTGAGGATGTCAGCTGGTTAAACACAAACAGATTAAATGCGTCCGCATACGACGGACAGATCAGGGAACTCCCGGCGGAGCTCCTCGCGCAGCTCGATGCCGGAACGCTTCGGGCGGTGAATGCGTCCCATCCGAAATTTGAGGAGATCCTGGCATATGAGCCGAAAGAGGGCAAAAAGCGTGTCCATGTCCTGGCGATCGGCGATGTGGGCAGCATGCTCTTAACAGGTCTCCATCTTCTCGGCGGAGATGTGATCTCCTCCATCGGAATCTGTGATATCTCCGACAAGGTGACTGCCGCTGGGAGTTTGAGGAGAACCAGATCGCCTATCCGTGGGACTACGACGCGATGCCGGAGGTGGACGTTGTGGACCAGGATCACCTCTTTGACTGTGATGTGTTCGTATTCGTGGCCTCAAAGGGAATCCCGCCGGTCGGTTCAGGTGTCAAAGATGTCCGCATGTACCAGTTCGAGAACAACTCAAAGATCCTCGGACATTACGCGAAGATGGCGAGAGAAAAAGAACTTTAAGGGCTTATTCTGCGCCGTCTCCGATCCGGTGGACCCGCTTGCGAAGACCGCGTTCCTTGAGAGCAACAAGAATGAGGCAGGAGAGTACGACTGGATGGGGCTTCTCCCGGAGCAGATACAGGGATTCGGCCTCGGTGTTATGAATGCGAGAGCTGCATATTATGCAAAACGTGATCCGAGGTTTAAGCAGTTTTTGACGGAAGGCCGTTCCTTCGGACCGCACGGACAGGATCTCGTTATCGCGGATTCCATCGAAAACTATAACGATGAGCTCTCAAAAGAACTGACAAACCTCACCGTCACCGCGAACCTCCACATGCGCGCCATCGGCTACAAACCGTTCGTTGCCCCGGCGTTCTCATCCGGCGCGATCTCGATCCTGATGACGCTCAGAAAGCAGTGGCACTGCGGTTCCGTGTTCCTCGGCGGCGTTTACATGGGCGTGAAGAACCGCTATACAGAACATGGCCTTGAGACGGAGGCACTGGCGCTGCCGGATGCTTTGTATGAGAGGATCGTGTTCGCGGCTGAAAATCTTGCGAAGATCGTGTAGAGGTTGTTTCTGCGGCGAAGGCTAGAATATAGAAAAATGCTGATCTGATTTGTCCCGGCAGGTTTCCCGTATGTCGGGGAGAACTGCCGGGATTTTTATATGTGCCGTGTTGAGGATGGAAAGCTGTTGTTATAAAAATATCAGTGATCATGTATATTGAGTGAAGCAGATTTATCAGGGAGAGTGATACATCATGGAGAGTGACAGATTGTTAGTTCTATATCCGCAAAAACGCGGCCCGGAGAAAGAACGGTCGCGTATGGACGAGGTTTTGAGGGTGGCACTTGACGGGATCGATGCCGAGATCGTGGAAGACATGGAAATTTTGGAGCAGGATCCCTTCAAATATCGTGGACGCAGACTCCTGTTTGCAGTTCCACTTGGGAGAAATGGCATCAACCGCGGTTACTACGAAGTTCTCGCCTGGCTGCGGGGCGGTGACCAGGTCCTCGCGGGGGCGACCGCTGGCATGATCATCGACGCGGAGAGCGAATTCTACACGAAAGCGACGGCAAGAGAGCTTGCGGTGGCGGCAAACCGCGCCGGATGTGCCTTTGTCGGCCGCCCGCTGGTGGAAGGAACCGCCTCCCTCGATAACTACCTGATCCAGGCTGCCAATATGAACACCGATCGGTTCGGCGCTTATAAAAAGAGCGCTGCGATCCTGGCACATCAAATTCTGGAAGAAACATGGCAGCCGAAAGAAGAATCACACCTTCTGGTCCTTCACGCCTCAAACCACAGGACCTCCAATACCCTGGCGATCTGGCAGAAAGTAAAGGAGCGCCTGGATGACCGGATCGGGATCCAGGAGATCAACCTGCGAAACGGCACTCTCGTGGACTGTTCGGGATGTCCATACCAGATGTGCCTGCACTTTGGTGAGCAGGGAAAATGCTTCTACGGCGGAGCCATGGTGGAAAATATCTATCCGGCGGTCAAGTGGGCTGACGCGATCCTGCTCCTCTGTCCAAACTACAACGATGCGCTGTCGGCAAACCTGACTGCGTTCATCAACCGCCTGACTGCGCTGTTCCGGACGACGCGGTTTTATGACAAAGCGCTGTTCGGAATTATCGTATCCGGCTATTCCGGCAGTGACCTTCTCGCTGGGCAGCTCGTAACAGCCCTCAATATGAACAAGACCTTCTACCTCCCGGGCAATTTCTGCATGATGGAGACAGCCAACAACGCCGGTGCTGCCATGAAGCTTCCGGGTATCGAAAACAGGATCAAGGAATTTAGCGAAAAAATGACGCATATACTGATAAAAAGAGACACAAAATAGCTGATACAATTTTTGAATTTCAAGCAATTGCGCGTCAAAACTTTACATCACGGAAGTGAACAACTGCAATTATGAGAAAAGCGACGAATAGCTGAAAGATTTCAGATGTTTACAAAAATTACTAATATTTGTTGCAAAAGTAACAATAGAGATGTATAATATGTTCGTAAGCTTCCTTTGCTGAAACGTTGTGCAAAGGAACAGAAAAAGGAGGTAGAAAGATATGAGAAAGGGATTTTCCGCAGCAATGGCACTCGCATTATCCTGTGCAATGGTACTGACCGCTTGTTCCGGCGGCAGCAAACCGGCAGAGACCACAGCCGCCGCAGCAGCCGACACTACCGCAGCAGCAGCTGAAACAACAGCCGCAGCAGCAGCCCCGAGTGGTGATGCCCAGAAGTTAACAATGGGTACTGGCGGAACCACCGGTACATATTACGCATTCGGTGGCGTAATCGCGAATGTATTAAACAGCAAAGACATCGGAGTGAACATTAACGTTCAGTCTACCGGTGCTTCAAAGCAAATATCTACCTTGTA
>VOFH01002471.1_pt1 | contig 39582 bp, 82 predicted proteins | sample 5384091 | NCBI WGS metagenome assembly VOFH01 (sample SAMN12384727, study PRJNA508395) | human gut metagenome | isolation source: healthy gut G | host: Homo sapiens
CGGCAAGACGACGCTTTTGAACATGCTCGGCGGCATGGACTCGGCCACCTCCGGCACCATCATGCTGGATGGCGCGCGTGTGAGCTCTGTTCAACCGCAAGCAGCTCACTCCAGTACCGCCGCCACGACATCGGCTTCGTCTTCCAGTTCTACAACTTGGTGCAGAACCTGACGGCCCGCGAGAACGTGGAGCTGGCGACCAGATCTGCCGCGACCCGCTTGACGCCGACGAGGTGCTGGCGGCGTGGACTGGCCGACCGGGTGCGCAACTTCCCGGACAGCTGTCCGGCGGCGAGCAGCAGCGCGTGGCCATCGCCCGCGCCTGGCATGAAGAACCCAAGCTCCTTCTATGCGACGAGCCCACCGGCGCTTTGGACTACCTGAGACGGGCAAGGCCATCCTGAAGCTTCTGCGGACACCTGCCGCGACACGGGCGCACGGTCGTCGTCGTCACCCACAACAGCGCGTTCACCGCCATCGCCGATAGGGTCATCCACGTGCGCGAGGGCTCCGTGGCCGCGGTGGAACTGAACGAGGCGCCCCTGTCCGCCGACGTGCTGGAGTGGTAGCGTGAAGGCGTTCAACAAAGATATTGTTCGCTCCATCCGCCACTCGCTCGGGCGCTTTGTCGCCATTGCCGCCATCGTGGCGCTGGGCTGCGGCTTCTACGCTGGGCTGCGCATGACGGCGCCGGATATGAACTGGCGGCCGATGCCTACTACGACGGCACCGATCTCATGGACATTCGCGTCGTCTCTACCTTGGGGCTCACGGATGAGGACATCGAGGCCCTGCGCGATGCATACCCGGCGTCTCGGGCGTGGAGGCGGCCTATTCCGCCGATGTGCTGGCCACCCTGAACGACGAGCAGTACGTGATGCGCGTGCACTCGCTGTCGCCCTCGGCGGCGACGGTGGTGAAACGGACGCGGGCGCCCTCTCTTCCGATGACGCGAATTATCTCAACCGGCTCGATCTGGTGGAAGGCCGTTGGCCCACCTCGGCCAACGAGTGCGTCATCTTCAACGACCGCGTTATGAGCGGCCCCCCTCGTTGGGGGACACGGTGACGGTTGATCCGTCGGTGGGCAACGTGCAGGACACGCTGGCGGAAACCGAGTTCACCGTGGTGGGGCGCGTGCACTCCCCGCTCTACGTCAGCTCGACGTCCATGGGCACCTCCACCATTGGCTCGGGCACCATCGAGCAGTTCATGTACGTGCTGCCGGAGGCCTTCGATGCGGACATGCCCTACGTGGAGGCCTACGTCTCCGTGGAAGGGGCGGCAGAGCTTCCCGCCGACAGCGACGCCTACGACGATCGCGTGGCCGGCGTTGTGGCCGCCATCGAGGGCATCGCGCCGGCTCGGGAGCAGGGCCCGGGTGGATGGCCTGAAGGCCGAGGCCCAGGCCGATTTGGACGAGGCGCGAGCGGAATACGAAAAAAGAGGCCCGCGCGAAGACCGAGCTCGCCGATGCCCGCGCCGAGTTGGATGCGGCCAAGGAGGAGCTGGACGAGGTCAGCGCAAGCTGGACGCGGCTGCCTCCACCCTTGCCGCCAACGAGAAGAAGATCAGGACGGCGAGAAGGGAGTACACCAGGGCACCGACGCGCTTTCCAAGCGCAAGGCCGACGCCGAGGCGCAGTTTGCCGAGGCCGAGCAGCAGATCGCTGCCAACGAGGCGAACCTCGCCGAGGCCAACGCGGCGCTCCCGACGCTGCAGGACGCTCTGGCCCAGGCCGAGGCCGCTCTGCAGGTGCCGAACCTTCCGCCGACCAGCGCGCCGAGTTGGAGGCGACCGGGCCGATCTGGAGCAAAAGATCGCCGACATCGGCAATGCGGCCACGGCTTTGGAAGAGGCGAAGACGCAGTTGGCGGAAGGAGCGCGCCTCCGCCGACGCGCAGATCGCCGCGGCTCAGGCTCAGCTCGATCAGGCCAAGACGAGCGTCGAGGAGGGCAAAAGCAGCTGGAGGAGGGCAAGGCCGAGCACGAAAAGGCCAAAGCCGATCTGGAGGCGGGTCGGGCCGAGTACGAAGCAGGGCGTGGCCGACTACGACGCCGCGGCGGCCGAGGCCAACGAGGAGCTGGACAAAGCGGAGCAAGGAACTCGCCGACGCCCAGAAGGAGATCGACGACATCGAGCCGCCGGATTGGCTCGTCATGGACCGCACGAAGAACTTCGGCGTGGTGAGCTTCGCCTCCGATGCCGATCGCATCGACGCCATCGCGTCGTTCTTCCCCTTCATCTTCTTCCTCGTGGCGGCGCTCGTGGCCCTTACCACCATGACCCGCATGGTGGAGGAGGAGCGCATGCTCATCGGCACCTTCAAGGCGCTCGGCTACTCGCGGGCGCGCATCACGTCGAAGTACCTCATCTACGCCGCCCTGGCCGCAGGGGCTCGGCAGCGTTCTCGGCATTGCGGTGCTCTCCCAGGTGCTGCCCTGGGTCATCATGGAGGCCTACTCCATCGTCTACTACGTGCCCCGCGCCGCCATGCCCATCCACTGGCCCATCGCGCTCGCCGCGGCCGGACTCGGCATCGGCATCACGCTTTGGCCACCTGGGCCGCCGCCGCGGCCACCCTGCGCGAGACTCCGGCCGCCTCATGCAGCCGCCGGCGCCCAAGGCCGGCAAGCGCATTCTGCTGGAGCGCGTCGGGCCCCTGGGGCGCCGCCTCGTTCTCGTGGAAGGTGACGTTCCGCAACATCTTCCGCTACAAGCGCCGTCTCGTCATGACGTGCGTGGGCATCGCCGGCTGCACGGCGCTTCTGCTGACGGGCCTGGGGCTGCAGAATTCCATCAACGACATCATCGACGTGCAGTACGGCGAGCTGGTTGACTACAACGTCGTCATCTCCGAGAAGGACGACGCTGCAGACGACGAGCGACGAGGCTGCCGCCGCCCTTCTGGGCGACGCCGAGAAGCTGCCCGTGGCCGTCCGTGCCACCGAGACCTCCATGATCGCCCAGGGCGCCGATGGCACCGAGGCCATGACCACCATTTGTGGCGCCGTCCGACCCCGAGGCGTTCAAGGAGCTGTGGCACTTCCGCACCCGCGAGGGCCACGATGAGGTGGGGCTGACCGATGCCGGCGCCATCGTCACCGGAAGCTGGCGACCAAGCTGGGACTTTCGGTGGGCGACGCCATCGTGTTCGCCGAGCAGGACGATTTGGGCAACGCCACGGCGACGACCTATTCCGTGCCCGTGACGGGCATCATCGAGAACTATATCGGTGATTATGCCTTCATGACGCCGGAGACCTACGCGCGCACCTTCGGGGAAGAGCCGGACAACCTCACGGTGTACGCCCGGGCCACCACCGACGAGGGGAGCGCTCTGCGCCTCCGAGGCCCCTGCGCGCTACGGGGCGGTGGACACCGTGGCCTTCAACGACGAGGTCATCGACTCTTACAAGCAGATGCTGCGCTCGGTGAACATGGTCGTGGTGGTGCTTGTGGTGGCGGCGGCGGCGCTCGCGTTCATCGTGCTGTACAACCTGACGAACATCAACATCACCGAGCGCATGCGCGAGATCGCCACCCTCAAGGTGCTCGGCTTTACGCCGCGTGAGATGAACGCTTACATCTTCCGCGAGATCGTGCTTCTGGCTATGCTGGGCGCGCTTGTGGGCCTGGGCCTCGGCGTGGTGCTGGAGGGCTTCGTCGTGGTGACGGCGGAGGTGGATCAGGTCATGTTCGGGCGCACCATTCATTGGGACAGCTTCGTCATCGCCTTCGTTCTCACCATGGTGTTCACCGCCGTCGTCATGCTCGTCATGCGCCCCAAGCTCGCCCATATCGACATGGTGGAGAGCCTGAAGTCCAACGAGTAGGAAGAACCGGGGCGCTATTTCGAAGGCGAGTCGCCTTTCGCGTTCAAAAGATCATGGATTCAAAGACTTAAGGCCCGATGGAGCAAAGGGAGGGACGCATAGCTCGGTGAGCCTGGCCATGTCCGCCGGTGGCGCGTCGCAGCCCTCTTTGAGCCAGCGGCTGAATGCGGGCGCGTTCTACCGAGGCGCACATCCAGGCGTAGTAACAGTACTCGTCGGTGAACGCCAATTCGCGGTTTTCAAAGGTTTCTCGGAAGGCGGCGATACGGTTCTCGGCCACCGCGGCTGCACCCTCGTCACTGAACTTGCTTTGCGATGAGTTGGCGAAGAGAAGCCTTTGGCGCTCCATGAGCGTGTACCAGCGCTCGTAACCCTTGCGCCATGAAAGCGTCCGTCCTATGAGGTCGAGCGTAAACGTGTCGCAATGGAGGGCATACCATGAGCCAATAGCGTACTTCGACTCGAAGTAGCTGTAGAACGTCTGCCTTGAAATGCCGGCACGGCGACATATCTCGGTAACTGACAGAGCGCGAATCGGTTCGGTGACAGCCCACCACGCGCATGCGCAACATCGAATCCCCGGGGTTTCTCGATGTAGTGTACTTCCATGAAAAGCCCTCCTTTTCCCGCATGATACCCACGAAAGCGCGAGCTTGTCCAGGCGATCTTGACGGTTTGCGCCTTTTGTAAGGAGGTTCCTGACGGGTTGGGAAAACTGCCCGATGACAGCGAGTCGATGAATTTGCCATGCTCTTCTCGTTCCGAATCATCTGAGGAGAGAGGAAAGGGAGTGGCAATGGACGACAACATGTTCGTTGGCGATTCGACTGCCTGTTCGCGACGTTCGTTCTTGAAGGGGTCGGCGCCACGGCCGGCTTCACCCTCTTGGCGGGTGCGGGATTGGGAGCGACGGGGTGCGCCCGCAGGAAGATGGCGCCAACTTGGCTGAAAGCGGGGCACGGTTGTGACGCCCCAGGGCACCTACGAGGTGTACGAGACCGATATGCTCGTGTGCGGTTGCGGCTATGCCGGTATGTCGGCGGCGGCGAATGCCGCAAAGAGCGGCTTGAACGTTACGGTGGTTGAGAAGGGCCCGTTCGGCTCTGGCGGCGTGGCGGGTATGACTTCGATTTCCTCACCACCTGGATCTACGATCCGAACTTCTATCAGTTTGATTCTCAGATCGGACCGGTGCTGAACCAAGAGGTGAATCTTGCTGCGCGCCGGTACGCGGAGGAGCGCAATGGAGCGAACCCGCCTGCTCCGGCCAAGGTCAGCAGCTCGATCTCGAAGTTCTCAACAAAGGCCAGATGTTCCCGAGCGCAACGAGGACGGAAGCTATCATATCTTCTCCGATATCGAGGCGGCCAAGATCTACATGGTCGAAGGCTCTTTTTCCCCGCCATGAGACCGACCGTCTGACGGCGTCGCCGTGGCTGACCATCGCCGATCAGACCATGCTCACCGATCTTATCGTCAAAGACGGCGTGTGCCAGGGTGCCATGGGCATCCATTTGCCACGGGGGCTTTCCGGAGTGTTTCGCGCCAAGGCCACGGTGATGGCCACGGGCGGTACATGCTGGATCAACGGGTGGAACACCGTGGCGCCGCAGTCGGGCAGCGTGCCTGACAACACCTCCGACTTGGAGATGTCGGCCTTTCGCCATGGCGCCCTCATCGTGGATTCGAATGGACCGATTACGACCTTATCACCGTCTATCCCACGGGCATCTCCTGCGGATACCCCGCCGGCCTGGGCGCCGATAGTATGTCGGTGGGTTACATCAAGGACCGCAACGGAGATTTGTTCCTTGTGGACGAGGACGATCCCTGAAGTACCAGAAGAGCCGCTCTCTGTTCCTGCAGACCGTGGGTCAGTGCATTGCCGACGGTCGCGGGTCAGATGCCGGCGGGTCTACGTGGACTACTCGACCGAGGAAGCGCGCAGCCACATCCGCTACTTCTATCGCCGCAACATCGATCTGTTCCGCGATACGTTCGGCATCGACCCCCACGAGCGACCTTATCGAGTGCGGTCTCGGATGATTGAGCATCAGGGCAGCATCCTCACGGACGAGAAGGCCATGAGCCGCGAGTTCGCCGGCCTGTTCTGCGCTCGCGGCGGCGGTATGACCGGTGCGGCCGGAAGCCCCGGCGTGAGCCACAACTACCTGTACGGCAACTACGCCGCCCACTGCGCGGCCGAATACGCGAAGACCGCCGAGTTGGGAGAGCTCGACTTTGCCCTGATCGAGGCCGAGCGCGAGCGTCTTGAGGCCATTCGCACCAACGCGGCTGAGGGCGATCTGCGTCCCGTGGCCATTCGACGGGCCATTCAGAAGGCGGCCGGCTCCGCCCATGGGCATCATTCGCACCACCGGGCTCTGGAGGCGGCTCGCGACGAGCTGGCGCGCATCCGTCGGGAGGATCTGCCCCGCCAGGCCGTGGGCAGCCCCTCCCTTGGCCTACAACATGGAGTGGAAAGAGGCCATCGAGAACTACAACTTGCTCACCATTGCCGAGCTTTCGGTGCTCGCCTCGCTGACGCGCGAGGAGAGCCGCGGCAGCTACCTGCGCCCCGGAATTCCCCGAGCCGAGCGACGATTGGGCATGCTCGCTGGCCATCGGCGGCACCGAGGGCAGCTACGAGACGGAAAAGGTTGAGATGCCTGTCGTCGACTGGGAGTCTATCGACTGGACGCAGACGGCTTAGGCCTGAAGGGAGGTTTTCATAGAAAATTACCGTTACGCGCTTCGATCCGTCCCAAGACGCCGCGCCTACGACCAGACATTCGAGGTGCCCTTCACTGACAAGATGACGGCGCTTGAGGCGCTCATGTACATCTACGAGAACGAAGAGCCTATTGCCTTCGATTACGCCTGCCACGGTCGCAGCTGCGGACGGTGCGCCATGATGGTGGACGGCGAGCCCAAGCTGGCGTGCATCACGCCTTTGACCGACATGGCTCACGATATCGCGCCGCTTGAGGGCTATCCGGTGCTGCACGATCTCATCGTCGACAAAACGCAGCGCCACTTGGCGACCTCGGCACGGTACAACCGCGTGCGCTTCGACGACCTCAACCGCGACGAGATCAACCAGTTCGATATGGAGTCCCAGGAGAAGGTGTACTCCATTGAGTGGTGCACTCGCTGCGGACGGTGCAGCTCGGTTTGCCCCGCCATGCAGACGAAGCGCGGACTACGTAGGGGCCCATGACGATGCTCGCCACGGCCTACCGGTACTATGATCCCTACGATCAGGCCGATCGCGTGGTGCAGGCCGTTCAAGACGGATTGTACCGGTGCATCCTGTGCGGCCAATGCACCGAGGTCTGCGACTCGCCGGAAATCGATCATCTGACCTATTGGAACGACCTGCGCGCGGCGGCGGAGCAGCGCGGCTTGAAGCCCCGTTACGCCAAATAGGCTTGTCTCTATGAGCGCGTGCTGCTCAGAATTCCGATAAGCCCAAGATAATGCGCCCCTGGATTCATCTTCGGGGGCGCTGTCTTTTGTCTCGCAATGCGAAACGGGCGTTTCTGGACCTGTTAGGTTCGGATCGTCCTCAGAATTTGCTGCCGCAGACTGCCTTGCGCAGCGCGGGCGGAACCAGCCCGCAAACAAGCCGCGCCATATCCTCGGGTGCCCGCTCCATTCCGCTGTCGATCCAGGTGGCGAAGGCCTTGTTGAAGCAGTTCGCGTACATTTCCGCGTAGAAGCGCAAGTCACCGTCTACGATACCGCCGTTGAGGGCGATGGTCTCACAGAAGATGTCTGCCCGTCGCGCGTCCGCTCGGTGCCGACTCGAGCGCGACTCCTTGCTCGAGGTGAAATGCCGCAGCGTCGCGCTCGTCGTGCAGAAGGCTGAAGAAGTCCGAAGCCCTCCTCCCAAGTGAGTGACCGTCCGATTTCGGAGATAGTGGACCGATCGCATTCCGTGGCGAACCAGTAGGGAATATCGAACTTCGAATCGAAGTATCGGTAGAACAGTTGGCGTGACACATCGGCTTTGGCACAGATGGCTGCGCAAGTGAGCTCGTCGATGGGACGATCGACGGCATGCATAATGCGCAGCCGCGTTTCCACTGCTTTGAGAGGGGGAATACTTGTCGTCTCATGAGACCGTCCCATCAGGTGTCGTCGGTCTGCGGTCGAGCTTGTTGACATAGGGCATCGATTGTCAACAAATGCTTTACCACCAGGTCGTTTAAGCAATTTCATGTTACCACACTTGCGACTTTGCACACTTACAAACCAGGTGTCAGAGCTCCAGAATATGAAGGCAGCAAGGCACTGAGAGAGGGTGCCAAATCATCGAGAAAGGGGTACGGTAATGGCAACTCACGAATACGATGCAGTCATCATCGGATCGGGTCACAACGGTCTGATCGTTGGCAATTATCTTGCTATGGCGGGTCTGAGCGTATGCGTGCTGGAGGCCAACGACATGATCGGCGGATGCACCACCACGGTCGAGTGCACGCTTCCGGGATTCAAGCACGACATCGGTTCGGTGGCGCTTGGGGCCATCAGTCGAATCCTGTCTACGCCAATGACGAGCTGGGCATCCGCGAGAAGTACGGTTTTGAATTCATCGACACGAAGAAGAACGGTGCCACCCTCTATCCCGATGGCACCGGTGTCGTGGAGGATGGCGACTTGGCCCACGAGCTCGCGCAGATCGCCGCTTATTCGCCCGGAAGACGCCCAGGCTTACGGACAGTTCATCCAGGAGAAGGCCCGGCTGCTGCCCCTGATTTCCACAGGTATGTCCACTTGTCCTCCTCCGATGGGGCTGTTCGTCAACCAGCTGAACTCCACGCCCGAAGGACGCGACCTGTTTCAAATCCATGTCCATGTCCGCCCCTGCAGATGGCTCGCCAGTGGTTCAAGCATCCCAAGACGATCTCCCATGTGCTGAAGATCTCCACGGAGGTTATGGTGACGCCGGAAGATGCCGGCAGCGCCATGTGGATGATGTTCGTGACCGTGGGCAACGCCTTCCGTTCGGGCTCGCTGCCTAAGGGTGGCTCCATCGCCCTTCCCAATGCCCTGGCCGCAGCCCTGAAGGATCGTGGCGGTGAGATCATTCTTAACAAGAAGGTTGTCAAGATCAATGTGGAGGATGGTCGCGCGGTGAGCGTGGAGACGGCCGATGGCGATACCTATGTCGGTACCAAGGCCATTATTTCCAACGTGGACGCTCGCCGCGTCTTCCTCGGATGGTGGACGGCTACGAGCTCGACCCCCAAATTCAAGCGCGATCTCGAGCAGATTATCCCGGCTCCCCATGTCCGGGGTGATGCAGGCGGTGGCCATCGACGATGCACCCCACTACAAGGCCGGTCCCGAGTTCGATGACGCCGTCGTTGTAGAGCCTATCCCCGAGAACGTCAAGATCTGCTCGATGGCTATCGCGCCATGGTGGAGGGTCGCCTGCCTGAGAAGCGGTCGCTTTGCCCCGAGTCGCTCGTGCCGTCGCTGTTCGATCCGGAGCGGGCGCCGGAGGGCAAGCACGTACTGTATCTGTGGCAGCTCGCCCCGGCCGGTGTGGGCGAGGAGGGGATGGATTGGTGGAAGAACCATCCCGAGGAGGTCGAGCAGTTCGCGCGTGACATCCGCGAGCACTTCTTCAGCTACACCCAACAACCTCAGCGAGGATAACGTGCTCGCCTACAAAGGTGTTCACGCCCGACTTCTACAGTGAGTGGAACGACAACATCATCGACGGCAATATCACAGGTCCCGGTGCCTATCTCTTCCAGAGCTACGCCTATCGACCGTTGCCGGAGATTGGCCCCAATTTCGCACGATGATCGCCGGTCTGTATCTGACGGGTATGGGTACGCACCCGGGCGGCGCGGTCACCGGCGGCGGCCGCGGCACCGCCCAGATCATCCTCGACGATTTGGGCTTCGACTGGGACGACGTTCTCGACAACAAGTAGGAATGGCCAGCATTCTGAGATAAGGTTCCATAGCCGCGGGGGATGTTGCCCCGCGGCTATGGAGAGCGATGAAAGAGGAACGATCTATGACAGCGATTCTTAATTCTCTCGTCACCGTGCTGGGGGCGTGGCTCGTCGTGTCTCCGTATTTGCTGGGGACGCGGGGTGTGGCCCTGGCTATCGCGATTGCGGCGGGGGCGATAGCTCTCGTCCTGTCTATCGTTGCCATCAAGCAGGAGGCTTATAAGCCCACGCTCGACTACGTGCTTTGTGCCCTGGGAATCGCGCTTGCACTGTGGGGCATTGTCGGCTGGATTGCGGGCTTGGGGCCGGTTTGAGCGAGATCATCGTCGGTGCGCTTGTTGCGGCCCTCTCGTTCGGCGCAACACGTTTCGCCCATACCTACGCGGGTGCGTCGTTCTACGATCGCGGGGGAGCGCCTATGGTGGACGTTCAGAGCCTGCGCATGAAAGACGGTACCATCCTCATGAAGGCTTTGCTGTTGCAGTCGATGCCGTCGACGGTCTATATCAAGCGAGGAGGTCTGGAAAGTTCTCACGATGGTTCCCTTCGACTTGATTAAGCAGATGCCCGTCTTCTTGTATCAAGGGTACAAGGCCTGTAAGAGCAAGGGCGATGCGGCAAAGGGGATGGAGGGCAACTAGCTCTGTTGTCGTAACGGGCGCTGCGATGGGCGGCGGCAGGACGTTGGTCTTGCCGCCGCCCTTTTGTTTTCGCTCTCTTCGCATCGCTGCTCCGCTATTTTGTGGGCTTCGCGGTGTGCACGGATCGCGCGGTGCGGCCTGTGCTACCATAGCGCCCAAACCTTTGAGGGGCCGGCGCAGGGTCGGCCCCCGTTCATGAAGAAGGAGAAGCGAACCGTGAAAGTAACCGAGAAGAAGCTCGCCGACGGCATCATCAAGCTCGACTGCGAGGCCACGGCCATCGAGGTGAACAACGCCCTCAAGGAGGCCGCCGAGGCCTTCGCCATGCAGATGGGCGTGCGTCCCGCGCCGGGCAAGTCCATCGAGGAGCTGGCGCGCGAGCAGCTGGGCATCGCCGATCTGGACAAGATCATCGAGCCCAACGCCATCGAGGTGCTCGTGCCTCGGGCGCTCGATCGCCGCAACCTCGTGCCGGCGTTCCCTCCCAAGGCCACGCCCACGGTGAAGTTCGAGCGCGGCAAGAAGTTCACGTTCACCCTGAACGTCACGGTGAAGCCCACCTACGAGCTGACCTCCTACGAGCCGGTGGAATCACGGTGCCCCCTTCACCTTCGACAGACTCCCATCAACCAGCAGCTGGAGGAGATCGCCAAGAACTCCGTCACCTACGTGGTGGCCGATGCCAAGCCGCTTACGGCGGGGGACGCCTGCTCCATCGCTATGAAGTGCTTCGACGACGGCGAGGAGATCAAGGCGCTCACCTGCGAGGATCGCACCTACCTCATGGGCCGGGGCTACATGCCCGAGGGATTCGATGAGGCGCTCATCGGCATGGAGCCGGGCCAGACCAAGGAGTTCACCTTCGAGGCCCCCTTGGGCACCGAGAACGGGAAGTGGTGAACAAGCCCATCTCCTGCACGGTGACTGTGAAGGAGATTCAGCAGGAGGTCGTGCCGGTCATCGACGATGCCTGGGTGAAGGCGAACATGCCCATGTTCGCGAGCCGCAGGCGCTCGTCGCCGATATGCGCCGCGTCTTCGAGGCCCAGCAGCGCGAGGCCTACGAGGGCTACGTGCAGCAGATGGCCGTGGGCCAGCTCACGCGCCGCTTCGAGGGGCCGCATCGCCGATGAGATCTACGGGCCACGCGCGACCAGCTCATGCAGAACCTGCGCATGGAGCTTCAGCAGGCCGGCATGACCTGGGAGCAGTTCGTGGCCCAAAACGGCGGCGAGCAGCAGTTCGGCATGATGCTCATGATGCAGACCCGCGAGGTGCTGGTGAGGGCTTCTGCCTGGACGCGGTGTACCGCCACGAGCGCTTGACGCTGACCGACAAAGGATCTGGAGGATGCCTGCCTGGGCATGAATCCCCAGGGCAATCCAAGATGATGCGCCAGCAGCTGGAGGACTCGGGTCGCGGCTTCGCTCTGCGCGAGACGGCCGAGCGCCTGAAGGCCGCCCGCTTCGTGGCCTCCCAGGCGAAGATACCGGCCGACGCTCCCGCCTCGCCGCCCCAATCTCATCGCAAGACGCCGAGAAGCCCGGCCGCAAAAACGCTCCAGAAATGCCTCGAAGCCGGCTCCGCGCCCCCGGTGCCGGCTTCGGCGCCCACCACCCGGGCCGAGGCCGATGCGCGCGGCTGGGGCATACGGTCGATTTTCGTCTATGTCTCCGGCGACGCCTACGTGGATCATCCCTCGTTCGGGAGCGCCATCATCACGCGGGTGTTGAGTCCCACGGCTACAAAGGTGGGCTTCATCGCGCTCAGCCCGATTGGAACGACCCGGAAAGCGTCGCGGTGTTCGGCGAGCCGCGGCTGGGATTCCTCGTGTCGGCGGGCAACATGGACTCCATGGTGAACCACTACGGTGAACAGAAGCGCCGCCGCGACGCCTACACGCCGGGCGGCAAAGGGCGGCGCGCGCCCCAACCACGCGGCCGTGGTCTATTCGAACCTCATTCGCCGCACCTTCAAGGAAACGCCTATCATTTTGGGCGGCATCGAGGCGAGTCTGCGCCGGCTCGCCCATTACGACTACTGGTCCGATTCCCTCAAGCGCTCCATCTTGCTCGATTCCGGGGCCGATCTCATCTCCTACGGCATGGGGGCGCTCTATCGTCGAGATTGCCGATGCCCTCGCTGCGGGCCTTTCCGTGAGCGATCTCACCTTCATCGACGGCACGGTGTTCCGTACACGCGCTCGCTGGAACACGTGGTCGACTACGGATGCTGCCCAGGTGGGAAGAGGTTTCGGGCGACAAGCGTGCCTTCGCGGAGAGCTTCGCCGCCCAGTACCGCGCGAGCGACCCGGTGACGGGCGCCCGTTTGGTGGAAGCGTACCCCCACGGCGTGTACGTGGTGCAGAACCCGCCGGCTGCGCCGCTTACCCAAAACGAGATGGACGCCGTCTATCGCCTCCCTATGCGCGCACGTGGCATCCTTCCCCTTCCTACGACGAGGCCGGCGGCGTGCCGGCGCTTCCGAGGTGAAGTTCTCTCACTTCCTGCCGCGGCTGCTTCGGCGGCTGCTCGTTCTGCGCGCTGACGTTCCATCAGGGGCGCATCGTCACGGGCCGCTCCCACGAGTCGCTGCTCGAGGAGGCCCGCGTCATGACCCAAGACGCCGACTTCAAAGGGGTATATCCACGATGTGGGCGGTCCCACGGCCAACTTCCGCGGGCCGGCCTGCGCCAAGCGCACGCGAGGCGCCTGCACAGACCGCCGCTGTTTGGGCACAGAAGCCCTGCCCGGCGATGAAGGCCGATCATCGCGACTACACGGGTCTTCTGCGCAAGCTGCCGGAAGCTGCCCGGCGTGAAGAAGGTGTTCGTGCGCTCGGGCATCCGCTTCGACTACGTCATGGCCGACCCCGATCCCGACCGCACGTTTCTGCGCGAGCTGGTCGAGCACCACGTATCCGGCCAGCTGCGCGTGGCGCCCGAGCACGTGTCCGACACGGTGCTCGCCGCCATGGGCAAGCCGCCTCGGGCCGTCTACGACGCGTTTTGCGACGCTTTCGAGGAAATCAATCGGGAGACGGGCAAGAAGCAGTTCGTCGTGCCCTATCTCATGTCGTCGCATCCGGGCAGCACGTTGGCCGAGGCCATCGAGTTGGCCGAGTACGTGCGCGACATGGGCTTCAACCCCGAGCAAGTGCAGGATTTCTACCCCACGCCCTCGACGATTTCCACGTGCATGTACTACACGGGCCTCGATCCGCCTCACCATGGAACCCATTTACGTGCCGAAGACCTCGCATGAGAAGGCCCTGCAACGGGCGCTCATCCAGTACCGCAAGCCCGCCAACTACGATTTGGTGCGCGAGGCACTCGTGAAGGCCGGGCGGACCGACTCATCGGCTGGGACGAGCAGTGCCTCATCCGTCCCAAGCGCCCCAAGAAGCGCGATGCGGACGGCGGCGCCCCGAAAGGAAAGGGGAGGGGCGCTAAAGAGCGCGGTTCGTTCGGCAAGGGAAAGAACGCCAAAGGACGTGTCTCGTCTGAACGGAGCAGAGGTGCGGTAGGTGCCGCTTCGAAACCCCAGCGAGCCGGCAAGCCCCCGAAGGCCAACGGCCGCAAAGGCGGCATCCGCAAGGGCCGTTAGAGCCGTTCCTCCAGCGACGCGCGAAGGGCGGCGATGGTGCGAATGCCCATGGGGCTGCGAAGACCGTCCCCGAGCAGTGCCTCCAGCATCTTGGTGGTCTCCTCGGCGATGTCTGTGGCGCAGGCGAGGCCCTGCGAGGTGAGCGATTTCGATCTCTCCCGTTTGCTGGCGCAGGCGATGCGGGTGACGAGGCCCGCGTCCGTGAGGCGCGAGAGCGCTCGCGAGAAGGTGGGGGCGTCTAGACAGAGGTGGCGTCGCAGCTCTTTGGCCGCCGTGCACCCGCTGCTTCCCAAGGCCAAAAGCAGATGGCCCTGGGTGGCGCTCAGGTGCTGCTACGGCACAGACGGCTGAAATCGAGGGCCGTTTGCTGGCAGGCGATGATGAAGGCGCTGTCCCCCGCACCAGATCGCCCATCATCCGCTTCTTGTTGAGCCGCACGCAGGCTTCGAAGAAAAGCTGCAGGGCCTGTGTCCGCTCGTTGCCCTGGAGGGGTCCAGGGCGCTTTGGCCGCGGTTATCAGACTTTGGTCGAGGATGCGAGGAGCCGTTGGCCGGCGGGTGTTATGGCGAGAGGGGAGTATCGGTTGTCATCGTCGCAGGTTCGCTTCTCAAGGGCTCCCTTCCGCACGAGCTGAGCGGCGCAGGCGGCCATCGTGGGTTGTAGTTGAGCCCGAGCGTCGCGGCGGCCGTCGCCGCGGACTGCTGGGGGCGTTCGCTGATGAGCAGCAGTAGCCAGAACTGGTTGATGGTGGCGCCGCGCTCGGCGAAGCGTGCCGACGATGGCGCGCATCCATTGGTCGAAAATTAGGACTGTCTCCGAGGCTTGCGCCCAATCGTCTCTCTCGTTGTTCATCGCCCCTCCTTTTTTGCGTATCGTCCATGATACGTCGGCTGCGGCGTTTCGGGGATATGCTCCAAACGCTCAACGGTTCGCCGCGCGCTTCGGTGTCGTCTCGTCAACAGATTTGCTCTAGCGGCGCAACTTTGCCACGCTTCCGTTTCCTCCGTATTCTTCGGCCCGTCTGATCCCGATCGAAAGGAGAAGAGGGATGGGAAGCAAGCAAGGGGAGAACACGCCCTCGCAGCATGGACCGGCGCTCGTTTTTTCAAGCTGGGCGGCCTGACTGCGGGCGCGGCGGCGCTGACGGGCGGCATGCTGGCCGGCTGCGCGCCGCAGAACCCGACCGAGATGGCCCAGACGGGCGGGAGAGAACGAGACGGTGGCCGCATCGGTGCCCTACGCGGTCTACGACACCGACATCCTCCTCATTGGCGGCAGCTTCGGTGCCAGTTTCGCTATGCAGGAAGCTTGCAAGGCTGGCAAGAATATGTTGGTGATCGATAAAGCGCCCTATGGCTTCGGAGGCGCTTTCGGCATGAGCTTCGACATCATGCAAACGTGGGTTCCCGGCGCTTATTATGAGACCGAGGAGGAGGTGCCCGTTGCTACGAAAATTCGTAACGATAGCCTCTACCGCAAGACGGGCGTCCAGAACGAGGTCGAGCTGAATCCCGATGTGGTCGTCGCTAACTGGGGCGAGATCCTTTCGGCACGCAACGAGGACGGAACTCCTTTCTATATCTACGATTTCCCGACGACGCGTGGTTTCGAGCATTCCATGACGCGTCACTGGTCCGATTATTTCCGCTCAAGGACTACGTCACGGTTCACGACCGCACGATGATCACCGACCTCATCATCGAGGACGGCCGCTGCCTGGGCGCCGTGGGCCTGCACCTGCCCACGGGCGAGTACCGTGTTTACCGCGCGAAGGTGACGCTGTCGGCCACGGGCGGCTGCACCCAGTTCTACGGTTGGAACTCCACCTCGGCGACAACGAACAACGTGCTCGACAATACCGCCGATGTGGAGATGGCCCCTTCCTGCGCCATGGCGGCAAAATCGCCAACGCCGAGTTCGGCAGCTACGACATGATGGGCGCCTTCCGCGCAGCTTCACGGCTTCGGAGGGCTCCATGGTCGGCGCTGACAGCGCATTCAGGCGACCTGATGGATTCCGAGGAACCTACCTGAAAGACTACCCCGAAATCGCCGAGAAGGAGTACCTGACCCCAGTCGGGCGTTATGCAGGCGGTCGACGTGGTGGTGCGTGCGGCAGGGCAGCGAGAACGGCGGCGTGTACCTGGACTGCAAGCAGGAATCCCTCTCCACCATGCGATGGATGTACCAGCGCAATGCCCAGCTGTTGAAGGAGAAGTTCGGCTACGACTTCACTGCCCAGCCGACCGAGGTGGTACCCGAAATGTACGAAGCACGGCGGTGAACCCATCACCGATGACAACGCCATGTGCGTTGATGCCGAGGGTCTGTTCTGCGTTCGCGCCAACGCCGGCAGCGAGGGCGGCATGATGAACATTACCAATCGTCGCATGGGCCGTTACGCCATGAAGAGGGCCTTGGGAATATCTGGCGGCCTATGAGGAGCCCGCATCCGTGACCTACGAAGGAGTGGCGGCCGAGATCGCCCGTCTCGAGGATTTGCGGACGCGCACCGTGGACGATCCGCTGCGTCCCATCACCGTGCGCCGCAACATTCAGTACGCCTGCGCCGAGGCCGCTCGTCCCGTGCGTCCCACCGATGTGCTGGAGACGGCCAAAGCCGAGCTCGACCGCATTATGGCGGAGGATATTCCCCCGCATGGCGTGCGCCGACGACAGCTTGGTGCAGAACGCCGACTGGAAGGACGCCATCGAGGTGGTGAACCTGCTTGATATCGCTCGGCTGACCGTGGAGGCATCGCTTGCGCGCGAGGAGAGCCGCGATGCGTTCATCCGCCCCGACTTTCCTGAGACTGATGACGAATTGGAAGTGCGCGCTGGCCTACACGCGCGCCGCCGAGGACGGCAGCCTGTCCTGCGAGAAGATCGCTTACTAATCGGTGCCATTCTGCGAGTTCCAAGGAGATAGACCATGAAGATAACTGTTAAGCGCTACGATCCCTCGAAGGACAATGCTCCCTATGAGACCACCTACGAGGTTCCCTCCACGATGACGAGTACATGACGCTATTTTACAAGCTCTCGTGTACATTCACGAGAACGAGGAGCCGCTGGCCTTCGACTTCTCCTGCCGCGGGCGCAGATGTGCGGCCGCTGCGCTATGATGCTCGACGGCGAGCCTGTACTCGCCTGCGTGGAGCCCCTTGCCTGACGGCTCGCACACACGGTCGAGCCGCTTGCGGGCTTGCCGGTGGTGAAAGACCTGGTAGTGGACAAGAGTCAGGTGCAGGAGAAGATCGCCGAGACCTATAAGCGCGTGCGCGTGGCCCCGCTGACCGAAGAGGATCTCCAGACCTACAATATGGAAGACGCCGATGAGCTGTTCGGCATCAATTACTGCGCTCGCTGCCAGGTGTGCACGGCAGGCTGCCCGGCCCGCGCCATAAACCCCGACTACATCGGGCCCTCCATATGCTGGCCGTGGCCTTCCGCCACTTCGATCCCTACGACCAGGCCGACCGTATCGTGGAGGCCGTCCAGGGCGGGCTGTGGGATTGCACTATGTGCGGCACGTGCACGGCCCATTGCAACCAGCTCGAGATCGATCATCTTGCCATTTGGCAGAAGCTGCGCGATGCCGCTACTGAGCGCGGCCTCGTGAAACAGGACTAAGGTGACGAGGCGCGCGGCAGGCCTCGCGTGACCACGCATCGGCCAGGATGCGGCCGACCGTGCCCCGTGTTTTCACGATCAACTCCGGAAGGCCCTTTCGTTCCTCCCTCCAAAGGGCCTCGTCTTTTTCCCGGCAGCGCCCCTCGCGATCCCCGCGAGGGCGCTGCCGCTCGTCACCCGTTTACGCTCTCTGAAAGAGATGGCGCCGCAGCCCTCAGCCCTCAGCCCTCAGTCCGCAGCACGTAGCCCGCAGCCCGAGGGGTCATTTTGCCGGGCGATGGAAGGTTTGGAGGCGTTTTCACGCCCCGAGCTACGGGTCGCCGGTTCTTCTGACGAAAAACACAAAGCTCTGAACAAGGGCTTCTCTTTAGCAAAGAACGTCAGGAGCGCGAACCCGTAGCCAGAGGCGCCCTAATGCCGCAAAGCGCGAAGTCGACTGGCAAAATGCCCCCTCGGGCTGCGGTGCTCTTTTTTGCGTTGTCGCAGGGTCTCGTGCTGCCGCGCTCTCTTGTAGTTTTCGGTGCTCGAATCGGCGCTCCTGCTCTCTGCTGTCGAGTTGGTCGATGTCGCCTTGGCAAAAACGCCCCGTTTGGTACCTCCAAGCGGAAAAAGGGGCGACAATATCGAGGAGTTTGGTATCCTTTCGGCCAACATGTGCGGTTTGATACCCGCCTTATGGCGAGAACGGAGGTTTGGTACCCGCGAAGCACTCACGGCTTTCGTTACCTGGGCTTTTCTTCGGGCGTTGGGGATCAAACGCCGATCTTGGCAGAAAACGGGTACCAAATCGCCCTAATTTGCCGATCTTGGGGCGAAAAAAGCGCTCGGGGATACCAAACCCCGCGATTCTGCCCGTAGCCCAGGCCGCGCGGGACCAAGCCCCGCGATTCTGCCGAGGCTCGCACCTAAAGGTGCCAAACCCCGCGATTCTGTCTGCGGGGTCGCATCGCGAGGGGGCCAAACCTGCGATCTCGACGTTCGGCCCCGCCCCGAGGCAAGTGTGCGGAAATGTGACGGTTGGCCGCTTGTCGAAAAAGTTCTTGAGGCGGTTGCCCCCACCCCTATAATGCTTCTTTGCGTCTGTGTGCCCAGCGATGGATACACCCGGGCGCGTGGCAAGACGGCGTCGCAGCGTAGAGCCTCCATCTGCGCCGGTCGGCAATCGCCTGGCCACTACCGTAGGGGGGAGGTTCCGGTGTGCGGAGAGGCGCGCGAGCGGAAACTCCAAAGGAAAGGGGCGAACGTGTCCCGCTGGTTGCCGTTACCGGCCGGCGAGCGCGGAAGCCCGAAGTCAAGAAAGGTTGTTACTGTGGGAATCAAACAGTACAAGCCGACGAGCCCCGGCCGACGTTTCCAGACGGTCTCCGACTTCTCCGGAGATCACCACGTCAAGCCGGAGAAGTCTCTTCCTGGCCCCTGAAGCCGAAGAAGGCCGGTCGCAACTGCTATGGCCGCATCACCACCCGTCACCAGGGCGGCGGCAAGCAGCGCTACCGCATCATCGACTTCAAGCGCAACAAGGACGGCGTGCCCGCCAAAGTTGCCACCATCAGTACGATCCCAACCGCTCGGCCCGTATCTGCTGCACTACGTTGACGGCGAGAAGCGCTCCATTCACTGGAAGGGCTGAAGGTGGGCGACATCGGTCCGGGAAGCCGACATCAAGCCAAACGCTCTGCTGGCGAACATCCCCGTCGGTACGCTGATCCACAACGTGGGCTGCAGAACCGGCAAGGGCGCCGCTATCGCCCGTTCCGCCGGCACCTCCATCCAGCTCATGGGCAAGGAGGGCACTACGCCATCCTGCGCATGCCCTCTTCCGAGATGCGCCGCGTGCTCATCACCTGCCGCGCCACCATCGGCGAGGTGGGCAAACGCCGAGCACCCAACATCAAGATCGGCAAGGCCGGCCGGCACGCTGGATGGGCGTTCGCCCTCTCTGTCCGCGTACGGTTATGAACCCGGTCGACCATCCGGCACGGCGGCGGCGAGGGCAAGAACAAGTCCGCGGTCGTCACCGGTCACCCCCTTCGGGGCGTGCCGACCAAGGGCCATCCACCCGCAACAAGAAGAAGGCCTCGAGCCGTCTCATCATCCGTCGTCGCAAGAAGTAGCGGAATCGTAAGGAGTCATAGTGAGCAGAAGTTTGAAAAGGGTCCTTTCGTAGAACCGCGCCTTCTTGCCCGCATCGAGGCAATGAACGCGGCCGGCGAAAAGGAAGTCATCAAGACGTGGTCCTGCGCGAGCACCATCTTCCCGGAAATGGTGGGACACCATCGCCGTCCATGATGGCCGCAAGCACGTGCCGGTCTACGTTACCGAGTCCATGGTTGGTCACAAGCTGGGCGAGTTCTCGCCGACCCGTACCTTCAAGGGTCATGCGGCCGACAAGAAGAAGCGATAGGGCATAGGTGAGAAGTTACATGGAAGCTAAAGCAGTATCGCGTTACGTCCGCATCGCCCCCGTAAGGCCCGCATCGTGGTCGACCTGGTTCGCGGCAAGTCCGTGCCCCAGGCCCGCGGATCCTGGCGTTCTGCGCGCGCCGCCGCTGAGACCGTCGTGAAGACGCTGAACTCCGCCGTGGCCAACGCCGAGCACAACAATCACCTTCGCGGCGCGACAACCTGGTGGTCAAGGCCGCCTACGTCGACGAAGGCCCGACGGCCTGAAGCGCATTCGTCCCGCGCCAAAAGGGCTCCGCGTCGCGCATCAACAAGCGCACGTGCCCATCACCATTGTCGTCGCACACCCGAGAGGAGGCATAAGGTCCATGGGTCAGAAAGTCAGCCCTACCGGATTCCGCCTCGGTATCACCGAGGATTGGCGCAGCCGCTGGTACGCCGGTAAGGATTACGCCAAGACGCTCGAGAACGATATCGCCATCCGCAAGTTTCTCGACAAGCAAGCTCGCCCGTGCCTCCGTGTCTCGCGTGGACATCGAGCGCGCCGGCGATAAGATCAAGGGGTGACCACCACCACGGCCCGCCCCGGCGTGGTCATTACCGGCAAGAAGGGCGCCGAGATCGACGCTCTGCGCAAGAAGCTCGGAAGGTCGCCGACGGCCGGTCTCCATCGACGTGGTCGGGTGAAGCGCCCGAGCTGGACGCCGAGCTCATCGCCCAGTCCGTGGCCGAGCAGCCTCGAGGGCCGCGTGGCCTTCCGCCGCGCCATGCGCAAGGCCGTGCAGTCCGCCATGGTCCGGCGCCAAGGGCATCCGCATCAGTGCCGGCCGTCTGGGCGCGCCGAGATGAGCCGCCGCGAGTGGTACCGCGAGGGTCGCGCCGCCACACCCTCCGCGCGAAGATCGACTACGGCTTCGCCACGCCGCCACCACCATGGGCTCCATCGGCGTGCGGGTGTGGGTGTACCACGGCGAGGTGCTGCCGGGCCAGAAGGCTCCCCAGCCCGCGCTGAGGGTTCGTCCCGTCCGAACCGTTCCCGTCGTAACGATCGCCGCGAGGTGACAAGTAAATGCTCAGTACCTTAAGCGCGTAAAGCACCGCAAGGTGCAGCGTGGTTCCATGAAGGGCAAGGCCAAAGGTGGCAATCCCGTCTGAACCACGGCGAGTATGGCATCCAGGCCCTCGGGCGCACTGGATCACCAACCGTCAGATCGAGGCAGCTCGTATTGCCATGACCCGTCACATGAAGCGTGGCGGCAAGGTCTGGATCACGATCTTCCCCGACAAGCCCATCACCTCCAAGCCCGCCGAGACCCGCATGGGTTCCGGTAAGGGCAACCCCGAGGCTGGGTCGCTGTCGTGAAGCCCGGCCGCATCATGTTCGAGATCGCCGGCGTCGATGACGAGACCGCCCGCGAGGCTCTGCGTCTGGCCATCAACAAGCTGCCCATCAAGTGCAAGATCGTCACTCGTGAAACGGAGGGGCAGCAATAATGAAAGCAGCAGAGATTCGTGAACTTTCTGCCGAAGACCTGCAGGTGAAGCTGAAGGAGGCCAAGGCGGAGCTGTTCAACCTTCGCTTCCAGATGGCCACCTAGCCAGCTGACAACACTGCCCGCGTCAAGCAGGTTAAGAAGGACATCGCGCGCATCATGACCTGAGATGCGGGCTCGCGAGCTCGAGCGCGTAGCTTAAGGCTCGAAGGAAGGTTTGAAAATGACTGAAGAGCGCAATCTGCGTAAAGTACGTCAGGGCGTCGTCGTACAGCGATGCCAACGACAAGACCATCGTGGTGGCCGTCGAGGAGCGCAAGCCCCATCCCATCTACAAGAAGATGATCACCTCCACTAAGAAGTTCCATGCCCACGACGAAAACAACGAGGCCGGCGTCGGCGACACCGTAACGATTCATGGAAACGCGTCCGCTGTCGAAGATGAAGCGCTGGCGCCTCGTGAAGATCGTCGAGAAGGCCAAATAAGCAACTGCTCCGGCACGAGGACTATTGATAAGGAAAAGGAACATCATGATTCAGATGCAATCCATGCTCGCCGTGGCCGACAACTCCGGCGCTCGCAAGGTGCAGTGCATCAAGGTCCTGGGCGGCTCGAAGCGCCGCTACGCGGGCCTCGGTGACGTGATCATCTGCAGCGTCAAGGAAGCGATGCCCAACGGCAACGTCAAGAAGGGCGAGGTCGTGCGTTGCGTGATCGTGCGCGTGAAGAAGGAAGTCCGTCGCGCCGACGGCTCCTACATCCGCTTCGATCAGAACGCCGCCGTGCTCATCAACAACGACGGCTCTCCGCGCGGCACCCGTATCTTCGGGCCCGTCGCTCGCGAGCTGCGCGACAAGAAGTACATGAAGATCGTGTCTCTGGCACCGGAAACGCTGTAGGGAGGTGTCAGAATGGCCAAGCAGAACAAGATGAGCATCCGCCGTGGCGACACCGTCAAGGTTTTGAAAAAAGCAAGGACAAAGGCAAGACCGGCAAGGTGCTGCGCTCGGTCCCGAGAAGTCCCGCGTTGTCGTCGGGAGAAGGTGAACATGGTCAAGAAGGCCATGCGCCCGACCCAGGCCAGAACCCCCAGGGCGGCATTTCACCGTCGAGGCGCCCATCCACGTGTCCAACGTGATGCTCGTGTGCCCCAGCTTGCGGTCAGGCGACTCGCATCGCGAAAGCGCTTCACCGATGAGGGCAAGAAGGTCCGCGTCTGCAAGAAGTGCGGCAAGGACATCGTCAACAAAGACGACAAGTAATTTCGGCGTGAACAGACCGCCTTATACCGAAAGCGGGCGGTTTTCCTGATAATATCTCCTCTTCGGGTGCGCGCAAATGCGCCTATGGCCCCGTCACGTGCGGGGACGCGGGTCGGAAATCCGGCGTTTAATCCATCGGAGAAAGGTTTGAACCATCATGGCAGAAACTCCTCGTTTGAAGGAAAAGTACACCAAACGATCGTCGCCAAGCTCGAAGGAGCTCGGCGTCAGCAATGTCAACCAGGTTCCGCGTCTCGAGAAGATCGTCGTGAACATGGGCGTCGGCGCTGCCGGCGATTCAAGAAGCTTCTCGACGCCGCTATGAACGACATGCGCATCATCACCGGCCAGCAGCCCTGCGTGACCCGCGCCAAGAAGTCCATCGCCGGCTTCCATGTCCGCGAGGGCCAGGCCATCGGCTGCAAGGTGACCCTGCGCGGCGACCGCATGTGGGAGTTCCTCGATCGCCTGCTGGCCACGGCGCTTCCCCGCGTGCGCGACTTCCGCGGTATCTCGCCGACCAGCTTCGACGGCCGCGGCAACTACACGCTCGGCGTCACCGAGCAGCTTATCTTCCCGAGATCGACTACGACAAGATCGATCGCACCGTGGCATGGACATCACGTTCGTCACGACGGCGGAGGACAACGAGAGCGCCTTCGCGCTGCTTTCCGCGCTGGGCTTCCCGTTCAAGAGCAAGTAAAAAAGCGGCCGCCTCTTGCAGGCGGCGCTTGCGTAACCTCAGGCATTTGGGCTCGCACGATAGGGTTGCGGGCCTAGATCATAAGAAAGAAGGAATGCATGGCTAAGAAATCGATGATCGCCAAAGCCAAGCGCGAGCCGAAGTTCTCTACGCGTCAGCATAACCGCTGCACCCGTTGCGGACGTCCCCGCGCCTACTATCGCAAGTTCGGCCTGTGCCGTATCTGCGTGCGTGAGTTGGCTAACAAAGGCGAGCTGCCCGGCGTGACCAAGGCTTCCTGGTAGGACGCTCAATCACGTTTAGGGTGTGCCGATGTGAAAGGCGGCGTCGCTAAGGGCGATAACCGAACCGCACTTCGGCTCATCACGGATCAAAGGAGAAATCAACATGACAATGACCGATCCCATCGCAGATATGCTTACGCGCGTGCGTAACGCTCAGTCTGCCGGCAAGGAGACGGTTTCCATGCCGTCGAGCAAGAAACTCATCGAGATTGCTCGCATCATGGATCAGGAGGGCTACATCCGCGGTTATCAGGTCGTCGAGGGCGAGCCTCGCGCGAGCCTCGAGATCACGCTGAAGTACGGCGAAGAAGGCTAAGACCATCCGCGGCATCAAGCGCATCTCCAAGCCGGGTCTGCGCATCTATGCCGGCAAGGACGATCTGCCCCGCGTGCTCGGCGGCCTCGGCACGGCAATTATCTCGACCAGTCGCGGCGTCATGACCGACCGCGATGCCCGCAAGCAGGGCATCGGCGGCGAGGTCATCGCCTATCTGTGGTAGGAAAAGGAAGGTATCGTAGTATGTCTCGTATCGGCAAGTTGCCCATCCCCGTTCCTGCAGGTGTTGAGGTCATCATCGACGGTACCACGGTTACGGCCAAAGGTCCCCAAAGGTGAGCTGACGCGCACCTTCCAGCCCATCATGATCATCGAGCGCGAGGGCGACGAGATCCTTGTCAAGCGTCCGGATGACTCCCGCGAGGCCAAGAGCCTCCACGGCCTGACCCGCACCCTTCTCGCCAACATGGTGGAGGGCGTGTCGAACGGCTTCTCCAAGAAGCTGCAGCTCGTCGGCGTTGGCTATCGTGCCGCACTCAAGGGCAAGGATCTCGAGATGCAGCTCGGATATTCTCACCCGGTGCATGTTGAGGCTCCCGAGGGAATCACCTTCGAGGTCCCCCAGCCAGACCGAGATCGTCGTTTCCGGTCCTTCCAAGGAGCAGGTCGGCCAGGTTGCCGCGAACATCCGCAAGTGGCGCAAGCCGGAGCCCTACAAGGGCAAGGGCATTCGCTACGAGGGCGAGTTCGTGCGTCGCAAGGTCGGCAAGGCCGGCAAGGACTAAGCTTCGGCTCTATCTGAGAAGGGATTATCATGAATAAGCTTCAGAAAAAGAAGGCCGGGCTCCAGCGTCGTCATCGTCGTGTGCGTGGCAAGATCTCCGGCACGCCTGCCCGTCCTCGTCTGTGCGTCACGCGCAGCAACAACAACGTTTACGCTCAGGTCATCGACGATGTCTCTCATACGACCATCTGCGGTGCCTCTACGCTCGGCCCTGATTTCAAGGCTCTCGGGATCAGCGGTGCGACGGTCGAGGGCGCAGCTGCCCTCGGCGGCATCATCTCGAAGTTGGCTCAGGAGAAGGGCGTGACGGAAGTCGTCTTCGATCGTGGCGGCAACCTTTATCATGGGCGCGTGAAGGCTCTGGCCGAAGCTGCCCGTGAAGCAGGATTGAAATTCTAGAAGGGTTTTAGCTTATGGCTCGTAAACAACAGGAAAACGCCGTTCCGGAGCTTCAGGAGCGCGTCGTCTACATCAACCGCGTTTCCAAGGTCGTCAAAGGCGGTCGTCGCTTCGCGCTCACCGCGCTGGTCGTCGTCGGCGACGGCAACGGCCGCGTGGGCGTGGGCATGGGCAAGTCCGCCGAGGTGCCCACCGCCATCAAGAAGGGCGTCGAGGACGCGAAGAAGAACATGTTCACCGTCCCCGTGACCGCCGAGGGCTCGGTGCCCCACGAGATCATGGGCGAGTTCGGTGCCGGCCGCGTGCTGATCAAGCCCGCTGTTCCCGGTACCGGTGTGATGGCCGGCGGCCCGGTTCGCGCCATCATGGAGCTCGCGGGCGTTCAGAACGTCATCACGAAGTCTCTCGGCACTAACAACGCCATGAACATCGTTAAGGCCGCCGCCGAGGGCCTCAAGGCCATGCAGAGCCCCTCTGAGGTCGCTGCTCGCCGCGACATGTCCGTCGGCGAAATGTTTGGCTGGAAGGAGCAGAAGTAATGTCTGATGCGAAGAAGACCCTGCGCCTCACCCAGGTGAAGAGCTCCGTTGGCCGTCCCGCCGATCAGGGGCAAGACCCTCAAGGCGCTCGGCCTCGGCAAGATCGGCCGCACCGTCGACCAGGTCGACAACGAGTCCGTCCGCGGCATGATCTTCAAGGTGAACCACCTCATCACGGTTGAGGAGATCTAAAATTGCGCGCACGGACCCGGGCATATGCGGCTTGGTGCGTAACGCCTCGTCGGCGTGTCTCGTTTCGAGGCGCGCCGATGATGTTCGTAATGGAAGTTAGCTGGCGGCGAGCTGCCAGCGTCGGGGGCGTAAGGTCCCCGAAGCGTCTGAAGGAGACAAACAACATGGAACTTAAGGATTTGAAGCCGGCTGCAGGCTCCACGAAAAACCGCAAGCGCGTCGGCCGCGGCGCAGGCTCGGCTACGGTAAGACCGCCGGTCGCGGCATGAACGGCCAGAAGTCCCGTGCCGGTGGCGGCAAGGGTGCCGGCTTTCGAGGGCGGCCAGACCCGCTCGCCCGTCGTCTGCCGAAGCTGCCCGGCTTCCGCAACTTCAACCGCGTTGAGGACCTGCCCGTCAACGTCAGCCGTCTCGAGGAGAAGTTCGAGGCCGGCGAGGTCGTCGACGGCGAGTCTTTGGCCGCCAAGGGCATCATCAAGCATGCCGACGCGCTGGTGAAGGTCCTCGGCGACGGTGAGATCACCAAGGCTCTCACGGTCAAGGTCGATAAGGTTTCTGCTTCCGCTAAGGCGAAGATCGAAGCAGCCGGAGGAAAGGTCGAAGAGCCTTGCTAAGCTCTATCATTGACGCATTCAAGGTCCCCGAGCTGCGCAAGAAGATCCCTCTTCACGCTGGGCATTCTCGCGCTCTATCGCCTCGGGGCCTATGTGCCTGTACCGGGCATTCCGTTTCATGAGTTCGCCGTGGCGTTTCAGGGCACCGGGCGTTGCCGACCATGCTCGACTTGTTCACGGGCGGTGCGTTGTCTAACTTCTCGGTGTTCGCGCTCGGCATCATGCCGTACATCTCTGCATCGATCATCATGCAGCTGATGCAGGGCGTCGTTCCAGCTATCGGCCGCTGGGCCCGAGAAGGGGAGACCGGACGTCGTAAGATCACTCCCAGATCACGCGTTACCTGACGCTGGGCCTGGGTCTCATCAACGCGATCGGCTACCTGCTCCTGTTCGTCGCCCGCCTACGGCGTGGTCTTCTCGAGCGAGGTTCCCGAGATCGTCACTGACGTCATCATCGTGTTCACGCTTGTCGCGGGCACGGCGTTCATCATGTGGATGGGCGAGGCTTATCCCAGCGCGGCATCGGCAACGGCATGTCGCTCATCATCTTCGTGAGCGCATCGTGTCCGCGTTCCTCGGCTATCTTCTCGTCGATCAACTTGACGAGCGATCTGGGCACGGGCATCGCGCTCACCGTTTTAATCCTCGCGGTCGTCCTTGTGCATCCCGCTGATCATCTTCGTCGAGCGCGCGCAGCGTCGCATTCCCGGAACTACGCGAAGCGCGTTCAGGGTCGTAAGATGATGGGCGGTCAGACCACCTACATTCCGCTGAAGGTCAACGCTGCAGGCGTTATCCCGATCATCTTCGCGAGCTGCATCATCTACTTCCCGGGCGCAGCTTGCGGCGATCTTCAACGTCGGATGGCTCACCACCTTCGCGAACTGGTGCTCCACGCTGGCATTGAACTGGCTTCTGACGCTTCTTGCTGATCGTCTTCTTCGCCTATTTCTACACCTCGATGGTATTCAATCCCCGAGGAGACAGCGGACAACATCCGCAAAGCAGGGCGGTTTCATCCCGTGTTCGCCCGGGGTCTGCAACCGTGCAGTACATCAAGAACGTGATTCATCGCATCACGCTTCCGGCGGTTTGTACATCGCCGTCATCGCCGTGGTGCCGACGATCATCTTCTACTTCCACGGGCAACCAGCTCATCCAGTCGTTCGGCGGCACGTCGATCCTCATCATGATCGGCGTTGCGCTTCGACACCATGAACAAGGTTGAGAGCCAGTTGAAGATGCACAACTACAACGGCTTCTTCAAGTAGCGAGCAGCCTGCATGAATATCCAAAGAGAGAACCCGCCTTCACGGCGGGTTCTCTGTTTTCACGGGCGGTGACGAAGCTTTCGCTTCGCGATCGGCGGGGGACTGCGGCGTTCGTTTAGGGTCGATTTTTGTAGAATCGAGCGCCTTATGTCCGCTTTGCTACAATAGAGAACGTTGAATACGATTGCATCGTGTGAATCGAGAAAGGATCAACAACCATGAATATTGTGTTGCTCGGTGCCCGGGTGCCGGCAAGGGCACGCAGGCCGCGAAGCTCGTCGAGGAATGCGGTTTGTGCCATATCTCTACCGGCGACATCCTTGCGCGCCGCGGTCAGGATCAGACCCCGCTCGGCGTGAAGGCCAAAAGGCTTCATGGACGCCGGCGAGCTCGTTCCTGACGATTTGATCATCGATCTCATGAAGGAGCGCATTCAGCAGCCCTGATACGGCGAAGGGCGTCATCTCGACGGCTTCCCCGCACCACCACGCAGGCTGTCGCGCTTCGACACGATGCTCTCCGAGCTCGGTCGTCCGCCTGACGCGGCGCTTTGATTGACGTCGAGGCCGAGGTCATCGTCAACCGCCTTTGCTCGTCGCATGTGCAAGGTGTGCGGGCACATCGGCACCTGCCCCGACGCGGCGTGCCCGAAGTGCGGCGGCGAGATGTATCAGCGCGATGACGACAACGAGGCGACGGTGGCAACCGTCTCGATGTGTACGAGAAGTCCACGAGCCCGCTGGATCGACTACTATCGCGGTTGCGAGCTGCTTCCGTCACCATCGACGGCGATCGCGATCCGTCGAGGTTTTCGCCGACGTGAAAGAGGCGCTTCCAACCTGTAACGATCCCTCTGCGCGCATGCTTGCGCTCTGGGCGATCCGCCGAGGTTATCAGCAGTCGGATCCCGCATCGAGTCATCGATGCGGGATTTTTCGTATAATGTGCGTTATGCCTACACTGTCTGAAAATCTCACGTATCTGTACTGACGGTCGAGCCGAACCGAGCGTCGATCGTCCACCTGCTGAAATCGCTTTTTCCTCGTGCTGCTCCTCGTCGCAGTGGCGCTTGAGACGTTCGTGTTCAACTTCAACTACTTTCGCCTCCGCGGGAAAACAAGCCCATCGACTTGAAGGACCGTATCGAGCTGCCGAAAGGCGATGACGGCTTCTTCCGCGTCACGTCGGTGAACCGCGTTCTTCGAGTTTTTTCGAACCTCAACGCCGAGTCAACATCGGATCGACCACCTCAGAGCCAGCCCGCGCAAAACCTCGTCGTCAAGATCAACATCACCGACGGCGCCCATCGCGCGTACTTTGATTCAACCGGTACACGGTGGGCGTTCCCGAGGGTGGAGATCTCGATATGTCGACTCAAAGCGAGATTCATCAACCTCAACACGGCGGGCTACGTCGGCAGTTTGCGCATCGAGATCACGGAGACGATTCGTTCCCGATCAAGCTCAAGACCGTCACCGTGAACGCATCATCCCTTCGCGTTCTCGTGGCCTCGTTTCTCGCTTGCGTTCGGCGTGCTTCTCTTGGCGTTCATGTTCAGGCCCCGCTCTTCGGTGTATCGCATCAACATGGTCGCCAACCCCGTCAAGTCGAAGGCGGCATCATCGCGCCGCGGTAGCCGTCGAGATAGCGCTCAAAGTCCACGTTTTTGTTCTACGGTCCAATCTCGTCGGCGTCGCCACCTCCACCCTGCCAAATCTCTTACGGCCTCTTGGGACGGCAAGTCGGTCGAACGCCTTCGAAGTGGGAGGGGAGAACGCCCAGCAGTGCGCGGAACAGCGCGGGCGATGGCTGGGCAGCTTTATCGACGAGCCGCCCGGTTAGCTCAAGTCGATGGGCGTCCCTTTACGACAAGAGCGCGCGCGACGAGCTGCAAAAGAGGAGACAGGCGAGCCCTACCTGTTCGACGTTGCGTATTACGACGGTCACTATTATGTACTTCAGCGTGGTCGGTCTTGCTGTTCTACCTTCCGTTCTGCTTGCGACTGGGGCGAACACCCCGACCGCCTCGGCGTATAAACCATAACGATCGCGTTCATACTGGGGTGCTCGGCTTTGCTCGACCGGTTCGCCCGCTACCGCTTCAAGCGCGTGAGCCTCGTGTACCTGCTGCTCCAGATCCCGCTCGTCATGTGCTGCGGGATGCTCTACCTCGTCAAGTTCCCGACGTTTTACTCGCTGCCTGCCGCTCATTGCGAGGCCTTGCGTTCCTCAGTTTGGTCTGCTGCTGGATGCAGGGGACAGCTCTCTCGAAACGCCGTGCGGATGCAGGCCGCAGCTCCTCGTTCCTGGCGTTTCCGCTGTTCTGGCGGGGCCATCACCGGAATTAAGCGCCACCTCACGCGATGCACGGGCGTGCGCGGCTTGCGTGTCTGCTCAGCGCCGTACGTGGTAGTCGCGGCAGGAATCATGGCGTACAACTACGCGCCTTCGGCTCTCTTACCGACTTCGGTGCGAACTACAACCTCACGGTGAACGATATGATAAGCGCGGCATAATGAACGTCGGCAGGCTCGCGCGGCGTTTTTCGCCATTGCCCTGCAGCCGCTGAACGTGTTTGGGCGTGTTCCCGTTCATCAGGCGGCGCAGTTCGGCGACCTACATGGGGCAGACCATCAAAGAGTCACGTTCGTGGCATCTTCGCCTGCTTGCCCGTGCTGTGGGCCTACCTTTCACGGGCCGCGTCTTGGCGCTGCGCCGCTCCCAGCGTTCGACGCGCACCATCTTCCCGGCGTGATCGTGGTGTTGCTCGTGGCGGGCGTCGCGGGGTCGCCTGCTCGACGAAGCTTGCGGGCAACTTCGGCGCTACTACGCCGATTTCGAGCTTCATGTTTACACTCGCCGCCTCGGTGCTGCGCGCTGTTCATCGTCAGCGAGAACCTGCGCGAGAAAGGGTCGTCGGCGCGCGATGTGTTCGTCAAAGTGCTCGTCGTGCTGGTGGGGAGGCTGAGCTTGCTCTACAGCGCGCTTGTGTTTTGTGCCGAAACGGGCTGGTATTCGGATATTTATCCGTGGGCATATCAGATGTTATCGAGACATTGCAAAGTTCTGGACTTAGAAAGGTGTCATATGAATCTGATAATCGAGGAGACTTACACGAGGACATGAGCCGTCGAGGCCACGCCGACGACAACCGCCACGGGCAGTTGCTGGGCCTTGCCACGGGGTCGACGCCGGGGGCTTTACGCCGACCTGGTGTCCGACTTTTACGGAGGGTAAGATCAACTAAAGGACGTGAGCACGTACAACCTCGACGAAATTCTACGCAGTCTTTCGGGCGATCATGATCAAATACCGCTACTTCATGAACCGTGAACCTGTTCAAACCATGTCGATATCGACAAGGCGGCGACGCATGTTCCCGACGGCTCCTGCGAAGACGCCGACGCCGCATGCGCCGCGTACGAGGGAGGCCATCGGGCGACGGGCGGCGTCGACGTCCAACTGCTCGGATTGGGTCACAACGGTCACATCGGCTTCAACAGCCGTGCGACAGTTCCCAAAGGCGACGCATTGCGTGACGCTGACCGAGAGCACCATCAGGCGAACAGCCGCCTGTTCCGATTCCATCGACGAGGTTCCGCGCAGAGGCGTATACCATGGGTATCGGAACCATCATGAAGGCGAAGAAGATCCTCGTGGTGGCCAAACTTGGCGGGAACCAAGGCCGACATCGTCCGCCGCGCCTTCTTCCGGGCCCCAGTGACGCCTGAGGTTCCAGCTGCATCTGCAGTTTCCATCGGACGTGACGGTCATCGTCGACGCCGAGGCGGGGCTCTTGCAAGTAGATCCACGTCGACAGCTTGGTTCCGGGGCGCATCGGGCACGCTGATGTGCTTGGAGAGGCGCTAGGACCCTGCCTGGGACGTGTTTGACAATACTACGGCGTAAGTTACGGAGGAAAGCAAATGAGCGTTATACGAGCTGGTGAGATCTTCGACGGCGAGGGCTTCCGCCGCGGCGGAGGCTGTTCATGGAAAACGGGCGCTTCGTCGCGGCCGGCGAAAGCCGACGCGAAGCGAGGTCGTCGACGCCGCGGGTTGCTACGTCATCCCGGTTTTGGTCGATCTGCATTTCCACGGCAGCGCGGGGCGGATATCAGCGACGGCAAGCTCGAGGGTCTTCACGACATGGCGGCTTAAGAGGCGTCGCGCGGCGTCACGGCGATGTGCCCTGCGACTATGACGCTGTCGAGGAGATCCTCACCGAGGCCGCCGCGCTGCGGCAGCTTTCGAGCCCCGCAGAGCACAGAGCCGATCTCGTGGGCTCAACATGGAGGGTCCGTTCATCTCGCCCCTCCAAGGTTGGGCGCGCAAAACCCCGACTACGTGCGCAATCCCGGCGTCGAGGGTTCCGTCGTCTGCAGAAGGAGGCCGGCGGCTTGTTCAAGATCGTCGACATCGCACCGAGGCCAGCCGCCGACAGGTTCATCGAACAGCTTTCGGACGAGGTGCGCATCTCCCTTTGCCACACCTGCGCCGACTACGCCTACCGCGGCGCATGCCTTCAAGCTCGGCGCGCGGCACCTGACGCATCTGTACAACGCGATGAACTCCATGCACCATCGCAAGCCGGGTCCCATCCCCGCCGCGGCGGAGCGCGACGACGTGACGGCCGAGATCATCGCCGACGGCGTGCATCCATCCGCCATGGTGCGCCCGTTCAACATGTTCGGCGACGATCATGATCCTCATCTCGGACACGCTGCGCGCAGCGGGTCTCGGAACATGGGCACGTACGATCTGGGGGCAGGACGTCACCGTGAAGGGCCCTGTCGCCACCATCGAAAACGGGGCGCTGGCGGGCTCGGTGAGCGATCTGATGCGCTGTCTCTACGTCGCGGTGCGCGAGATGGACATCCCGCTTGCAAGCGCCGCCGTGAAGGCCGCGACGGCAAACCCTGCGCGTGCGTTGGGCCTCGAGGCGAGCACGGCACGTTGAGCGTCGGCGCGGTCGCCAACGCCGTCTTACTCGACAAGGAGACGCTCGAGGTGAAGAAGGTCGTCCTGCGCGGCAAGGCGCTGTAGGACGCGCGACGCGGGAGCGTCGAAGCTGAGAAAACGGGAGGCGGTTCAGTTCGAACCGCCTCCCGTTGCGTTTTGGGCGCGTCGCGAAGGCGCGCGCTACGGCAGCGGGCGTATGCTCGCGTGGATGCCGCCGCGGAGGTTGGGCACGCCCTGGGGGCCGTCGAGGTTCCAGTCGGCGTCGGGGAACAGCATCCCGTCGCTGTGGATCCGCGCGCACGACAAGCCCGCCGCGACGCCGCCCGGCGTCTTGGGCTTCCACCACCCGTGGGGGAACGCGCAGCGTGCCTTCGGGTTACGCGTCATCCGGATGCGCCATCAGGCTAATCCCGTAGGCGGTTTCAACTTCGCACCTAAAAGGCCCTCGGTTATACCTTCGGCAGCCGCGTCGGAAGTGGATTGACGAGGCGGCGGCCTCGCTCTCCCGCCTTCTCAACGATTCGATCTGGTGCAGGCAGGTGTTATACGACTTACGCTCGCGAAGCCCGGCGAAAAGCAGGTACGGGTACGCGCCCGGATGATCGTCCGCCCCGGGATCGGCGGTTCTTGATAGCGGGGGAGAGGGTCGAACGAGCGTTTCGAGCACGGAGCTGCGAAGCTCGGCTTTGCCCGATGCCGTGACGAACTGCCCCGCAGCGGGCTTCTGCCTGAAAACGGGCTTCGGCGCTTGATCTCGAAGCTCGGCCCACGTGATGCCGAGCTCGCGTAGGCGGGAAGTCGTAAAAGCTCGTCTTCCGTCGTCCAGGGGAAATCGTCGGCGTAGCCCAGTCGATCGGCGAGCCCCTTGATCACGCAGTACCAGCTCTTGCATTCTCCGACGGGATCGCAAGCGCTTGGGCGGCGGAGAACAGGGGCGCGACGTCGTAGGCGGGGCGAAGGGCGTCCTCTCGGCCCACATGTCGCCCGGAGCACGAAGTCGGCGAGCTGCGCCGTGGGGTTATGAAGTTCTCGTACGCCACGACGAGATCTTGGTTCATGAACGCGTCGACGATTCCCGACTGGCCCGCATAGCTCATCACCGTGTTGTTGGCGGCTGTGATGACGGCTTTCACGGGTAGGGGCCTTCGCCTCGCATGGCGGCGAACAGGGCGCTTGGAATGCACGACTGCGATTCCGCGAGTATGTCGGGCGTGTAGTCGATGCCGAAGCGCGCGTTGGCATCGCGGTAGAGCTCGGCTGCGGCGAAGGTGAGCAGGGGTGCTTGTCTCGGCCGAGCTGCTTCATGCGTTGCTCGGCGAGAGCTTCTCATAGGCGGCGAGCTGCGCGTTTCCGACGCCCCCGAGCGCCGGTCCGAAAACGTTTTCGGACACGTTGATGAAGCCGCAGATGGCGCGCAGGATGCACTGCGCCTGCAGAAGCGAGGTCGAGTTCACCTGCATGTCCCCGACGATGCCCCAGGGTGGCGATGGCCGCGTCCGCGCTCGCGTAGACGCGCGCCGTCTGCGGATGAGGTTTGCGTCGATGCCGCAGATGTCGGCGACGATCTCGGGCTTGTAGGCGGATGCGCGCTCGCGCAGCTCGGCGAATCCCAGGCAGCTCCTCGACGAAGGCGCGGTCGAAAAGCCCCTCTTCGATGATGACGTTGATCCATGAGAGCGCGAGAGCCGCGTCGGTGCCGTAGCGTATGGGAAGGTGCCAGTGCGCCCGCGCGGACGTGCGGGATCGGCGTGGATCGATGACGATGAGCTTGGCTCCGCGCTCGAGCGCGGCGTTGAGCGCCTGGTACTCGGCTGGCCAACGCTCCTCGTCGCGGTCCTGTCCGAAATACACGATGCAGTCGGCGATATCCCACCCGGGCTTGTGAACCATCCGTACACGGCGCGGTGCACCTGGGCGGTGTTTCCCATGCAAAGCTGCACGGGCGCGGTGTAGTTCGGGGAGCCGATGCAGTTCATCAGGCGCCGCGTCACGCCTCCGAACCCGTGGTTCAGGGGCGTTTCGGCGAATGCGACGGCTTCGGGGCCGTACGCGTCGATGACGCCGCGCAGTCTGGACGGCGATCTCGTCGAGCGCTTCGTCCCAAGAGACGGCCTCCCATTGCGGCTCGCCTCGTTCGCCGACGTTCTTCAGGGGCCTGGTCACGCGATCGGGATGAAAGCGGTACTCGTCGATCGTGCCGGCTTTCGAGCAGATCGCGGGTGAAGCGGGATTGAGCGGGTGAAGCGTGAAGGATCCCGATTCCTTCACCTCGGCTTTCAAGGTGCAGCCGCCGTCGCAGAACAAGCAGGTGGAATAGCGCGTTTCCATAATGAACCCCCTCCGTCTCGATGGTATGCGCGGATGCGGGCGATCCCCATCGCCGCATCGGAGTCTTCCCATCGGTTCGAAACGCAGGCGACCTCGCTTCTCCCCGTCTTTTCCCACGTAGGTCGCCTTGCGCGGTGTCCCCGTAAACCTCGCCTTCATGATACACCCGTGCTCCTGTGCGCGTCTTTCTGCGCGGGCTGCATGCCGCTCGGGGGCGTGCAGCTATCAAGGCGGGCGTTCGCATGACGTTCGGTTACGTGAACGTTCGCGAGCCGGTCAGGCGACCGATGAAGCTGCGATGAAAAAAGACCGGAGCTTCGGCTCGGGTCTTCTCTAAACGAGTTGTCGCGCGTCGTCGGCGGATGCGGGGTTACGCGAGCTCGGGCAGGCTTGCCGCGGCCACGGACTGGCCCACGCGGCGCATCATCTCGTCGGGCAGCGTGACGTTGATCTGCTCGGCGAGCTCGGGGTATTCCTCGGCCAGCACGCGGTTGCACTCGCTGATGACGAGGTTGCGCCGACGCCCGAAGCCACGCGGCCGAGCACCAGCAGCGTCTTGATCTCGTAGAAGGCGCTGTAGAGCACGAGCGTGTGCGCCAGGTACACGCCGATCGAACGGAAGATGTCGAGCGCGCCCTCGTGACCCTCGTTGGCCAGGCCCTGAACGACCTTGAGCTTCTCGGCGGGGGACAGCTCGGGGTCGAGCTCGATGCCCACGGCGGGCGCCAGCTTGATGACGGAGTCCTGGCTGAAGTACTTGCAGCCGACGCCGAAGTCGGTCGACCACTCGTCTTGCATGGCGGTCGGCGCCAGGTCGACGGGCGCGAAGGCCAGCTCGTTGATCCAGCCGAGGACGTTGCCCTCCGCGTTCACGTATCCGACGGCCTCGGAGGTGCCCATGGCGATGCCCAGAATGTCGCCCGAGCCCGTGGACATGTAGCCTGCGAGGGCGGTGACGTCGCCGTCGTTGGCGACGACGATCGGCACGTCGCCGATCTCCCTTCGCGGCGTGGTCGTAGATGCTCTTGACCTCTTCGCGGCGATCACGCGGCACCTTGATGAACAGCGAGGCGACCATCGGAGAGTTGCCGACGAAGGTGCCTGCGGACGACACGCCGATGGCGTCGACGCGCGGCATCTTGGAGGCCGCCGTCTTGAAGGCGGTCACGATCTCGTTGAAGTGGTACTCGGGATCCTCGGTGATCTTGGGGAACCACACGACCTCCTCTGAGTACACCGACTCGCCGTCGATGACCGCGGAGATTGCGGTCGGAGCCGCCTGCGTCGAAGCCGATGCGGCAGCCCCTTCCATGTGGCCGCCGATGGCCTTGGCGGACTCGTTGGCGGCGGGGAAGGTCTCCTCGGTGCAGGCGATGACCTCGAGCTGCTTCTCGTAGACGTCCTCGAAGAAGCCGAAGTCGAAGGCGCGCTCGCCCTCGGGGGAGTAGGCGGCGGCCAGCTTCTCGGCGATGTCGTCGCAGCCGCGCAGGTACACGCGGAAGCCGCCCGTGCTCCACAGGGCGAACTTGACGAGGCGCTCGACGTAGCGCAGGTTGGCCTCGGCGAACTCGGGGCCGCGGATGGCGCTCTCGCGAACCGAGATCAGGCCGTCTTCACGCTCGACGGCGATGGCGATGGGGTTGCTCGCCTCTTTGAGGTACTCGCGCATCCACACGCCGAAGGGGATGAACTTGTCGTCCAGCACGGGGACGTTTTTGATCGAATACTCGATGCCCAGGTAGTTCATGGTCTGCCTTTCTTGATGATCGGGTCGTTATCGCTCGATGAGCTCGGTGAAGACGCGCTCGCACATGGAAAGCGCGCGAGGGAGGTGGAAGGGGCCTTTGCAAGGTGGATCCCTTGGTCGAGGCATGGTCGGGTTGCCGTCGCGTCGCAGGTATCCGTACCACTCGCCGTACTCTCGGGGTCGGCAAAAAGGTTTTGCACCACTCGATGGTCTTCATGAACCAGTCGAGGTAGTACTCGTCGCCGGTATCGCGGTAGGCCTTCGCGGAGGCGATCATGATCTCGTTGTGGGGCCACCACAGCTTCATGTCGTGCTCGTAGGCCTCCGGCGGCAGGCTTTCCTTGCAGTCGATGAAGTACAGCAGGCCGCCGTATTCCTTGTCCCAGCCCGCTTCGATGGCAAAGTTGAACACGTCTTCGGCTTTTTTGTGCAGCGCCGCGTCGCCCGTTCGGTTGGCCTCCTCCATCAGGAACCAGCTGCATTCGATGTCATGCCCGGGGTTCACCACGCCCCGCCGTGTAATCGAGCTCTGGGGGGGCGCCGTCGGGGCGACGCTTTCGAGCGTGCAGCCGAGCTCGGGATGATAGTGCAGGTTGACGATGGCGTCGGTGCATTCGCGCGCGTGGCGATCGTACTCCTCGGTGTTCGCGGGATCGACGCGGCGCATGATGCCGATGATGTTGAGGAAGATCATCGGATCGCCGAGGGCCCTGCCCGTGCGGGTTTCGGCGATGGTCTTGGGGGCCGAGGCCCGGATCCGATGAGGCCGTTGTTGAGGTTGTAGATCATGTGGTAAGCGCGGCGTGCTCGCTCGAGTGCTCCGCTTCGCCGGTGACCCCGTAGTACTCGGCGTTGGCGATGGCGTAGAAGCCCTCGGAGAAGCAATAGCGGCGCTGACGCAGCGGCTTGCCGTCGCCGGTGACGGTGAAGTACAGGCGTCCGCCTGCGTCATGGTTGATGCAGTGGTCTTCGAGAAGTCCAAACAGCTCTTCGCCGCCTCCATCCACTCCGGGACGCCCGGCCGTACAGATGGCACAGATACGAGAACATCCATGCGCAACGTCCTTGCATCCAGACGCTTTTGTCGGTGGAATACACCTCGCCTTTGCGGTCGAGGCAGGTGTAAACGCCTCCGTTGACCTTGTCCATGCCGTGCTCGAGCCAAAGCTCACGCACGTGTCGAGCTCCTGGCGAAGCCACTCGCGCACCTCGATGAGCTTTTGGGTGTTGACCTCAGCCAAGATGTACCTCCCTTTGTCGTTTTTCGTTGGAACATCGAACGAGCGAGGGGTGGCGCCCCGCTCGGAAAAGTTTCGCTCGATTAGAAGCTTTTCGCGAACGGGGGGCGTCGGGATCCATCATGCCCTCGGCCTTCAGGACCTCGACGATGGTGGCGACGTCCTCGCCGACGAGCGGCTGGACGGGCTCGCGCATCTGGTTCGTGTTGAACACGCCCATCTGCCACAGCGCGGTCTTGAACGGGCGCCGACGCCCACCGAAGCCGACGGTCGCGCGAACGCGGCGCGTGATGAACATGAGACGGGCGAGGGTGATCCTGGATCTCCCTTCACGCGCGCCCAGTCGCCCGCCTGGGGCGCGCCACTGCTCGACGTAGCTCTTCGGGTCGATGTTGGCGAGGCCCGGCACCGAGCACGTCCGCGCCGCCGAGGTACGCGCCGTCGACGACGACCTTCATGACCGGTCAGAAGCTGCAGGGGGTGTCCCGCGTCCTCGTTCTCGAGCATGAGCCAGCAGGAAGCTCACGTCGTCGCCGGAGAATCTTTCACGCCCTGAAGCGACGCCCGTCCTGGCCTGAGGCGAACGAGCAATCGTGGGATCGAGTTGGTGTGGACGCACCGAAGGTCGATGGGCGCGAACAGGGGAAGGTCGGTGTGCTCGCGAATGGCGCGAAGTGACGCCTCGACTTCGCTTCGGGCCGCCGAGCGCGTAGAAGGGCGCCGTGGCGACGAGGGCGTCGACGCCGAAGCCCGCCGCGCGTTTCGCCTGGTCGACCACGCGCATGGTCTCCATGTCGATGATGCCGCGGAACGCGACACGCGGGCCGTTGACGATGGCGACCGCCTCTTGCAGCACATGATGGCTGCGCGTCGGTCAAAAACGCCACCTCGCCGCGAGCCGAGGAAGAATAAGCCGTCGACGCCTGCCTCGACTATATACGGTTGATCGAGCGGTCAGAAGCGGCCTCGAGATCGAGGTCTTCTTCGCGGAAAGGGGGATGACCGGAGGAATCACGCCGCGGAACTGGGAGGTTTCCATACTTCCTGCCTTCTCGTAAAAGCGAACTGAACTCGAGAAAACTATAGTTGTGAAAACGAATCGCGTCAGGAACACACTCCCCGTGCAAGACCAACCTCGACACATATCCGAAGCTTTCCATGAGCGTAGTGAAAGGGAAGGCCCCCGTGCGGGAGGCCTTGATGTGACGCCGTATGGTTTTTAAGCGGGCTACCCCAGGTCGGGGTGGAGCAGCGAGGGCGCCGCGCTGAGGAGCAGGCGGGTGTACTCGTCTTTCGGGTTGTCGAAGATCTGCTCGGCGGTGCTGCCTCCTCGACCGCCAGGCCGCCGTTCATGACGACGATGCGGTCGGAGATGTAGCGCACGGTTTTTGGATGTCGT
>VOFH01004189.1_pt1 | contig 39561 bp, 55 predicted proteins | sample 5384091 | NCBI WGS metagenome assembly VOFH01 (sample SAMN12384727, study PRJNA508395) | human gut metagenome | isolation source: healthy gut G | host: Homo sapiens
GCCTGCCCCAGGCGGCGGCGGGCCTCCGCCGTCTCCTCCAGGGCCTGGGCCCGCGCCGCCAGGACGACGGGCTCCACCGCCTCCTCCATGCGGAGGGCCTGTCCAATGTCCCGGTAAAAGGTGCAGATTCCATCCAGTCCGGCGTAGCGTCCTGCGCCGCCGATGTGAAGGTATGCGGTTCCGAATTTCTCACGCATGCGTCTGGCCCAGCGAACCCGCTTGACCAGATTCAGCTCCGCGGCCGGGGCGTGTACCAGAGAGGAGAGGGGGGCGCTGGGGATCCACGTGTTCACCTGGATCCCGCAGCCGTTCAAAAAGACCTCCAGCTCCCGCAGGGCGGCCTTTCCCTCGCTCCCCCAGCCCACCGTCTCGATGTTGATGCTGTGCGGGATCTGAGCGGACGGCTCCATCACCTGCTCCACCAGGGCGTAGAGCGCCTCGGTGAAGCCGCAGCCCTTTAGCTCCATCTCCAGCCGGTTGTCGCCGGTGATGGTCTGGCGGGCCAGCTCCTTCAGGCGGTTCCGGGTGTAGTTCTTGTCCCGGTGGGAGAAGAGCTCCGACTGGACGCCCACTACCGAAATACCCTCCCGCCGCAGCTCGGCGCATACGGAGCGCACATCTTCGTTCAGAATGTCGCTGATCGGGGAGGGGATCACCATGATGAGCCCGGGGCGGTAACGGCTCCAGGCGTCCCGTATGGCCTGGCGGAGCTTCTCCTCCCCGCCGCAGATGATGTCCCGCTCCTCCAGATTGGAGGTCAGCACGCTGTAAAAGGGCTGGTGCCGACGCCGGGCGGAATAGCGGTAGTGAAACCCACAGCCCCGCGGGCTGTGGAGGAGCGGAAGCACTTCCTGCATCTCCTCCCACCGCCCCCACGCTGCCGGAGATTTTCCCGTTTACGCCAAAGGTATGCAGCAGGCCGGAGGGGTACATTGCGGTCATCAGATCTTCAAAAAAAGGCTGTCGCATGCGCATTTCTCCTCTCTGCCCGGAAAAAGCAAAATCGCCGGCCCCGCGTATTCTGACGCGGAGCCGGCTTGCAGACAGGCGCACCGGCAGGGCCGGCGGCCTGTGGAGCAGCTTTCACCGGAAGCGTCCCCACAAATTCAGCAAGCAGGTTTCCTGGCTTGCGGCTCGTCACGTGCTGCGCCTTCTCACATGTGAAACATGCAATGGCGATCTGCAGCACGCTCCCCGCTTACAGTGACCGGATCGCTCGGGAGTTGCACCCGATTCCCTCTAACCAGACGGAGTCTGGCCACTTGCTGAAAACGTATATGAAGGAATTATAGCACAGCCCGGCCGGAAAGAAAAGGGGGGTGATCTCCTGTGACTGCTCTCAACGCGAGATTTCTTATACTTGATTGGTTCGCCCGTTACAGGCGGCGAAGAGCAGATGCGGCGGTGAGCCGGTGGGAATGGAATGTGCCTGTTGCCGCTAGGCTCCGTAAGTGGAGAGCATTCGGCACCGTTAGACACATATTGACAGGCCTTGGACGGCGGTGTATACTGAATCCATAATTTCATATAGCAGGATATGGTGATACGTTTGTATTGAAAAGGGAACGCAGTGCAAGTCTGCGACAGCTCCCGCTGCTGTAACAGGGACGGCCCGCTTAATACCACTGGGAAACCGGGAAGGTGAGCGAAGCCGGATGATCTGGAGTCAGAAGACCTGCCATGTCTATCGGATTCTATTCTTTCGGCGAGGGAAAATTGGATGCTGCCGCGGTGGATATCGCGGTCATTGGGGCATTAACTGGGCATCGCTGGGGACGGCGGTGCCCTTTTTGCATATCCAGGACAAAGAGCATTCCTGTTTTCTAACGACAAAACAGGAATGCTCTTTCATTATAAGACCAAAGCAGGGGACCGTCCCTGTTTTGAATAGAAATTTAAGAGAAGGAAAGAAGGAACATGTATGAAACGACTGGCATCCCTTCTGCTGGCCAGCGCTCTTGCGCTGACCGCAGCCGGCTGCGCGGGACAGAACCCGGCGGCTTCCACCCAAAGCGGCCCGCCGGAAGCGGTGGAGAGCGGCAAGTCCTCCGTTGCCTATGTGGAGGAACTGCGCATCGGTACCACCGCCGCCATTGACGGCGCCAACGTTATGACGGAAAGCGGTATCTTCGGCAAGCTCAACTACAACGCGGTGGTCACCGCTCCCTTTGTAGTCACCGATGAGAATGGCAAAGGTTCAGCCCTTTTTCATGACGGGCTGGGAGCTGAGCGGCGACTTGAATACCATTACCGCCACCTTGCCACAGATCAGGGCCTCACCTGGCACGACGGTGAACCTGTGACCATGGATGACGTGGTGTTTACCTTCCAATATCTGATCGACCGCAAGTCCAGCTATTGCAGCGGCCTGACAGAGGTGGAGGCGGTGAATGAGACCACGGCCACCCTGACGCTGACCGACGGCAAGGCCTTCACCATGCTCAACAGCATGGCTAACTTCGTCACCCTTCGGCCGGAGCATGTGTGGTCCAAGGTGGAGGGCGAATACGCCGAGTACACCGGCGAGGACGCCGCTATCGGCTGCGGCCCCTACAAGCTCACAGGTGTGGACGAGGAGGCCCAGAGCATGACCCTAGAGGCGGTGTCGGATACCTACATGGGACAGGAGCTGACCGTGCGCAAGCTGACCGTGCGCACCTACGACAGCCACGACGCCCTGGTGATGGCCCTGCGCAGCGGGGAGGTGGACGCCATGTACGACTACTCCAACTCCCTGAACGCCACCATGGTGGACTCCATCACCGGAGTGGAGGGGCTGGATCCCGGCATGAGCGACAACCCCGGCAACTATCAACTGGTGTTCGGCTTCAACGAGCAGCCCACCGACGACCTGATCTTCCGCAAGGCCGTGCGGGCCGCGTTGGACTACGAGCTGCTCCGCGTCACCATCGGAGGGGAGGACGGCCAGATCCCCCACGCCGGTATCGTGGCGCCCCCCAATAAGGGCTTTGACGGCTCGCTGCCCGAGCTGGCTCAGGACGTGGACGAAGCCAACGCCCTGCTGGATGAGGGCGGTTATGTGGATGCTGACGGCGACGGCTGGCGGGATATGCCCGACGGCAGCGAGCTGAATGTCCTCATTACTCCCCAGTACAACAAGACCCGTCAGGCCCTCTATCTGCGCATCGCCGAAGTGCTCAAGACCAATCTGGAGGCCGTGGGCGTGCAGACTACCATGGACGAGGAGAGCGTGCGCAACTCCGACCACGCCACCGAGGTCCGCAAGCAGGGCACCTATGAGCTCTACATCGGCTATACCTCTCCCCGGCGTGGCCATGTATGACACCGCCTTCATGTACATGATCGGGGAACAACGGGAACAACCCTTGGGGCACCTGCCTGCTCCCGGAGTTTGTCGCCGCCTATGAGGCCAAGAAGACCGCCGGCAGCTACGAGGCGTACAACGCCGCCATGAAGGAGCTGCAAGCGCTTGCCGATGAACAGGTGGTGGGACTGGCTCTGTGCTGGGACAAGGCCTACTTCCCCTACCGTACCGACCACTATGAGGGCTGGACCAATTTTCCCGGCTGGGGCGTGATCAACTACAAGACCTGGTTCTCCACCCGGCCCGCAGTCTAATAGACGCGGTATGAAAGGAGCGGTTTTCAAATGAAAAAGCAAGCCCTTTCCCTGTTTTTAGCCGGCGCGCTGGCGCTGAGCCTGTTCGGCTGCTCTGCGCAGCCGGCGGCGGAGAGCGCACCTCAGAGCTCTCCTGCCGAAACGGCGGGCAGCTCCTCCGCCGGCGTGGTGGAGGAGCTGCACCTCGGGACCACCGCCGCAAACGACACCTTTACCACCTTTGTGGAGAGCGGCGCATTTGGAAAGATGTGCTATAACTCCTTTGTGACAGCGCCCTTCTGGCAGACGGGGCCCAACGGCGAGGTAGAGCCATTCCTTGTTACAGATTGGACGGTCAGTGAAGACTCTACTACCATCACCTGTGACTTGGCGCTGAACCAGGGCATCACCTGGCATGATGGGGAGCCCCTGACCATGGACGATGTGCTGTTTACCTTCGATTATAACATCAATGTGCGCAAATCCAGTTACAGCTCCTATGTGGACCATGCTGAGCAGGTGGATGAGGACACCATCAAGGTGGTTTTGAAGGAGCCCGGCGCCTACCAGTGGCTCAAACTGGTGGCCGGCTATTTCTACGTCCAGCCGAAACACATTTGGGAGAACATTGACGCCCCGAAGGACTACCGTGGGGAGGATGCTGTCATCGGCTGCGGCCCCTACCGCTTTGTCAGCTTGGACGAGGATGCTCAGACCAGCTACTACGAGGCCGTAAGCGACACCTATCTGGGCCGCGAGGTGACGGTAAAGAAGGTTTCACCCGGTCCTTTGACAGCAATGATGCTTTGGTCATGGCCCTGCGCAATGGCGAAATTGACGCCATGTATAGCTATGCCAGTCCCATCCCGGCCACTATGGCATCCTCCATCACGGGTGTGGAGCACGTGGAGCCCGGTATGAGTGACAATACGGGCAGCTATATGATCATGTTCGGTTTCCGGAAAGGGCCTACGGACGACCTGAACTTCCGAAAAGCAGTCACGCTTTCCCTGGACTACGAGCTGCTGGCCGACGCCATCGGCGGTGAGGATGCCCAGGTATGGGGGTCATTGCGCCGCCGAATCTCGGCTATGATGAGACGCTGCCCAAGCTGGAACAGAATCTGGAGGCAGCGAAGGCCGCTCTGGATGAAGGCGGCTACCTGGATGTGGACGGAGACGGCTACCGGGAGATGCCGGACGGCAGCCCCATGGATATTCTGGTTTCCCCCCAGAACAGTAGCACACGCCGCGAGATCTACCTGCGGATTGCAGAGGTCATGGTTCAAAACCTGGATGCCATTGGGGTTAAGGCCCATGTGGACGAGCAGAGCATTACCAATGAGGAATATGAGGATCAGCTCTGCAAGGAGGGAACCTACCAGATCTTTATCTGCTACTGCACTTCCGGAATGGCGTCTCAGACCTCGTGCTATTATTACTTTATTGACAATACCCTGGATGGCAATTGGGGCACCTGTGATCTGCCGGAGTTTGTAGAGGCGTATGAGACCAGGCGGCAGGCGTCTGATGAGAAGGCCTACATTGAGGGAACCAAGCTCCTTCAGCAGATCAATGCGGAGCAGTACATCGGGGAAGCCCTCTGCTGGGACAAGGCGTACTTTCCCTACCGCACCGACAAATACGAGGGGTGGACGAACTATCCCGGCTGGGGCGTGATCAACTGCGAGACCTGGTATAGCCTGCGCCCCGTTCGTTAAGCGGCATCTGAATATGAAAGGAGTATTTTCCGCATGAAAAAACAAGTGCTTTCCCTGCTCCTGGCCGGGGCCTTGACGCTGGGGCTATTTGGCTGCTCCGCGCAGACGCCGGAGGAGAGCGGAGTACCCAGAGCGCTCCGGCGCAGACAGAGGGGACGGCCTCCGCCGGCGTGGTGGAGGAGCTGAAGATCGGTATCTGCAAGGAGGTCACTCCACGGACGCTGGCCTCGGAGAGCGGCTCCTTCGGCCGCATGAACTACAATGCCTTCTGCGCCGGAACCTGGCTGGTGCGGGATGAGAATAACGAGATGTAGCCCAACCTGATGACCTCCTGGGAGATTCTGGACAAGGGCAGCACCATCCGGGCTACCTTTGCCACGGATCAGGGAATTACGTGGCATGATGGAGAGCCATTTACGATTGACGATGTCATCTTTACGGTCGATTTGATGAACAACAAACTCAAGTCTGGCTATCTCTCCAAGATCACTGGCGTGGAGAAGGTAGACGATACACCGTGGACTTCAGGTGGCCGATGGGGCGGCCTATTTCACCCTGGGAACTCCGCCGTCTTTGTGCGTATGTATCCCAAGCACATCTGGGAAGGAATCGAGGATCCCTCCGGCTACACCGGCGAGGATGCTGTCATCGGCTGCGGCCCCTATAAGCTTGTCCAGGTGGATGAGGAGGCGCAGACCATGCACTATGAGGCGGTTGGGGAGACCTACATGGGCCGCGCCCTGACGGTACGCAGCGTGACGGTGCGCAGCTACGACTCCCAGGATGCCCTGGTGATGGCCCTGCGCACCGGGGAAGTGGACGCCATGTACGACTACTCCAACCCGATTTCGCCCACCATGCTGCCCTCCATCTCGGGTGTGGATGGGGTAGACCCCGGAAGGGGGATGAACATGGGCCTGTTCGAGATCCTCTTCGGCTTTCAGAAACAGCCCACCGATGATTTGGAGTTCCGCAGAGCGGTGCGCTATGCCCTGAACTATGAGCTGCTGGCCACCACCATCGGCGGTGAGGACGGGCAGGTACCCGGCGAGGTATCATCTCCCCCGCGGGTATTGGCTACGACGACAGCCTGCCCAAGCTGGTGCAGGATCAGGAGCAGGCCAAGGCGATTCTGGAGGCAGCAGGGTATGTAGACACCGACGGCGACGGCTGGCGGAGCGGCCCGACGGAACCCCTATGGATGTATTGGTCACACCCAGTACAATGCTACCAAGGCGGCGCTATACCAGCGCATTGCTGAGATTATCGTTACCAATCTGGGGAGGTTGGCGTCAAGTGCACCCTGATGAAGAGTATCCGCAATTCCGACCACGAGCAGCAGCTCCGGGATGACGGGGCCTATGAGATCTACATCTGTTATGCTACCCAGGGTGTATCCTTCTATAAGACGCCATTCCTGTATATGTTCAATGACGATCTGAGCATGTGGGGCACCTGCGATCTGGAGGACTTCGACCAGGCCTACAACGATATGCTCAACGCCCAGGGGGATGAGGACTATGTTGGCCAAGGTAAAAAGAGCTGCAGAGGATTGCCTCGGAGGAGGTCATCGGCATTGCCCTGTGCTGGGATACCGCCTACTACCCCTACCGCACCGACAAATACGAGGGATGGACGAACTTCCCGGCTGGGGCGTCATCAACTGCGAGACCTGGTATAATCTGCATCCGATCGGCTGAGCAAGGGCGGGAGCAGGGCGGCGGAGACGTGCGCCCCTGCTCTGTATATAAAAAGGAAGGGGGTACGCTATTTGTGCTTTGCGAGTCTGGGAAAACGCCTGGTGGAGGCTGTTTTATCATCTTCTGTATCATAACCATCAATTTCATCCTCATCCGGTTTATGCCTGGCGACCCGGTGGTACACATTATCGGTGAGGACGAGTATCTCCGTCTGGAGGCGGAGGCGCCGGAGGTGATTGAGGAGGTCCGGCGGAGTATGGATTGGACAAGCCCCTGCCGGTCCAGTACATAACCTATCTCAACAAGACGCTGCACCTGGACTTCGGGAATTCCTACCGTACCAAGCTGCCGGTGCTGGAGACGGTTTTGTTCCGCATGCGCTGGACGCTGCTGCTCACCATACCCGCCATTGTGCTCTCCTCCGTACTGGGCGGAGGGCTGGGCCTGCGGGCGGGGTGGAAAAAGGGCGGCCTGCTGGACACCATCGCCTCACCCATTATGCTCTTTCTGAATACCATTCCAACCAACTGCATGGCGATTCTGTTTCTGATGGTATTTGCGTTCCAGATGGGGCTGTTTCCATCAGCGGCATTACCTCCGGCGGCCTGTCGGGGCTGGAAAAGGCAGTGGATATCCTGTGGCACATGGCCCTGCCCCTGATGATCCTGGTGATCCTGCGCACGGCCTCCTATTACATGCTGATGAAGAGTACAGTACAGACCATTCGGGATGAGGAGTATATCACGGTGGCCCGGGGAAAGGGGGTTCTCTCAGGGACAGGTGCTCCGCCGCCACGTACTGAAAAACGTCCTTTGCCCTTACCTGACCTCCGTATGCATGCAGTTCGGCCATATTCTGGGCGGCTCCATGCTGGTGGAGGTGGTGTTCTCCTGGAAGGAATGGGCACCCTCATTTACGACGCGGTCAACACCAAGGATTTTCCAATCCTGCAGACCTGCTTTTTGTTCATCGGGATCTGTGTGGTGGCCTTCAATCTGCTGGCCGACGTGCTGAATATGCTCATTGATCCCCCGGCTGAGGGAGGAGGACCGCCATGCGTAAGAAATTAAACGGCCGGGTGCTGGCGGGATTGGCCATTCTGAGCGTGGTGCTGCTGGTGGCCCTGCTGGCGCCGGTGCTTGCCCCTCACGATCCCTACGAGCTGGGCGTACCCTACCTGCGATCCTTCCGCGGAGCACCCCCTGGGGACCAATGACATTGGGCAGGATATCCTCAGCGAGCTGATTTACGGTACCCGCATCTCCCTGCTCATTGGCGTAGTCTCGGCTTTGGCGGTGACAGTAGTGGGCACAGCCCTGGGGATTCTCTCCGGCTATCTAGGCGGATGGACGGACCGGATCATCATGCAGGTGACCAACGTGGCCATGGCGCTGCCCTCTCTGCCTCTGACCATCATTCTGGTGGCCTTTCTGGATGCCAGCGTGTGGAACATCATCCTGGCCATCTGCATCACCGCCTGACCTCTACGGCCCGCATCATCCGCAGCCGGGTGCAGCAGCTCAAGGCCCTGCCTTTTATACAGATTGAGCGCACCATGGGAGCCAGCGGCCCCTATATCATGATACGGCATATTCTGCCCAATCTGGGAGAAATCGTATTCATCCGTGCCGTCCTGTCGGTGGGCAGCGCCATGCTTACCGAGGCCAGCCTCAGCTTTCTGGGTCTGGGTGTGATCGGACAGAAGAGCTGGGGCGGCATCCTGCATTATGCCTTTTTCCGCAACGGAATCATCAACGGCTCCTATTGGTGGTATGTGCCGCCCATCCTGTGCATCTCGGTTTCCGTGCTTGGGTTTATGTTGCTGAGCTATTACGGTGAGGGCCCTGTGCGGGGAAGAGGCAGAAAGGAGAAAGCCAATGTTGGAAATTGAGGGGGTTTCCATCCGCTTCGGCGACAACCCCGAGGCGGTGAGCGATACGACATTTACGGTAGGCGACGGCGACCGTCTGGCGGTGGTGGGGGAAACGGGCAGCGGAAAGAGCGTCCTGCTGTTGGCCGCACTGGGGCTGCTGCCCGCCTCAGCCCGGGTCACCGGCTCTATCCGCCTCAACGGCCGCGAGTTGTTGGGCTGCCGGGAGCGGGAGTTCAACCGGATCCGGGGGAAAGAGATCGCCTATATTCCGCAGGGAAGCGGAATGGACTCAATCCACTCTATACCGTGGGCCACCAGCTTTGCGAGGCTATTCGAAAGCATCAGCCCTGTACCCGGAGAGAAGCGCTGGTTCAGGCGGCCGCGCTGTTGGAGTCCTTTGGGCTGGAGCATGGAGCAGCTCTGTGCCGCAGCTATCCTTTTCAGCTCTCCGGCGGTATGCGCCAGCGGGTACTGATCGCCATGGGGATCGCCGCCGGGGCAGATCTGGTTCTGGCGGATGAACCTACCAAGGGGCTGGACCGCCGGCGCATCGCCTTGGTGGAGGATGCCTTCCAACGGCTGGGGGAGCGTACCCTGCTCTGCGTCACCCACGATCTCCGTTTTGCACACGCCATCTCCTCCCGGGTGGTGGTTATGTACGCCTCCCAGCAGATCGAGAGCGGCGACAGCCCCTCCTTTTTTGCCGAGCCCCTGCACCCCTACTCCAGGGCCATGCTGGAGGCTTTGCCGGAGAACGGCCTGCGCGCCAATATGGGCTTTGCGCCACCCCGGCAGGACGTTGACGCCCAGAGCGTCTGCCACTTTTACGGCCGGTGCCCATGGCGCTCGGAGCGCTGCCGGAAGGCGCCGCCGCTGATGGCGGTGGGGAAGCGGAAGGTGAGGTGCTGGAAGTATGCTGATTGAGGTGCAGGGCCTGTCCAAGCGATACCGCCCCCGCGGCCCCATGGTGGTGGAGGAGGTCTCCTTTACCATCGACCGGGGAGAGACGCTGGCCATTTTCGGTGACAGCGGCAGCGGCAAGTCCACCATCGGCCAGATCCTGGCAGGAATCTATCCAGCCACCGCCGGAGAGGTGAGGCTGGACGGGCAGAGGTTGTCCTATCCCCTCCGGGGGCCCGCCCGAAGGCGGATTCAAATCCTGTTTCAGCATCCGGAGGTGGCGTTCAATCCCAAGCTGCGGCTGATCGACAGTATGCGGGAGCCTTACCGCCTGTTCCATCTGCCTTATACCCGGCAGGGACTGTGCGCTTCTCTGGAGCGCTACGGAATTTATGAGGAACACCTGGACCGCTTTCCGGCGGAGCTCAGCGGGGGAGCTCCAACGGCTTGCCTTGGCCCGTGCGATGCTGATGGACCCCTCTTTTCTGGTTCTGGATGAGCCGACCTCCATGCTGGATGTGATTTCTCAGGCGCAGATGATCCACTTGCTGCAGGAAATTCAGCAGGAGCGGGAGGTGGGCTACCTGTTTATCTCTCACGACCGCGCCCTATGTGAGCGCTTCTGTACGGCGATCCGCCCTCTGGAGGGCGGAAGACTGGGAGAACCCGTATGAAAAATGCGCCGTCCGGCCTGAGCCGGACGGCGTACATCTCTTTGGTTAGTGTAATGTTTTTCGCGGACTGGAAAGCTAATGAAATGCGTGTGGACTCTAGATATTATCCGGTTTTACAATGATTTCTAAGCCCTCTGCCTCCCAGTTTATCTCTTTGCTTGTTACTCTTAGCCAATTACAGAATAAACCCTTTTTGTTCATAACACCAGCCTGAAGTACTGTTGTATGACGCTTACGCTATATGGGCACCATAAATGCAATTTTCTATTCATCCTCCTCGACCGGACGCCATGCCTGTCCAAATTTTACATCTCGAAACAGCGCGGCCAAGCCGGTGATCTGTTTGAGTCGTAGGACTTCATCCTTGTCCATCCCCAAATGCTTGGCGATCCAGGCGTCGGACCGCCCAAGCTCATGCAGTTCCTTGATTATATTGCTCATCAGATCCACATTATGGGATCCTCTGGCACGGTTGTGCCGTATGGTACTTGCCATACGGTTGGAGAGAGGCTTGTCGATCACTGCCACTGGAAGCATTCCCTGCTCCCGTTCATAGATATCCGGTGTTCCTTCATTACGCGCCAGCGGTGGAAGCCGTCTACAATGGCATATAGATCCTGTTTGGCAGAGTAATAGCAAACGATTGGCTGGGTATATCCGTCCTCCAGAATACTGAGGTAGAGTAGTTTCATCTCCGGAGGCGCTACACTGTTTGGATTATATGTATTGGGGATGATCTTTTCAAACGGCACAGCAATAATACGATAGGCCGGACTGCGAAACGGTTCACTTGTCATTTATGATCCCCTATACTTCCGCTTAAATAGATCGACCCGCTTCTGCTCTTGCCGGGTCAGGCCGAAACCCATAAAGCGACAGGTGTGGTCATTTTCAAAATACAATAACACATCCGTTTCCAGCTTGGAATGTCTTTGGTACTCTTAATATCATCCGTATGATCCGGAATCGGTCCAAGAAAGACCACACGGGATTTTTTATCTAGAGTATAGTTGGATACACCGTTTCGTTGAATCTGATATCCATGTTCCTCTAACTCACGAATGACTTCCTCGGAGAGCCCGCCGCCCGTTTCGTGCCAGAACTGAATCGAGGTCTTGAATTTTTTTACATAATTGTTTTGAAGCCGCTTGGGCAGCGTATCCAGCAGGAACTTTGTGTAGGACTGCCAGGTATGCCCCTCTGGCAGAGTGATGCTGCGATAGCCCATGGCTTTGGTCCGACCATAGATCGCACCAAAGTTGGCCCCCGCACCCGGCCGACCAGCCTGGTCCAAATCTCGGATCAATCACCCGGTATAAATTCAGCGCATCCTTGGGTAATCATTGAACGGAGAGGCCACCCGCATCTGGTCGATCTTGAGCCCCGCCTGATAATACAGATCATAGAGTCGATTATATTCATAGCCAAACCGGGAAATCGCGACCCCACATCCCTGTTAGACCAGTCATAAAGGGGAGAAGCGCACCCACATCCTTGAACTGCTTGGAGATCCAACATTCTCCCTTATAGCCATGTTTCTTATTGACAAATCCGCTGTACCTCTGCAACGATTCATCTGCCCGCAATCCCAACAGACAAACAGTGCGTCCCCCGCCATGGCGTTCCTTATAAAAACGCCCAAACTGCTTAGCAAGGTCCTCCTGGTGCATCCGGTAGCGGTAATGATCGAACGGCTTATCCATATTGATGACATAGGAATAGCTGGGCATGGGACGCACCCACAGTTCAGGATGCCTGTCATCCCAGGGATACCAAACATCTCATAGCTGGACAGGGCAGTTCGGGTAGCCATAGGCAGACATACCCAGTAGGGATCGACCTCAGACCCAAACGCTCAAATGTTTTTGTGACATATTCCGTCGTCACTGTATATTGCGCCTCAAAATCCTGATGAAAGACGCCGACCGTCCGCTGTGGGTAATAAGTGCGCTTTAAAATCCAGCAGGAGGTTCAGAAGAAGCCCACTGTCCTTACCGCCGCTGAACGAAACGTAGATGTTCTCAAACTCGCGGAACAAAAAATCAAAAGCGCTCCTGTACTGCTTCATATACGTTTTTCTGAATGTATTCTCGTTTCATATCTCTCTATCTCAAAACGATGCAATGTTCGGTATGATTACTCTTTTGAAAATATTGTAAAAAATTTCCCCCATTAAATGCACGGACAGGAAACCGTGGTCATGTGTGCGACGACCAAACCAGCAGATGTTTAGAAGCCCGCTATTCAAGACCTGATCCTATTATGGTGTCCGTGATTGCATGATTAGGAGTTTAATTCGGCGCCCAAAAGCGAGCTGCAAGTTTACAGATGAAAATATTACCAAAATTATAACACTTTTCGACAAAAATCGCAATAGGAACAGGCGCCATCTCTATTTGTAAGTAAGTCCACGAAAAGGAGCCAACTCCATGACGGCCACAGGCCGAATTTATTTTTGCCTCCTTGGTCGAGATGAGTTAAATAGCGTTTGGAAAATTTTTGTGTTTGCCCCTTGCATTTCAAGAAAAAAGTTGTATAATGAACTCAAAAGAAAGCCCTTTGTAAAGTACAAGTTTTACAAAAGATAGTTCTTTGAAGGGGATGGCTTCTGAGTCCTGCATGGGCAGAGTGGCATGCACCTTCCCGTAAAATTTAATATGAATCCGGCTTTTGTGGCAAATGCGCGACCCGTCCCGGCACCCCGGGGCGGACACGCATCCTTGTTCGGCTGAACAAGGGAATCAGGTGAAATTCCTGTATATGTTTTGCAGCAGGAACCGCAGCGAAAGCGGCGGCGACGTGCAATTCAATAGCTGTGATTGTGAAGTATATCCGTTTTCTGCGAAAGCAGGTCACTGGCGGCTGTAATGGCTTAGCCGGGAAGGCTGCGGATATGCGCAGGCGGGCTTTAAGCCCGTCGGGACACATTAGTCAGAAGACCTACTAGGAGCTTACCCCCAATTCATTGGGGTTGCTCTGAGATAAATGCCAAATGTGAGGAGGGCACGGAATAAGTGCCCCCTTCTACCCGAAATGGGAGCAGAAGCGGACGCATATTTTGCGTCCGCTTTTTATTCGCAAGCTCGGGGGAAAGACGGACGTATCGGTATGCGTCCGTCTTTTTGTTTCTATTGCCCCAAGAGGTCTGCGGGGCAGCCGGATTGTGCCACAAGTCAGGAGGCTGTTTTGTGAGCGGCAAGTATTTCACCGGTGATCAGAAGCTCAGCAAAAAACTCATTGGGCGCACCAAGGAAGCGCTTCGTCAGCGAAATGTTCAGTTTGCCCAGACGCACGGTGACGCCAGCGACGAAGAGCTGCTGGACTATGTCCGGGGTGAGGCGGCACGGCTTGGAATGACGCCCAACGCCGGGGGATCATCGGAGGCCACTTTATCGCGGTTCGCTTTGGCTGCTGGAAGAATGTGGTCACGGCGGCGGGGCTGGTCCCGCCGAAGAAGCAGAAGCCCCTCCCCAAGCGGCAGATCTTCAGGAGGAGCTCCGCTGTCAGGCGGAGAGCGGGCAGTACACAGAGCAACAGAACAGCAGCGAGTAATCCTGATGAAGAAGGGATCCCTTCTTCCGTCATAGGGGGCTACCCCTATGACGAGCCTACTTTAGGAATCCAGCGGGCCTTCGCCCGTTTCAAATGGCCGAAGCGCGGCCGACAACTGAATAGCGGCATCGGAAGGGGATACCGGCCTGGGGAAGCGCGCGGGGAGGAGCGCGCCAAAGGGCCGAACAACGCGGTCTGCGTCGGGGCGGACGGGAGCGCAGGAACGGGGTCCGGTGCTTGCGCAAGGGCGCGTTCACAGGCCGGACAGGCCGTGACGATAAGTAACATGGGAATTTTATGCGAACTGGAAAGGTCGGGTGGTTGGGAAATGTCTTTTGATTGCGGCCATGGGAGCATGCACGCCTATGGCTGCTGAGTCCGTGTGCATGCCGCACGGGGAATCCCTGCTCATGCGGCGGTCGAGCAAAGGAAGTTTAATTTTGAAGGAGAAAAAGCCATGCAAAAAGATGAAAAATGGTAAAAAGGTTCTGTCCGTGTGCCTGTCTCTGGCGATGGCCGCGGGCATGCTGTCCACCAGCGCGTTCGCGTCCTGGAACGTCTACGGCGGCAGCAACAATCACAACGCGGTGGTGACGGAGGCTCCTACCGCGCCGGATAAATCCGGCCTGGACAGCTACATCCAACTGCATTGTACCGGCTCCGGCTGGGACGGCGTGGACAACGTGCCCGTATTGCAGACGGTGAACGGGACTACCTATGCTTACGTTCTCTACGATGGCTATGGAGCCAGCGGCGCTGGTAGCCAAGATCAGGTGCGCGGAAAACGGCGGCAGCAGCATCGTCTGGACTACCGATCCCTACGGCACGGAGGAACCTCTGAACGCCAAGAGCGGCTTCCAACTGTCTACCCCCTATCTGGACGACAATGGTACCCCCAACGACGCGTCGGACGATACCCTCTATGTGGGTACCATCAGCCAGTATGACGACTACGAGGGCGGTGAGTGGCTTACCGGTACCGGCAGCAAGGTTATGGCTCTTACCGGCCTGGATCAGAACAAACCCACTGTGACGAATGTCCTGACCGGCATCAATGGCCAGATCAACACCCCCATCACCACCGACGGGACCTACCTGTACTTCGGCACCTGGCCCGGCGGCAGCAACGCGGGAACCTACTATCAGGTCAAGCTCTCCGACTACTCGGTGAAGACCTTCACCCCCCGACAGCTACGGCTTCTACTGGGCCGGCGCGGTGAGCGACGGCACCAACGTCTACTTCGGCAGCGACAATGGCCTGCTGTACTGGCGGAGCATCGCGGATTTTGACACAACCGGCGGCGTGCTGGATCTGACCGATGTGGCCCAGCGACGCGCAATGTGCGCTCCACCGTCATGATGGACGAAGACGGATTCCTGTACTTCACCACCCAGGGCGGCTACCTGTGGTGCTGCTCCTACAAGGACGGGCTGACGGTCGAGTGGAAGTGGGGCCATCCTGATACTGGGCGTTACATCTACATCTACCCCCCACCAAGGTGGGCGACCGCATCTATGTGGGCTACTACTCTGGCTTTAGTGATGGCGGCGTCCAGTGCGTCACGGTTTCTATTGGTGAGGATGGTAGCAGCTATATCCCTTCTGTCGCTCCGGTGGCCTCCGGCTTCCCCGTTCAGAGCTCCATCGTGGTGATGGGCGACGGCACCGGCACCGACTACCTGTACTTCAACACCAACGCCCAGAAGGGTGCCGGCTACTGCTACAGCTATGACGGTGGCACGACTGGCAGCAAGGTTTGGGGCACAACGGGCGACACCTACGCCCTGGGCGGCATGGCCATTGACAACGGCTACGCTGTCTTCGGCAATGACTATAACCACCTGTACGTGGTGCACGACTGACTGAGTGGGCGGAGCTCCGCCCACTCCATGAGGAAGAGAAACGAAGCGCCTGGCCGCCGATGTGCTCGGCGGCCAGGGGTATTTTTCGGCAAAGCCTGGAAGGCTTTGCCTGGGAGGTTCCATAGTTTGTGATGAAGAAAAATTCTTTCCTTGCTGTTGGCCGTGTCGCTCCTGTTATCGCTTTGCAGTCCTGCCGCCATGGCGGTAAGTTCTGTTACAATCGTCATTGATCTGACAAATTATGCAGGAGAGGTAAGCGGAAAGCTGATAGGAAAACCTATAGAGGCTCAGAAACGAAATGAAATTGTCATTTCCGGAACAGGCTATGTTCTTGCAACGACGATCAGTTTGGGAGAGGACATAACCTGTAGCTGGAACGTAGAGGGGCTGGACAGCGGATATCTCACATATGATAAAAACAGCCATCTAAGTGCTATCAAGCTAAGTCCAAGCGGAACGAAAAATGTTATTACTGTTGTTGACAGCAAGCTGGAGGTAACACGAACAAGTAGGAGTACTCTGATGGGCTCCAGAGGATGGAACGGCGCGACCGTTGTACTTACGCCTGTTTTTGAAAAGGGGGAGTACTCCGCCACCGTAAATGTGAAAGACGCAGGCAAGGGAACTGCGGGAGCGTTCTCCATAGGCGGTGAAACATACAGGCTAGCCGCTATGGGGGCGGATGGCTACGCGTTCGACCACTGGCTGGCGGGGGAAAGCAGTTACCCCATCTATGAGAATCCGTATACCGTGACCCTGACGGCGAACACCAACCTTTACCGCCTACTTCCGGGAGCGCCGCGTTCCCACAGTGAATGCAGAGACGAACGGAACGGCCGCATTTACTTTATGAAAATTCTTCCGGCGGCGCGGATCAGTACACCCTGACGGCCACGCCGGATGAACTCTATGTATTTGACTACTGGAGCTGGGAGGGCGTTCCAACCGGCGCGGAAAACAGCGCGCCGGAGGAGCAGGCGCTTCCGGATGAGGATATGCCGGAGGATGGCGGCGAGGCGGAGCCCGCCCGCCCCTCCGAGCCGGAGACAACTGCGCCGCCGGAGGAAGCTGCCGACGGGACGGAGACCCCGCCGGATGAGACCGGCGCACCCACGGAAGAGCCTGCGCCAGCCGAGCCCGCCCCGGACGGGGCGGAGGATGCCACCGGGGCGGAAGCGGCTGCACCCTCCCCGGCGGCTCTGCTGCGCCTGAACGCGGAGGAGACCCCCGATGTAGAGGAGACCCCCGATGTAGAGGAGACCCCCGATGTAGAGGAGACCCCCGATGTAGAGGTGTGGAGGAGACCCCCGATGTGAGGAGAGACCCCCGGTGTAGAGGAGACCCCAACGTGGAGAGAGACCCCGATGTGGAGAGACCCCTGATGTAGAGGAGGAGCCCCGTGGAGAATAATGGCCTCCAGACGATAAACCTGGAGGAACTGACCCAGGACTGGGGACGAGACGGCCAATCCCATGACGGTGGCCCTGGCCGAGGGCATGGAGAGCGTGACCTTTACCGCTCACTTGAAGCTGGCGGAGGTCACCCTGGGCGAGGGCGCGTATCTGAAGGGGAGCGGATCTTGGGAGAGCACTGTCAATCCGTCCTTCGCAGAGGAGGAGGGGAGACGCGCTTCCGGCGGGCAGCCGGGCCCGGCTCTACCTCCCTCTCCAGCGTATCCGCCGCGATCCCGGACGGACAGCTCACCGTCACGCTCTACGGGGGCAGCTTGGCAGAGGAGCGCCTCTCAGCAGCAACGTCATTACACACGGGACTGGGAGGCCGGCAAAACCTATTGCATCTGGCTCCCCCATCGACCCGCTGCCCTACACAGACAAGCTGACGGTGACGGCGTTGATCCGAACCACTGTGGGCAACACGGAGACGGTGGAGAAGACCTACGAGATCTCGACAGAGGCCAACGAGGACAATAGCGCGTTCACCTATGTGACCAGCCCCAACGTGCCCGCCGGCACCGAAGGCTCCACCACAGAGGCAGGGCCCGACATCCGCGGGGTGTCCGGCTGGACCGATCCGGAGACCGGAGAGGCCGAACTGTACTTCTACGGTAAGGACGGCGTCTACACCTGGGCGGACAGCGGGGACCGGGATCTGATGAGCATCAGCGACGGCCTGCCCGCCGCGGAAGGAGACGCGGCTGGCGTCCTCGCCGTGGGGCCGGATGGACAAGGCGGCCTGCTGGCCGCTGTCAGCGAGGTGGGGAAGGAGATCGATAAGGTCACCTCGCCGGGCTATGTCTCCGCCCCCGAAGGGCACTGCAGGTTAGAGGCGCCATTTCCTCTACCGCTACGACGGGACGTCCTGGAGCCAGGTGGATGACTCCTGCTTCTCGGATTACCAGAAAAACTCTTCTGGCCCCGACCTGAATCAGCCCGCAGACCCCGGCGACGCGGTGGTCATCCTCTCGGACGGCACCGTCTGGCAGTACCGGGGTCACTGGGACGGGATGCAGTGGATTGAGAATGATGTGGAGTTCAACTCCTTCTACCGGGTGAGCGACACGGAGATCTACGCCGGGGCGGCCGACGGCCTGTACCAATACAATGGTACAACCTGGAACAAGGTAGAAACCGCAAACATCTCCGGCTCGCTCGAGGTGGCGAGCGGCAACGCCGACGGCAAACTGCTCCTCATGGCAGGGAAAAATAATTATGACCCGTACCTGTGGGATGGCAGCTCCGCAACGAAGCTGTCGCTGGAAGGGCTGCACCTTAATAATGCAAATAGTGCCCAGAGCAGATTCTTCGGGCTGGACCAGGACGGGATCCCCTATGCGCTTGTCAACGGTTCGGGCGAAGGACGGAACTATCTCGCGGTCAACGGTTATGACGGCAGCTACGTCTACAAGTGGGATGGGAAGAAGTGGGTCTATCAGGTTATGGCCGACTTCAACGACCCCAATGAGGATCCCAACGACCTGAGCAAGAAAATCCGCCCTGACGGTGTGACCGCTATGAGCGGCGTCATAGACGGCGTCAGCGCCATGTACGGCGAAGACGGCGCGGGCGCGATCTACCCTCGGTGGATGATGCAACCATTACCTTTGACGCCCAGGGCGGCACGTTTAAAGATGACTCGCTGAAAACTGGCATGACCGCCCCCATCCTCAGCGAGGTGGATTCGTCCAAGGTGCCCAGTGTTGCCAAGAGCGGCAATGCCTTCGGCGGCTGGTACTATGATGCGGCCTGTACCGAGGGCAAGAAGTGGGATGCCAATACCGCCCGGATGCCGGGGAAAGACATCACACTCTACGCCAAGTGGACGGAGCGCACCGGCCCCGTGGCCCCCCGACGACCCGGAGATGCAGTATCACCGGGAATCTGCCCTGGACAACCTGGAAAAGCATTTAACAAGTATAAGGAAAGCGACTACAGCGAAGCAAACTGGAAAAAAGCTGGTGGCCGCATATGAGCAGGGAATTGCGGATATCAACGCCGCTCTGCCCGCCGAGGACTTCATCGAAAATAACATCATCGCGGCCCTGAACAAGGCGCTGGCCGCTGCAGGCCATCCCTGCAGACCACGCCGGACAGATCGAGGTGGCGGTGTCTATGGACGCAAACACCTTGAGTCTGGGCTATCTGATTAAGCCGACCCTGGTCACTGTGGATGACCGTACCCCGCCAGCGTGGTCATTACCGACCTGCTCAGCGAGAACGGCTACGACTGGGAGAACACCGGAAGCATTACCAACAGCTTCTACCTGGCCGGTGTGAAGCCTGTGAACCAGACCAAAGCCAAAATCCCACAGTACATCTTGGACCATGCCGGCTCCGTCAACATGGGTGACAGCAGCGATAAGACATTGAGCGAGTTTGATTACCACAACATGTCCGGCTGGATGTACAGCGTGGACAACGACTTCCCCGGCGTGGGCGCATCGAGCTGGCAAATGTCGGACGGCGAGGTCATGCGCTGGCAGTTCACCGTCTGGGGATATGGCGCAGACTTGAACGCAGACAATACCGCCTGGGGCAGTTCCAGTATCGTGAACGTGGGTGACAAGGGTCCCTTACCTGGGCCGTGGCCGAGCTGCGGAGCGAGTACGACGACGAGGTTCTGGAGGCCAACGAGGCCTATATGGACGCCATGGAGGTTCTGACGGACCCTGAGGCCAGCCAAAAGTAAAATTAACAGCGCGAAAACCGCGCTGGCCAAGGAGGACTTTTGACAAGCAGCCTGAAAAACCGGACGTTCCAACCGTGGATGTGAAGCCGGGGCCAATGTGGATAAGGACGGCAACGCCAAGGTGGAGCTTACCGAAAAAGAGATCGAAACGATGATCGAGAATGCAGTGGAAGGCGAGGCGGAGATCATTGCCATCTCTCCCAAGATGGACAGTGAGGCCACCAGCCTGGAGGTCACATTCCCCAAGGGCGCCGTGGATGCTATTTTGGAAGAGACAAAGGCGAGTGTATCCATACAGAGCGATCTGGGCCGGGTGCTTCTGTCCCGGGATGTCCTGACCTCCATTTCCGAAACGACGGAGGGTGGCGCGGTCACCGTGACGGTGGCCGCCGGTAAAGCTGAGAACGCCGGTGGGCTGCTGAAGGGACAGAAGGATGTGACCGAGGAGGCCCTGAAGGACTGCTCTGTGACCGAGGTGACCATCCGCTCCGGCAAGGAGAAGGTAACCGCTTTCGGCGGCAAGTCCATCACCCTCTATCTGCCGGTGGAGAACAAGGCGTTTGAGGTGGGCAAGAGCTATGTCGTCTATCAGATCAGCGACGACGGTTCTGTGGAACAATTGGTGGGCAAGTGTGTCAAGACTGGTGGAAAGCGCTTCCTTGAGTTGACCACCACCCACTTGAGCACCTTCGTGGCGCTGCCTGTCGAGGTGGTGGATATGCCCTTTACGGATGTGAAGGAGGAGGACTGGTTCTACGGCGCGGTGGTGCATGCCTACCAGAACGGTATCCTGACCGGAACGGGTGAAACCACCTTCTCTCCCAACGGCCCCATGACCCGCTCGATGCTGGTTACGGCGCTGTGGCGGCTGGAGGGCGAGCCTGAGGCGTCTGGCACATCCGGTTTCCCGGATGTGAAGCCGGATGCGTGGTACGCCGAGGCTGTGGATTGGGCCAGCCAGACTGGTCTCGTCAGCGGCACAGGTGCGGGCTTTGACCCGGAGGGCAGCGTGACCCGTGAGCAGATTGCCTCCATCCTGTACCGCTATGCGAAGCTTAAGGGCTGGGATGTAAGCAAAACGGCCAGTCTACAGGATTTTGCCGACGGTGCGGATACCTCCCGCTTGGGCAACCCGGGCTATGGGTGGGCCTATGCGGAGAAGCTGATTACCGGAAAGGATGGAAAGTGTTTAGACCCGCAGGGCCAGGCCAGCCGCGCTGAGGTTGCCACCATTCTGATGCGGCTTCTGGAGAGCAAGGCGGAGAAGGCCTGAGACTCTGGAAGAAACCATAAAGCCCCGTTCGGCTCCGGTCTGTAAGCCCAGGCCGAGCTGTATGGGGCTCCCCTATCCACCCAGTAAGGATGGAGGAGCACCTTCCTTACTGAGCAGGAGCCCGGCAGACCGAATTCGACCTGCCGGGCGGCCCAGCCCACAATCAAACAGAGACACAGTCAGGTGAAACTCCGGAAAACCGGTACGGGCCTGCCCCGCCGTCTAGTCGGCAAGACCTGATTGTGGAAAAATGGGTGGGATGTACAAATGTAAGGCACGCTCACCCAATGGGAGGGCGTGCCTTTACTTGTTGAGGTGAGCGGTATCATGCTCAAAGAGCAAAAGCTGACGGAAAAAGAGCTGCGGGGATACCGCCAGTGGCTCTCAGAACTGGACGTGGAAAGCCGGGAGAGCAGGGAACTTCCAGACAGGCGATGGATCCGGACCTGTGGAGAATTTTTGACCCCAAAGGGAATATCGGCCGGCAGATTTATGAGAGCTATACGGATGAGGCGCTTTTGGAGGCCGTGGTTGGGACAATGGATCATCCAGGCCATAAGCCTCGGCTGTATCAGCTCAGTCCCATTCGCCAGGTTTATTTGAAACGGCGCTTTGGAAGTACCAATAAAGCGTGCTGGGCAGCCAAAGGATTTCGAAAAAGGCTGGAAGAGCAAAAGCGGTGGCCGCCAGACTGGCCGGAGCGGGTGTCCGCAGACAGATTCAGGGCGTATTGCGAACGGATTGGTTCTCCCTGACGGAGCGGGAGGCAGAACTGGCAGAACGCATGTGCGGGCTTGTCAGAAAGAGCTGGCGCCCACCGGAGGAAGAAGAAATCCCGCCGGAGCTCAAGAAGCTGTTTCAAAAAAGCGATGCACCAATAAAAGGGCCATGGAGCTGATGGGTATACCTGTCCTTAGCAAGCTGGCCATGAAGCATTTGTGGAGCTATTGGCTCAGTGCCTGGGGAAACCTGCAGGGCCTTCCGAAGAAAAAGCAGGAGGAGACTCGGTCATATGAAGAAATGGAAACAGCGTGGATTCGCATTTGTGCTTGCCCTGTCCCTGACCACGGGCCTGTTGACGGGAGCGCAGGCGGCCGTATCCAAAGAGACCTTGAACGAGGCGGTGCAGGATACCGCAGAATATATGTACCGCACCGTTCAGAACCCGCAGGTAGGGTCTATCGGCGGTGAATGGGCTGTGCTGGGGCTGGCCCGAGTGGGTACGATGTACCGGACAGCTATTATCAAGACTACTATGCCACTGTGGAGGCCTATGTGAACGGCCTGCGACGGCAAGCTGCACGATAAGAAATATACGGAGTATTCCCGGGTGATTGTTGCCCTCAGCTCGATTGGGAAGGACGCCAGAAATGTGGGGGGATATGACCTGACTAAACCGCTGGGCGACTATGACAAGACCATCTGGCAGGGCCTTAACGGCCCCATCTGGGCGTTGATTGCGCTCGACTCCAGAGATTACCCCATGCCGGAAAAACCCAGGGGCAGAGACACAGGCGACCCGGCAGATGTACATAGACCGCATATTGGAGTGCCAGCTGCCTGACGGAGGGTGGAGCCTTTTCGGAGGAACCTCTGCGGCATCCTCCGGAGACGGCGTATCCGACCCGGACATCACAGGGATGGCGCTGCAGGCGCTGGCCAAGTATCAGGATCAGCCAGCAGTGGCAAAGGGCGACGGAGGAAGCGCTGGCGTGCATGTCCAAGAAGCAGAACAGCGAAGGCGGTTTTTCCTCTTGGGGGACTAAGAATTCCGAGAGCTGTGTCCAGATTATCGTAGCTTTGTGCGAGCTGGGAATTCCGCTGGACGCCCCCCGTTTTGTCAAAAAACGGAAACACGCTCCTGGACAATCTGATGACCTTTTATCAGCCCGGAAACGGGTTCCTGCACACGGCAGACGGCTCCGGCTCCAATCAGATGGCATCGGAGCAGGCGTTCTATGGCCTTATTGCCGCCCAGCGGCTTCAGGACGGCAGAAACAGCCTCTACCGGATGAGCGATGCCCGAACCATCCCAGACGGACCGGCGACAGGTCCTGCCAAAGGAGCGGGATTGGAGGAAAGATCCGGCAGTCCATTCCAGCCCTATCACTCAGATGGGCAAAACATTCGATGACATTACCGGGGTCAATGCCCATAAAAAATCAGCCGGCCATTGAGGCGCTGGCCGCCCGCGGCGTGATTGATGGCAAGTCCGATGGAAGCTTTGACCCGGAGGGAGCATGACGCGTGCCGAATTTGCTGCAATCGTGGTGCGGGCGCTTGGTCTCACACCGGAGGGGAAGAACAGCTTTTCTGACGTTGCAGCAGAGGCATGGTATGCGCCCTATGTGGGGACAGCCTATTCCTGCGGCATTATTACCGGAGTTGGAGACGGCCGGTTCAACCCCAGCGGCACGATCACCCGCCAGGAGGCCGCGGTAATGGTTTCCCGTGCAGCCAAGCTGTGCGGACTGGAGACAGAAATGGACAATGCAGCAACCCGAAATATGCTGGCGCAGTTCCCTGATTATATGAGTACCGCCGAATGGGCCCGCGCTCCGCTGGCATTCTGCTATCAGGAGAAAATTTTGAACCAGGCTGAGCTGAACATTAGGCCCCTGGAGGCTATAACCCGGGCCGAGGTGGCTCAGATGCTGTTCAACCTTTTAAGCAGTGCCAATCTGCTGTAAATTTATTGTATAGGAGTGAAAAGAACCATGCTGAATCAGAGCTGGTTCAGGAACCAGAATAATGTGGTGTGCTGTCGGAAAGAAGAGGTTCTGCCCAAACTTGCACGGGAGCTGGCAATTCCGGATTTGTCCCAACGAGTGGAGGAATTCCAGAAGACGCCCACAGCGGAAGGTGTGAACATAAGTGGGCGCAAACGGACTACACTGAAGCTCCTGATTCCGAATCTGACGTTCTCTGAACCTATTGATATGGGCGAAAACGTGTGGATCTATATGGGAGAACTGTGTCCGGCTTACTGCCTGTATATGCCGCAGGAGGACGGTGAAAAAAGAAATGAAGCTGACGAAGGGGAAGGTAATCGGGGCGCTGGCTATCCTGGTGATCCTGGCGGCGGCCTTTTTGGTATGGTGGCAATGCACCGGGACTCCAGGGATGGACAGTAGGCGTCCGCGAGAGCAGCCCGGTGCTGGAGAGCATACAGCCCAGCCAAACACCAGAGGAAACAGGGAAAGATGGCAATAGCCCAGAGCCGACGGAGACGGCAGGGGCTTTGGAAACCTGCGTCTCCGGGAACCCCGAAGCCCTCGGAAACTCCTGCACCCACGGAGTCTGCGGCTCCAGAGACACCAACGCCTTCGCCGGAGGGGCTGGCATCCCGGCCCGGCGGGCTGGAAGGCGGAATGACGGCGGAGGAAAAATTGCGGCGGCAGAAGCCATTGCGGGCGGCTCCTCCGCCGGTGTGGAAAAGGGAGACAGGGAATACTCAGAGGCCAACGGCATGGAGATCAATCCTGAGACTGGAAAGGACAAGTATCTTACGGATCCAGTGCCGGAAGGAAAGCCTCTGCCGGTGGAGCCGCAGGATGTGGAGTTCTCCGATGTGACCCATACCTGTACGCTCTCTGTCCGCTGTGACACCATTCTGGACAACATGGACTGGCTGGATCCAGAGAAGGTGGAGCTGGTACCGGAAGACGGAGTCATATTCCCTACGACGACTGTTACGTTCTACGAGGGGGAGAGTGTGTTCAATGTGCTCCAGCGCGAGATGCGGAAGGCTGGCATCCACATGGAGTTCGAGGACACCCCCATGTATAACTCCGCTTATATTGAGGGGATTAACAACCTCTATGAGTTTGACTGCGGCGAGCTGTCCGGCTGGATGTATAAAGTGAACGGGTGGTTCCCCAATTATGGCTGCTCACGCTATCAGCTCAAAGAGGGGGATGTAATAGAGTGGGTCTACACCTGTGACCTGGGTGTGGATGTGGGCGGCTTCTATTCCACCGGCGGTTGAGTACAGACGGAAGCGAGCTTGACTTTTATGCCATATGTGGTGGAAACAGGAAGGCGAAGGTTTCTGTAAAAGAGTATACCGAACGCTGTGTAGATGTAGAGCGGTTTCTGGGATTTTGCAGGGAGTGCAGCAGCTATAACACGCGGTGGTCCTGCCCGCCCTTTTTCCTTTCAGCCGCTGCAGCTCTGACATCAATTTAACCATCTGACGCTGTTTGCGCGTATACTGCACCCATCCCCGGATGAAACGCTTCCGGTGCTGATACGGGGAATGCGGGAAGAGAAGGCGGGGATGATGGCGGAGCTGTTGAACAGGGAAAAAGTCTCCCCATACGTCGGCACATTCCGCAGGCGGATGCAGCTTGTGTGAGACAACTGCATCAGGACATGCGGGAGCCCCTGGCCGGAGGAGACGCGCTATTCCTTCAACGTCCTTGGGGAGACAGCGGGAAAACCATGGAGCTGTATTTTGGACGCCCCATAGTTTGGAGTCATAACGGCGAAGTGCCGGAGTACCTGACTCTCATGGGCGGACTTCTGGTGAACTGACACGCTATTTTCGTGAAAAACTAATAAAAAATTTACGTGGGGCGCGGCGCCTCACCGCGCCCCACGTCTGGAAGGGATGCCTTATTCAATACAGGGATACATTTTCCAGCTATCACCCTATTATAAACTTTTTGTATTTTGGATTGGTAATTGCTTTTACCATGTTTCTGATGCACCCGGTTTCGCTGGCGATTTCTCTGGCTTCCGCTTTGGTCTATGCCGTATACCTGAACGGACGGCGAGCAGTGCGCTTCAGTCTGTTGTATATGCTCCCCCCATGATGGTGGTTGCCGCCCTGGTTAACCCGGCGTTCAACCATGAGGGAGCCACGATTTTGACCTATCTCCCCTCCGGCAATCCCCTGACGCTGGAGAGTATCCTGTATGGATTAGCGGCAGCGGCCATGCTGGCCGCAGTGGTGACATGGTTTTCCTGTTACACAGCGGTGATGACCTCGGACAAGTTCGTGTACCTATTCGGGCGCGTTATTCCGGCCCTCTCTCGTCCTGAGTATGACACTGCGCTTTGTACCAAAATTCCAAGCGCAGCTTCAGGTCGTATCAGAGGCCCAACGGTGTATTGGCCGGGATGTCTCTAATGGTGGGGTGCTCCGGCGGCTTCGCAATGCAATTACGATCCTCTCCATTATGGTGACCTGGAGCTTGGAGAGTGCGATTGAAACAGCGGACAGCATGAAAAGCCGTGGGTATGGGCTGCCTGGACGGACAGCATTTTCCATCTACCGGTTTGACAGCCGGGATCAATCGGCACTTTCATGGCTGCTCTACTGCGGATTTTTCCTCTGCTGCGGCGCGGCGGCAAAGGGCTTTTACTGGCGTTATTATCCTACGGCGAGAGGAGTGCCGCTGACACCGATGACCGTCTGCCTTCAAGCAGTGTATCTGGCTTTGTGCCTGATGCCGGTTATCCTGAATATACGCGCGGACCGGGAGTGGGGAGTGCTGCGCAAAGAAAAACGAGGTGCAGCCATGTACCAAACAATGAGCCTCCCGCTGTATTCGGGGAGCTTTGAAGAATACCACGGCTGGGGCGACCTGCGGGCGGAGCTGGCAGCTCTGGGATGCGACGGCATGGAGGGTATCTGGAGCGGTGAGGAATTTCCTGAGGATTTGCCGGCAGACCTGGTTATCGGCTATCACCTCGCCTTCTATCCGGACTGGCTGGACTTCTACCGGGATGACCGGAGGGCGCTGAAGCGAAAATTCGGTTCACTGGATGCTGCGGCACGCTTTTACGGCGGTCCAGGGCCGGAGACACTGCTGGAGCAGTACCGGGCGGATCTGCGGCGCGCGGCAGGGCTGAATCCCCACTATGTGGTCTTTCATGTATCGGATGTCTCAATTGAGGAAGGGTATACCTACCACTGGCTGCACACCAATCAAGAGGTCATTGATGCGGCGGTGGAGGTGATAAACCTCATTCTGGGCACGGAAACATGGCCCTTTGAATTCCTTTGTGGAAAACCAGTGGTGGCCCGGCTTTACGTTTACGGAGCCGGAGGAAACCGTCCGCCTGCTGGAGGGAATCCGTTTTGCAGGGAAAGGGATCCTGCTGGATACCGGACACCTGATGAATGCCTGCACCGGGCTGAAGAGTGAGGCAGAGGGAGCAGACTACATCCGGCGTATGCTGAACCGGCATGGCAGCCTGGCAAAGTGGGTGCGGGGCGTCCATCTACACCAGTCCCTGAGTGGGGCCTATGTGAAGGCCTGCGCACCGGCTTACTGCCGGCAGGGTTGCCGGAGGATTATGGGGGAGCGCTTCGGGGTGAGCTACCAGCAACATCCCTTCAGATTGACCAGCACCGGCCTTGGACGGATCCCGCCATTCTTCCGGTTCTGGAGCAGATTGGCCCGCGCTACCTGACCCATGAGCTGTCCTCCCGCGGGCGCGTAGCCCGGGCGGAGGCCGTGGGCGCACAGACAAGACTATTTCAGCAGGGAGGAAAGATGGGTGTCTGAGCAGAAAAGACCATACATAGAAATTGAACATTTTTCCTTCTATTACCCGGAGAGGACGGAGAAGACGCTGGACGATTTGACGCTGACCGTGGAGCAGGGGGAATTCCTGGTGCTGTGCGGCCCGTCGGGGTGTGGCAAGTCCACGCTTCTGCGACAGCTCAAGACGGTGCTGGCGCCCCACGGCCGAAGGCTGGGAAGCATCCGTTTCGAGGGGTGCCCTTTGGAAGAACTGGATCAGAGGGAGCAGAGCGCCGGAATCGGCTTTGTGCAGCAGGACCCCGAAAACCAGATTGTCACCGACAAGGTGTGGCACGAGCTGGCCTTTGGCCTGGAGAGCCTGGGGTACGACACGCCCACCATCCGCCGCCGGGTGGCGGAGATGGCCTCCTTCTTCGGCATCCAGACCTGGTTCTACAAGAACGTCACGGAGCTGTCCGGCGGGCAGAAGCAGCTCCTGAATTTGGCGTCTATCATGGCGATGCAGCCCAGTGTGCTCATTCTGGACGAACCGACCAGTCAGCTTGATCCCATTGCAGCGGCAGACTTTTTGGCGACGCTGGGGAAAATCAACCGGGAGCTGGGGACGACGGTCGTGTTGACGGAGCACCGGCTGGAGGACGCCTTCCTGTTGGCCAGCCGTGTGGCGGTCATGGACCGCGGGCGGCTGCTCTGCACAGGGAGTCCCGCGGAGGTGGGGGCGATCCTGCGCGGGGCGGGACACTCAATGTTCCTGGCCATGCCGACCCCGATGCGGATCTGGGCATCCGCGCCGGATGCGGGCGGACACTGCCCGGTCACGGTGCGGGAGGGCCGGGATTGGCTGACCGGGTTTGCTGACGGCCATCCGCTGGGAGAACTGCCCGCCGAGTCCCGGCATGTGTATCCGGATGAGCCGGCCATCACGGCGGAAGGGCTGTGGTTCAAATACGAAAAAGAGCTGCCGGACGTGGTGAAAGGGTTGAGCCTCACCGTGAGGCGGGGCGAGTTTCTGGCCCTGCTGGGCGGCAACGGCACCGGCAAATCCACCACCCTGAAGCTGCTGTCCGGACGATCCAGAAGCCTTACCGGGGGAGGTGAAGCTGGTTGGGAGGGTAGGTGTGCTGCCCCAGAACCCGCAGGCACTGTTCGTGAAAAAGACCGTCCGGGAGGATCTGTTCGAGGTCTTCGACGGACTGCATTTGCCCCTGGCGGAGCAGCAGCGGCGGGTGGAGCTTGGGCGGTGACCCTCTGCCGTCTGGACGGAACTGCTGCGGTGAACAGCAGCGTGCGGCGCTGGCCAAGGTCATGCTGCTGGAGCCGGATATCCTGCTGATGGACGAGCCAACCAAGGGACTGGACGCCGAGTTCAAGCAGTCCTTCGCCGCCATGGTACGCTCTCTGCTCTCCGGCGGCGTGACGGTGCTGATGGTGAGCCATGACGTGGAGTTCTGCGCCCGCTATGCCCACCGCTGCGCCCTGTTTTTCGACGGCAGTATCTCCGCCGAGGGGACGCCCCGTGCCTTCTTCGGCGGCAACAGCTTCTACACCACCTCCGCCGACCGCATGGCCCGTGGGCTGCTGCCCCACGCCGTCACGGCGGAGGACGTCATGGCCGGTATCGGCGGCACCGTCCCGCCGGAGCCGGAGGTGCAGCACACCTATGCGCCGCTGCCGCCGGCAGCGGAGGAATCCGCCGACTGGAAGCCCCCGAAGCTCCCATGGTGGCGCAAGGCGCTGGCCGCCGTGTCCGGCGCCGTGGCGCTGGTGATCCTGTGGATGGCTACCCGCAAGACGGATCTGACGGCGCTGGTGGGCGGCGGCAAGGTCTCCGATGCCGGGTGGCAGACGCTGGCCACCTACGGCGTATTTCTGGAGGCCATGTTCGTGCTGGTGGCCTCCATCGGCCGTCGGGCGCCGCCGCCGGTGCAGGTACAGACTCCGGTGGAGAAGCGGAAGCTCTCCCGCCGCACGGTGGTGGCCTCTGTGCTGATCCTGCTGATGATCCCCGTGACGCTGGTGGTGTGCGTGGGCCTCTTTGGCCGTACCCACTACTATATCACCGCCCTGCTGGTGATGCTGGAGTGTATGCTGCCGTTCGGGGGAGAGACGGGGTTTCTGGTGGGCGCAATGACCATGCTTGCCTCCAATGTGCTCTTTGGACAGGGCCCGCTGACTCCCTGGCAAATGTTCGCCATGGGCATTATTGGCTTCCTGGCAGGCCTCCTGTTCCGAAAGGGACTCCTGCGCAGAAACCGGGGCGCGCTATGCGTGTTTGGCGCGCTGGCCGCCATACTGATCTACGGCGGAATTATGAATCCGGCATCCGCCCTCACCTGGGTGGGAGAGCTCAATGAAAAGGTCCTGCTGACCTACTACATCTCCGGACTCCCCTTCGACTGTATCCAGGCGGCTGCCACTTGGCTTTTTCTCTGGTTTGGGGCAGAGCCCATGCTGGAGAAGCTGGACCGCATTAAGGTCAAGTATGGAATGGTAGAGGTATAATACTTGCTTGGAATCGACTTTGCTGCCTTTTTTGTCAAAGGTAGGATGATATGCCTGGATGGAGAAATAGAACATAGGCGGAGAAAAGGCTGACATGCGGCGCTCAACCGAGCGCCGCATGTTTTTTTTCTTGCCGCTTTGATTTGTCCTTACTGTTTAAACGTCAAACCGCCATAGGGCCCGCCTGTATCTCAGGCGGGTCCTATGGCCAAAAGTGTTTTCGGTAAAATGAAAAATTGTAGCAAATGGTACTCAAAAAGTGAGCACCCCAATGGCGAAATAAAAAGAGCCATTGTCAGCATCTGAAATAAACGCTACCTCTTAGGTGGGATAACCATAAGGGGGGGTAGCAGAAAGGCGTTACGAATGGCTCAAACCAGTATATCAAATTTCCCCAGATCTAACTACGGAGTATCGTAAGCATTCCAGCCCCAAAACCAAGAGTGCCTGCGGATAGGCATGAAGCGGATTTTTGAGTACATTGGGGGTATTCCCATCAGACTGCGCTTTTGACAACATGACCACGGCGGTTGCTCAGGTACTAAAAGATGGTGAGCGTGTCCTTACGGACGGCTTTACCCGCTTTATGCTCCACTACCGTTTCCAAGCTGATTTTTGCAATCCGGCTTCCGGCAACGAAAAAGGCAATGTAGAGAACAAGGTTGGTTACAGCCGCCGCAATGCGTTTGTCCCGGTCCCGTCATTACCTCGTTTGAGGAATTTAATAAATGGTTTTGGGAGTGGTAACGAAAAGGACGCCGACCGGCTCCACTACAAATACAAGGTCCGCGCGGTTGTTGAGCCAGGAGCTGGCCGTGATCTGCGCCCTGGAGACATACGGCCCGGACCCGGCAGGGCAGGTACAGTCAACACTTGCCCAGCAAAAGGGAGTGACAACGCCCGGGTATGGGACACATCTAAACGGGCGATCCGTCCTCAACAACCTGAAGGGCATCTTCTTCCGGGACGATGATTTGGAGCAAATGACCTTTTCGGGGACGGGCGGCGGGGGGAAACAGGTATCACGATCCTCCGCATCTCAGCTTTTCAAGAAGTCGGCGACTACGACTTGGCACCAGCCTTTCCGCCAGCGATTTTGCATAAAGATAGTGTCATTGATTTTTATATGTTCGGGACCCCTGGGATATGGGGCCGTGGGAACATCAAGAAAGCCTGCAAATAAAAAGTCAAGCCCAAAGATGAGCTTGACGGAAGAAAAAATTGCAGGCGGCAGGTAAGAAAAAAAGGGGCACAGCAAAAAGGCCACCGTAAAAACGCTGGCCTGAAATGTCCGAATATTCAGATGTCAGTCCGGTTGGCTGAGGCCGGTGGAATCCATGTCCACAGGAGGCAAGCCATCCAGTGTGGCGAGATAATCTCGCACCTTGGCGTAGTAGCGCCGCAGGAACTTGTTCGCACCGGCTGTCATGTAGATGTAGAAGGGTTTCCCTTCGACCCGCTTGCGGTCGAGGAACTGGTACACCGGCTCATCGGCTGGCGAGCATCTGAGGTAAATCCCCCATGATGTTGAATAGCGTCTTGCGAAGATACGGTGAGCCGCGCTTCGAGGAACGGTTACTGCGAACATTCTTCTCGCCGGATTGATTCGGCATCGGATCGACACCGGCAAAGGCCACAAGGGATTTCTTGTGCTCAAAGCGGCGAATGTCTCCAATCTCGGCCATCAGCTGCGGGCCGAAGGACTCCCCAACGCCGTACATCTCCATGACAACGGGATATTCCGGCAGCATGGAAGCCAGACGGTTCATTTCAGCCCGGTATGTTTCAACGGAGTGCGAAATGCCGGTGAGCTGGTTTGCGGCCTCCTGCACCAGCAGTTTTGTCACCTCGGAGCTGGAAACCAGTGTTACGGCAGACTTGGCAAGTGCGTACACCTCTTCGGCATTGCTTTGCTTGAAAATGTAGCCGTGCCGCTTGCACCATTTGCGGTAGCGCTCTGCGAAGGCGTTCAGGCTGTGTTTTCGGACACAGTCCGCGTGCCAGAAGGTGTAGGTGAAGTCCACCCATTTCTGCGTACCGTCTTGGCGTACAGGACTGTCAAAGCATTTGCGGATGCCGGGGAAGGATTGCTCCTGCAAGGCGATTAAGTTATTGGCGGTTGCGGTTTTCTGCTTGCTGGCCAGTTGGAACTGGCGATTGAGTGTTTTCAGGTCATAACGAATCGTATCCATGGGAGTATAGTCCCGCAGATCGGCCCAGTTGTCAAGAGCATAGCGAGCGATTTTCACAGCGTCTGCCTTGTCGGTTTTGACCCTGCGGAGCGAATTGCCGCCGTACTCCCGGATGAGCAGAGGATTGACCGCACTGACGTGCAGCCCGGCCTCGTGCAGTACGTTGGCAACCGGCTCGTAGTAGCGGCCGGTGTGCTCCATAACCACGCGGGTCTCGCCGTCAAGCGTCTTTGAGCTGCCGGGCAAGCCCGGCCAGATCTTCAGAACTGTGACTGACATCAAAAAGGCAGCCTCACGACTTCTCCGAATGGGCGGAGGACGGCGACTGTGCTCTTTCTGCTGGAAACATCAATACCTGCTGCGTTCATGTTCAAACTCCTGTCAATATAATCTGCAATGGATGACGCCATCCTTACCCATTGCCGGTTCCATCTGTTTGCTGACACGAACACATCTCACTGATGTTTCTACCTGCACAAATCGAACACTGCGAACAGGAGGCTGGCTGACTGACTTTCTTACGGGCGTTGAAGCCCTTGGAGGTTTGAGTCAGACCATTACCCCTCCCATTCTAACAGTTTAGGCAACGAGATGTCCCATACTTATGGCTGGATGCCATGAACAGGGACAAATTTATAGTAACAGGAGTTTACGATCTTGACGAGTCAACGATTAATCCAAGAGGCAAAGAATTTCCTGCGCAGCGGTACTCCTATCCCGGACGAGGCGGTACGGCCGGAGATCCTACGGTCGTGGAAACGTTGCTGGGGTCCCATGTGCCCATGGAGCACGGGAATAAGGAGATCCTGCCACTGGATGCCGTGGAGGAGCGGATCGCCCGGCGGAACAGTCTGTGTCAGGTGGCTTTCCCTATCTGGATGGGCTGTACGATTTCATACGGGGCTCGGGTTTCTGCTGCTATTCAGTGACGAGGAGGGCTATATTCTCTACGCCCGGGGGACGAGGACATCTCCCGGACCGCCCGGGAGAACGGGCTGGTCAAGGGGCCTGCCGCAGCGAATCCCGGCTGGGCACCAACGGGATCGGCACGGTCTTGGTGGACCGGATCCCCCTCCAAGTCTTTGGGGCGGAGCACTACTACGAGGTACATGCCAACTGGGCTTGCTCCGGCGCATCGGTCTTTCTGCCCGATGGAGACATCGGCGGCGTGGTCTGCCTGTCCGGCATGGCGGAGCATGTGAACGATCACACTCTGGGCATGGTGGTGGCCGCAGCAGATGCCATTTCTCGGCAGCTGAAGCTGAAAGATGCCTACGACCAGCTGTCCAAGAGCTACCGCAACTTGTCCGCTATCATCGAGACGGTGCCCACGGCCATGTGTCTGCTGGACGAGTCCCTCCATGTGGTAGCCTTTAATACACAGGCCACTCGGCAGCTGGCCCTCGCTCCGGCTGAGCTAAGCGGAGCTGACTTTCTGGAGGTGCTGGGATGTGGGGCGGTCACGGCGGAGGATATCAAGACCTCCCTATCCAACCGCACCATCTCCTTCGAGCGGGGGAGAGGGCAAGCACACCATCTCCTGTCGGTGGAGAGCACCGGCCACCAGGAGTATGTGGCGCAGATTGAGCAGTTGTCCAGCCTTCACAAGCGGGTCAACAACATTATGGGCAACGAAGCCCATTTCAGATTCCAGGACATCATCGGCATCTCTCCGGCCATGGGGGAGGCAGTGCGCATGGCCAAGATCGCCGCCCAGAACGACGCCTCGGTTTTCCTGTCCGGAGAGAGCGGCACGGGCAAGGAGCTCTTTGCCCAGGCCATACATAACGCCAGCTCCCGTCGCCGGGGGCCCTTCATCGCAGTCAACTGCGGCGCACTGCCCAAGAGCCTGATCGAGGCCGAGCTGTTCGGCTATGAGGGCGGGAGTTTCACTGGGGCCCGGCGGGACGGCTGTGCGGGCAAGTTCGAACTGGCCAACGGCGGGACGATCTTCCTGGACGAGATCGGGGATATGCCGGTGGATGTCCAGATCACCCTGCTGCGGGTGCTCCAAAACCGAGAAGTCCGCCGGATCGGGGCCTCCAAGGCGCTGAGAATCGACGTGCGGGTGATAACTGCCACCAACCGGGATTTGGAGCAGCTGGTGGACAGCAAAGTCTTCCGGGAGGATTTGTTTTACCGGATCAATGTCTTTCGGATCAATATCCCGTCTCTGCGGGAGAGGACGGGAGACGTGAGGCAGTTGGCGGGCTTCTTCCTGGCCAAGTACAGTGACATTCGTCCTGGAGGAAGGGTGGAGGGCTTCACGGCCGAGGCCCTGGCCATGATGGAGGCATACCCCTGGCCGGGGAACGTGCGCCAACTGGAGAACAGCGTGGAGCGGGCGGTCTACCTGGCCGAGGGGGAACTGGTCACCGCCGCCGAGCTCCCGCCGGAGGTCCGGGCCTTCCAGGGATCGGCGCCCTCGCCGGCTGTGCCCGCGGCGGAGGGAGAGTCCCCCTCTGGGGGCGAGGGGGAGGACGAGGCGGCGCGGATCCAGGACATGCTCCACCGCACCCACGGGAACGTCATGGAGGCGGCCCGCTTGCTGGGCATCAGCCGAAGAACTTTATATCGAAAGCTCCAACGGTATCACATCGACTACAGCTCGCATCGGATCTGATATACCGTATGACACAAATGAAACTGTGACACAACTGTGCGCCATGTGCGGCTGTGTCACAGTTTTTGTCACATATGTGGCACACTCCTGTGGCGCACTGGGGCAGAGAAGTCCCGGTTTGCCTTGGTTTTTCAAGGGTTTGCGGAGGGGAAGAGTTGGCATGGCATTTGCGTGTTTATCAAAACAAGACCGGGTGCGGTACGCAGATGACCGTCCCCGTTTGCTGGCGGAGCAGGACCCACGGGGACAAATCGAAAGAATGGGAGGCGATCACGATGAAGTATGCCGTTTTGAGCGGCAACGAGCGGTTCGAGATCCGGGAAGGAGAGCTGAAAAGCAATGGATGCGCGGTGCTCCAGGTGACCCATGTTGGCGTCTGTGGCACGGATACCTCTTACTGGCACGAGGGCGAGCGATACCGTGGGGTGGTCATCGGACACGAGTACTCAGGCGTCGTAGTGGCCCCAGGCACCAACCGGGCCCTCAAGCCGGGCGACCGGGTGGCCGGGTACACCCAAAACGTATTTCAGGAGCCCTGCGGCCACTGTGAGGCATGCCTGGCTGGCGACTGGGACCACTGCACCAACCGCAGGGTCTTCACCTGGAAGGGCGGCGAGCTGGGCCATCCGGCGCTTACAGCCAGTACACCACCTGTTCCCCCACAGTCTGGTCAAGCTCCCGGATAATGTGACCAACGAGGAGGGAGCCATGGCCGAGCCCTTCGCGGTGGGCCTTCATGCCATCCAGGTCAGTCAGGTGAAGCCCAACGACAGGGTGCTCATCCTGGGCGGCGGGATCATTGGCATGAGCTGCGCGGAGTGGGCCAGAACCTTCGGCGCCAGTGGATCACCGTCTCAGAGCTCAACCCCCAGAAGCGGGAGATCATCCGGGGCTATCAGGTGGCTGACCATGTGGTGGCTGCCGACGCCCCCGACCTGGAGCAGCAGCTGCTGGATATCTCGGGGGGGCGGCTATGACCTGCTGATTGACTGCGTGGGGGTGCCCAGCGCCTTCAACACCGGCTTGCGCGCCCTCAAGCCGGGTTCTATATGCGGGCCACCGCCGTGGGCCTGCCCCATGCTCAGTTCCCTCTGGACTATGAGCGGCTGGTGCTCAAGCAGGTGCTCCTCCGTGGCAGCAAGGGCCACAACTTCGATGAATTCAAGACCGTCATCAACGCCATGGCCTCTGGCCGGATCTCCGTGAAGAAATACATCTCTCGCCGCATCAAACTGGAGGAGGTCCAGGCGGGTTTTGAGGCCATGAAGGCCGCCCGCGGCCTGGACACCAAGGTAATCATCGAGACGCAGTGACCCCGAAACAGATCAAAACAAGTCTGCAAATAAAGAGGGAGGAGAATCATGGACATTATCTCCATACTGGGCCTGGTCCTGGGGCTGGCAGTCCTGATCATGATGGGCTTTAAAGGCTGGGGCATGATCCCACGTCCATCGTGGGCGCGCTGGTTGTCGTCATCACCAACCGCATGGACCTTTGGGAGGCGCTGAGCACCCACTACGGAACCTTTATGAAGAACTATGCGGGCGACTACTTCCTGATGTTTTTCCTGGGCACGCTGTTCGGCGCACTGATGGGGAGCAGCGGTGCGGCCAAATCCATCGCCTGTAAAATCGTGGATCTGATGGGCAGCAAGCGGGCCCTGCTGATTGTGGTTATCACCTCTGCCGTCCTCTCCTATGGCGGCGTCAGCTTTGCCGTGGTGGTGTTCACCCTGTACCCGATCGCCCTGGTTCTGTTCAAGGAGGGCAACGTCTCAAGCGGCTGTTCCCTGCGGCGCTGTTCGCCGGCTGTGCCTCCTTCACCATGGTGGGCCTGCCGGGCAGCCCACAGATCCAGAATATCATGCCCACTGAGGTACTGGGAACCACGGCCTACGCTGCTCCCCTCAACGGTATCGTTGTTTCCTGCATCATCTTCGCTCTGAGCATGGTATGGCTGGAGTGGAACGACAAGCGGTTGAAGGCGGCCGGCATCGGCTTCGTCCCCGGACGAAAAGACGATCTGGAGGCCATCGATATCTCCGACCGCACCGGGATGCTGCCCTTCGGTCTGGCTGTCATTCCTATCTTATTCGTGGTGCTGTATATCTTTGTGATGCAGCAGGTGCTGAAGGACGCTGTCACCTGGAGCACCAACTACATCGTCATTCAGTCCCTGGCCCTGGGCTGCCTGCTGGCCTTTGCCCTGTTCCACAAGCGGATCCACGCCTTCCGCGATTCGGTCAATGATGCGGCCACCAACAGCCTGATCGCCCTGATGAACACCGCCGTGGTCACCGGCTTCGGCGGCGTAGTCCAGGGATCCCATGGCTTCGAGCTGGTCAAGGAATTCGCACTGAGCCTGGATATGAACCCACTGATCTCTGCCTGCGTGGCCACCGCCATCGTGGCTGCGGCCTGCGGCTCCTGCTCCGGCGGCCTGTCCGTGTTCCTGGCGGCCCTTGGTCCCCAGTATGTGCAGCTGTGTCAGGCGCAGGGAATCGATCCGCAGATCCTCCACCGCTCCATCACCTGGGCGGGCGCCGGCCTGGACTCCCTGCCCCACTCCGGCTAAGGCTATGTGACGGCCAATATCTACACCGACCAGACCCCCAAGGAGACCTATCCCTATTTCTTCGTCACTAACATCGGCCTGACGACGCTGGGCTGTAGTGCTGACGGTGGCCCTGTATATGCTCTTCGGCCTGGTGTGACCAGGCGGAGAGGCTGGAGAAATCCGATCACGCTCTGAAATCGAGAAAGGAACATTGCTATGCTGGAAATGATCTGGAAGCCATCGCCAAGGTGCTGGCCGTCTCTGACGGCGAGGGGGTGGACGACCTTTATGACAAGGCCCCCGACCTGGAAAAGAAGCGCGAGCTGGTTATTGTGCCGACTACCTGCGGTACGGGCAGCGAGGTGACCAACATCTCGATCATGGCCCGCACCCGCATAGGAACCAAGCTTGGCCTGGTCAGCCCCGCCATGTACGCCGACTACGCGGTGCTGATCCCCCAGCTGCTGGAGGGCCTGCCGTTCAAGGTGTTCGCCACCAGCTCCATCGACGCCCTGGTTCATGCGGTGGAGTCCAGCCCTGTCCCCAAGGCCACACCCTACACCAAGCTCTTCGGCTACAAGGCCATTGAGATGATCATCCGGGGCTATCAGACCATCGTGCCGAAGGGCCGGAGGCCTGCTCTATCCTGCTCAACGACTTCATGCTGGCCTCCAACTTGCGGGCCTGGCTTTGGCACCGCCGGCTGCGCCGCCGTCCACGCCACCAGCTACCCGCTGGGCGGCAAGTATCATGTGGCCCACGGCGAGAGCAACTATGCGATGTTTACCGGGGTGCTGAAGAACTACATGGAGCTCCGCCGACGGGAGGTGCAGTCCTCAACCGTATCTGGCCGACCTGCTGGGCTGTATGACCATGTGGTCTATGACGAGCTGAGAAGCTGCAAGTGGACCAGATCCGCTGCCCAAGCGGCTGCCCGTCTTCCGCGAGTACGGCGTGACCAGGGAGGATCTATGCTGTTTAAGACCGTTCCAGTTTACCCATAGCGTCGCCGGTCAGGCCGCCTGATGGTCAACAACTTCGGCCGGGGAAGCAGAGTTGTTTTAAGGACTGGGCGCAATGAATGGCCGGGAGCGGGAAAGATAAAAGGAGGAGATTCTCATGGCGCTTATGAGCAAGGCAGCGATCGTGACCGGGGCAGCCCAGGGCATCGGCAAGGCCATCGCCGCACGGCTGGTGAAGGATGGAATGCGGGTGGCCATTGGACATCAACCAGGAGGCCGCCGTCGCAGCCGCCGAGGAGCTGGCCGGGCAGTATGGCGCGGACACCATGGTCGTGCAGTGCGACGTCTCCCAGGAGGAACAGGTCAACATCGCCGTGCAAAAGGTGCTGGAACGGTTCGGTACGGTGGACGTGCTGGTCAACAACGCCGGCATCCTGTCCCTGAAAAAGCCCTTTGTGGAGTACACCAAGGCCGACTGGGACAAAATCTTCGGCATCAACTTCATGGGCGATGTGTTTTCTGCAAGGCGGTGATCCCCACCATGAAAGAAAAAAAGTCCGGGCGGATCATCAATATGGCCTCCCAGTCCGCCGAGACGGGCGGTCTGGCCGCCTCGCCGATTTACGCCGCCAGCAAAGCTGCGGTCTGGTGCATGACAAAGTCACTGGCCGGGGAGATGGGGCCCTATCAGGTGACCGTCAATGCGGTGGCCCCCGGCTACATCATGACCGAGATGACCCGCAACGCCGGTTATCGGGACGACATGGTCCCCATGAAGCGCCTGGGTACCCCTGAAGACGTGGCCGACGTGGTGGGCTTCCTGGCGAGCGAGGACAGCCGCTATGTCACTGGCATGATCGTGGATATCAACGGCGGCACGGTGATGCGCTGACTTTGTCTGAACGAGAACGGGTCATCAACTGACATTGGGAGGTAAATGTATGCGTAAT
>VOFH01002911.1_pt1 | contig 39521 bp, 79 predicted proteins | sample 5384091 | NCBI WGS metagenome assembly VOFH01 (sample SAMN12384727, study PRJNA508395) | human gut metagenome | isolation source: healthy gut G | host: Homo sapiens
TTGGTATTGCAAATTATTTCTTACAGTTTGCTAATCAAGATACCGAATCTTTTGATTGTCGCAATTCAAAATCTAAAATATGAGTTACGTCTTCTAACTGCCCTATTTGGATTAAAGAATATTGCTGAAGCAGATGAAGTTAAATATTATCTTGATACCGATTTATATAATTTTTACTAGACAAATTTATAACTAGTTATTTTCTTTTAATGACTGCATTTTGCAGCCATTTTTGAAGGCATCGAAAAAGGCTTTTGCATTTTTTACAAAAGCCTTTTTTTCTTCTAGTCTTTTACTAAGTGAATCTCGATCAAATAGATCATGCATTTTTTTATTAAAATTATGAGCAATAAAACGATAGTTGCCTTATTTTTTAATAGATTATTCAAAATATCCATTGTCGCTTTTTGATCAATTGCACTTGTTCCTTCATCGATCAAAAATAATATCACTATCATGAACCTTTGCACGAGCTAAACAATCTTCTGTCTTTGTCCCCCTGAGATATTCAATTTATCCAAGTTAAGTTTCTTATCTATTCCTTCATCAAACTTCTTTAGATCTGCAGAAAGATTTACTTCTTTCACTGCCTCAGCTACTTTATTATCTAATTTGTCATTAAACATCGTAATATTATCTAAAAATCGAAGCGGGAAAAACTACTGGGTCTTGTGGAAGATATCCAATTTTACGTAAGTCTGGCACGATCTGATTGCCATTTTTGTCTTCAAATATTATTTTTCCTGAACTTGGCTTTAATTCTCCAAGAATTAATTTAAATAAAGTTGACTTTCCAGCACCTGAATCGCCTGTTAATAAGATCTTTTTCGCCCTCTTTAATTTGAAGATCAGGATAAGTTAAACTTTCTCCATTTGAAAACTTTAAACCTAGTGATTTTGTCTTGATTATCGCAGGAGCAATAGAACTGTTTTTACTTGAAGGACAGACAGGTTCTGCAGACTTATCTATTTCCGTAACTAGTTTTTTTAATACCTTTCATCTGACCACGGGCATTTGAAATTTGATTAATAGCTTGATTTAAATAAAATCTAAAATTACCTACAATTAGAAGTGCACTAATCTCTAATAAACCATTCTTAACTAAAAACCTGACAATAAAAAGATAATCAAACCAAAATTGCAGAGGCAATACCAGTAATAGCATTAAGCAATTTGGTATAAGTAGTTTGCTTAACGTTTGCATCTTCAAACTTCTTACTTGCTAATTTAGAAACTGAAAACAGCTTTGCCCCCAGCGGCAAAAATTGTCTTAATTGCTCTAAACCTGCAAGCCAATCATTCAGAGTATCTAAATAAACCTGATTGCTATCAGAAATAAGTTGGATTTGCTTTTTTGTAATGGTTTCTCAATTAGTTTCGAAGGACTAAAGTAATTGCTACAATTAAGCAAATTGTTAGTAACAAGATCCAATTTAACATAATTAAATATATGATAATTGAAACAATCATGACACTACCATATAGCAAATTAAAAATAGCACCAACGTAATTTTCATTAACCATTTGTAAATCATTAGTCAGTCTATTCTGCATCTCAGAAACTTGATGTTTTTTGCCATCATAAAAGTAATGTTTAACAATCTTATCTCTAACTGAATTATTTAAGTCTTGTGCTTGATATGTAATCAAATATTGACTGATATATATAAATACATAGCCTAGAGCAGCAACCACTAAACTTATTGCTGAAATAATTATAAAATTACGTAAAATTCCGTGACAGAACAATTGTCGTTTCTAGTTGAACTAGTGCTGTATTACCAATTAATGTGATTGGTGTTAAAACAATAATTATAACAAATAGACAAAATCTAACTGGATTAATTTTTTATTAATTCCTAAAATTCATTACTCGTGTCCTCCTTCTTTTCTAACTTTATTTCATGACGTCAAACTTGGCCTCCAATTCTGATGTAAAGTTATGAGCAATCATTAAAACAGTTTGATCTGTCTTTAGCAATTCATCAATAATTTTTTCAGTGGCTTTTTGATCAATCGCACTAGTTACTTCATCCATCAAAACAAATGGCTGATGATGAATTTCACTCCTTGCCAAAACCACTTTTTGTCTTTGCCCACCTGATAAGTTTTCATTTTTTAAATCAACAACTGTATTGATACCCTGTGCAGGCATTTTAGCTTAAATCAGTGCTTTAGCTGAACTTTGTTAACTACATTAAGTACTTGTTGTTCAAGCTTTTTTTAGTAAACATCGTAATATTTTCTTTAATTGAAACTGGAAAAAACTACAGGATCTTGAGGCAAATAACCTACTGTAGCATTTTCAAGTGGTTGATTATTTTTATCTAAGTAAGTAACAGTTCCACTTTGCGCCTTCAACTTTCCAAGTAAAACTGCAAATAATGTAGATTTACCTGTTCCCGAATCACCAGTCAGTAACACTTTTTTCTCCAGCTTTAATTGTAAAATCAGGATAAGAAATAGTTTCACCTTGATCATATGAAATTTTCAGATCGTTTACTGAAACACCATATGCGTTTGCTTTAACCGTCCGTTTTTTTCATTGCGACGTAGTCCAGAAATTTCTTGACGTAATTCTTTTGTTGACTTGATTTGTGTAATTGCACTAGTAATTTCCCAAATAGCTGAGAAAACTGCAAATCCAAATGAGCCAGCAACTGCAAAATTCACCAAAAAGAAATTGAGCGATTTATAAACAAAATTCCAGCAAAGAAAGCCAAACCTTTTGTGCTAGGGCATTTGCCCAGCCATTCAAAAAGATACGAAATCGTATTATACTTACAGCTTTCCTTACTTGCCTTCGTATAATCATCACTTGTTTGATGAAGTTGTTTTCTTAATCGACCATAAGCACTAAAGCGTCTTAATTCTTGCAACCGCCAAGCCAATGCTCAATCGCATTGAGTAATTTCTCATTTTTAACGTTAACTTGCTTAGCAGCCTGTGCAGTTTTCTTTTCCATAATCTTAGGAATTAAAAATTAATCCCTAACAATATTGCACTAACTAACACCAAACTCCAATTCATTTTAAGTAAAATTCCTATGGAAATAAACATTTCAAGAACTCCACTTAAAATAGACACCATGAGTAGCAAAATCAGTTGTTAACATTTTTTAAGTTTCCTGTTAACTGATTTTGCATTTCAGGAAACCTTTTCATCATTACCGGAATTATAGTAATGCTGCATAATATCTTCTCTAATATGATGTAAATAGCTCTGTGTTTGTTTAGTAAAAGCAATTGTTGCAATTGGTAACAAATTGCTGCTCCTATTTCCATCGCTGCTTGAATAAAAAAGTCCAATAAATATACCCATTCAAATTTCCCTTAAGTATATTATTCAATGAATTTTTAAATAGATATTCTCCTAATGCACCTGTAATGGCATAAAGAATGTACAAAGCCATGATTAAGATTGAACGTGGAATATTACTTTTTATTAATTCTTTAAATGTCATTATTTTCCCTCCTCCGCTTTAGTTATTATTAATTTTACTAATACTTTTTAATTTTCAATCATATTTTTTGTGGTAATATTTTTCAACTAAGCGGTATTTATTCAATACTTTCTGCTATGCTATACTATTTTTATCTTGTTAGAACGAGGTGAAAACTAGGTGTTTATTCTAAATAACTTAGGATTGTTTTAAAACTGAATTATTTTCTTTCAGTTATTAAAGCTTATATTTAATAAATGTCCCCAAATTTGATGAAAGTTTGGGGGTTTGTTAACTAAATATAGATAACTTTTCCCTGAACTTTCAAAAATACCGTAAAAATATAATGAGCTTAATTATCTTTATGAAAGCTAAGCACTAAAAAACAACAAGTATAAATGAGTAACAAGAAAACAAATCAACAATACAGAAATCAAAACAAGAGTAGTATTCTATCGCCCCAGTCAATAATTATTAAGATTCAAGAAAAGAGAAATTTATGACTCAAGACATAATTACTACGATCACCACAAAAAAGATGATTTTAAAAACACCTTCATTAGTGCTCAGCTAAAAACTACTGACAAGGTAATGGTTCATACTGCTTTAAGCAAGTTTTTATTATGTGCCTGGTGGACCGGAAAGTTTAGTTCAAGCTTTAGAAGAAACAATAAATCAAGGCACGATCATGATGCCATCGGAAGTCACTACTAATTGTGACCCAAAGGATTGGGAGTATCCTCCTGTTAAACAAGATTTGATTCAATTAGTTCGTGACAATATGCCTCCATATAATCCCCTGATACTTCTCCAAGCGAAGGTTTAGGCATTACGCCTGAATACTTCAGAACTTTACCTGATGTAGTACGTAGTTGTCATCCCCTATCTACCCATTGCTATTTGGGGCAAAGATAAAGTTCAAATTGCTAACAAGCAGCCACTTGATATGCCATATGGCTTGAATAGTCCTTTAGATTATTTTATATCAAAACGATGGTAAAATCATTTTTTAGTAACCGATTATGAAACTTGCACAATGCTACATTACGCTGAATCAACAATTGGTAGAAAAACAGAAACCTGTTCAGCAGCAACTGGAATAGATAAAAATGGGAAGACCATCTGGACTGATTACCAAAATATAGATATGGATTCTTATGATGATTTTAATGATCTAGGACTGGCCTTTGAAAGAAACTTTCCTAATGAATTTAATCAAGTTAAATTAAACAATAGCTTTATTAAGGTTATTAAAGTAAAACCACTAATCAATTTTGCTAGAGTGTGGTTTAAGAAAAAAGATAAAAATAATTTGCAATCACTAGAACTTTAATCTCCACAAAAAACTACAGCTCATCATATAAAAGAGCTGTAGTTTTTTCATATTAAATTAAACAATCACTGTCATTGTTGCAGCGCCAATAATAATAGCTAATCCAACTAGAGTAACTATCATTTCTTTCTTTGTCTTACTTTCATGTAAGAACCAAATACCAGTTAATGTTGCCAAAACTACTGAAGTTTGCGACAAAATAAATCCTGTTGCCAAGCCGTTCATATCTGGTTGTGCTGAAATCAAGTATGTCAAAGCAGCAAAAGCAAAGAAGAAACCAGAAATAATTTGCTTATAAGAAATTCCCTGAGCTAATGCAATCGTTTGCTTTGGATCCTTAACCTTTAGATAAATTGCATAGAAAATTGCCACTAAGCACATTCCAATAGCTTGTGGTAAGAATGCCTTTGAGCCGTCAATTTTTGCAGCTTGTGGGGCAGCTGAATAAGCCCAGTAACCAATTTCACCAATTAATAAAACGATGACTGCTTTTCTCAGCTTGGCACTGTTTTCATCAGTCTTCTTTTCAGTCAAGTTGTCATCCAAGCTCCCAAAACAATTAAGGCTAAGGCAAGGAAACCAACTAACTTATCACTTGTATTTGGCCAATCTCCTAGTGCAAACACACCCCATAAAGAAGTTCCTAGCAACTGAAAAGCCGTCGTGATCGGCATCGTACCTGATGAACCAATTAAAGTAAAGGAATGGAAAGTAAGTATTTGCGCACTAGCCCAACCAATTCCTGAAATAATTGACCAAATCAAGGCTGAACCTGTAGGAGTGCAATTCCTTGCATCAAATTATAAATTACTGCAAAATAAAAGTTCCAAAAGTTGCTCCAATAATTTGATTTACCGGTTTTACCACCAATCTTTGAAGCTATTGTTGGAAATAAGCCCCATCCTATCAATGGTCCTAATCCAACTAAAAGTGCAATTCCTTGCATAGACTAATTCCTCCATTTCTAATTAATTAAAAAGTTACGCCACTTTCTAAAATCACATTAGAATATGGAGTTTCCTCCAGTTCTAATAAATGCCTTTGAGGACTTTAAATCTTTCTTTAATTCTGAATGAGAAATAAATTTAATCTCAACGTTAGGAAGAGTCTTTTTAATTGCTTCTAATTGCTTAGGATTTTCAGTTTTAATTTCTTCAGCTTAATATACATTTTTGAACTTCTAATTCTGTGAGAACTTCCTTTAAAACATCAATAAATGATGGCAATCCTGGTCTAACAGATAAATCAATCTTTTCAGTCCCAGCTGGCACAGGAGTTCCTGCATCCCCCACACCTAACCAATCCATATGTCCCATATCTGCAATCACTCTAGAAATATTTGAGTTCATTACTCCTGTCTTTTTCATGTTTAGTTAACTCCTTACTAAAATACGTTCTTAAATTTAGCATATGGAATTAATTTTACCATGTACCTACTATTTCTAGCTATTTTATACAAGCGCTAATTTTTGTCGCTTATTTTACTTTTCAAAAACTTCACAGACCATCGGTGCTTGAGAATAAAAATTTTTCCACGCTCTTTTATATTTCCGCGTAAAAAAATTCATCATGAACCGTGCGCCAATAAGCATAGCTACAATCACCTTCTCCTTCATGATAAGCATGTTCTTGAGAAATTAAATTATATGGAATGATCTCAACGCATACATCTTTTATTACGCAGACTGGTTTAGCATTACCATCTAAAATAATGCTCCACTCACCTACTTTAGGTAATTTCTCATCTTTACCATACAATTCATAAGCTGACGTAGTAGCTGTCTTAATTTCTTTATCAACCAAAGAAGCTAACTCATTAGCATATTTTTGATTTGCACCAAAGGCCCATGCTTCAACAGGTGTATTTTCATTTAAATTATGCTTTTTACAAAACTGATGCCAAAATGTTTGTATATTCTCATCCATATCTATTTGATCCTTGTTAAAATTTGGGCACCAATGCTTAAGCCAGTTCTGTGCGATTCACCGCCCCAATCACGCTCATCATAGTTATCCATATCAGCTAATGTATCTGCCGTAAACAAAAGCTGAGCAAAATCAATCTTTCTAAACTGGGCACAAGCAGCTAAAGCTGCACACTCCATTCTACGGTTGATGCGCCTAATTGGCGAAATTGGGCCACCTTTTTAGGCGTTTCTCTAAAGAATCCATCAGTTGTCCAAGTTGTTATCTCATCATAGTCCACATTTAATTCAGTTAAAGCTTTTTTCTACTTCCTTTAAAAATGAGGAATCTAATTCAACAAATTGTCCAGGTTGCATGTAGTGAAAAAGACGTTCCCTCATCCCGAATAGCACGTGTCGGAAGAAGCATTGTATTTTCAGGTAAATCTACTAAAGCCCCAGCGGTGCCAACAGTTAACACTTTTTCTACACCATAAGCAATTAACCACTCAAGTAATTGAGTAGCTGCTGGTGCTCCCAAGGGTGCTTGACACAAAGTGAAAAATTCATTGTCAATTTGAACTTCATAGATTTTGGGTTAAAAGAGCATGATTCAAATTCGCCTAAAGTGCGGTGCAGGTGTTGATCTAAAAATGCATTGATTTCTTTTTCTGGCACAAACGCATAAAGCAATCTTGGATGAAAATAAAACGGTTCTTGATCATGATTAGGTTCAAAAACCGCGTGAGGATTTTTATCAAAGTCTAAAATAAATGGTTGTTTATTCATGCAATACCCTCTCCCTTAATCAATAAATGGATAGTCTTCATTAAAGTAATGATCAATAAAAAGTCGATGTTGCTTGTTAAAATCTTCGGTAATTTGTCTTTAGAAAAATACTTCAAGTCAAGTGTTTCAGAGCTGATTTCTTTTGACATTTCTTCTACTAGTTCCACAATAAATTCAATAGTCACCGCCTGTGCCACATCTTGATTAGGATAGTGCTGAATAAAATTAGTTGAAACACCCAATAGTGACTTAACTTTTACTTTTAAGCCAGTTTCTTCTAAGAACTCTCGAACACATGCTTCTTGTGCTGATTCTCCAAATTTAAAGCACCACCAGGCAAACCCCATGCATTAAAATCAGATCTTTTTTGAAGTAAGATTTCATTCTGATCATTAGCCAAAATTCCGCCTGCAAAATTTAGAATAATTGTTCATGACCAACTTTTTGACGTAAAGTTTTAATGTAGTCTTGAGTCATTGCTATTCCTCTACTTGAATATCATTCATTATAATTGAGATTTCATCATCTAAATGCATCTGACTAGTAAAGGCATATTCGGGAATAAAACCAATATAATCTTTTTTCATTCCACCAAGAGCGCATTTTTTCTTCACCAAAAGAATATTCATGACGAGCTTTATGTCGTTTTATTGTCTCTTCAAATGGAATATCAAAATAATAGGCATAAATTTGATTGCCGAAAAGCTGCTGAGATTTTTCAAATAAGTCAGCATACCATTTTGCATTCAAGATACCTTCTAAAATAGAATAAGAACAGTGATGATAACCATATTCAAACAAGTTTTCTAATAACGGCAAAGCTAAAGTCTTTTCTCCGTCTTTAACATTCAGCATTTCTCTTCTAACTGTATCTTGCGGGATCAATAATGTATTGCGTGGCAATCGATGGTGAATTTCTTTAGACAGTGTAGTTTTTGCCACTGCCAGAGTTTCCTCGAATTATAATTAGTTTTGATGTCATTATTTTTATTCACTTTCTCTTAATACTGAAAATAAGATACAATAGCAAAAAGTTTTATAGAAAATGGTAATTAATTATGAAAAAAAGATATTAAATGCTATATAAATCTTTATGATTCAACTAAAGTTAAAACAATTGTTGGAAAGTCGACTAGCTTTTTAAATACACCCGAAGCATTACAGGAAAGAAAGAAGTAGAAAACGGTAATATTAAAAAATTGGTTCTTTAGACGATTTAGATGAATGGATTAAAAATCTATAACCTCTTTAACTATTTCTGCCATCATTTCAGCCGAAATATCACGAATTTCTTGATATCACTCTAAGTCAAAATTATCTTTTCCATACGTTAAGCCAGCTTGCGCCAAACTTTGAAGTCGCTTTTGCCCAATCAATAAGTCGATCTTGCTTCATATTTTGCTTCTTCTCTTGTTTATCCAAAACGCTATTCCTCCATAAAAAGAGTAAAAAAGTAATAAACTAATATAAAATTAGGTGCAATACCGCTCATCGTTACTGCTCTTCCTTTTGATACGTCAATTATTAATCGTACGCCGAAAAGATTAGAGATTTGAAGAACATTAAAATTGATGAATAAATTAATCACAAAATAGAGCATTAATAGGATAAACCATATTCCCACTCCTTTAATCATTAATTTAAATAAGCTTTTCATAAATTTATTTCTCCAAATCTAAAACTAAAACAATTTCTTCTTCAATTTTTTCACCATTAGGCACAAAACCAGCAGCTTTGTATAGCTGTTCAGCAGCGAAATTTGAAGGGACGTAAGAAAGATACAATTTATTTCCATTTCCTAAAGGCATTGTTTTTATATATTTAATAAGCACAGCTAACGCATCTACCCCTAATCCCTGATCTTGATATTTTTGATCAATCATAAAACGCCACAAGCAATAATTATTACGAGCAACTTTTGGTGCACCTTCCCAGTGGTATACATTAAAGTTAATCATTGCAAAGCCAACTAAATTATCTTTTTCATAGATAGCAAAGGTTTCAACCTTTTTACCTTTCATTTTGAGTTGCATATGCTTCTAGCAAACTAGTCGCATTATCTGCAACATATTCTTTTTGATCTGATTTAACTTTAAGATTTACAACATCCCAAAGATTTTGATTAGTTACCTTTCTTAATTCCATAATTATCGCCTACCAACATTATTTCTTAAGACAAATTTTTATGCCCATTATCATCAATTCCTTGATACTCAAATCCACTTCTGCTTAGCTACATTCTGACTTGCAAAATTCTGAGGATGAGTTCTTAAAATTAAATATTTGAGTCCTAATTGTTCAAATGCATACTTTTTAAGAAATTCGACGGATTCAGTCATAATTCCTAAATGTTGAAAATCATTCGACAGCCAATATCCAACTTCGCCTGACTCTGAATTTAAGTAATGTAAGTCAATCATGCCAGCTGGAATTTCATCAACTAAAATCACCAAATTAAATGCTGTACCATCGACCATTTTCTGTTGAAATTGCTTAATTGAATCTACTTCTTTTGAACAGAATCAATTTTGTTAGCCCAAACTAACCATTTAGAGAATTCGAAAAGATTTTTCTGAAGCTGATCAAATAAATCTTTTGCTTGCCAAGTTTCAGGTAAAACTAACTCAACATCATGTTTACCAGTTACAAATTTATGTAAAACAAACGGATAATTATGCAATCGTCCCACCCCATTTTCATCTTTTGTTTTTTAGTTAAATTAAATATTACTTAAATATAATTAATATTTCAATAGATTACTTATAAAATTTTTAACTACAAAAAATAAGCAGAGATCTTTACAATCTCTGCTTATGACTTATTTAACTAATGTTTAAATCAACATGAAGAAAAAATTTTTCTTAGCTTATTAATGCTATTTAAATTAAATGATTTTCTCGACCCAAGTTTAACCGAATAAAATAATGATTTTTTTCTCTTTTTCATTAATTTCTTTGAACATTTAACAGAAAAACCGTCTTTCCACTTCTTCTAACTCCGTAAACTAATGAAGTTTGATACTTTGCATCACTTAGATTTAAATGCAGATTTTATACTTTTTTTATACTTAAACAAGTGATTTTATACTCATTTTATACTTTGCAATAAATAAAAAAGCAGGTTCATACAAGAATCTGCTTTAGTCTTATTTAATTACTTGTCAAACTTATCCAATCTAGTTTGACTTTGTGCGAATTTTCTTTTTCAATCCTAGTTAATAGATCTATTCGCTTATCTAATTCATCTTGCTCATAATCAGCCACTAATTCAATAAATGACTCATAATTATCCTCAATTTGTGCTTGTTTTAAAGCTTCCATATAAGCATTTCGACTAATCTTATTTTCTATAGTTTGACATATTACTTTTTACTATGCTTTAAAATTGCCAGCCAAATTAGATAACTGATTAAAATGATTAATCCAAATACTCCCCCAGATAATTAAAGTAATATTTCTCATTTCTGGCGTCTGTACTACACCTGCTCCGTCAACTTTTCTAATACAAATAAATACACTAGTAACTGCATACAAAAGTAATACAATACTTCCACTAATTTTCCATGCTTTCATTTAGCATTACGCATCCTTTTCAATTACCTTCTCAACAGCCGGCGCAATCAAATTTTCTTCCAATTTCATATCAACTGGCTTATACTCCATATCGATACATTCATCCCAATACTCAATATGTTTCTTATCAATGTAACTTTTGATTCTTCAACGGCATTTCCGCCTTCTCCTTGAACTGAATACCAGTAAAAATAGGTATATCCATCTGGATTTTTTCTCTTTAAAGACGCTCTCCACGTACATCTTTTCACCAGCCATTGTTGCGACAGTATCAGCGTGATGTTCATTTAGAAAGTCCATCCATTCTTGCGCTTTAGCTTCTTTCCCTTTTTAATTCTAAAACGAGTAAGTTCTACTTTAGTCATCACTAATTATCTTCTTTCCGTGCACATATTTTCGTTTTGCATTAATTTTCATTTTCTTAACAATATCTTCACCAAGATCACTACCAAGCATTTCGGATATTCCTAGTAAAAATATTGCTACATCAGCCAGCTCTTCATTGATATTTTCTTGGTCTTCTTTTTAACCAAGCTTGAAACAGTTCATTTACTTCACCATATAATAAAAGAAGTTCAAACTTAACGTCAGTAGTATTAAAATTATGTTTTTTCTTATTTTCGATAACATTTTTTTGTAATTGTTTAGTATCAATAATCATTTTAATTTACTTCATCTCCATAGTATCCTGCGCAAACTCTATTGGATACTCATCAGACCACTTTTCAACCACAGTTTTTACTACTTTAAAACCATATTTTTCATACAATGCTTTGGCTACGAAGTTGTCAGTAAACACATCTAGCTTTATCGGTCTTACTAATTGATCTAAAGCAAATGCCATCAATTTATTTCCGACTCCATGCTTTTTGAAAAGTTGGATCTACATATAGAAATGATAATTCATGTGGTCGTAACCCCACGAATCCAACCAATTTTTCTTCTTTAGTGGCTACATACATTTTGCATTTTAACAAATACCTAAATATGGTGCATCCCTCAATTGGATAAACACCTGCTCCATATTGGCTGTCTTTAATTCCTGCATGCGTGCCCTATCCATCACATGACACAATTGGTCAAAATCAGAATTTTCATACTTTCTAATAAGCATTAGATATTAAAAGTCACTCCTAGCAAAATAAGCAGTACAATTGCCCAAACAAATCCTACAATCAAACCCAAAATCCAAGCCAGCCACTTTTTCATCTTTTGACTTAATAACATTGTAGCCAAAACAAACATTGCACTTTCAGAGATAATTACTGGATAAGTAACCCAAGATTTTAAATTAAAAATTGGAAAAAAAGAAAACTAATAATTGTTGAAATAATAACTACAATAGCAGGTACCTTTACAGAAGTATTTTCATTAAATGAAACTACAAAAACCAATAATAATTGCAATAAATAAAGGTGAAATATTAACAAACGACATTACATTTTTCTTGCATGTACACTTCCTCCAAATTCTTTTATTAAAATAATATCTAATACTATTTTAATTTTCAACAAAATATGCTATATTATTTTCATCAAAGAAGAAACGACTTAAATGAAGTCACTTTGATGGGGTCTAGAAAGGTATATTTATGTCACTAAAGTTTGCTAACAAAAAGAAGCTAGCACTTTATATCTTTTTAGCCTGCATAAGTGCTTGTGGTAATGTCGTTATCGCTTATGTCACGAAGATTATGCTTAACAGCGCGCAATATCATCGTGGCTCATTAAAACAATTAATTCTTATCGCTGCATTGGGAGCAGCATTACTGATTGTTATTATGTTTCTCAATTTTGCTTATAGATATTTACGTTCTGATATTACACGTGATATCAACTTGAAGTTGAAAGAGAAAACTATCACTTATTTAATTGCTCAACAAAATGATTCACAAAAAGACGGTCTAAATTTAATGACTAATGACCTAAAACAAATCGAATCATTAAAAATTACGAATGAATTAATGATTATTTCTGAGATTGCTGCTTTTGCAATTTCAATCTTGGTCGGTCTGATCAATTCCTGGCTTCTAACTATCATTTTCGTTATTGCTACAATTATTCCTGGTTTTATTCAAAAGTTCTTCATTAAGGATATTCAAGATAAATCTGCTATCTGGGAAAAGCAAAATGCTGAATATACTCAAGCTGCAGTTGATGCAATTAATGGATCAAAACAACCATGCTGTATGATGCACAAATACCTGTTATTTCTTATGTCGCCAAGCAGGCAAAACAAATGGAAAATGCATTAAGAGCTTTAAACTACACTCAAGGTGCGATTTCTACGCTAATTATTACTATTGCTGACATTTTCAGCTTTATTATTCCATTCTTGGTTGGAGCAATTTTAATGTTTAATGGTCAAATTGGTGCTGGTACTTTAGTGATGATCGTGCAGCTATCCAACGACTTCATTAATCCAATTACAATGATTTTTGATCAGCTCAATCAGATTCGATCTACTAAGCCTATTTGGGATAAAATTCAAAAAGCAATCAATTTTAATAATAAAAAAATGAAAATGCTGCAAATCCATCGTTTAACCAGCTATCAGTTGAAAAATTAACATATACAGTTGATGATAAAGCTATCCTAAAGAACGTAAGCTTCACTGTTAATGCTAATGAAAAGGTCCTTTTAATGGCTCCAAGTGGCTTTGGAAAAACAACCTTACTCCGCCTATTAATCGGTCAATTACAGCCAACGAGTGGTTCCATTATAATTGATCAACAAATGTAACTGGCAACTGGCAAAAATCTCATAATTATTTTGGCTATATCAATCAAAAACCATTCATGTTTGACCGCAGCCTGCATTTTAATTTAACCTTAGGTAAAAAATATTCAGAAGAAGATTTAAATGAAGCAATTAAATTAGCTGGTCTAACAGAATTAGTCAAAGAAAAAGGTCTCGACTACCAAATTGGTCAAAACGGTAATAATCTTTCTGGTGGTCAAATTCAAAGAATCGAAATTGCCAGATCTATTTTGGCTAAACGTCCTATTTTGCTAGCCGATGAAGCAACGAGCGCTTTAGACAATGAACTATCACTACAAATTCATCAGACTTTGCTGAAAATTCAAATTTTGCAGTAATTGAAGTTGCTCATAAAATCTCACACCAAGAAAAAGAAATGTTTGATAGAATTATTGACTTGAGCAAATAAAAAACATTGGTCCAGACTTAGGATCAATGTTTTTACTATCTCCAATTATTTTCTCACAATCTTATAACGATTTGATCTATCTTCAGGCTTTCCATTATCAGCAGGATAGCCAATTGGCAAAAGTACTGAAGTTTCGTAACCCTCATCCATTCCCAACTCTTTTTTGAAACTCAGGGAATTTATTTAGTGCAATTACTCCACCCATTACATAAACAGAAGCTAGGCCCAAATCAACAGCTTCAACCATTACATTTTCTGCTGCTACCGAAGCATCTCTTTCACCAAATTGACTATCTTTTTTAGTATTGATCATAAAAACAAGTGGTGCATTATAGCAAGAATTGTTAGTATTGTCCTCAATTTTCTTAAGAAGTTCTGGGTCGGTAATTACACTCAGCTCCATAACTTCAGTTTGGTGCAGTGCACACGGTGCAGCTTGAAAAGCGTCAATTAATTTTTGAATCTTTTCTTCATCAATTTTTTCATTAGCATATTCTCTAACTGCTCTTCTTTCAAAAATTGCGTTCATTTTCTACTCCTTAAATGAATATTTTTAATAAATCGCTTTCACAAATTTATTCTATTACACTAATATTTAATAAGCAATTCTTTAAATTTCAATTATTTGGTCAAAAGCAGACTTATTTTCATTATGAAGTTGATGACTAACAAAGATTACAGTTGCATCCTCTAGCCCTAAAAAGTATTCTCCACTTTGAGCGCAGTTTTCTTATCTAAATTACTAGTACTTTCATCAAGTAAAAATAGTCTTCTCTTTCTCAATAAACCTCTAGCCAAAAGCAAGCCTCTGCTTTTGTCCGCCAGAAAAGTTGTTACCATTTTCATTTATTTCTGTATCTAGTCCATCGGGTAATTTACTTATTGTTTCCCATAGATTAGCTTTTTTAGCGCGTCGATTATTTCATTATCTGCAAAATGTTCTCCTAAGGTTAAGTTATAACGAACAGTATCATTGAATAAATATGGAGTTTGCTCCACATAAAGTAAAAAATTTTTGTAGCGCACTATACTTTAATCGATTTAGTTCTACTTTATTCAGTTGAATCTTACCAGTATAACTTCTTATTTGTCCAGAAATAATTTTCATAAAAAGTAGTCTTACCACTACCCGATTTGCCATAAACTCCAACTTTTTGATTTCTTAGAATACATAGATTTATCGGATGAGCAAAAACCTCTCTATCTTGATACTTCTTCTGTAAATTAATTACTTCAAGGAATCAAACTTATTTTCAGTAAAATCTTGTCCTCTTCTTTATAATTCTTTTTCTCAGTTAAATGATACTTATCAAAATTGGTTTTTAACGCTGTCATTTCAGTCCATATCGGTGCAATTACAGCTAAAGAGTTAAAAACGTTATAAGCTAAATTTCCAGACGAACCTATTACACCAATTGAAATTATCTTTTCAAGCGCTAAATAGCCGGTCCACGCTTGAATTCCAACTTGACCTAAAATATTAGAAAACCTGCGATATTATTAGCAATTGATTGGTACTTCGCTTGCTTAACCTTTTTATCTAAAAAAAATAATGCTGCTTCAGTAACTCTAGCCTCTAATTGCTTTTCAACTCCAAAAATTGAAAAGGTATTAAATCCCGTAAGCTATCATTAATAACATTCAATAATTTTTCATTAGCCTTAGTCGTCGAAAGACTAGCACTAGCAAGCCTTTTATGAATAAGTTGCGGCAAAAAATACTGTTAAAAAAGAAACTAAAGCAATAATTGGGATAAAAGTCCATGAGAACTTAGCTAAGGCAATCATTGAAAACACAGGATCTGTAATGATTTGAACGCTCTGCAAAATATTGTAAAAGCCATCATTTTCGATCGTAGTCACGTCATTAGTTAACCAAGACGCATAAACTCCCGTGTCTTGCTTATCAAATTCTTCAATTGATTTTCCTGACAATTGACGAATAATATCTTTTCTTAAGTCTAGACTCAAAAGCTGCACTGTCTTAGCCATTTGATTTGCATCAATACTAAGAAAAACAGACAAGACCGCAAACACTGCAATATCAATTATCACCCAATAAAAGAAGCCATGAAATTCTAACTTAATTAAGGCATTAAAAATATTTACGTTAATTAAGGCATGTGTCACTCTTAGAGCCGAAGTAATAATAGTTAAAACAATTACAATTCCTACTGCTCCCGGTCTTTTTCTTAAATAATGAAATAAGTAATTCATTTTGTTCACCTCGCTGCAATTATTATTGAGCAAGGTAAATAAGAAAAGAGTGCTTTGTCGTAATAGAAATTGCATTGTCGTATACGCACATTTAGTTGCTTAGATGAGGCAAAACAGAAACGAAATCTTTCCAGCCTGCTTTTTTCAAGAAGACCACCAATATCCTTTACTTCATCTGCATTTTATTAAAAACAGCTTGATAATAATTTTTAAGTATTTTAACTAAAAGTAATTCCGAAGCATTTGAAAGTTTTGAGATATATTGTAGTGGTTGCTTTATCAATTCAGGTGTGTTGTGTTCATAACACTTATCTAAAAGTTAATGCAAATTCCTCCTAAGATCTCCTGCGTCTTTATAGGCAACTCGGCTGGCTGTTGATACTTGACTAAAATTGCATTTACTAGAAAAGTTAGCTCATCTATATCGTAAACACGAATCGTTTCTCTAAATAACTGCAGCGAATTTTCATTCCAATTATTATCTTGAAAAACAAATTTCTTCAAATCATTCTTTAATTCATCTGAATATCATCTGCTTTTGTTAAATAAACATTCAAAACCAATTCAATTTGCAGCTGATAATACTTTTTTGCTTAGAATCTGGCAATTGATCGATATCTTTTTTATTGCCAAAAGCGTTTGCTTATCTTTTTTTCTCATAAGCATCCCCTATTTCTTTTATAAAATCTCTTTTTTTTTTTGAGAATTAGAACTAGAAAGATGAGCAAAGAAAGATGCATTGTCAATATGATGTCTATTGAGAATAGCAATTAATTCATCAGCACTAATTTGATGAATATTTCGTTCTACTTTTGAATAATAAGAAGTTGAAACAATGCCGGCTGCCATCTCTGTTTGAGTTAAGCCAAGAGATTGTCTTGTTTGTTTTAGCAATTCACCAATAGTCATTATATGCCCACCTCATCTTCTACTTTCTACAATTATAATCAATTTTTATCCGCCTAAATAATTTTTATCTGAAAAATATTTTAAAAAACTATTTCATTTTCTAAAAATATTGGGATAATATAAGTCAAAATTAAGAAAAGGAGTCAAAGTATTATGTTAATGCAAATTTTACTAATTGTTTTGGTGATCTTACTTTTAGTTTTACTAGCTTTAAGCTTTCATATTGTTCCGCAAAACTATGAAGGCTTAGTTGAAACATTAGGTAAGTATTCACGCACTGTAAAAGCAGGCTTTGTGATGATTTTTCCTGGAGTTCAAAGAATTAGAAAAGTATCGCTAGCTCTTCAGCCTTTAGAAATTTCTAAATACCGAATTATTACTAAAGATAATGCTGAAATTACTACTAGCCTAACTTTAAACTATCTTGTCACTGATTCTTACAAGTACTTCTACAACAACACTGATTCTGTTGAATCGATGGTGCAATTAATTCGTGGTCACCTTCGTGATATTATTGGTCGAATGGAATTAAACGAAGCCTTGGGTTCAACTAGTCAGATTAACGCACAACTTGCGGATGCAATTGGCGATTTGACTGATATTTACGGCATTCGCGTTGTTCGGGTCAATGTTGACGAATTGCTTCCTAGTCCAGAAATTCAAAAGGCAATGGACAAACAGTTAACAGCCGACCGTGAAAAGACTGCTGCGATTGCACGTGCTGAAGGTGAAGCAAGAAATATTGAATTAACCACTAAGGCTAAAAATGATGCTCTAGTTGCAACTGCTAAAGCAAATGCAGAAGCTATTAAAACGCAAGCAGATGCAGATGCTTATCGAATTAAGAAATTACAAGAATCACTTGATAAGGCTGGCGAAGGCTACTTTAGAAATCAAAGTCTTGATAGCTTCAACCAACTTGCTCAGGGTCCTAACAATTTAATCGTTGTTGATAAAGACGAAATTAGCAATTTAGGAAAAATTCCAGCTGCTAAAAAATCTGGGACCAAAGCAAAAATGAAGACTAAAAAGCAAAGACTTCTAACCTTTTTGAGCTAGAAGCCTTTTATTTTCACTAAGAAAGGATCAAATAATGGAAATCAACCGCAAAGAATTAAGACAAACTGCTCGTAAACAGCTTAAAGGTAACTGGCTGTGGGTAATTGGATTGTTAATTATTCCTGGAATTGTTAATTTATTCCTCGAATATATAACTAATTATGTCTGGACCGGTAGTTTTAATACTAATAATCTTTTCTTGTTTCATGGTGGCAAGGCTTAGGCTGGAGCATATTTACGATCATTACCGGTTTAATTGCTACGATGATTGCTTGGGGAGTCCAGTATGCAACATTAGCTTTTAGAGATACAGGGAAAAGCCAAATATTTTTAAAGCAATGTTTTCTAGTTTTACTAATGGCTATTTTTCTAAAAACATTTCTTACTAGCTTGCTAACTACCCTATTTACTTTTTTCTGGGGTCTTTTTTATTAATAATTCCTGGTATCATTAAAAGATTTTCTTACGCAATGACACCTTACATTATGAAGGATATGATTGATTCAAAACACGAAATGACAGCAACAGAAGCAATCAGTGAATCACGCAAGATCATGAAAGGCAATAAAACTACTTTATTCATCATTTGGTTAACTTTCAATATTTGGTACTTTATTATTACTTTAATTGGAATAGTTATTGCTTTTCTTTACCTGAAACCATTTAATAAACCGTTAGCTGATCTCATTTTCCAAGCATTGATTGCATATTTAATTGCAATTATTCTAATCGCTATCATCAACTTTTTACTCTCCCTTTACCTTCAACCATATTATCGCCAAACCGTTGCCAACTTTTACCGCAGTTTAGCAGGCGATAAGTATCTAAAAAAGGAAATAATTAAATAGACTAGCAAAAAATACGATCTAAGACTCAATGTCCTAGATCGTATTTCTTTTATAGTAATCAAACAGCTGTCCATTTTTTATTGTGAAAATGAGTAAACAAATTCTTATTTTCTCTTAAAAGTTGCACAATTTCCTGCTTATCTATTAATTCTATTTGATTTTCCTTTTAAAAACTGTATAATTGTATCAAGCTTTTGATAGTCAATATTTCTTAAAGGTAATGTGCAACTATTACCATCTTTTGTCTTCAAATATAAGTTAAGATAGTCTGTATTAAAATCAACAGGACTAATTCTGATATTCTTTTTATAAGCGATTTTGGCATTTTCAATGTTAGACAGTTTTACCACTTGCTCATCTTTTTTATGTAAGCCTAAAAGCTGCATCAATTTAATAGAATCATTATTGCTATAAGAAGTAATCTTCACTTTCTCCTTATTAATCCTCCAATAAGAATTAAAGCATGTTGGCAAAGTAATAAAAATTCCTAGAATTAAGACAATTAGAAATACCCACCATGGTAAATAGCCAAAGCCAGTAACAAATAATGAAAGTATAACAATTGCAGCTGTCTGATTAAAACATGGCTAATTTTTACCGGTTTACCAATAACTATTTCATTTGCATTTTTCATCTCAATCGCCTTCTTCTGTCATCATCTATATTATAAAGCGCTTTCAAAAACACTACTATAAAAAATCAAGGAGATCATTATGAAAAAATTAGTTTAAACCAATTTAAGAAACATCATTAAAAGAAATTTGGAAGCAAGGTTTTTCAGGCGATCAGCCTGAATGGACCAGATTTAATGCACCGTACTTTAATGATTATCAAAATTTACAGATTTTAAATCATTCAAAGAAAGTACCATTGCCAAATTTTTTATTAAGCGAAGATTGTCGCTGCATTACAGTTAACAAGCAGCCAATCGGTATGGTTTCAAAAGATTGGATTGATAAACAAACACGCTGGCTTGAGATTGAATTGTAATCTATGATTCACGCAAATGGAGTGGCGGCTATGGCACAACCGCGCTACAAATTTGGATTAATCATATTTTCAAAATACTGACAAGCTGGAGCACATTGGATTAACAACTTGGTCTGGTAATCCCTCAATGATGCGTGTTGCTGAGAAACTCGGATTTCAAAAAAGAAGCTCAAATTAGGAAAGTACGATATTACAACGGAAAATATTATGACTCCATGAAATATGGAATATTAAGGGATGAATGGAAAATGTCGGTAAAAATTAAAAAAAGATCAAAAGATAGTCAATATATTGTTTGGTGCGATGAAAAGACATAGGCACTATTACTACTTACCATAACGAATTCCATAATAAGTATCTTTATCTAAAATTTAACTTGACTAAATATCCTACTTACTTTCCATTTAGCAAAATCAAGCAAATCGAAGGTCAATCGCTTCAAGTAATGACCTCTTCACCTAATACTAATTTAATTCATTTATTGCTTCAAAATGGATTTAAATGTAAACGTCAATGCTACACTCCTGAAGTAACAAAGAAAGATTTGAAAATAAAGCTAAATTCTAATTATTCTATCCATCCCTTCAATGCAAATAGTAAAATTACTCTGCGCTATGTCATTTGCTATATCAATACTATCAAGAAGTGCATCAAGCTGTATCTCCTTTAACTGTTTCTGAAAATACTTTTGTCAAAGAAGTTCCAACCAAAACTGGCTATTATAGTACAAATAAAGATGGGAAAATTGAAAATTTCGTTTTTACTGAAAAAAATGAGATAGCTTATATCTGCTCATTTAGCGAAAAGTCATGTGATCTATTTATTCAGGCAGTTTTAAGCAAAATGTTCAATAAGTATTCCTCCATTTTCTTTTGAAGCAGACGACACAGATTGGGCTGCAACTAAGTTACTTGATTGCTTTAATGTCGATAAAGAAAATAGTTTTAATACTTATATTTATATATGAAAAAAAGCCATCGCTTTTTGCGATGGTTTTTACTTTGAATTATTTTCTTTTCTTAATACCCAATCCAAATACGCTAACTAAGCTAGTTAAAGCTAATCCTAACCAAGAAATCCAAGATACATTCTCTGCCCCTGTTTTTGGCAGTGAAGCTTTTTAGATTCATTTCTATTAAGATTCTTACTTCTTGTAAATATAGCTGAACTAGAACTTTTTGCCTACAGTTTCATTTACGACTTTAAGTGTATTTTCATCTTTTTTAGCTTTATAAATTACATAAACAACCTTTGCAACGCTGCTGTTTTCTTTGATCGTTCTGGTTCAGATACCTTAGTCTCATCTACTCTATTTACCAACTTATCAGTTTTATTTGCAGGCTGACTATTTTTCTCATCTAATTTATTATTTACCGTATTTTGTTTTGATGCTTGCGCTTCTTGCTTTAGCTTATTTAATAATTCAGCTAACTGAGGCTTAGTTAGATAAAACTTACGATTCAATTCAGGAGCAAGAATTAGTTTACCAGCTGCTGTTTGATCTTTGAAATAATCTACGAATAAATCAGTATCAATTCCTACATCAGCCACCTTTTTGCACCCTTAAATTCAGCAGTTGAATCTACTAAATAGTTGCTTGTAATAACTCGATAAGTCTTGTTTAAAAATTTTTGTTACCAGTGCTGTCTAACATGACAGCAACTTTTTTGCGGATGAGAAGGATCATCAGTATCCGTATAAGCATAACGCATACCACTAACGAGATAGTAACGCTCACCATCTTTTACATATTGTGAATTCAAGACATCGTAAATTTGCTTTCCTGTTAAATTAAAAACTTGAATTTGATTATTAAAAGGTTGAACAGCTTGAGCAGACTTCCACTTTATTGATCCATCACTTTCAATATTTAAATTACTTCGAACACCGCCCCATTAGTGATAGCAAAGTCAGCTTGAATTCCTTTCTTCTTAGCTTCAAAAAAGTTGGGCATCAACAACTAAATCGCCAACTGCATTTTCTTTATTATCATTGAGACTAGTACTAATTTCTGGTACCTGGAGTTGTTTTACCAATCACAGAATTTGTAATCTTGCTAGTACGATTTTCTGCATCTTTAATAATTGTTTGACTTTAGGGTCAGCCTTGGTAAAGCTTATCCTCTCTTGGTGACATAACAGGATAAACATGAGTTACCAAACTACCATTAACAAAATCGTTCGTCTTAGGATCAATATAACCAATTGCATCATCATAAGCCATTGAAAATTTATTAGCTTGAACAATTTTAGTTCTACCAACTGTACCATTTGCATACTGATGTGAATGAGCAGCAACATATAAATCTACAGAATTATTAGGATCAATTTTATACAGCTTCTTCAAAATATCGACTGCTTCTCCATTAGTTTTACCTTTATAGGTTGAAACACCAGTATGGGCTAAAACGACAATCGCATTCACACCTTGATTTTGCAAAATGTGATCATACTTTGCAATTGTTTCAGCAGGATCTAAAATTTGATAATCTTTAAATTTTTAGCAAAAGTAAGTTTAGGCATATCAGCAGTTACTACACCAATAAAGCCAACCTCCACTTGATTTATCGCCAGCTTTTTACTTTCGTCAAATATGGCTGCCAATTAAATGGTACAGTTTGATTTTTTTATTAATTACATTAGAAATGACAATCTGTAAATTTGAATTTCATGAGGATAGTTCTGCTCTTCTTGGTTAAATTGTCCTTTTTGAGGAGCTTTACCTTCTACAATTCGATCAAATTCACCTAATCCTTCATCAAATTCATGTTACCCAGAGTACCAATATTAACGTTCATTGCCTTCAAAGATTTCATCGTTGGTTCATCTTGAAGTAGTGACGACGTTGCTGGAGAAGCACCCACCATGTCTCCTGCTTCAACTCTAAATGTGTTACCTTCGGGATTCTTATCCTTAAAATCTTTTTTCAGCATTGTTCAAATAACTACTTAGGCGTGCAGCATTTCCAGCATTATAATGCATTCCTCGTCCAACATATGCTTTCCCAGTGGTATCAATATTTCCATGTAAATCATTAATACCTAACACTTGGACTGGAATATCATTCTTATAATCAGCGGGATTTGCCCATTGATCATTGTTCGGCTTTTTTTAGCATTATCTTGATTCGTTGCCAGACCTTTACTTGACTACTTTGTTGAACTTGATTTGGCTGAACGACTTCATCAGCCTTAACTGAACCATTGTTTACCAAAAACAAGCTCATTAATGCTGCACTAGCTAAACTACCAATCAAAACACGACGATGATTTTTCATTTCTTTCTCCTCTAAAACAGTAGACATTAACTTTTACACGCTTAAGTATATTCTTAATTATTATTACGTCAATATCAAAATCGTTCGTTATTTACTAGCAAAGTGTGAAAAATGGATTAATTTAGCTATTAAAAAAAATATTTTTATTTACGAATGATCATATTTCATTTGTAAATAAGGTTATTCAATTCTTATTTGTCTTATAATTAATTTTAGTTATAGTAATTTATATTCATCAGAAAGAAACAATAATGAAAATAGGTCTTATTCAAGCAAGTTCAAAAAACAAAAAAACGGAATTTTAGAACATTATTTAAATGCAGCAATTAACTCTGACGATCAGTTAATCAACTTCGGTATTTATCCAAATAGCAATACCAACCTATCTTATGTTCAAGTTTTTCTAGCAATTGCATTATTAATTAATAGTAAGTCATTAGACTTCATTGTCACTGGCTGCACGTCTGGTCAAGGGATGATGCTTGCTTGCAATACTTTTCCCCAATATTCAATGTGGCTATCTTCCTACTCCACAAGATGCTTTTCTATTCAGCCATATTAATAATGGAAATGTGATTTCCTTTCCTTTGGGACTAAATTGGGGATGGAGCGGAGAAATTAATTTTTCAGAAACTATGAAAGCTCTATTTAAACAGCCTTGGGGCACTGGCTACCCTCCCTCTCAAGCATCCAGAAAGGTTAAAAACACTACAGAAGTAAAAAGCATTTAACCAACTAAATAAAAAATCGATGACTTCAATTCTTCCTTCTGTTGACTCCGATCTATTGGTTCCTGTCTTAAAGTACGAGCCAGTTTATAATTTCATTATCCAAAATGGTAAAGATACTGAACTAGTTAATTTGATTAAGAAATTAAAGCACTCATATTTCAATTAGATACAAATAAAGACCACGTTTTTCAGGCGTAGTCTTTATCTTTTTATTTGCATTCACTATATCTAACTAAATGAATCTGCTCTTTTCAATGATTTTTCTAATCTTCGGATCCATTGCAAAATCAACTTCTTGAGTTCTAGGAATAGTTAAACTAGAAGTATTTAAAATATACTGGTCTAAATATCCGGGATGACAAATCATCATTGGAATTACTTCTTCATCAGCATGCTTAAGCATTGTTAAAAATACCTTTTCAGGATCATAATTAGGTTTCATACTTTCCATATATGGACTGAAACGTGTTTCTTTCTTAAAACTAACTGGCTGATTATCAAAAGCAAAATCTAAAATTGGTAAATCATACTCTTCAGCAACAATATGCAAACCTTTAATAAAGTTATCACTCATAACCGCATGACCTTCAAAATAGTCAGGCTTCTTACCAATTAATTCTAAAAATTGATGATATTGAGCGTCAATCTCAGCAATAACTTCATCTAAATTTGTAAAATCTTGCTTTACCATAATTATCTCGATAAATTTTAGAACGCTTAAAATTACCGTGTTCATCTACTAACGACGGCACTTGATCAGGAGGAAGAATCGGTTTGCCATTGGTAATATCAGTATGCATCCCGAAATCAATATCTTCGTTCTTTAATAAATCTAGTCCATGTTCAGTTGCAGGCATATTTACCATTACACCAACATTATTAATTATTCCATTATGAATTGCATCGTAGATGCCATAATTTACAGCTCTTGAATAACCAAGATCATCTGCACGAATTAGTATTTGTTTCATTTTAGTTTATTTCCTCTTCTTTTCCAAAACCAATTATATAGGTTGCGACCGCCGCAACAATTAATGCGATTACACCACTAATAATTCCATTAACAATATTTGCTGTGCTTCCTCCAACATAAGCAGTCAAAGCAAGAAAGTTAGCGACGGGTACCATTACATATGCTGTCACATGCGTAATACCTGCATATAAAGCACCTGCAAAACCACCAATCATCATTCCTAAAAATGGCCGCTTATATCTAAGTGCCAAACCATACAAAGAAGGTTCTGTTACACCACCAATAATATTAGAAATAAAATATCCCCATACTAAAGTTTTATTTTTCTTACCTTTTATTCGTAATGCTGCACCAAGTGCCATACCTGCACAAGCCATGCTTGCCGCTACTGCGCCTAAAGTAGCAAAGTTATCATGTCCACCCTGAGCAAATAATAGAGTCATAGTGCTAATAATCACTAAATGCATGCCAGAAATAACTAAGATTTCCCAAACAGCTCCAATAATTGCGATAGCTAAAATAGACCAAACACCACCTAATTTTCCAAACGCCAATAATCCGTTACAGATATAGTCTCCTAAGAATCCGCCAAGTGGTCCTAAGACACATAGAGTTATCGGGATCATTACAGCAATTGTTAAAGTTGGTACAAAAACTGTACTTAAAGATGTAGGAACATATTTCTTAAAAAATCTTTCTACATAAGACATAATCCAAACTGATAAGAGAATAGGAATTAAAGTATTACCATAATTTGTTAAAGCCATTGGAATTCCATACACCGTGAAAGGCTTTCCAGCAGTAACAATTTTAACTAAATTAGGATCTAACAAAATTGCACCCATTAACATTCTAACATTGGCGATGTTTTAAATTGTTTTGCAGATGTATAGCCTAAAAATACTGGGAAGAAATAAAATCCGCATCTCCTACTAATGTAAATAGCTTATATAAATCACTAGAAGTTGGAGTAATATTTAGCATTGTTGGGCCACAGATTGCAGCTAACATTTTAAACATTGCAGCAGTTATAAGAATAGGAATCGTTGGCGTTAAACTTCCAGCTACCTTATTTAATACAATATTAAAACCTCTTTTAAACGTCATTTTTTCTTTTTGAGCATTAGCATCAAGATTTTCATCAATTGGAGCAGAACCCGCTATCTTCCCATTGCCTAATTTCAACAAAGTTTCATAAACCTTTGGCACGGTTTGACCAATAATTATTTGATATTGGCCGCCAGCACGAACTACTCCTAATACCCCTCTATTTTCTTTACTTCATCATCTTTAGGAATACTTGAATCTTTTAAAGTAAAACGTAAACGTGTCATGCAATGTGTTACAGAACTAATATTATTTATTCCACCAACAGCTTGTAATATTTCACGAGCTAAGTTGTTATAATTATCTTTACTCATTTTTAACTCCTCGCATTATTCTCTGAATATAAATCATTAAATAAAACATTTCATCATCCGTAATTTCTGTACGATATTTTTCATTTAACTGAGCTACAATTTCTTTACCGCATTTAAAAATTTGATAATTATTTTCCATCATGTCTTGTATTAATTGAACGGAAATCTCGTCATGAATTTGTTTGTTTGATTCAATTGCTTTAAAAAATACTGTAAATGGATTTTAAATCTATTAAATGCAAATGACTTCTTATCAATTTTTTTATATTAAATTGATCTTCTATTGTTCCAATAATTAAATTTAAAGTATTATCAGTATTACTCTTTTACTTATATTTTGAGATGAGACTTCCCTAGCATTGATAAAATGCATTGCAATTGCAGTAGCCTCTGCTTTGGGGGAAAATAATCTTTAAATCTTCTTTAACATACTGCAACGCCTTTAAACCGACATCGTACTCTTTGGGATATAGATGTTGAATATCATAGCTCAAAGAAAAAATCGAAAATCTCATTTTTCTTTATTCGTTCAATCAATTCTTGACCGTTGCCAGCTGTACAAACAGCCACGTTATTATTGATTTTCTTTTCAACCCTCATTTTTATCCTCTCTACTCTATTAAGTTAGTCTCTTGATCTACTTGGGTGCCATAAGCCGTAAGCAAGTTCTTATAAGCAAGTTCTTCTTATAACCCTTAACCAGGATTACCATCACGGTGTCATCAAGTTTATTCTGCTTAAGCACATTATCATCAACTGAAATCAACTTTTCTCCTTGATGAACATAATCGTCTTGACTTACATATGAAGTAAAACCATTTCCTTTTAAATCAACAGTATCAATCCCAATATGAATTAAAATTTCTTGTCCTTTCTCTATTCCTCAGTCCAACTGCATGTTTAGTAGAAGGCAGTGACACAATTTCTGCATCAGTTGGTGCATAAACATCAAAAGTTGAATTTTGCACACTTGGTACAATCGCGAAACCATCACCCATCATTTTTTAGCAAAAACAGGATCTTTTACCTTCTCTAATTCAATTAACTCACCAGAAATTGGAGCAACAATATTTGTCTTCTCCTTTTTTCTTAAACAAACTAAACATTTTTAACCTTTCTAGTTTGCTCAGCCACAAAAAAACTCCTTGAAGCATCACAAACAACAATAGAAGTAGATTTACTCCTATAAATCGTTTGTGGTAATGCCTCAAAGAGTTACAATCCACGTTGCGATTTGATATACAATTTACATTTTTATATTAGAATAATTATTGCTTCTTGTAAAGCGGTTACATATAAAAAAGATTAAAAAGTCCACTAAAACAACCTGCTTTAGTGGATTTAACTTTACTTCTTATCTTTCTTCTTTTTACTCTTTACTTCAGGTTCCTTCTCCTCATTAATGACATTTGGAGTTTGACCACCATTCTTTTTAGGCTTATCAAGACCTTCACCTGGTCTTTTCGGCGTCTTTTGGGATCTGGAACAGTCGCAAATTTATCAAGCATTTGTTGTAAGTTGTTAGGATTGTTAAAAGTTAGTCCCATCGTTAATCATCCTTTTCTTTTTCTATGATTATAAAACGGAATTAAGAAACTGACAAATGCTTACTGATAAAATTTATTTAAACTTAAGAGCCTTGCTGCAGTCAACCTCTCTTAAAAACTTAGCAAAATAAAAGCGATATTTTTCAATACCGCTTCTCTCGTCTATTCAAATTTCAAAACATCATCAACAGGATATCTAACTGACTTCAACTCTTCTGCACTTGCGTCTGGCTTACCAATCGCAATACCCATCACTGGAACATATTGTTCTGGATCAAGTCCCATTACACTGGCAGCTTTTTAGCATCATAACCAGCCATTGCATTTGTTTCATAACCGTGTGCACGAGCAACTAGCATCAATTGCATGGCAGCGAGCGAAGAATCAACCATTGCATCAGCTGTAAGCATTGTCTTATCCGCATGTTCGTACAATGGTAAGAAAGTATTGTAAACCTTATCTAATTCTTCCTTAGAAATTCTCTTTTTCTTCATACATATGATCCCATAAGGCACGATTCTTAAATGCTAAAGTATTGCCAAAGATTTGAATAATTGCACTTGAAGTATCAATTTGCGGATTATTGAATGGCATGTAGAATTCATGCAATTTCTTTTTTACCCTCATCAGTATCAACTACGATGAACTGCCAAGCTTGCAAATTACATGCAGATGGTGCAGTAATTGTTTCTTTGATCATTTCTCTAAGCTCTTCACGAGGAATTTTTACATCCTTATCAAAGTGACGAACTGAATGACGATTAAGTAATACGTCCCCAAAATTATTGTTTTTTCAAATTGTGTCATCGAATTTACCTCCTATATATTAGCGCTTACATATATAATTATAGTCTAAATTTATATCTACGCATACAAAACGGGTATGATCTAAAACCATATCCGTTTAGTTTATCTTAGTCTTTATTCTAATCCCAGAATTGATTTTGCAGCACGTCTGCCTTGGTGAATAACACCACCAACAGCTGTACCAGAGCCAGGATAATACGATCCAATCCAGCCACCTGCATTTAATCCTGCTGCATACAAACCAGTAATTGGTTGCTGATAAATATCAAGAACATTACATTTCTTGTTAATCTTTAAACCACTATTGCTCCAAGATTTCCAGGAGTATTCTTATATGCATAATACGGACCTGAAAATGGCTTTACTCCCATCGTTCTGTCATATTCTGGATCAATACCTTTTGCTGCATTTTTATTCCATGTATTTACACTATTTACTAAATTAATTACTGGTATATCAATTAAAGATGCTAATTCCTTAAGAGAAGATGCTTTAATTACTAAACCATTTTTTACATCTTTATCTAATGATTCAGCACTCCATGGAGAAGCTTTTTCAGAAATTGATGTTTGTCCAAAAATTTGATAAGTAGGCTTATTAAGTTGCTTTTCTTGATTGAAAATTGCTCTAAATCCATATGCATATGTTGAGTCTTCATTAACAAATCTTAAACCTTTACCATTTACAAAAATTGACGGAATAGTTGGTAATCGGTCATCTGTCCCATTTCAGTTCTAGCATCAAAATCAATTGTTCCGCCAAAACCAGTAACAGCAGCACCTAAAGACATTCCCATAATAATTCCATCACCTCTATCTGTCTGGACAGACCAGCAATGATGTGCTTTTCACATCTTCATAATGTTGGGGACTTAAATCTTTAGCTAGTTCAAGATTCTGATCAATAGAAGCTGTGGCAAGGATCACTCCTCGTCTTGCCTTTAAATATTTCAGTTTACGCGAATGATCTTCCGTAACAACTCCCAATACTTTATGTCTATCATTAGAAACAATAAGCCCTACTACTGCGGTATTATATGTAAAAGCGTGCGCCTTGTTTTTTTGAATAATTCAGTAAAGCTTGAGTTAAAATAATTCCATTACCTCCAGCTCCACCGCCTTCGTACACATGAATTCGATCGGCAAAATTCTTTTTAGCATAAGGAATTTCAGTATGTCCATACACACTAGTCCACTTAATCCCCATCTTGCTGAGCCATTCAATATTTTTAGATGAATTTTGGGTGAAATCATGAACTAATTCTTGATAAACTCGTCCTTCACCGGCCTTCATATATTCTTTTTCATGATTTTCTGGTGTATCATTTTGATATTTAGTATATTTTTCTGCCATTTATCACCAGCAGCTTGAATAACACCACCAGAATAATTTGTTGTTCCTCCAGCTATACCCTGCTTCTCAATAACCATTACTGAAGCATTATTTTTCTGCTGCTGTAGCAGCTGCTGATAATCCTGCACCACCTGCTCCAACAACGACAATATCATATGTATCATCATATTTAACTATTTCTTTTTTCAGTAGTTAATTTATTAATAAGAGGAAAATTTGCTGGTTTGGGAATTCCATTAAATTCGAATGCGAGCCATTTTGAGATGCCCCTGTTATTGCATCTGTATTTAATTTTATCAATCCAGCTTCATTTGCTGCTTTAATAGCAGCCTTTCTAAAAGCTCCAGTGGAAATTGAAGCTCCTGATATTGCATCAACTTCTACTGAGCCCTTTTGGTTTGCTTCCTTAAGCCATTTTCTAATTCCAACTGCTCCAATAGTGTTCTCAGCAATATCTTTTGCCCATACTTTTTTAGTTTTTCATTATCTTTATCTACATCAATAACTGCTTCTATTTCATTATGAAATCCTTTTTCTCTTGCACTAAATTGAACCATTTTTATTACCTTCTTATAAAACAATTGATATCGTTTACATTTTCATTATATAAAGTATATAGTTATAAGTGAAATTAATATCTGTTATTAGTAATAAGAATAGGTTATATCAAATATGGACATTAAAAATTGACAATCTTTATTAACTTAGTTGAAACTAGAAGTTTCTCAAAACCGCTATAAACATGCACGTAACTCAACCAACCGTTACTCATACTATCAAATCAATCGAATCAGAAATCGGCACTCAATTGTTTAATACTAATAAACACTACGTAGCAATAACTGAAAATGGAAAAACTTTCTATCATGATATTAAACCATTAATTAATAATTACTATTCTGCCTTACAAAATGTTAAAAGAAGAATTTAAATGCAGAAAGTCAAATAACAATAGGATACTCATATACTCCATTTAACCAGACATATCTTCCAATTTGGATAAATAATTTCCGTAAAAACAATCCTAATATAAAATTTAATTTAACCGACCTAAATCATAATGATTTTAAACAAGATCTTATATCGAATAATTTAGACCTTGTTATTACGACCGGAAGAGACGCACAAGGTTTAAGTAATATAAAAAAAAGAACCATTTTATTCTCTGAATATTTTAAAGCCATTGTACCCAACGATAATATTCTTTCTAAAAGAAAAATTTTAAATATCAACGATTTTACAAATCAAAATATGCTTTTTCTGGATAATACTTGGGCAGCAATAGATCTTATTAGCCTTCAAAATAAAATTAAAATTCAGTTTCAAATATAAGCATAACTTACGCAAATGATATTTCTGCTTTAGACTTACTTATTAAATCGCAGCAAGGAATTGCTTTAGGTTTATATTGTCTTTACCCAGAATTAGAAAAAAATTCATGTTATATACCTTTGAATTGGAAATCAAAGGTGGAACTTGCCATTTTAACTTCTAAAACTGTCAGAAAAAAAAGCAGTTAATAGTTTTATAAAATCAATCGAAACTTATACTTATAACATGACATTTAATAACAATTAGCCTAACAAATAAAAAAACTAGAACTTTCACAATTGCGTTAGTTCTAGTTTTTATTATTCTTATTCTTCTACAAATACGCCTTGAGAACTGGCCTTTAGTTGCTCAATTCTATCATCTAAGCCAGCTTTTCTTAAACTAGTAATAAATTTTTCAGTCCTACTATGTTCAATAATTGTCATCACTGTAGAACCAGCACCACTCAAATAAGTAGCAAAAGCTTCATGCTGATGGGCAATTTCTCTGATTTTCACTAATTCAGGAACTAATTTTTTGTCGATATGGTTCGTGAAATTCATCTGCTTCAATCATTTTCTTAGCTGTTTCATAATCTTGCAAAGCTAAGCTAGCCGTTAAAGTCCCTAAAATGCTGCTTGCATGTGTCGCATTCTTAAAAGCTAGCTTTTCAGGTAAAGCATTTCTTGAAGCTTTCGTGTCTAATTCATAGCTAGGAATATAAGCAACAAAATCAAATGGAATCAAGGGTAACTCTTGAAAATAATATTGATCCTCTATCTTACTTGCAACTACCATTCCGCCTAAGATAGCAGGCATTACATTATCTGGATGTCCTTCAATCTTAGCAGCAATTCTACACTTATCTTGCTCGCTTAAATTAAAATTAGCTAGTTGATTTGCTAGCTCAATTCCAGCTACAATCGCAGTTGAACTACTTCCTAAACCACGGCTTAAGGGAATTTGACTCTTAACTGATAGATGATGCGGCGTTAATCTAGGAGCAAGTTCTAAAGCGGTTTTAACAATTAAATTATTTTCATCATGACTTATTTCATTCATATCGTGTTCAACAAACCATTTATCACTTGCTTCCAGTACATCTAATTCTAAAACATCGAAACGGCAGTTCCCAGACAATCAAATCCAGGCCCCATATTTGCTGACGTTGCAGGTACAAAATTTTCATTTTCTATCCTTAATAAACTTCATACATACTATAAACTTTAATATTTTTTCCTTCAAAGAGCTAAATAGTTTTGCCTTTTGATCAACTGTAACATTATCTGTTAAATAGTAGTCATATTGTTCATCATTCAAAAATCAGCATCTTCAATTTGATATTTATCCATTAAATTGGCTACTACTTTGTTTTGAGAACTATCAACCTTAAACCAATATTGTCTAGTAAAATATCCTTAACACTCACTGAAACAGAGTTCCAATCAGTTTTAAAAGGAGCTTCTTTTTTAGCTACAGCTACTAAATCATTGATAACACTATTAGCAGTTGGAAGTTTTCCAGCACCTGGACCATAATAAAATGACTTTCCAATTGCATAGCTTTCTATTTCGATACCATTAAATTCATTCTTGGTCTGGCCCAGCATACTATTCTCAGAAACTAGCATGGGCATTACAACTGGATAATAAGTACTATTTTGAGTTTCAAGTTTGGCAATAAGCTTCAGTGTATAGCCAAACTTTTTAATTACTGCTAGTTCTTTTTTATCTATTTCTGTAATACCCATCATTTTAATTTGATCAAGCTTTAAATTAATGCCAAAGGCTAGTCGACCAAGAATAATTAACTTATATGCCGCATCCTTACCACTAACATCATTAGTTGGATCAGCTTCTGCAAAACCTAACTTTTGTGCTTCACTCAAAGCTTGCTCGTATGACCAGTTATTATCTGCCATCTGGGTCAAGATATAGTTACTGGTGCCATTAACAATACCAGAAATCTGCTTAATCTGATCTCCAACATAGTTTTGATTTAAAATTCTCAAAATTGAATTCCACCAGCAACACTTGCTTCATAGAACAAGCGACCTTGATGTTCGTTAGCAATTGCCATTAATTCAGGTCCAAAACTTGCGACTAAATCTTTATTAGCTGTAATTACAGTACGCCCCTGCTTTAAAAGTTCTGATACATACTCTTTAGCCGGGTGAAGACCGCCCATAACTTCAATGACTACTTTAATATCCTGATCTTGACTAATTTGCTCAAAATTTGTAGTTAGATTTAGATCTGGGTATAAACTACGATATTTATCAATATTTCTTACCAATATTTTAGATGTCTTAAATTCTGTATTAGTAATTTGTCTTATTTTTTCTTTACTATGTTTTAAAATATCAATTACACCAGAGCCAACCGTACCTAATCCGAGCATTGCAACTTCAATGATTTTCATTTTAAGGGCCTCTTTAATAATTTTTTTTTTGATTGTATCATAGTCACTAAACAGGTTACAATGATAAGAACAAACATGTTTTAAGAAGGAGTAATTTATGCAATATCGTAGTACACGCGCTAACTTAAAATTATCAATTAGATGCTCCCGCAGCTATTATCCAAGGATTATCACCAGAAGGTGGACTTTTTGTTCCAACTACTTTTCCTAAGCCAATTTTTGACTTAGAACAATTTAAAAATATGTCCTATCAAGAAATGGCTAAAAAGTTTTAGCAACCTTTTTTTGATGATTTTTCAGATGACCAACTTTCTCAAATTGTAGATGAAGCTTATGGTAATCAATGGGATGACAAAGAAATTGTCAAAATTGCTAAACATGCAAACAATTATTATCTGGAACTCTTTCATGGTCCAACGCTTGCCTTTAAAGATATCGCCTTACAAATACTTCCACGCTTAATGCATACAGCTATCAAAATTAAGCAAAAAATGATTCTGATATCATTATTCTAACTGCTACTTCAGGAGATACTGGTGGTGCAGCAATGAGCGGCTTTAAAGGTCAAGAACATACTCACGTTATTGTCTTCTACCCTTACGGCGGTGTAAGTCCTGTACAACTAAGACAAATGCTGGGACTTAAAGGCGATAACTTAACTGCAATTGCCATTAAAGGAAACTTTGACGATGCGCAGACTAATGTGAAGAAGATCTTTAATAATCAAGCTTTAGTAAAAAAATTAAAAAACTAAACAAATTACAATTTTCTTCCGCTAATTCAATGAATATTGGCCGTTTAGTTCCACAAATTGTCTATTATTTTTATAGTTATGTTCAACTAGTTAAAAATGGTGAAATTACAACCGGACAAAAATTAACTTTTCGGTGCCAACTGGGAACTTTGGCGATATTCTTGCCGGCTACTATGCTAAAAAATTGGGCTTACCAATTCATAAACTTATTTGTGCTTCTGATCAAAACAACGTTTTGACTGATTTCTTTAAAACTGGTACTTATGATCGTCAACGTAAGTTTTACTTAACTAACTCACCTGCCATGGATATCTTAGTTTCAAGTAATTTAGAACGACTTTTATTTGACCTTTTATGATGAAGATTCAAATAAGTTAGCTCAATTAATGAATGAGCTAAGTACTAAAGGTAAATATACAGTCAGTCCTGTTGTTAAGGAAAAATTAGACCAATTATTTGCTGCTGGTTTTGCTACAGAAAACGAAGTTGAAGATGAAATTAACCGTATTTTTATAGCAGACCAGTATACGCTTGATCCTCATACAGCTGTCGCTTCTTTTTGTAACCAAGAAATATCAAGAAACAAGCCTTGATCAAACGCCAACGGTGATAGTTTCAACTGCTAGCCCATATAAATTCCCCTGAAACAGTCTTTCATGCTCTTACTGGAAAAGAAGTAAAAGAAAAAGGCGTTCCAGCCATTAAAGAACTGAATAGTTTTCTACAAGAAGACTTAAGGGAATGTACATAATCTAATTCAAACTGGTAATTATCAAGAGCAAATAATTAAAGCCAGTGAAATGGAAAATACTTTACTTAATATTTTGATATCTAAAAAGGAATGAGTTAAAAACTCATTCCTTTTTATAACCAATCATTAGCAACTAGTTTTTCAGCAATTTGAACAGTATTTCCAGCTGCGCCTTTAATAAATTATCAGCTACAACCCACATATTAAAGGCTCCGGGTGTTTCTAAATCTGGCCTAATTCGACCAACAAAAAGTATCGTTAGATCCAACTGCATTTAATGGTTGAGGATATTCTTGTTTTCTAAAAAATCATTCTGTACTTGAACTCCTGGGAAGTCTTTTAAAACCTTCTCTAGATCAGATACAGTAGCATTTTTATCTGCCAATTCAAAATAAACACTTTCGCCATGCGCAATTTCAACTGGAACACGAACACAAGTAGCTGTCACTTTAATATCAGCTGCATTCATATCGTTTAAGAGAATCTTCTTAGTTTCGTGAATCATCTTCCATTCTTCATGACTATAGCCATCGTCTTCAAAAAACATCAATTTGTGGCAATAAGTTAAATGCTAAAGGATAATGCTTTTTATCTCCTGCAGTTGGCAAAACTTCAGCTTCATCTCTAATATTTTTACCTGCCATATAATCTTTAGCTTCTTTGAACAACTCTTCTAAAGCTGCATGACCAGCACCAGAAGCTGCTTGATAAGTTGATACAATTACTCGCTTCAAACCAAATTTATCCATCATTGGTTTTAAGGCCATTACCATTTGGATGGTAGAACAATTTGGATTAGCAATAATACCGTGATGATTTTTAATTTCCTCGCCATTAACTTCAGGAACAACTAATGGAACATCAGGATCCATCCTAAATGCACTAGTATTATCAATGCAGACACTGCCTCTCTTAACAGCTTCAGGCAAGAACTTTTAGAAACTGCACCACCAGCAGAAGATAAAACTATGTCAACACCGGAAAATGATTCTGGTCTAGTTTCTTCAACTTCTACTTCTTGATCACGAAATTTTAGCTTCTTGCCAGCAGATCTTTTAGAAGCTAAAAATTTAACTTTTTAACCGGAATAGTGGATTGCTCAAGTTGTTTGATCATTCGCTGTCCCACTAAGCCAGTTGCACCTAAGATAGCAACCGTAAATTCTTTTTTCATAATATGTCCTCATTTCTTTTATTTGTAGGTTATAATGATGCATAATATAAGTCAACTAGAATTTTTCGAGGAAGGATAACTAATCCGTATGAAAGTAGCTAAATTCGGTGGCAGTTCTGTAGCTTCAGGCGCAAAATTGCTCAAGTAATTAATATTTTAAATAACGATAATAAACGCCAAGTCGTAGTTGTTTCCGCCCGGGAAAAAGAAATAAGACAGATACCAAGGTTACTGATCTTTTAATTAAGTATGCGAATCTTACCCTTCGTAAACAAAACTGTGAAAAAATTCAAGCGCAAATTTACTCTCGTTATGCTGAAATTGGAGAATATTTTGACTTGAGCATGCAGGGACTTAACGAAATCAAAGCTTTAATTAATGATCTTCCTACTCATACTTTTCCTAATCGTGATTATCTGATGGCAGCATTTAAAGCTCATGGTGAATTTTTAAATGCCAAGCTCTTAACAATGATTATGAAAAAGCAAGGTTTTAAGGTGCGACTTCTAACACCAAGACAGGCTGGCTTAGTTGTGACTGGCAGTCCAAATGATGCTTCAGTCAACCCTGAAACTTATGTTAACCTCCGCAATCTTGAACTTGATCCCGCTGAGAAAATTATCTTTCCTGGATTCTATGGAATCTCACCTTCTGGAAATATTGCCACTTTTTCACGTGGTGGCTCAGACATTACCGGCGCTATTTTAGCTCGCGGTTTTAATGCGGAATTATATGAGAATTTTACTGATGTAGATGCCATTTTTTCAGCTAATCCTGCTATTGTTTCTCATCCCGAGCCAATTAGCAAAATGACCTACCGTGAAATGCGGGAACTTTCTTATGCTGGGTTTTCTGTCTTTCATGATGAAGCTTTAATTCCTGCTATTCAAGCACAGATTCCAGTTAATGTAAAAAATACCCAGCATCCCGAAAAAACCAGGAACAATGATCGTGCCAGAGACCAACTTTAAAGCTCAACATACAATCACCGGTATTGCTGGTGGTAAGAACTTTGCTGCCCTTTATTTACACAAGTACTTGTTAAATAAAGGAGCTGGTTTTACATTAAAGATCTTACAAATTTTAGACCAACATAAAGTTGCTTATGAACATATGCCGTCTGGGATTGACGATATTACAATTATTTTCAAAAAAGAAGATCTTAATGCAGAACTAATCGACCAAATTTGTAATGAAATTCAAGTTTCGCTTAATCCTGATCAAATGCAGTGGATCGATGACTACGCTATTACCATGGTAGTTGGTGAAGGAATGCGCGACAAACTGAGCCTATGTGCAAGTATTCTCTATCCTTTAGGTCAAAAGAACATTTCAATTCAAATGATTAATCAAGGCGCATCACAGATTTCAATCATGATTGAACTAGAAGAGGCGATGCCGAAGAAGTTATTCGAACTATTTATCAAACATTTTTAATTAAAAAATATTATTAAAAGAGCGGTGAATCAATTCATCGCTCTTTTCGTTAGGTTTCTCATTACCAAATAGTTATTCTATTTTCTGGATCAAGCCACATACCATCTTCTGGAGTTACATTGTATGCTTCATAGAATTCTTCTTGGTTTTGGGCTGGAATATTAACTCTGGTTGGCTGCGGTGCATGTACATCAGATTGTACTTCAGCCTTAATTGACTCCGGACGTTGTTTTTGCATCCAGCTCTTAGCATAAGTTTCAAAGAGATCTTTCATCTCTCCGCCTTCTGCCTTATTAGCTGCAATTGCACAAGAAAGTCCACTTAAGTCAGCAATATTTTCAGAAACTACTTGCTTACCATTAACTTAACTGGACCATATTGTAAGCCATCAAAGATATCAGCAACTGCCTTAGTACGCTTGTTAAATTCTGCAAAGTCTTCCTTAGTCCACCAATTTTTCATGTTGCCCTTTTCATCAAATTGGGCACCGTTATTGTCAAAAGCATGAGAAACTTCATGACCAATTGTTGCACCAATTCCACCATAGTTAGCAGCCCGAGATTGTTTTGCATCATAAAATGGAGCTTGCAAGATTCCTGCTGGGAAGGTTAAGTCATTCTTATAAGGGTCGTAGCAAGCGTTGTTCAAGTTACCTGGCATTTCCCAAATACTTTTATCAGGCTTTTTATTTAATCTTTGAAGAATATCTTTAATTTTTCTTGATTAATCAAAACATGGTTTTCGTATAAAGTCTTGTTTGGATCTACAACTAAATTATCAAAAGAGCTCCTATTCTTTTCAGGATAGCCAACCTTTTAACTTTTAAAGCCTTTAATTTAATAATAGCTTGTTTTTTAGTAGGCTCTGAAAAGCCAGGTATTTTCTTGAATTCTTTGTTCATAAACCTTAAGCATCTTTTTAATCATACTAATTACGTCAGCCTTGGCTTCATCTCCTAGATAAGTTTTACCATAGTAAATACCAATTACTTCATCAAAAGCCACATTAGCTAGGCGATATGCATGCTTATCTTGAGATGGTAACTTGAACACCATAAACTGCTTGTCTGAATGGAAAAGCAGCTTCTCTAAAATCTTGAGATAAGTAGGTTGCACTTTTTTATTGATAAATTTAATAATCATCCAGCTCTTAAATTCTTCGAATTCGCTCTCAACTCAAGAAATCATTAATATGGTTAAAGTAACGTGGTTCTGCTACAAATTACCTTTTCAGGCATTTCAGGCAAAGTTGCTTTAAAGAATGAATTGATATCAAACTGATCAAATTTTGCTTCAAAGTCAGACAAACTTAGCTGGATTATACATTGCCACTTCC
>VOFH01004303.1_pt1 | contig 39484 bp, 68 predicted proteins | sample 5384091 | NCBI WGS metagenome assembly VOFH01 (sample SAMN12384727, study PRJNA508395) | human gut metagenome | isolation source: healthy gut G | host: Homo sapiens
TGATATTGAGCGTATTTTGTATAGTAAGACAAATGCAGTAAAAAGGATATACACCTGTTAAGCTGTCATTGCCTGAATATAGGGACAGATATTTTTTGTATAATCCTGACGGAAAAATTATTGTAGAGTCATCGTGGAAAATTTATTTAATTGAATATGATGGCAGAGCTTGCTATACAACAGAACGTGTTGAACCTAATGATCAGTATTGGAGTGGTGAGAAAGTTTGTACAGATGTGTATGATCTTAAAACAGGCGAACTTGTAGCAAGACCTAATTACATAAATGTTGAGAAATATATGAAATAGAATTATAGTGTTTATTGTCTGTGATTTTTTATTATACAAAAAAGCGGTTCAATTGAACCGCTTTTTGCTTGTGTTGGATTGAATTTTTATTAATTTAATTCATCTGTATCTAAAATAGCATAATATTTTTTAGAACTTCTCGTACTCCATTAATATCCTTTAGTCCATATGCTGAATCACCACTTAATAGACAAGTTACAGCTGCAATACCTGCTGCATCACCGAGAACACACAGGTTTGGTAATACTCGTATTTCCGACCATGCAAATGATGAAGCATTAACTGCATATCCGGTATTAGCATATTAGGTACATATTTTGTAGTAAGTGCTGAGTATGGTATATAAGCTGGATCAATTGGTGAACCATCTGCTAGTTCTTCCCCATATCTTTTCGTATATGCCGATAGCTTTGATATCCTGATATATAATTGTCATTGTCTATATAATTAGATTGCATAAAAGGATGTATATCTGAATTATAATATATCAAACCTATAGACTGGTTCTTATTTGTATTATATTCTTCATCGTCAAGGTAAGAATAGTGACAATGACGCATAGTAACTTCGTAGTTAGTGTTTTTTCAGTGCCGTTAGCTATTTTTTCTACATCTTTAACAGCATGAATAGTCTCACGAACATAAAGGATATCACCAGTGACAACTCCTTTTTCATCTGTAACGAACTCAGCATCTATATAACCTAGTGATTTGTAAACATCCAATAAACTTTCCTGACCAGCATCAGCTTTTTGCCTTCTCTCTGTTTAGAAAAGCTCTTGCTAATCTCCAAGCATCGTCAGATGACAAAATATGACTGGCGTCACACAAAATTTCATCTGATAGTAAATCTTCATCGTTTACTTCTTCATAGTTACTATTATCTCTATTATGCAATGAACCATCCACACCAAAAATAATGAGAGAATTCATCCACCAATCATATTTACCAGCGATTATTTGAGTTCCTCCATCCCACACAGAATTAGTTGGTTTTATCATTAGTCGAGTATTTGCGAGAGTATTATTAAATTTTTTTCATCTTATTATCAATATTAACATTAGTTTCAGGATGGATATAGAAAGGACTATATTTATCACCTTCAAACATACCATTACCGCAGTTAAAGAGTGTACAAATAGAATTTGTGTTATCAGAAAACTTTCTTTCACAGTGTCCATTCGGTCCCTGGATCTTCATACTCTACGGGAACTATTTTCGTTGCAGCAATTTTAAACATCAATGTTACAGCTGGCATTTTAGCTTTATCTTCTGCCCCTCAACAGGCTCTAATATATCAGCAGGATAATCATAACGTCCTCTTGTATATGCTGGATTACCATTACTATCATGTGCTGTTAGTTTTGTAAGTTTTCCATCTTCGGATGCATCAATAAATATGTCTCCATTAATTGTTTGGGATTCACCATAATATTGAATAACGCCATGATCATTACGTGAAATTCTTTTTATGGTTAGTGACAATATGTTCCCGTTTTCATCCTGTTTTACAGGAACTGGAACATCTAATTGATTAACTGCGATATCATACTGATCATATATTTTTACATTGTAAGGAGTTAGAAGCTCTCTTAGTGATTGTGCTTTATCATCTGTACCATACCTATCTTCTGTTATTTGTCCCTTAGAATTATCAAAACTCATAACGTTGGCAAGACTACCACGATATGGAAATTTTGAATGCCATGCTCTTGTATCCCATAGATTTTTGTCCTCCAACAGTACCGATACCTCCTAGTTTAGGTACAGGTACAGGATTGATAAGCATAATTTCAAAATTATCAAATCCTTCGAGTGACCATGCATATTGTGCGGCTTTATATGCTGCACATACACCGCCCATTCCTGCACCATAAACTACAATTCTTCTATATGTATCGATTTTTTGGATATCAGATTCACTGGCAAATAAATATGATTTGTAATCGTCTTGTGTCGGGTTGCTTTTTATTGATAGGATATAAAGTTAATGTTGGTATATCTACTTCAAATCCATCAAAATCAACTGTATTTGTAACAGGATTATAGTGGAATAATTCCTGACGTTTTTTACTGAGGCTATCGAATACATTCTTAAGCTCGCGATTGCGATATTCAATCATTCCAGAATTGATATCATTGACAGTTGCATGGTTTATGTATGATGTATTATCTTCAGTTGCCATCAATTGTACTTCATCTCCTTTTTGTCAAGAGTGATACAATCAATATTAAGTTTTTTATCATACAAAGTCATTGCATTTAATTGGCCTTTTAAATTTTCTGACGGATTGGTTATTTTGTAGTGATTTAATATATATGTTTCAATATCGCTTAAATCAGAAAATAAGAGATACATAAGACTTTCAGGCATAACAAGGTGGTTATTTACTAATCTTATTGTGGAACGAGTGGTATTTTTGTATAGTGGTGCATAAAAAGCATTGTCAGCAGGTTCTTTATATATAGTGCGTGTTATACCGTTCATAGTTACATTAAAGTATTTTTTCCCGTTAGCATCTATTTGTTCTCTGCTGAAACTTGCTACTTTCCCTTGTGACCATAGACGCCATATACGTTTTTCAAGATACCAGTCACGGTCATTGTGAGAATCATTAATAATGTCCAAATCCATATCCATGCGGAATGTTTCTTTGTTCATATAAAGACCGGAAGCAGTATACGATACCTGTCTTTTTATATGCTTGCTCTCCGGATAGAGATTTATAGTATGTACAAGTTTCAGGATTAGAATAAAATCTGTGTTGATATTTTACAACAACATTGGAATTGTTATCAGTCACCGTACATCCTTGCTTCTGTGCGTATGGTATAATATATACCATATTATTAGGTATTGAATGAAGAACGGTGATAACTTGGGTTTGCTCACAGTCCTTAGAATGAGGAATAGACGTCAGCCCTACATCAGCCGGATCTATTGTGGTTCTGCCACGTACTTTTAATGTACATTTTCCTTCCTTATAAAGATTTACAGTCATACTCATAGAACTTGACGGCGCAGTATTATGAAACCACTTTGTTTCTGAATCTGTCTGAACTCCAATAGCAACATGGTCAAGGCAGGACGTAGTAAATGTAATTTTTGCTTGGTTTCCTGCAATGTAAGCATAATTTTCTCCGTTGTTAAGTATAGTTTCAACTTTTTGTGATTGATATTGTAGGTGTAAGATTTTTTACTGCGGATAATAATTTAGTCTTATCATAATAAGTACTAGAATTAAAGCTTGTCTGCAGTGTTGAAATGGCATAGGGTTTGCCGTTTATAAAAAGATTTGTGCTGTTTGATGACAGGCGTTCTTTTCGGATATATAGCTTGTCTTCGATATATGATTTTACAGTATTGCTTTCGATTGCTATTGCTCCGAGATAGCTGGCTGATTTTCCAAAAACTGATTCGACTGCTTCTTCAATATTTTTTGTACTAGTTGTAAGGTTAAAATAATTACCGCCTGAAGTATCATTTACGCGGATTCTGTTAGTTATATTAAGTTGTTTACTTAGAAGCCACATAGATTTTGCTTTATACTGTGAAGCTGAATATGAGTGTCCATTATCATCAGTTCCATAGTAAAATCCACAACTGCGGAAATAGTTATCTATATCTACAAAATTAGATTCAAGTGCTGAAATAACATCTTTTCGTTCTGCATATATCCAACCATTAAAGCGAACAGCATTTGGTATATAAAAACTTTTTCCACAGAGAATAATGAAATTATTTTCATCCTGTGTGGCGTCTAAGCCTGTCAGACTTTTGATTTGTGCAATTACCCTATAGTAGTTTTTAGGTACACCTTGTACATCTTTATAATCAAGAACAGCTTCAATAGTTGCATCTGCAGGAATATAATTATCATAATCATAAACAATATAATCAGGCAAATCATTTACTAGAATTTTGTATGTTTTACCGCCTTCTTCGGTAAAGACTATTCTGTCACTGTAAACAGAAATATCTGCCTGAGCGACATTATAGTGAATCATAATCCACTCTGATACAGTGCAAAGTTTCTGGATTTGAACATCAAATGATGAGTATACATATCGTTCATCATCGCAGAAAACAGCATCCTGTGCAACAGAAACATAATATAAATCACCTTGTTTTGAACGAGCAAAGGTCTCTTTTGTTTGTGGGTTATAGTCAACTGTATATCCAGCTCCTGTTTCTTCTTCAATTAAATCCTAAACTTTGATATAGTCATGACGATATTCAGTAGCTCCTAAAGGTGCATATGCCATAGAATTACATATAACTTGATTAGCATAAGTAAATGAATAAACACCTTTGTATATAACTCTTGTACCTTTGTTTGCCGAGATAAACTGTATATCTTCTTCGGCCGCAGCAGAGTATTTTTTTCTTAGGCGATCAATACTTCTTTCCATTTCTGTGAAAGTTACACTTGCACCAGAATCGACGTAATATTCACCGTTAATTTCTTCTACAGCTGAGACAGGGGTTACTTTAGCAAAAGCTTCTTCCTGATTAGTAACAGCAATCATAACATTAGTTGACTTGTCAAAAATAACATATGTAAATATATAATTATCAACTTGAAAATGACTTGTGGCAATATCAAGAAGGCGTTGGTTGCCTGGAACATAAGGGGAATATCAGAATCATCATAGCTGTCGTGTACCCTGCATTCAGAATATACTCCGTATCCATAACAGTCACTATGATCAGGACTGTCATCTTCGTCCCATTCCGTATAGTTATCGTATTCGTCCCATGTATCACCATAGTCCACTTCATCCCATTCGTCCCAACAATTATATTCGTTAAAATTATTTGACATTTTTATTCATCTCCAATCTTTTTTTTATAATATTTCTTATATATTTGTTATATATATTTTCAAATTCTATTCCTCTGGATATTGCTTCCTGCATTCGTGTTTTGATATGACTGATGATTATACTAAAAGCTGTACAAGAAAATTCAGGAATATTTTCTATTCCGCCAGCAAGAATAGATTCATTTAAACATCCGCCATTACAAAGATGATATACGTTACATTGTTCTCTGCATTTCTGCTTGCGTATGGCACTTTTATTTATAATATTTTTATAAATTTTTGTTTCAAAAACATCATGTAGATCATTAAAGTCCATTATATTTCCAAGACGATACTCTTCAGGATAATATCTTCCGCAGGGATATATGTCACCCTTTGAATGTACACTTAACCAATGTTTTTAGACAACTACTGTGTGTACAGTATTTTTGGTTTGCCAGATATAACAGATTGTGCATAACTATAGAAGGGACTTATACTGATTCCTGGTAGTAGTATCAAATAGCCATAAATCAAATAATTCACATATTTTTTCTGCATAATATTCTGGATCTGTTAATAAAATATCCTCGTTTTCTTTAGCAGATCCAGATGCAAATATTGTATTAAGTTTTAAAGGCTGATTCTTATTGCGGAAATATTCATAAACATCAATTAAGTTATTAATATTATGCTTACCTACAACAGCTATAGTACCGGGGATAATGTTATATTTTTTTAAATTTTCATATCCTTTTAAGGTCATATTTGTATGACTTCGCAAAAAGTCATTGTATGGACCTTCAAATGAAAATCCAATTAAAATGTTATTATCTGCAATAAATTTTGCAACATCTTCAGTGACATAAGTTCCGTTAGACTGCATGCTATTTTTAATATTTTGGTTAGGGTTATGTTTATATTTTTGTTCTAATTCTAGAGCACGTTTATAAAATGTCAGAGGCATACTTAAAGGTTCACCACCATGCCAGATATAGTGTATACCTGAAAAATGTGGCACGCTTGAAGAAATTAATTTCTCTAGCATTTTGTCTGACATTTGTTCATTATCATAACCTGTTCCAGCGTGATAACAGTGTTTGCAACGTAGATTACAGGCATTAGTAGGTTTTACTATAATAGAAATAAGATCATTTTATTTATCATAATAAATTCTCCCTTTAATTTTGTATAATATATAATTTAAGATATTTTTTGTTAAATTGCAGAACATAAAATTAAATATGTTCTGCTAAAAATTTAACTGTGTTATATAGACCAATGCATAATAATATTTTTGATCATCCATGTCTGATATAATATCTGGAGGCAATATATTGTATTTAGAGCACCAATCTATAGCATCTTTTGCTTTTTCAGAAACATCTGTACTATGGGGGCTATTTTTATCCGAAATATATTTTAAATTGAATCCAGTTGCAATTCCTTTGCAACTGCAGTAGCAAGTTTTATTTTTGTTTTTTGATATATTTCAATATCATTGCTGTTATCTATGAAACATACCTCGAGCAATGCTGAACAAACTCCCTGAGATTTTATTTTTTTGAAATAACACGGAAATCTTTTCTTTTGACACCTCTGTTGTGATATTTAACGCAATTACATAAGTTTTTTAGAATTTCGTCTTCAACGGTTATTCCACTTTCAGCTGTGGTAACAAATATTTCACTTCCAGAGCCACCTCCTGAATTAAAATGAATTTCCAAAACGTAGTTATATTTTGAAAAATCATAATTATTAGAACCTAAGAATTCAAACCAATTACGATTAGTATCTGCCAATGTTACATTGCAAAAAGATTTTAAATTTTCTTTTAGCAATACAGCAAATTCTCTGGTCAACTCAGCTTCTTCATAACCATTGCCGACAGCACCGCTGTCACCATTTCCGTGACCTGCAATTAATAAAACGTTCATCCTCAATTCTCCTTTTTATATGTTAGGTTCATCATATGTCATAGCTTTTTTGCTGTCACTTATACCTTTTGTTGTAGGATCAATTAAAAAAATTATAAATACTTATAACCATAATAAAAATTATATATGGGTTTGAAAAAAAAGCTTGACGAATAATCTCAAATAGTTTATACCATGACGTTATTTCAGAGGCTGTTATTCCCATATAGGCAAAAATAGATGAGATTATTGAAACTATTAGCTGAATATAGAACACAGGATTTTTAAATCTTATTTTCCAATTAATCATATTTTTCACACTCCAATCTTTGGATTCGTTGTTCATTGGATTTTTCTTCTTGTTCAACAATTGTCATTCGTTCAACAAGATTATTGTGAGCTTCAACTTTTTTTCTAATTGTTCAATTCTGTATAGTGTTTTGTCATTTGATTTCATAACACCTATCATAGAACCAATGATTGTTCCAGCCATTGAAATTAAAGCTACAATAATTGTACTGTCTATAATTTTCATATTTACTCCTCTCGCATATAATATTTTATAATCCTAAAAAAATATCTTATTATCTATATAAGATAATAGATTGAATACATATAATTCTATAGTTCACCTCCCTAAAAACAATATTTTTTTGCATATAGAATGTTGTATCTTTTTATATGTAAATTATTTGTTATATGTATATCTAATAATTATAGATAGATAGAAATATATAAATGTAAACTGTTATAATACTTTTTGTTAAATATACGATGTGTTATATTAATTTTTCACATAAGAAAAAAAAAGTATATTATGAAAGCTTAGTTTAAATGTTGAGGATTGAGTGTATAAATAGTGAATCAGAATCTTGTCAGAATATTATGATAGCTATTTTCAAGAACATTTGCTTATGATAAAATAGTTATATTCAGATAATCATTTATTGCCATAAAATAAATAAGCTGGATTCATCAAAATATTTGATGATAAATCCAGTTTGTTTTTTTTATTAATATTGAAATAATTGTATAAACAATATATATATATATTTGTGATATTTAGACAAAAAAAGATTTTTTGTGAATTAGGTTCCTTTTTTTTCACTGCTTTTTGCGATTTATTATTAATGAGGAGCAAAAAGTTCATTTTCAAAATTACATATAGAGGGGTGGAAAAGTTATGCTTAATTCCTCATATGATGGTGAAATAGAACAATGGGATATGATTGATAAGTATAGTATGAATGTTATATATACTGCATCAGTTGATATACGTCGCAGAATGAGCGCAAAGAAAAGAAGTTTTGATTTTGTTGAGTTTGATACAGATTTAGTAGGAGAACAAGATATATATCCAAGTGAATATGTTATTTCTGATAACAGCGGACATTGTTGCAATGTTAAGAATGAATGGTTGTATGAAGCTATGTTATGTCTTGATGATAAATTAAAAGAAGTGTTGATATTAAAATATTGGTATTTATTATCAAGAAGAGATATTGCAAAAGATATTAAACGTTTCAGAGAAAACTATTACAAATTGGAAAAACAAAGCTTTTAAGCTAATAAAAATTATAAAGAAAGGAGATTGGAGTGTGATATTCGTGGACCTTAAGAATCGAACTGCAGAAAAAGCTATCAACGGGGATTGTGATGCACAGATATTAATGTTGAAACGCTATGAGAGATATATAAATAAAGTTTCAATGGTTACTAAAAAGATAGGTTTGGAAATTTGATAAGATATGTAGACGAAGATTTTAAAGCAGAGATACAGATGAGGTATCTTGAAGAACTTTTGAAATGTAAGGTGATAAAAAATGATAACAATACAAAGTGACTTATTTGAGTTTGCTTATGTACCCGATTGGTACAGGCATCTTCATGATTTAAAATGTATGGTATTGCCGGAGGCATGGCAGTTCAAGAAACCGGCAGTTGAAACAAAGAATGCAGAAACACCGATATTGGAACGATATATACATACAATTTTTCGTAAACAGGCTATTGAATTCAACTCAGAACAAGAAGATAATAAAGCATTAAAATATTTTTACATTGAGAATGAATGTGCCTGCTTTCATACAGGATTATACACCCCGAGCTATAAAGGCATATATGGCTGCTTTTTCAGAAATAAAAAGCAGGATTCTATGCTTGAATGGTATTTTAAAGGCTTTTTGTGATGAAATGTCACCATGGCTTAAATATATAGAGCCGTTGCCTGAACGACCGGTGTATCATATGGCACAGCAAGGTTTGAATTTTAATCCCGAATGGTCAATAAGGGTAAATGTTGAGCATATTTTGGGTGATGAAGAAAATCTAAATAGAATTCCCGCAAAAATAAGAAAGGCTAAAAATTTGCCGTTGCTATTGGAAACTGCAGTGGAACTTGCAAGGCGAAAAGCAGTTATAGAACCGGGACTTATTTCTGCACAGGGATATATGGGGAGAGTGCAATATTTACTTCCGATATATCTTACTAAAATGAATAAGCCGGATTTGGCAATGACACTGACAGTTATGGACGGATACTATTTAGGAAATACTTGTCTGACTCTTGAAATGGCATATCTCAATGCTCGGGCAATAGCCAAACCATCAGCACCATGGCTTTTGGAGCTTATAAAATAATTAAAAACAGAATGCTTGGTAAACAGTTCTTTTCTGAACTGTTTACCAAGCATTTTTTTTATTATCAATGAAAAGGAGACTTTTATATGAAAACTTAATTCAGAGCCGAATGGCTTGCATTTAAAAAAATGCGAGTTTTTTCGGCTTGTTAGAGTGCCGTTTTTCTTGCGGAAAGGCGGTACTTTTTATGAAAATTAAGTATGAGTTTGCGGACGGAGATGTGGAGGTTGATGTTTCTAATGAATGGGCGAGTATTCTTGTGGAACTGGACAGACTGGAGAGGAATAATGATAAGAAGGAAAGACGCAGGCACTATTCGCTTGATGCGTGTGTGTATGAAGGAATTGTTTATGCGTCGGAGGACAAAAATCTTACGGCAATTTTTGAAACAGACAGTAAGTTCGGAAGATTAACAGAAGCGATAAAATATCTTTCGGATAAGCAGAAGTCCCTTATAAAGGCTGTATATTTTGACGGAATGTCTGTAAGTGATTATGCGAAACATATGGGGATAAGTCAGTCGGCAGTATCACAGCAGTTAAAACAATTTATAAAAAGCTGAAAAGTTTTTATAAAAAATCTTATATTTCAGTGTTTTTGTGTCCGTATAGTGAAGGGTATTAAAAAATCAACCTTTCGGAAAGGATGTTTAACTATGAAACATACATTAACAATCAGTGTTTCAAAGAAACCTAGAGCAGATAGTATTGTGAATTTCCGCAGTATATCAATAAGAGAGAAATTTCTCCGTCTTTGTTTGGCATACCGTGTAAGATGACAATACTTGTTCGGGTGACAGTGTAGAGAAACTTTCGATATGTGAAGTGAACAAGGAGGGGAGAGGATGAGCAGAACGAAACTTTTGCTTGACGTTGTAAGCGATATGCGTTCGCTTGCTGACAGCTTGGAAACCATGGCAAATGCCGTGGCGGGCAATGACGGCGTATCAAAGGAAAAACAAGCTGATAAGCCGAGTGTTACACATGAAATGCTGCGTGAACTTGCGGTTAAACTGTCACGAAACGGTAAGCGTGAGGAAATAAAACAGCTTATTGAAAATACGGAGTAAAGAATATTACCGCTGTTGCAGAATCAGACCTTGATTCATTTTATGCAGATTTACAGCAGATGGAGGTATCTTGATATGCCGCCGTTAAATCACGCTGTACTTTCTGCGTCATCGGCATATCGTTGGCTGGAATGTCCGCCGTCAGCACTTGCAACAGCAGATATTCCGGACGAAACAACAATATATGCACAGGAAGGTTCGGCAGCTGGGCGAAATGGCGGAATATAAAATCAGATGGCATTTAGGTGCAAAAGACCTTGCACCTCCGAATGTCGGAAACTTCAATGCAGAAGAAATCGACAGATATACAGACAGCTATGCGTATTATGCGACAGATAAAATTGAAACAATAAGAAAAATATGTCCCGACGCAATAGTTATGGTAGAACAAAGACTTGACTTTTCAAATTATGTTAAGGACGGATTCGGTACGGGTGACCTTGTTATAGTTGCAGATGATGTACTGCAGGTGATAGATTTTAAGTACGGCAAAGGCGTGACGGTATCGGCTGAGCTCAATCCGCAGATGATGTTGTATGCGTTGGGGGCACTTAATCTTTATGGTTATCTGTATGACATCAAGACAGTGAAAACAGCCATTGTTCAGCCAAGACTTGATAATATTTCCGAATGGGAGATTTCTGTTGATGAACTTCTGGAATGGGCGGAGAATACACTGAAACCGATAGCCGAACTTGCCGCAAAGGCGAGGGCGAATTCAAAGCGGGAAATCATTGTCGATTCTGCAAATTAAGAGCTGTATGCAGAAAACGTGCAGAACTTATGCTTGAAACAGCAGAATATGAGTTTAAAGACCCCGCGGAACTTAATGACAATGAAATATTGCACATGCTGACAATAGCGGACGACCTGTCAAAATGGGCAGAAGATGTATATTCTTATGCACAGGCGAAAGCTATAAATGAGGGAAAAGCTGGAGCGGATTTAAAATAGTCGAGGGACGTTCCAAACGACAGTATGTGGATGAAAACAAGATTGCAGAGGTCTGCCGAAATAACGGTTATACCATGTCGCAGATATATAAAAGCACGCTTATAGGTATAACGGATATGGAAAAGCTTATGGGCAGAAAAATTTTTAAAGAACTGCTCGGTGACTATATCATAAAAACCGAAAGGCAGACTGACACTTGTGCCGGAAACGGATAAGAGAGAAGAAGTACATACATTGGGTGAGTTTAGAAAGGAATTTTAATATGGCACATTTAGTAACGGGTAAAGTCAGATTGTCATATGAACATATATGGAGCCTGCATCTATTAACGACAGTGATGAAAAGTACAGTGTTTCTTTGATTATACCAAAGTCTGATACAAAGACGGTAAAAGATATTCAAAACGCAGTCGAACAGGCAAAGCAGGACGGCAAAGCAAAGTTCGGAGGAAGAATACCTGCGAATTTGAAACTGCCTCTTCGTGACGGTGATATTGAACGTCCTGATGATGAGGCATATAAAGACTGCTATTTCATAAACTGCAATTCAAAAGATAAACCGCAGATTGTTGATAAGAATGTACAGCCTATTTTAGACAGAAATGAGGTTTACAGCGGATGTTATGCAAGAGTGTCAATATCTCTTCATCCGTTTAATACAAACGGAAATAAAGGAATTGCGTGCGGACTTGGCAATATACAGAAGATTGCAGACGGAGAACCGCTTGGCGGACGTACCAGAGCAGAGGACGATTTTGAAGCATATGACGAGGAAGATGATTTCTTAAATTAAGGTGAATTGGAGATGTATAAAAAAAAAGAACACCTCGTAAGATGTTCTTAAATAATATGCTGTTGAAGCCATTGAAGAATATCAGAATCAGACTGAGTTCCTGACGCAACTGATAGAATAAGTTCAATCAATTCGGTATCAGTGTACTTTAAATCAATGCCGTTTATTGCAAGAAATACAAGCATTGCGTGAGTGCCGATTCGCTTATTACCATCTACAAACGGATGATTTTTACAAGTCCAAAACATAGGCGAGAGGCTTTATCCAATAAAGTCGGATACAGTTCCTCTCCACCGTATGTTTGGAATGGTGTATTGATAGCTGATTCTAAAAAGAGAATCATCGCGTATATCAAGTGAACCTCCGAATTCTTTCACAAGCTGTGTGAATGTAATAATAAAATTTGTTCTTTAGTAAGGATTTTCATTTTGCAAGTTCCTCATATACGGCCTTATTACGAGTAATTAAATTTTCTGATATAGCTAATACATCATCAGTTTGTGCTGATAATTGTTCATCAGCTTGATTGAATTCTAAAATTAGATAGCGAGGTGAGTTGTTTTTAGAATTACAGCAGAACCGTACTGGTCAACAAGTCTTGCTACTTTAGAAAAGTTTTGATTGGCTTCGGAAATAGAAACCATTGTTTTGGTATTGACATTCATATTGCATACCTCCATTTCTTTTATATAAATATTATATTCTTATTTTAGGATAAAGTCAACCTAAAATTTAATGGTAAATGGTGAAAACTATGAAAAAATTAAGCTGTGATATTGAAACCTTTTCTGACGTAGACCTTATAAGATGCGGAGTATATAAGTATGCGGACTCTCCTAATTTTGAGATGTTACTGTTTGCATATGCTGTTGATGATGGTGATGTTCATATAATTGATATTGCAGGCGGTGAAGAACTTCCGGAGAAAATAATACAAGCGATAAAATCAGATACCGTTGTGAAAACGGCATATAACGCACAATTTGAGCGTGTGTGTCTGTCAAGGTATCTTAAGCTTCCCGATGGAGAATATCTTAATCCTCAGTCTTGGTACTGCACAGCTGTGCAGGCTGCGGAACTGGCACTGCCTTTGTCACTTGCCGATGTCGGAAGTGTACTCGGATTAGAGAGGCAGAAGATGACTGAGGGCAAGGAGTTAATTAAGTATTTCTGTGTACCGTGCAAGCCGACAAAATCAAACGGAAACTGTACCCGAAACAGACCGTGTCACGATATAAACAAGTGGGAAACATTCAAAAATACTGTATGCGTGATGTAGACGTTGAACGTCAGATTGCCGATAAACTTAAAATGTATCCTATAAGTGATGAGGAACATCGACTATATGTTCTCGACCAAATAATAAACGACAGAGGGGTATTAGTTGACAGTGAATTGGCTGAGCAGGCGGTAAAGCTTAATTCAATACAGACGGCTGTGGCGGTTGAACAGGCATATATGATAACGGACTTGAAAATCCTAATTCAGTAACGCAGTTAAAACAGTGGCTCAAGGAAAAGGGTGTGGAAATTGAAAGTCTGTCAAAAAAAAGTCTGTTAAAAGTCTGGCAGATGAAACAGACGGAGATGTCAGTGAAATGCTGAAACTCCGTCTGCTTATGGCGAAAACGTCCGTCAAGAAATATGAGGCTGTAATACGCAGTGTGTGCAGCGATAACCGTGTACACGGAATGATGCGTTTCTGCGGTGCAAACAGAACAGGGGAAGATGGTCCGGTAACATTCTGCAGCCGCAAAAACCTGCCTCAGAACCATCTGCCGGACTTAACCCTTGCAAGGGATATTGTAAAGGACGGAGATTTTGAGATGCTTGACATGATGTTCGGAAACGTACCGAATGTCCTATCGGAACTTATAAGAACCGTTCTCATTCCAAAACCAAACCATAGATTTATTGTCGCAGACTTTTCGGCTATTGAGGCTCGTGTGCTTGCTTGGATAGCAGGAGAGCAGTGGCGAATAGATACATTCAAAAACGGCGGTGATATTTACTGTGCGTCCGCAAGTAAGATGTTTAAAGTGCCGGTGGAGAAACACGGAGTAAACGGCGAACTGCGTCAAAAGGGAAAATATCCGAACTTGCCTGCGGTTACGGCGGCTCAGTCGGTGCGTTAAAGAATATGGGTGCTGTTGAGATGGGAGTGCAGGAGAATGAACTTCAGGGCTTAATTAACGATTGAGAAATGCCAATCCGCATATTGTACGTTTTTGGTACGAAGTCGGCAATGCGGCAATGAAAGCAATAAAAGAAAAACAACCGTTCCGTTAGGAAAACTTGTGTTTGCGTATGAACGGGGATATTATTCATACGTCTGCCAAGCGGAAGACGGCTGTCATATATAAAACCTCGAATCGGTACAAATAGGTTCGGCGGTGACAGCATTACATATATGGGGATAAACTCCGCAAAGAAGTGGGACAGACTTGAAACTTTCGGCGGTAAGCTGACAGAGAATATCGTACAAAGGGACTGCAAGAGATTTGTTTGCAAATGCACTGATAAATGCGGCAAATGCGGGATATGATACTGTTTTTCACGTTCATGATGAAATTATATGTGAAGTTCCGAACGGTTACGGTTCGGTTGACGAACTGTGCAAGCTGATGTGTATAAAACCCGAATGGGCGGACGGACTTCCGCTTAATGCTGACGGTTTTGAATGTGAGTATTATAAAAAGGAATAACAAAAATGCAAAAGAAAATAAATTTAAAGGGGTACGATTATGAAAATAAGATGTTTGGATAAAAAAGACTGCTTTGCTAATGCAGACGGTTATTGTATTTGCTTAACGAATAATGATTTCGGAGGAAGAAGATGTTCGTTTTATAAGACAAAGACGAAAGCTGCGACAGAACGCAAAAAAGTTGAGAAACAATTAAAACGAAAGGGAAAACGGGATTAATAGACATGTATAACGGAGGGACAATGAAAATATCTGTCGGGAACAGCCGTACATCAAGAGCGTGGAAGATTAAAGAATTTTCGTGGGAGAAATTTGTTCAGAAGTGTTCTCAGACAATACGAACGGCTGAAACGGTGCAGGAATATCGTAAACTTCCTAAAGGTCAGCAGGATAATATCAAAGATGTGGGCGGATTTGTCGGATGTGAACTTCGCAGCGGTCTAAGGAGAAAAGATACTGTGATTAACCGATGTCTGCTCACTCTTGATGCGGATTACGCAGACGAGGATTTTTGGGAGCAGATTGAACTGTTCTTTAATTTCAAATGCCTGATATATTCCACACACAAGCATACTGCACAAACACCGAGATTCAGGCTTATTATCCCTCTGTCACGTCCTGTTACGGCAGATGAATATACGGCGGTTGCACGCAGAATAGCGGCAGATATAGGCATAGAACAGTTTGACGATACAACGTATCAGCCGCATAGACTTATGTATTGGCCGTCAACATCTTCTGACGGTGAGTTTGTATTTCAGCACCGTGACGGTGAAGAAATAGATGCGGACGCAGTGCTTGCACGTTATAAAGACTGGCATGATACTTCTGAATATCCTGTTTCGTCAAGACAGAAAAAATTGTATCACACGCATTGAAGAAACAGGCAGACCCTCTGACAAAGCAGGGAATAGTAGGTGCATTTTGCCGTGCATATACGATACAGGACGCAATAAGCACATTCCTTTCAGATGTATATGAACCAAGCAGTCTGAACGGCCGTTATGATTATATCCCCGCCGATTCCGTAGCCGGAGTGATAGTGTATAATGACAAGTTTGCATACTCTCATCACGCAACAGACCCTGCCTGCGGTAAGCTGTGCAACAGCTTTGATTTGGTGCGGATACATAAGTTTTCATATCTTGACAAAGATGAAACCGACAGTGAGAAATCAGCCTCATTTAAAGCAATGACAGACTTTGCAATGCAGGACGGCAGAGTTAAAGAACAGACACTGACGGATAAGGAAAAGGCTGTGTATGAGGAGTTTTCTGTGATTGATGACAATGACGATACATCGTGGCATAAGTATTTGTCTGTAAATAAGCACGGCGATGTAGAGAACAGCATACAAACCTCACGATAATACTTCAGAACGATCCGAAACTAAAGGGAATAGTTTTTAACGAACTGTCGGACTGTATAGAAATTAACGGTGATGTACCGTGGCAGCACCGTCTAAGTATTGGCGGGACGCTGATGACGCACAGCTGCTTACATATCTTACATACAGCTACGGTAAATTCACAAGAGTGAATTATGATGTGGCACTTGCAAAAGTTGTTGATGACCGTTCGTTCCATCCGATACGGCAGTATCTTGACGGTCTGCCGAAGTGGGATAAGCAGAAACGTGTAGATACGCTTTTAACGGATTACCTTGGTGCAGAGGACAATCCATACACTCGTGCGGTTATCCGTAAAACACTATGCGGAGCGGTAGCAAGAGTAATGGTGCGGGAATAAAGTTTGACACTATGCTTGTACTGTCAGGACCGCAGGGAATAGGAAAGTCGACGATTATATCCAAGCTGTGCGGTGAGTGGTTTAACGATTCGCTTTTATTATCCGATACGAAGGATAAGACGGCGGCGGAGAAGCTACAGGGATTTTGGATTTTAGAGATAGGCGAGCTTGCAGGACTTAAGAAAACTGAGATTGAAACACTGCGCGGCTTTTATATCAAGGCAGAACGATGTGTTCCGTGCGTCCTTCGGTCGCAGAGCGACGCCGCATTTAAGACAGTGTATTTTCATAGGCACAACGAATGCGGAACACGGATACCTCAGAGATACTACGGGCAACCGACGTTTTTTCCCTGTTAAGGTATCGGGGAACTCGGAGAAAAAGCCGTGGCAGATTACGCAGAATGAAATAGACCAGATTTGGGCGGAGGCGCTTGTGTATTACAGGAACAAGGAACCGCTTATTCTTGATGAGCAGACGGAGAAACTTGCAAGAAACTTCAGCGTGAGGCTATGGAAACAGACGAACGTGAGGGTATGGTGCGTGAATACCTTGAAACATTGCTGCCTGTAAATTGGAATGAAATGTCCTTGTATGAACGTCGGAATTTTCTTGACGGAAGTGAATTCGGAGAGGTGAATATTAAAGGGAAATAAAGCGTCAGAAGGTATGCAATATGGAAATATGGTGTGAATGTTTCGGTAAGGCGAAAGCGGATTTGAAAAGGATTGACGCAAATGCCATATCTGCCATTATGGCAAAAAATAGAGGGCTGGCAGAAGATGAGCAAAAAGAGCCGTTTCGGAATTTACGGGCGGCAGCAGGTTACGAAAGGACAGAGGTATAGACTTCTATACCTGTTTTGTGTTCCGATGTAACCGAAAAGTTCCGTAAAAAAGCTTGGTTCGGAACACTCGAAAACGGCATAAAACCTATATAAATTAAAGGTAATGTTCCGATGTTACCTAAAAAGTTATATAGATTATATATTATTATATTAAAAATTACGCACATATATATACGCGCGTAGGATATAGGGAACGGAAGGAACTTCGGAACTTGTATGGGAGGTAAAATGCGTGAGAATGAGATAGAAAAAATGCTTGTGAATGCAGTGAAAATACACGGAGGTCTTGCACTGAAATTTGTATCGCCGAACTTTAACGGTATGCCCGACAGATTGATTTTGCTGCCTTTCGGAAAAATTGCATTTGCAGAGATGAAAGCACCAGGACGGAAAATGAGGAGCATACAGATAAAGCGAAAAAAGGCAATTAGAAGCATTAGGGTTTTTGGTGTATTGCATTGACGATACGGAACAAATCGGAGGTGTGCTTGATGAAATTGAACAGAAGCTAATTTGCATGAGTATCAAAAGTACGGTGTTGATTTTATAATAAACAATCCGATTTCGGCACTTATGCTGGAATGCGGTCTTGGCAAGACGATAACAACACTCACAGCTGTAAGTGACCTCATGTATGATTATTTTGAGATTTCAAAAGTCCTTATAATAGCTCCTCTCAGAGTTGGACTGTCGGTATGGAAACAGGAGTGTGACAAATGGGAACAGTTAAAATACCTGAGATGTTCAATAGCAATCGGCAGTGCGGACGAAAGGGAAAAAGCCTTAAAAGCAGACGCAGACATTTATATCATAAACCGTGAAAATGTAGAGTGGCTTGTAAATAGCGGTCACATTGATTTTGATATGGTTGTGATAGACGAACTCAGTTCGTTTAAATCCCATCAAAGCAAACGGTTTAAAGCACTGCGTAAGGTCAGACCTAAGTTTGACAGAATTGTAGGTCTGACAGGAACACCTGCACCTAACGGCTTGATTGATTTGTGGGCTGAGATAAATCTGCTGGATATGGGAGAAAGGCTCGGAAGATATATAACAGGTTTTCGTGATGAATATTTCAAACCGGATAAACGAAACGGTGCGATTGTGTATTCATACAAGCCGTTGGTTAATGCAGAAAAAAAAGGATATATGAGAAAATATCGGATATATGTATTTCGATGAAAGCAACGGATTATATCAAAATGCCTGAAAGAATAGACAATATTTACGAAGTTGAGATGAACGATAAAGAGATGAAACTTTATCGGAAACTTGAAAAGGAAATGTTTCTGCCGTTTGCCGACGGTGATATTGATGCAGTGAATGCGGCGAGTCTCAGCAATAAACTGCTGCAGCTTGCAAACGGTGCGGTTTATGATGAAAACCAAAATGTGAAGAAAATACATAATCGTAAACTTGAAGCTTTGGAGGATTTAATTGAGGCGTCAAACGGAAAGAGCATACTTGTTTATTACGGCTATAAGCACGATAAGGACAGAATAGCAGAAAAATTTAATATCCGTGAGATAAAAACGGAACGGGATATTTGCGATTGAATAACGGTAAAATACAAATTGCGTTGGCACATCCGGCAAGCTGCGGACACGGACTGAATTTGCAGAAAGGCGGAAGCACGATTATATGGTTCGGACTGACGTGGAGTTTGGAGCTGTATCAGCAGGCGAATGCAAGACTTTATAGGCAGGGACAGAACAACACGGTAGTTGTTCATCATATTGTGACCAAAGGTACGGTTGATGAAGATGTGATGACGGCTTTAAATGATAAAGACATGGGACAGGCTTCTTTGATGGAGGCTATAAAAGCAAGGATGGAGGAATATACAAATGACGGCAAAGGAATATTTAAGTCAGCTTATACCAATGGATAATGCGATAAACAGAAAACAACAGCGTCTTATGACACTTCGTGATGTTGCAATGAATACCACTCCGAATTACAGCGGAGAAACAGTTCAGCATACACGGAATAAAAAATCCGCTTGAAAATATAATGACAAAGATAATCGATATTGACCGTGATATTGACAGAGATATTGATGAACTTGTCGATTTTAAAAAGCAGAAGTATGGGAAAAGCTTGATAAAATCGCAGATGAAAGATATAAACGGATTTTGTGGCTTAGATATGCCGACCGTAAAACGTGGAGATATATTGCGTTGGAACTTAATTTTACAATACGGTATATTCATAAAATGCACTTGAAAGCTTTGGCTGAACTTGATAAAATCATATAAAAAGAAAATTGGACACTATAGTTCACGCAAGTTCACTTCAGTTCACTCTTGAACATCGTAAAAAAGTGTGTTATGCTATAATCGCGAGAGAAGAATAAACAGAGAGATGATATGTAACAGTCGGCTTTGTGTATTGTTCCAATAATTGAGGTTGTATTATTCTGATACACTTGATATTATTCCGATAATACGGTATTGCAGGGAAGATTAGAAATAAATATTTAAGACTTGAAAGTGAAAAGTTATACAAAGAAGGATGTTTCCTATACGGAGCGTCCTTTTTTCGTTGGAGGAAAGAATATGCCATACAGACCAAAGAAACCATGCAGACATCCGGGCTGTGCAAATTTAACTGACGGAAGATATTGTGAGGAACATATATCATGTCACCCTGAAGTTACTCGCTCAGCCACAAAGCGTGGATACGGAAGTAAATGGAGAACATCAAGCAAGGCATATCTTAGAGAACATCCTCTGTGCGAGATTTGTAAGAGGAACGGGAAATACGTTCAAGCTACGGTGGTTGACCATATCAAACCGCACAGAGGTGATAATAAATTGTTTTGGGATAAAAGCAACTGGCAGAGCCTTTGTAAAGAGCTGTCATGATAAAAAAACGGGACGGTTTGACAGTAAACCTACATACAGTTACTGAAATCGTCCCGATATTTATTTGTCGAACAAATAGCTGTGTGTTCCTGTTCTTTGCAGTGTAAGAACAAGAATGTTTTTTTCAATGCGATACATCAACAGCCAATCCGGTTGAATATGACATTTACGGTAATCCTTGAGATTGCCTGTTAACTGATGGTCATTGTATTCTTCCGGCAATGTCTGTCCTGCGGCAAGCATACGAATTACATCGTCAAGAAGCTCAATGTTTAGGTTGCGCTTGATTGCGAGTTTGTAGTCTTTTTTAAATCTGGAAGTCCAGATGACTTTTAGATTCATGACTTCAACTCCTTTAGAGCGTCTTCAACATCATATGCCTTTAAATTGGGATCGCGCAGCATACGCTCGGTTTCAAGCATTGCCGCCACTGTTTCTGAGTTGGGTGTGTTTATAGTTATGTCGAACGGAATACGTCCTTCGCGTACTGACTGACGCAGAAAAATGTTAAACGCTGTGGTCATATTCATACCAAGCTGAGAAAACAGTGTATCGGCTTGAGCTTTCAAGTCGCTGTCAATGCGAAAACTTACATTTGATATGTTAGCCATGTAAAATCACTCCTTCCGTTGATTGTAGTATTATTATAACATATTAGACTGCTAATATCAAGCTAATAAAACGCAATCAGCAGTTTAATATATAAATATTATATGCAATTATAATAAAGATATCATAGGCAGCGAAGCAAATAAAAAATATATAATCGGTTAAAGGTTTACAATCCTAAATGAACAAATAATCGGGTGTTTTATGGGTACACTCTCCCCAAAGGGTTATATAATCTTAAAAAAGGGTGAGCGTAGACCGTTGCCCCCTCAAACGCAAATTTTCGCAAAATTAAAAGAGGGGCTTAAAAACGGTCACATTAAAATTATCGCATAACTAAATATACACTTGCATTATTGCATACTTGAAATCGTCCTCAAGTGTGCATTTTTATTGCTTTTTAATATAAAAAAGGTTCACAAAAATGTGAACCGATTATTATCAGGGCTACAAACGAAAATTCAATGAAGCTATTTGGTATTACAAAAGTAAATTGAACACTGACAATAAAATAATATAAAAACAGTAAAATCTTCATAAGCATTCCTCCTCCTAAAACGCGATTCTTTTTCGTTTGCTCTGAACCACACTTGGTCTGGTGAGTCATAGAGGAGCTTAATAGATGACTCATAAATATTATATCACAACATTATGAAGATTTCAATTATTCGGCTGTTGTTTATTGAATTTTACTGATAGAGGAGAACAGTTTATGACCGAAGAACAGAAAATTAAAATTCGCAGAATGCGGCTTGACGGTAACGGATATAAGCATATTGCAAGTACACTTATTCTGCCGCTGAGTACAGTGAAATCATATTGTAAACGGAACAGACTTGTAGGCGTAGGACCAGTGGTGGCAATGAACAACGATGTATCTGTACAGCTTGGACTTATCTGTCGGAACTGCGGAAAACGGCTTAAGCATACAGCAGGCAAAAAAGAAAAGTTTTTTGCTCGGACAAATGCAGAAAACAATATTGGAATCTACATAACGGAGGAAAAGTATGATTGAACATATAGAACCGAAAGCAACAGCAGACGGAGTTGCAGTGTATTGTGCTCACGATAAAATTGTCGATACGGACAGCTTGGTGGGCAATCCGAGAAATCCGAACAATCACCCTAAAGAACAGATAACAGCATTGGCTAAAATCATAAAACGTCAAGGCTGGCGACATCCGATTGTAGTGTCAAACCGTTCCGGATTTGTGGTAAAAGGTCACGGAAGACTTCTTGCTGCAAAAGAAATCGGAGCAAAGCAAGTGCCTGTGGATTTTCAGGACTATGAAAGTGAAGCTTCGGAATATGCCGACCTTATGGCAGATAATAAAATACAGGAATTTTCAGAACTTGATATGAAAATGTCTGCTGATATTTTACAAGATATAAAGGACAGCGGTGACATTGAACTTGAGATGTCTGCATTTACGGAAGAAGCACTTAATGAACTTCTCGCAAAATCACAAGAGGGTGAAGTTAAAGAAGATGATGCAGATTTGACACCTCCGGAAAATCCGGTGTCTGAACAAGGTGATATATGGCTTTTGGGAAAACACAGATTAATATGCGGTGACAGTACAAAAGCGGAAACGTATGAAAACTTGATGAATGGCAAAAAGCAAATCTTGTTGTAACAGACCCGCCGTATAATGTTGCATACGAGGGTACGGCAGATACTATTCAAAATGACAGCATGGAGGACGGAAAGTTTTATGAATTTCTGTTTTCAGCTTTTAAGTGTATGTATGATGTTTGTGCGGATGGTGCAAGTATTTATGTTTTTCATGCCGATAAGGAAAGTATAAATTTCAGAACTGCATTTCGTGATGCCGGATTTTTCTGTCATCAAACGTGTATATGGGTGAAAAATACACCCGTGCTCGGCAGATGTGATTATCAGTATTGTCATGAGCCTATACTTGTCGGATGGAAACCTACAGCCGGACATAAGTGGTATTCTGACAGAAAACAAAGAACGGTATGGAATTTTGACAAGCCGAAGAAATCAGAACTTCATCCGACAACAAAACCAATACCGCTTGTGGCATATCCGATACAAAATTCAAGTGTGGTCAATTCAGTTATTCTTGAACCGTTCGGCGGCAGTGGAAGTACATTGATTGCGTGTGAACAGACTGACCGTATATGTTATGCGATTGAGATTGATGAGAAGTTTGTAGATGTAATTGTAAGACGTTATGTGGATTTTAAAGAAAATTCAGATGACATTTTTTTATTGCGTAACGGTGAAAAAATTCCGTACAGTGAGGTATTGACGAATGAGTAATTTAACACTTGGCTCATTATTTGACGGCAGCGGAGGTTTTCCTCTTGCCGGAATGATGGCTGGAATTACGCCTATATGGGCGAGTGAAATCGAACCATTTCCTATTCGGGTTACTACCAAGCGTATTCCGCATATGAAACACTACGGTGATATTTCAAAATGAACGGCGGAAAGATTGAGCCGGTTGATATAATTACATTCGGGAGTCCTTGTCAAAACTTGTCTTTGGCAGGAAAACGTGAAGGGCTAAACGGTGAAAAATCATCAATGTTCTTTGAGGCGATTCGGGTTATAAAGGAAATGAGGGAGAATACAAATGGAGAATATCCGAGATGGATTGTGTGGGAGAATGTTTGGGAGCAATGTCAAGCTCAAAAGGACAGGATTTTAGGACAGTCCTTGAAGAAATCTGCAAAATCAAAGATAAAACCGTACATATTCCTATGCCTGAGAAGAAATGGACAACCGCAGGAGAAATTGTGGGAAATGATTATTCCGTTGCCTATCGAATACTCGATGCGCAATACTTCGGAGTCCCTCAAAGACGCAGAAGAATCTTTCTTGTCGCAGATTTTGCAGGAGAATGTGCCGGAAAAGTATTATTTGAGTCAGAGAGCGTGTTCGGGAATTTTAAGAAGAGCCTCTGCTCGAGGCAAGGAACTGCCGGAACTGCTGAAACGGGCATTGAGAAACAGGCACAATATGTTTAAACGATCAAGGCGGAGAACGTATAGATGTGACGCAAGACAAAACAACTACATTGAGAGCACAGGCACATCATCCGCCGTGTGTAATGTTTGAAAATCACTCTCAAGATACAAGATATATAGGTCCGTTGGAAGTATCGCAGACAGTGCTTGCAACTTTCGGAACGGGCGGTAATAATCAGCCGTTTGTCGTGCATACACCAAAAACTTTAAAATCAGATGCGGATGTGACGGCGGCGGTAAAGGTGCATTGATACAAGAAAATAAGTCGGCAACATTAAGCTGTAATAATGACCAGACCTTATTTGAACCGAAAGTGTACGGGATATGTTCAAACGATAGCAATTCGATGAAGTCTGACAATCCGAACAGCGGAATATATGCGGCAGATACTTCTCGCACCATTGACTGCGGAGGTGTAAACCGTCATCTAATCAAGGAGGTATGGCTGTTGTTGCATTACAGGGTTCAATGATTGGACGTAAGGAGAAAACGGACCGAACGGCAGCGGATTTAATCAGGATACATCATTTACATTAAATACAGTTGACCGACATGCGGTTGCATACGGAATTGACCGTGCTGCATTTAATCAAGGACAAAATGCGTTATATGATTTTGCAATAGAAAAGAGAAACAGCCGACAATGGTGGCAAAAGGTCCGGGAGCGGTAGCTGAACCTGCATATTCGGCAAGCAAGGCATCATTTTTACAAGTGCCGAAAAAGAATGTGCAAATACACTTGTTGCAAGCGATTACAAAGACCCTCCGCTTGTAAATGATACAAACGGTACGGAATATATAGTAAGACGTCTGACACCTAAAGAATGTGCTCTGCTGCAAGGGTTCCCTGTATGGTGGTGTGACGGTTTGAAAACAGAAAATCCTACGGAAGAAGAAATTCAGAAATGGTCGGATATTTTTGAAAATCACAGAAAAGCACTTTGTAAAAGTACAAAACCGAAAACAAGAAATCAGATTATAAAGTGGCTTAAAATCCTCATTCCGACAGTGCGGAATATACGATGGGAAATGGTGTTGCACTTCCGTGCGTGTTCTATGTATTGAACGGAATTGCTCACTATGCTGAACTCACAAATTCTGTAATATAATATTGTGTACTATACACCTTGATATATTTTCTGCATGACGGTAATATGTGCTTAACAAAAAAATAAAGGAGGATTGCCGTAATGGAGATTAAATATAATCTGACAGGAACGGAAAGAAAGGCTCTTGTAAAAGCAGTTAGCAATATAATCGGAGAAAAGTTTAAATATCTTGGAGCACCGTCGTTTGCTTATCAAATTGGCGACGACTGTACAGTTACGAGTGACGGAACACTTAAAATTTCAAACGACACCGACAATGATAAGGTTGAGCATTTACTTGAAAAGCTGTATGAGTGCGGATATGAAACCGAGAATGATGAAAATGTTGATATTTCAGACACAAATAAAGATTTTTGCAAGTGAAACAATAGGCTGTTCAATAGGACTGCCGATTTCAAAATTGTCCGATAAACCTTGTAACGATAAAATAATTGCGAATCTCAAAGCGATTATTGCGGGTAAAATGACTTTGTTTCAAAAAGCAGTAGGTACGGATAAGGAACTGAAAATTGAATGGAACAAGGATGAAATATGGTTTGACTGGTTTGACAGCGTGATTCCTAATGAAAAGCTTGACTGTATATATCACTTTTCAAAGCCCTTTACCAAATGGCAGAAAAAGCTGTAAGAGTGAATACAAAGGATAAGCCGGTTGACAACGAAAAATTTGCAATGCGTACATTCTTAAACCGTATCGGCTTATCAGGTATGGAATATAAACCGCTCCGTAAAGAACTGATGAGAAATCTCAGCGGTGACGGTGCATTTCGCTACGGCAGACCGGAGCGATGTAAGTAAGAAAAATAAACACAAACTCAATCCACAGCCGTAATGTACACAAATTATAGTGTATATTATTGTGTACTAATCGTATTGATATAATCTCCGTATGACGGTAATATGTGTTACAAGAAAAGGGCAGAAAGCCTAAAAAACGGAGGAAATACAATGAACGAGAAAACAAGAATTCAGATTGAGGAAATGAAAAGACAGACTATCGGTGTTGAGGTTGAAATGAACAACATTACAAGAGAAAATGCTGCAAGAATAGCCGCAGACTATTTCGGAACAGGCAGATACAAATATACAGCAGACAGAAACGGTTATTACACTTGGTCAGCTTGGGACACAGAGGGCAGAGAGTGGAAATTCCAAAGGGATGTAAGCATTGCAGGGGTTGACAGTGAGAAATGCGAATTGGTAACGCCGATTCTTAAATACGAAGATATTCCGCTTTTTGCAGGATCTTATAAGAAGACTTAGAAAAGCGAAAGCCAAAAGCGATGCAACACGAGGATGCGGTGTACATATTCATATCAGTGCTAACGGACACACAGCACAGACACTCAGAAATCTTGCAAAACATAATGGCAAGCCACGAAAGCCTCATAGCAAGTGCATTAAATATTTCACAGAGCAGAATAAACAATTACTGCAGAATGGTAAGTCCGAAATTCCTTGATAACCTTAACAGAAGAAAGCCAAGAACAATGTCGGAATTAGCGGATATTTGGTACACATCAAACGGTGCAAACTACGGCAGAACACAGCATTACAACGACAGCAGATACCATATGCTGAACCTACACGCAACTTTTACAAAAGGAACGGTTGAATTCAGACTTTTTCAATTCGATGCTCCGTCAGACGGAAAACAAAACGGCTTACACGCAGGACAGCTGAAAAGCTACATTCAGCTTTGCCTTGCACTGAGCCAGATGGCTAAGACTTTAAAAACAGCCAGCCCGAAACCACAGCAGAATGAAAATCCAAAATACGCAATGAGAACATGGCTTTTAAGACTTGGATTTATCGGTGAAGAATTTGCAACGGCAAGAGAAATCCTTACAAAACATCTTGACGGAGATGCATCATTCAGAAATGGCAGAATGGCATAACCGAAGAAAACAGCCTCCTATAACCTTAAAACTGTGACCGCATTTGGCGGTCTTAAGGTGGTAGAAGGGTATTTCCTTCGGAAAGGATATGATAATAATGAAACGGTATTACTTAGCTTACGGCAGTAACCTTTACACACCGCAAATGCGGTATCGCTGTCCGTCGGCACGGCTTATGGGAACTGCGGTTATAGAGAATTACAAGCTAATGTTCAAGAAAAGCAAAACAGGATCTTATCTGACCGTTGAACCGAAACAAGGGGCGGAAGTTCCGGTTGCTGTGTGGCAGTTGACAACAGATGACGAACGGTCGCTTGACCGCTACGAGGGGTATCCGAAATATTATTATAAAAAAGGAATTTCAAGTCACGGTGACAGGAATTAAGACGGGCAAAAAACGTGAACGTACAGCATTTGCATATATATTGGACGAAAACAGACCGAGCGGTGTTCCGTCAATGAGTTATGTTATGACTTGCCTTTGGGGATACAGAAACTTCGGATTTGATTCCAAACGTCTGTTACACGCTATTGACGAAAGTAAAAAGGAGACAATGATATGAAGAAGTATGAAGATATAAAAACAGCCATATGTCCTAAATGCGGACAGGAATACACAGGCAGACCTGCATTATCAAGAGCAGATAACAAAACAATGATTTGTCCTGACTGCGGAATACACGAGGCTCTTGAAAATATCGGTGTAGGTAAAGAGGAGCAGAATGAAATACTTGAAATTATACACCGCAGTATGAGAGAGAAAGACAAATAAGTCTGTAACAGTTACAGCCAACGGACGGTTTAAGCCGTCCTCATGGCAGTAGAAGCTGTATTACAAAAATCAACCGCTCAGAAAGGACGAAATATTATGAAAACAAAAATCTACGGAGCATACGGCTCAAACATTAATTTGGAACAGATGGCATATAGATGCCCGCATGCTGAAGTGTGCAAGGTGGGGTACATAAACGGCTATCGGCTCACGTTCAGGGGCGGAGGCTTTGCCAACATTGAAAAATCTGAGGGAGACAGAGTGCCTGTTCTGCTTTGGGTTATTACAGAACAGTGCGAAAAGACACTTGACCATTATGAGGGTTATCCGAGCTTTTATATCAAGCAGAATATTTCTGTGGAAATTGATAACGGCGAAGATACGATTGAAGCGATGTTCTATGTTATGGACGATAAATACTGTCAAAAGATGCAGACACCGACAGAGTATTATTACGGAGGAATAGAACGCGGGTATAAATCTAACGGTATGCCCGTGGAGGAATTAAAGACGGCATTTGAACGCTGTATGGCGGAGGTGAATTGAGATGGATAATTTTTTACACAGAAAAACTGTGACCGATGCGGAAGGTCTTTAAAAGACGGTCGAATTCAAAGTATGTTTAACAGCGAATGTATCTGTATGGACTGCAAGAAAAAAAGAATGTACCGATTCGGAATACAAAAAAGGCACAAGATGCCGACATTGCGGAAATTCGTAAGGGAAACTATAACTTTAAGGGAATACGAGGGTAGTATATACACAAATAAAGGCTGTACTTTTTGTTATAGTAATGGTATTGATAAAGTCCTCATATAACGGTAATATGTGTACAACAAAAGATAAACAGACCGAGAAAACGGAGGAAAACAAAATGCTAAAATTAAAGAAACTTTACAGCCTTATCAACCGAAACGCAACAATAAAATTGGTTAATGAAAAACGTACAGACGTTTATTTCTGCGGAACAGTTAAAGATATTCCTGACCAATATGATTTATGGAAAGTAGTTGACCTTTTGAACTAAACAGCTATGAATATGAGATTATGATTAAAGAAAAATAAGAAAAAATACAATTTTTAAACCGCCTTAAATGGCGGTTTTTGTATGAAAATTTTAATGGCAAGAAATTTATACGAATGGAGGTGATACGCTTGGCACAGAGGGGCAGAAAGCCGAAACCAACGGCAGTAAAACAGCTTGAGGGTAATCCGGGCAAGAGGCAGTTAAACGCAAATGAGCCGAAACCTGTGGCTCGTGCACCGTCTTGTCCGAAATGGCTTGAAGATGATGCGAAAAAGGAATGGAGACGTCTTGCGAAACAGATGGAACAGCTCGGTATTCTAACAGAAGTTGATATGGCGGCTTTTGCGGGATATTGCCAAGCTTATGCACGTTGGAAAGAAGCAGAAGAATTTATATCAAGACACGGTGCTATTGTCAAAACTCCGAGCGGATATTGGCAGCAAGTGCCGCAGGTATCTATTGCTCAGCAGTATATGAAACAGATGAGCAAGTTCTGTGAACAGTTCGGTCTTACTCCTGCGTCAAGGTCAAGAATTGTAACAGACAGAGGCAATGACAGCAGTGATGACGCAATGGAACAGCTTCTTTCATTGGGCGGAGAGAAAAAGTAATGTATGACGAAAATAAAGCAAAACGTGCAGTTACATTTATAAATGCACTTAAACATACAAAAGGCAAATGGCGGGGTGTGCCTTTTGAATTGCTGCCGTGGCAGGATAAAATAATAAATGATGTGTTCGGTACGGTAAAGGAGAACGGATACAGACAATACAACACAGCATATGTTGAAATACCGAAGAAGATGGGTAAGTCAGAACTTGCAGCAGGAGTGGCGCTGTATCTTACATGCGGTGACGGTGAATGGGGTGCAGAAGTATACGGCTGTGCAAGTGACCGTCAGCAGGCAAGTATTGTGTTTGATGTGGCGGTGGATATGGTCGAACAATGTCCTGCTTTGAAAAAAGAGAATTAAGCCTGTTATGTCAGTAAAAAAGACTTGTGTATAAACCGACTAATGCATATTATCAAGTGCTGTCGAGCGAGGCTTTTACAAAACACGGTCTTAATGTTCACGGCGTAATATTTGATGAACTGCATTCACAGCCAAACCGTGAATTGTTTGATGTAATGACAAAAGGTTCAGGTGATGCACGAACACAGCCGCTGTTCTTTCTTATAACTACTGCCGGAACAGACCGAAACAGCATATGTTTTGAACAGCACCAAAAGGCAGTTGACATTTTGGAAGGCAGAAAAATCAATCCGACATTTTATCCTGTTATATACGGAATAGAAGATACAGATGACTGGACAGATGAACGTAATTGGTATAAAGCAAATCCCTCGCTCGGACATACAGTTGACATTGAAAAAGTCCGTGCCGCATTTTTTGTCGGCAAAGGAAAATCCGGCTGAGGAAAATCTGTTCAGACAGCTCCGACTTAATCAGTGGGTTAAGCAGTCAACAAGATGGATGCAGATGGAGAAATGGGATGCGTGTGATGAAGTAATAAATCTTGATACACTTATCGGAAGGGAATGCTATGCAGGTCTTGACCTTTCAACAACACTTGACCTTACGGCATTTGTTTTGGTGTTCCTCCGAGAAACGATACAGAAAAATATATAATTGTTCCGTATTTTTGGATACCGGAAGAAAATCTTCGTCAGCGTGTCCGACGTGACCATGTTCCGTATGATGTATGGAAAGCAAACGGATTTATACGAACAACAGAGGGGAAATGTAGTTGACTACCGAAGAATTGAAGCTGACATAAAGGATATTGCAAGCAAGTACGTTGTGCGTGAAATAGCATATGACAGATATAATGCAACACAGATAATTCTTAATTTGCAGGATGAAGGCTTGACGATGATACCTTTCGGACAAGGCTTTAAGGATATGTCACCGCCGACCAAGGAACTTTACTCGCTTGTTCTGAAAGAAAAGATTATACATAACAATCATCCTGTACTTAGATGGAATTTTGATAATGTATGTGTAGAAACAGACTCGGCAGAAAATATTAAACTTTCTAAGAAACACAGTACCGAACGAATAGACGGTGCGGTTGCAGCGGTAATGGCACTCGACAGAGCAGTTCGTAACGGCGGACAACAGGAAAGTGTTTATGACCGTAGGGGTATTATTGTATTTTAGACAACATAAAAGCACACCAATATTTATTGATGTGCTTAAGGAAATGATTATTTAGTTGGTGATACAGTAAGCTTAAGACCAAGCGGCTGCATTATTTTAAGCAAAGTATCAAGATTTGGAGTTGATTTATACGATTCAATACGTGCAACTGATGATTGCGGGATTCCGCAAAGCGAAGCAAGCTCACGCTGACTTATACCGAGAGCGGTCCGCTGTTCTATCAGTGCACCGACAATAGATGCGATATTCTCAATTTCATTAATATCGTTAGCGGCAATCGGATCAACTTCTCTTACGTGTTCTTTATAATCATTCCATGTTCTCATATTAAGCACGCTCCTTTCTGGATAGATAATCACTGCGTTCAGATTTTGCTTTTTCAATTTCTGTGTGGTGTTTTTGTGTTTTTTACGGAACTGATGAAGCAGAACAAAGGTATTGTTTTCAAAAAAAGAAATAAAATATGCGGTTATTTCGGGACGTAATTCCCATATACCGTCCTCAATATGCTTTGTGACATCTTTGGGTAAACGAGTACCGTTATCTTGTAATAGCTGTATATAGAGTACTATTTGATTGTATTGAATACGGGCGTCTTTACTTGTTTTGATTTTTGTACGCAATAACTCTAAAAAATCCCATAGTTCAGATTTGCCGTGTGCATTTTCGTAAAATTCGATAGTGTACATTATTATTATACTCCGATATGTAGATTATATTTACAATATAATGATAGCATAAAAGCTATCAAATGTCAAGAAAAAGGAGAAAATTTATGAACATAATAAAATCAATATTCAAACCAAGAGACAAGCCTAAAAATCATACGGGTGACAGTATCGGAGGAGGACGTTCATTTCCTTTTGGGCGAACGTGGTCGGGAAAATCTGTGACGGAACGGTCGGCTATGCAGACAACGGCAGTATATGCGTGTGTTCGTATCATATCGGAAACGGTAGCAAGTCTGCCGATTCATCTTTATGAATACACGGACAGCGGAAAAGAGCGAGCCTTTACGCATCCGCTGTACAGACTTCTGCACGATATACCCAATCCCGAAATGAACAGTTTCATAATGCGTGAGGTTATGATGTCACATCTGCTTTTATGTGGGAATTCGTATTCACAGATTATCCGAAACGGTAAAGGTGAGGTTACGGCACTTTATCCGCTTATGCCGGAAAAGATGCGTATAGACAGAGGTGCGGACACAAAAATATATTACACATATAACAGTGATAAGCAGGGGACATTTGTATTTCGCAAAGATGAAATTCTGCATATAGTCGGACTGGGATTTGACGGACTTGTGGGATACTCACCGATTGCTATGGCTAAGAATGCGATAGGACTTTCTATTGCTGCCGAAGAATACGGCTCAAGCTTTTTCTCAAACAGCGGTACACCAAGCGGAGTTTTGGAACATCCGGGAGTTTTGAAAGAGCCGGAAAAAGTTCGTGACGCATGGAATGACGCATACGGCGGAAGTTCAAATGCACACAAGGTTGCGGTGTTGGAAGAAGGAATGAAATTCAATCCGATTTCGATAAATCCTCATGAGGCACAGTTTCTTGAAACAAGAAAATTTCAGGTGAATGAAATATGCAGAATATTTCGTGTTCCTCCGCATATGATTGCTGATTTGGAAAAATCAAGTTTTAACAATATAGAACAGCAGTCGCTTGATTTTGTGACAAATACAATCCGACCGTGGCTTGTGAGGATAGAGCAGACAATATTTCAGCAGCTTCTGACAGAAGAAGAACAGAAAAAATACTTCGTAAAATTCAATGTTGACGGACTTCTGCGAGGGATTTTAAAAAGCCGTATGAGCGGATATGCTATCGGTAGACAGAATGGGTGGTACAGTGCAAACGATATAAGGGAATTGGAGGATATGAATAAAATACCTAAAGAACTTGGCGGTGACAGATATTTGTGTAATGGCAATATGGTTGATATAAATAATGCCGGAAATTACAACAGCGGGGGTGAAAGTGAAAATGAGTAAATTTTGGAGGTTCAAGACTGTTAAAAACAAAATAGACGAAGAAAAATGAAAGCACAGAAAATGTGCTTTTTTTAAATGGTGTAATTGCTGAAGAAAGCTGGTACAGCGATGATGTAACACCGAAAATGTTCCGTGATGAACTTAATCGGTACGACGGTGATATTACGGTATGGATAAACAGTCCGGGCGGTGACTGTTTTGCGGCAAGTGAAATATATACGGCACTGAAAGAACATAACGGCAAAATTACCGTTAAAATAAACGGCATTGCGGCAAGTGCGGCATCTGTAATTGCAATGGCTGGGGATATGGTTGAGATGTCTCCGACATCAATGATTATGATACATAATCCTTCAATGATGCTTTACGGACAGGCATCGGAACTTGAACAAGGTATTGATTTTCTTAACGAAGTAAAGGAATCAATTATAAATGCTTATCAGATAAAGACCGGACTGTCACGAAGCAAACTGTCACATTTGATGGACGGAGAAACATGGATGAATGCACATTCGGCACATGATATGGGGTTCTGCGACAAAATCCTATACGGCAGTGATGACAGCACTGATAATCAAGATATGATTTTTGACAAAACAACAATGGTGACCAATACCATTGCCGCAATGCGTAAGAAGCTTAAACCGATAGTCAAGCCGGAAGACTCCAAGTATTGTATTCCGTCAGAACAGTTTGAAACAAGATTAAATTTATTGAAATAATGGGGGTAATATAAATGGCGTCAATAACTGATTTAAGACAAAAAGGGCAGCGTTATGGGAAAAGACAAAGAAATTTCTTGATAATGCAAAACGAGAAAACGATATGCTTTCGGCAGAGGACGTGGAAACATATGAAAAAATGGAGAGTGAAATTGTTGCTCTTGGCAAGGAGATTGACATTTTAGAACGTCAGGCAGAGATGGAAAAAGACTGAATTCTCCTGTTAATACACCCGTTCTTGAAACACCTAAAACGAACGGTGATATAAAAACGGGCAGAGCAAGTGACGAATATAAGCAGGCATTTTGGAAGCTTATGAAGAATAATCAGCTGTCATATTCGGTGCATGATACATTGCAGATCGGTACTGACAGTGACGGCGGATATCTTGTTCCGGACGAATACGAGGCAGTTCTAATTGATAAACTTGCCGATGAAAACATTATGAGAGGATTAGCTACAATCATAACAAGTGCAAACGGTGATAAAAAGATTCCGGTAGTTGCATCTCACGGTGAGGCTGTGTGGACAGATGAAGGCTCGGAATATACTGAAAGTGATGACGAGTTCGGAACGGTATCGCTTGGAGCTCATAAGCTCAGTACGATTATAAAAGTATCGGAAGAACTGCTCAATGACTCCGCATTTAATCTTGAAACATACATATCATCGGAATTTGCAAGAAGAATGGGTGCGGCAGAGGAATTGGCATTTATCAACGGCAACGGTACAGGAAAACCGACAGGTGTGTTAAATACGGCTGAAGTAGGGGTTACGTCTGCTGCGTCAAACGCAATTACGACAGATGAAATAATTGACCTATATCACAGTCTTAGAACACCATATCGAAAGAATGCCGTATTTATGTCAAGCGACAGTACAATAAAGGCTATAAGAAAACTTAAAGACAGTAACGGTCAGTATTTATGGCAGCCGGGTCTGCAGGCGGGACAGCCGGATACAATTCTTAACCGTCCGATACATACTTCTGCATATATGCCTGAGATAGAGTCCGGCAATAAGATATTGCTGTTTGGTGATTTATCATATTATTGGGTGGCTGACAGACAAGGACGTTCGTTCCAAAGATTGAATGAACTTTTGCAAAGAACGGACAAGTCGGTTTCCGTGTATTCCAAAGATTAGACGGAAAGCTGATATTGCCTGAATCGGTGAAGACTGTTCAGATGAAATAATAGGAGGGTAAAATGAAAATAAAGATAACAACTTCATGCTCGGGTCTGACCTTCAGTTTTTATGAAGGTCAGACTGTTGATGTTGACAAGAAAATAGGCGAGGATTTGGGTCAGTGCGGATTTGCGGAAGAAGAAGGGACACAAAAGCAACAAGAAGGGACACTAAATCTAAAACAGTGCAATCCAAAACGGAGGAATAAGAAAATGCTGACGATTGAAGAGGTTAAACAGTATCTGCATTTGGATTCTGACGCAGAGGGCGACTATCTCCGAATACTCATTCTCTTAGCAGGGGAAATGTGTGAAAATTATACACGTCTTGCAATGCCTGATGAACTGCCGGAAAGCTATAAACAAGCTATGCTTGTGTGTATAGGATATTTCTTTGAACAGCGTGACGGAACTAAAAACGGCGTACCGAGTATATTTTATACGTTGCTGAGACCATACAGAAAGGTGGCATTTTAATGGACTTTTCAAAACTGCGTCATCGGGCTATATTTTTGAAACCGCTTGATAAAAGATTAAATTCAATGAATGAAAATGTACCTGTGTGGATTCCGTTCAAACCTAAGTTAAGCGGTGAGATTAATGCCGATGAAACTTCTGTGTGTGTGCTGACCGATAACAAAGGCAACGCATTATGGAAATCGGCAGGCGGCGGACAGCTGTATTCACATCAGCTTTCTTTGAATGAGTATGCCGTATGGGCAAATGTTTCTCCGATGTCGGGACGTGAGTACGAGGAGTCACAAAAACTGCGTGCAGAAACCACATACAAAATTACAACAAGGTATTTTCCGAATATAACCGAGGATATGAAAATCATGTTCGGACTAAAGGTTCTTGATATTGTTTCTGTTCTTAACATAGGCGAAAACAATACGGAATTGCAGATTGTTGCAAAAAGAGAAAGACCGAAATGGCAAGGAATATTGATGTATTCGGATTTGACGAACTTGAAAAAGCTATGAAGCAATGCGAGAAGAATTATCCGAGTCAGGCAGACGCATTCCTTATGGCAGAAGGACGTGCTGTAAATAAGAGAACAAAATCACTTACACCGGTAAGGACAAAGAAGTCCGAAACTCATGGAGAACGAAAAAGTAAAACTGTATAAGGGCGGTAAAAGTAAGAGTAGTGAGAGTTCAGTCAACAGCACCTCATGCACATCTTGTTGAACTCGGTCACAAGATTGTAAGCGGCGGCAGAACTCGGGAAAGAGGCAGAAAACTTAATCGTGTACAGCGTTCTGCAATAGGCATTAAATCCGGCGGATATGTACAAGGTGATTTTATGCTTGAAAAATCAATGTCGGAGGCACAGGCAAAATTCAACTCGGGTGCAGAAAAACTGCTTGATAAAATAACAAAAGATATACAAATGTAGGAGGACAGATGATTACAGAAAAAGATATACAGACACGAACTGCGGAAATCCTTGCGGATGCCGGATTTAACGTAGTTGCATCAGAAGTAGATGAGGGATTTTAAAACCGGCAGTGTTTGTTTCTGCGTATCCTTCAGATGTACAGCCTCTGTGCTGTGGCGGTGCAATTTGAGGAACTTACTGTTTCGGTAGAATTAAAATATATATCGGCTCTTGAAACTGTGGAGGACTGTATAGGTGCTTACAGCAGGATAAAAGAGCTTTTTTGTACCCGACTTTCGATATTATGGACAGACATCTGACTATTCATGAAATGAATTTTGAAATTGAAAAGGGTGCAATGTATGTGTATTTTGATATAAATTTCATTCAGGCTGTGGATAAAACAGAAAAGTATGATGAAATGAGCGAACTTGTGATACGGGGGGGATAAAAATGGGGTTACCTGAAATTTTAATTGAATTTAAGACGAAGGCACAGACTGCGGTAACACGAAGTCAGAATGGAATTGTAGCGGTTATTCTTGAAGATTCAACCAAAGTCGGAGATGAAAATTTAAGTTATACATATAACTATGAAGCCGATATTGTCAAATCCGACTGGACAACGACAAATCTTGACTACTTGAATAAAATATTTCTCGGCAAACCGAAACGAGTGCTTGTGGAAAGAGTTGAAACAGGCGAGAACTTCAAAAAGTCATATAACGCCGCCTTGGCACGCATTAGAAATAAGTCGTGGAACTGGCTGACGTTTCGGGGTTGGAACCGCATAAAGATTTGACGGAAGAACTGCAGAATTGGATTATTGCACAGAGAGCGGCAAAAAAGACATTCAAAGCGGTTTTGCCTTGTTCTGCGGCAAATAATGAGGGCATTGTTAACTTTTTCCTCGAGCGGTATCAAAGTAGGAGCAAAGACATATTCGGCATATGAATATTGTGCAAGAATTGCAGGCTTGCTTGCCGGACTGTCAATGACAGAGAGTGCGACATATCAAGTTCTTTCGGAAATTGACTCTATAACGGAGAGCCTTACTCCCGATGAAGATATAGACGAAGGTAAGTTTATACTTATCAATGACGGCGAAAAAGTAAAAGTCGCACGAGGTGTAAATTCGCACACATCTTAAGCGGTGACAAGACCGAAGATATGAAGAAAATCAAAATTATTGAGGGTATGGACTTAATGCGTGACGATATTCGTTCTGCATTTGAGAATAACTATATCGGAATTAATAACAGCTATGACAATAAGGTTATGTTTGTAGCTGCTATTAATCAGTATTTTGACGGACTTGTAAGAGAAGGCGTACTGTACGGTGATGCGGAAAATACAGCGGATATAGATGTTAATGCACAGCGTGACTGGCTTGCACAAAAAATATGATATATCCGAGTACAGTGATGAACAGATTCGTAAAGCAAAGACGGGGAGCTATGTTTTGTAACGGCGGATATAACATTCTGTGATGCAATAGAGGATTTGAAATTTTCTATAAATATGGAGTAAGGGAGGCAGTAAACAATGGCAGGAGAAAGAAAGCTTCCCGCTGTCGGAAAAGTAATCAGCGGTACGCACGGCTATTTTTGGTGGAACAACAGTATTTGTTATGAAATAACTTCATTTGAAGCAAAAAATCAAAACAAACCGTGAAACAATAAACTTTTCGGGGCAAATGTGGGATGACAGTAAATTGATGGTGTGTCCGGTACTTGGACAGCGAAAATAAAAAAGATTTATTCAAGAGGCAAAACGTATGCGGAGAAACTTTCGGCGGGTATTGATGAGCGATTGTCGCTTATATCAAAATTGAGGACCCCGATAACGGCGGTACAGAAAGAGTACAGCTTATGTCATGCTGGCTTGATGAACTTACACTTCAGGCATTTGAAAACGGAAAAATTACCGAAGATGAATTTTCGGGCGGATTTGTCGGATTTAAGTATCTTGATACAATCGCTGACCCGTGTGTATAAAAAGATTGTATTTTTTAATGGTGGGGACACTAAAAAAATGACGGCTATACAGCTGTTTTTTATTAAGGAAAAGGAAGGGACACTAAAATGAATAAAGCTACAAAATTAACATTAGCAGAACTTTTACGACGTAAGGAGCAGATGATTGCGTCAAAGAAAATTAAAAAGACAATGGATTTATATATCAAGTCCATTGATTCGGTTATAACGATTGAAGAACCGGACGGAGCACTTTGCCGTGACGCAAATGATATGGAGGGCAGGCGAGGGTGATAAATATATGTGCTATGAATGTATCAAAGAACCTGACATTAAGTCGAAGGAAGTACAGGACGCATTCGGCTGTGCAGTACCTATGGATATTGTCGAAATTATATTTGCACGGGCGAAATACCGCAGATTGCGATTGAGTGTATGAAGCTTGCCGGATATATGGGCGGTGTTGAAGCCGTAAAAAACTAATACAGACGGACGGTGACCTGCAGCTTATTCATTTCTATCTTCAAAAGGGATTTGATTGGGACAGGCTTGCAAGGCTATCACTGTCTGAAAAAATATTTTTAAAGGCGAGTATGGAGCTTGCTGTGGAAGAGGAGACGGAGAAGTATAAGGCGTTATTGGGGAGTGGGTGACGTAAAAAAATTGGCTCGTAATATAGGTGCAACTTTAAGCCTTAATAACGGTAATTTTTCGTCAATATGAAGTCCGCTGTCAATGCGAGCAACAACCTTAGAAACAGTTTAAACGGTACAACGTCGGGAATGAAAAATTTCGGAAATCAGTCTTCCGGAGCAGGCGGGGTTATAACCTCGTTGGTATCTAAGGCGGCAGTAGCCGTAGGAGCGTTTGTCGGTGTACGTCAGGCGATAGACTTCGGCAAAGATGTAGAGAATACCGGCAGAGAGTTTGAACAGGGAATGGCAAACGTATCTGCAATCTCGGGAGCAACAGGTGCAGAACTG
>VOFH01003419.1_pt1 | contig 39436 bp, 71 predicted proteins | sample 5384091 | NCBI WGS metagenome assembly VOFH01 (sample SAMN12384727, study PRJNA508395) | human gut metagenome | isolation source: healthy gut G | host: Homo sapiens
TATACTCATTTGGAATTTCGATATGAAATGTCTCACACAATAATCTCACATCATGCACATCATTTTCATCAAACTCGTATCCCAGATGGAACATTACTTGGACTATATGGTTCCAATACAGGAAACCTCTATCTCCTCAATTTTTCCTTTGCCTGAAAGTTTCTATCGGAAAACAATCCCCATCATAAAAATTTCACCTTCGTCCGTATATTCAAAAACAATGCAAATCAACAATTTGTTTTTCGCATCTTCCCATACAGTATGGTTCAATGTTGTATATTCCATCTTAATCTCATAAAAGCCATTACTTTCATTATTTCTATAAAGTTCTGATAATCGTTCTTTCTACAAAATGTCAATATCATTGTGGCTCTTGACTGATATCCAAGAAGAGCATCTACACCCCAGCCACCAATAAGAAAGGACTTTAATCTCCATCTATTGCAAATTGAAGAATCCGTTTTACATCTGTTATATTGACCATTCATCATCTCCAATAAATTCTAATTAGGCGACCAGAGGAACTATTGGTCTGTTTGATAAACTTCGCATTTAGCAGTTTTCAATGTTGCCAAACGAGTTAAGAAGATGTTCCTTTCCATGTCGCTTCTTTTATGTAATTTACAAGGTTACCCACACAAGATAGTTGTTCTAGATACTTTCAGAAATACCGTTAAAGCCACGCATAAACCTCTTAGCTGGCTATAGATATTGATATGTTGATTAATATGTCTTCTTGGTCAAGCCAGTCTTTAACTGCACGTCAATGCTACTGGCATTTGTAAATCTCTACATAGGAGTTCATCCTTGTCCGTAACAAGAGTGGAATTGGTCTTTAATCCTACCATCATAAATATGATGTAAATCTCTTTGTAGAAACTCTACCAGTATTCGTAATCTTGAGATAGACAAGTCATTCCTATTAACCGCACAAGGAACACATACCTTTTCTTGGGACAAGCCTCTGATATGTGTAGAATGACCACGCTTATGAGTTTTGCGTGGCATAGCAAATGTCTTTTACTTTGCTATGATTGCCCTTGTACGAGATGGCGAAAAGTTTCGTCAGCCTCAATAATGCCGTCAAGGGCAACATCGTCTGCCATATTCCTGAAGTGCATCCAAAATCTTGTGTCTCCAAAGGAATGTGGTGTTTCTGTGAATCCCACAAGCAACAGCAGTCTTACGAATGGATAAGCCATTCATCATCATACAATCAATGTACTGCTCCCACACGGACAAGTCTTTCTTGTACCAGACAATGGAGTTCGTAGCAATCACGAAGGACTTGCCACAATCCTTACATACATATCGCTGTGTGCCATCTTTACGATGACCATGAACCACATGGATACAGCCACAAAGAGGGCATACACGACCATTTAAAGCGTTCCTTTGCTACGAAATCTTCAATATTCAAAGACTTTACAAAGGCAGGACTTAAAAAAGCATTGTTTTAAGGCTTTTCCTGCTCTGCGACAGTCAACTTTACCGATAATATCTAATGCGTCTTTGATAGTAGGCATATCCAATTACCTCCCTCGGTGGTACTGTTTCTACTATTATTATTATACGCTATTTCGTCAAAATCAACCATTTGTTGTGACAGAGCCTTAGATTATCTTCCTTTAGAAGTTCTTATATGTCGGTATAGCCCGTATTTTCGGGCTTTCCCGGCATTTTAGATATGGGGAGAAGTTCTTTATACCCTCATAACCTTTAGGTTTTCCTCCTCAATGGTAGTAAAAGAAGTAGTAAATTGCTCTGCGGCTATGCTGGCAATCAGCCTTTCCATTTCAGCTTTTGCGGAAGCGAAAGTTGCGTGTGCGTAATAGTTCAGCGTCATGGTGATATTGGAGTGTCCCATGATATGTAACGCTTTCGGGTTCATGCCCGCATTGGCTGTTGGTGCAGAACGTATGGCGCAGGGGTGTGAGGTGTCATTACTTTGGGTAAGGCTTCCCTCATGGCACTTGTTGTACTTCTTCGCAAGCCCCCGGAACATGGTCGCGTAGTTCACATTTGTTTTCGGGCAGCCGTCCCGGTTGAGGAAAAGGAAATTGCTGTAACCGTCAATCGTGATCGGCTTCGTTCCTTTGCGGTTCTCCAACACGCGCCCCAACGCTTCATACACTTTTTTCGCTCATTGGAATTTGTCTGATACCGCTTTGCGTTTTAGGCTTCTTCTATGTAGTAGCCTGTTTCCGCGCTCCGTAAAGCTGGTGGTCTACATTGATTATCCTGTTTTCAAAGTCAAGGTCGGTATCGGTCAGCCCGCAAAGCTCGGAAATCCGAAGCCCTGTCCCCAGCAGTATGATAACTTCGTCACGGTATTTCTGATAGACGCTATCACTTTGCATAAAGGATAAAAAGGCTTTCTTCCTGTTCCGCTGTGAGGGGTACTTTCGGCTCTGTGTCGTCCTCGATCACGGTGTTTAGCTGGAAGTCAAAAGGGGGTTCTTCCTTATACAGTCGTCGTCCTGTATCGTTGTGTAAAAAGCAGCTTTCAGAGAACGCTTGTCATTACTTATGGTCTTATAGGATATTCCCTTTTCTTTCATGCGCAACGCCCATTCTTTCGCGTCGGACAGCTTCACGCTGTCAATGGGGCAGGAACCAAGTTTATCCGCTTCCAGCAGCTTCATCAGCCGTTCGCGCCCTGTTTTGTGGTGTTGTGCCTTACATTCCCCCGGTGGCGGTTCTGCTTCGCGTAAAGCTCGCAGACAGTCATTTTCTTTCCGATTGTGTCTATCCCGTCGTCAAGGTCTTTCTTGTATCCTTTTTCCTTTTCTCTAAGGGATATGTCGTCACGCTTCCCGGCAGGGGTCTTGTCCGTAGGCACTAACTTCCAAGCATAGACAAATTGCACTTTACCAAAAGTATCGGTATATTTGTGCTATATCTCCGTCTTTTCTCTGGCTCTCTCCCGAACGCAAAATGCGGTTTTTATTATCCACGTCTTTTCTCCGACATTGTTTTTTGCTCCTTTTCCGTGTCGGAAAGAGCCTTGATATGCCTACATTTATTATAGCACATTCAAGGCTCCCTTTTCACTATATTTTTCGCTAAATTGCGTCCAGTGTGTCAATGATTTTTTCAAACTGTTTTCCTCTTGATCTGAATACGGTTCCCGTTCAAGAATACCCAGCCCGCCGTGGGGTTTTCCTCTGCAAGTTTCCGCAGCTTGTTTTCCCCAATGCGGAAATATTTTGACGCTTCTTCAATGGTAAGCGTGTACTTTTCCCAAATAGGCACATCAGCATTGTTCATTTTATAAATCCCCCTTTCAAAAATGGGTAAAAGGCTAATAGTGAAAAGGGCTGTGATCGGACGGTTATTAGCATAACCTCATGGGAATTTCACCCCGGCATGGTTCTCATGCAGCCCTACCCATTGCCTGCGACGCTCTTAACGCTCGGACTGTGGCTGTAAGGAAGTATCATTGTATATTCTGCGTGTCGTTGCCCGCAAACCGCTACACTTGCTTTCCGGCGCGGTGTTGGTCGCTCGGCTGTCCGGGCGGTGATAACCTCGCCCGGATAGCGTCATGGCGCACTCGCCGTATGGCTCGACGCAAAAGGAACGTATCCGATTTGCCCTATGCTGCGCCGCCGTTATCTTGCGCCGCTTTTTTCAAGGTTCAAAATGGCTTGCTACCCGCGTCAACAGCGGAACGGAAAGGGTGAGAGAAAGCGTCCCGCCGCCGTTGCGGTTATTCCTCTGTCCTAAAGGTGAGGACAGCCATCATCAGTTTTGCTTGCAGCCGTTCCCGAATGTCGTGGTCTACGCCGAAATAGACGTTCCCGCGCTCGTCGTACAGCTTCCGCATGGAGAGGCGGGCTATGTAGCCGCTAAAATGCTGCAAGACAATCTTCATGGCGTCCGGGTCACCCCTTTGTCGCTGCCACAATGACAGGATAGGGAACAAGGGCATTTTTTCCGGGTAGCCGGGTTCGTTACCATTCGTCCCATTCATCAGCGCGTTTCCTCCAGATATTTTCGGGTTTTACCATTTCTCAAAAAGAGCTTGTCCGCCTGTACTGTATCGTGCTTCTCGATGTATTGAACAACTTCGCAATCTCGGTGTCGTTCATTCCCTCGAAATAGTACAGGAGTACGGCTTTGCGCTTTTTCTTCCGTTCGCCAATACGCCAGGATCGCAATTGTCTTCTGCCCTGTACTTCTAGATTCAGCTATTGATCTTGATCGCCATGGGCGATGACTCGACCGAGAATATCTCCAGCTCCGCCCCCGGAAGCTCGCGCCCTTCATCACGAACACCGGATGCGCGATCGAACAGGCGGTCGAGCGTGCATAGCAACGTGTCGTCGCCCGTGAAGAACTCGTCCCAGTTATTCGTGGGAGTGTTGCTCGTCAGGATCATCGTGTTGGGCCCTCCTTCTCGTAGCGCCGGTCCACTATGTCGAAGAACAGATCCGTGCACGGCTTGTCGAAGGTGCAGCGCCCGACCTCGTCGATGATCAGGCACGAGGGCTTGACGAGCGCGGCCACCGCTCTCGAGGTGCTGCCGGAATCCGCGGCTTTCTTCAGCTTATCACGAAGCTCGGTCGCCTTGAGGTAGTATGTCTTGAAGCCCTCCAGGCAACACGCCCTGCCGTAGGCTTGCGCAAGGTGGGTCTTCCCGATCCCGCCTGGTCCGATGAACGCCAGGTTCTTCCGTGCGTGCAGGTTCGACAGCGCCGGCAGCTTGCGCAGCGCGGCGGCGTCGCGGCCGCGTATGCGGCCGAAGTCGAACCCCTCGAAGGTCTTGGGGCGCTCTCTGCGGCAGCCGGCTGAGCTTGAGGAGCGTGCCTATGACCTGGTCGTGGCGCTTGTCCGCCAGGTACGTGAAGACCGCCTCGAGCGCGGACAGCTCGTCTCCCCCCATGTCGAGGCGAACTGCCAGCTCGGCCAGCTCCTCGGGGGATATGCTCACATCAAGGAAGGCGGCGCGCTCGCTGACGCGCCCGTAGAGCGCGGTCGCCGGGGCATCCACAGCTGCTCCGGCCGCCACCGTCGTTGCCGCCGTCATCGCAGCCTCCCCTCGAAGTCGAACTTGTCGAACCCGGGCTTGTCCCTCGATGGCCCCAGCTGGCCGATCGCGGTGGTCACGGGCGTGGTCGGCAGCTCGACGGGCTGGTCGTCCGCGTACTGGTCGGCGCAGAAGCTGTCCTTGCGGCTCCAGGTGACGGGATGCGCCGCCAGCTCGCGCGACAAGTCGTCGGCGTACACGTGGACGAGCTCGCCTTCGCGGCTGACGCGGCAGGTCTTGCCCGGGTACCAGTACGGCACGCCGAATCGCCGCCCCTCGTAGCTGACGAACCCGTCGAAGCTGATGCGCCGCGGGGCAGAGGTAGGGCGCGAGCCTGGGTCTTGGCCAGCGGCGACGCGGCGGGGAGGCACTTCGCAGCGTGCTCCTCGGCGGGGACGCAGTCCATGGCCCTGCGGTAGCGCCCGACTGCCTGGCGCACCACTCGAGTGCCTGGGCGTTCAAGTCGGTAGCGTTGCAGAACTTGCGCCCGGCCGCGAAGTTGCGCTTCACGAACGGATCAGGCGCTCCACCTTCCCCTTGGTGAAGGGGTGGCGCGGCTTGCACAGCCTGGTTCCGAACCCGACGCACGCCATGAAGGCCGCGTAGTCCACCTGCCAGATCGGCCTGCCCTCCAGGTCTCGCCTGATCACGACGCTCTTCATGTTGTCCGTGAGGACGTATTCCGGCACGCCCATGACGCATGAAGGCGTGGATCATGCCTATGAAGAGGTTCTCCTGCCGGGCGTTCGGGAAGAACTCGACGTAGCACGTTCCGCAATGATGGCACACCAGCGCGAAGCACGCGATCCTGAACGTGGCGCCCGTCCAGTCCTCGACCTCGACGAACCCCCAGTCCATCTGGTACGCCTCGCCGGGCCCGGTTTCGAACCGCCTCCCGCGGCCTCCCTGCGGCTCCGCCCTCGCCAGCCTGCGCTTGGCGGGCACGAGGTCGGCGTGGGCGGCGATGTAGTTCTTGACGGTGGTCAGGCCGCCCCTGTAGCCCCGTTCCGAGATCCCTCGAAGATGACGGCCGAGTTGGTGACGCCGTCGGCGAGCAGCGCGTCAGCGATGCCCTCGAACCCGCTCATCACGGTGGTCGCGGCCCTCATTCCACAGCGCCCGTGCGGCAGCGCCTTGAACCCATTGGCCTTTGAGCGTGCGCGCCCTCGACCTCGTGAGCCCCGTCCTGCGCGAGAACTCGGCAAGGTTCACGCTGGTCGAGTTTGAATGAATCGCCCGCCTCGCGGGCCAGCTCCTCCAGGGTCTTGTCTATAATTTCCTGAAGGCCGATGCGTTCGCTTTCTATCCATGGTCCTCCTAACACTGGCGTATTGGCGTATACCAGTGTAGGGCCGGAGGCGGGCGCGTTGGCCGTTTTTCTTGACTGGATGGTGGCGATATTATTCTGACTCTGGCTGGCGATTAAAGCCCGGTTTCTAATAACATTGCTTCAAGAAGCAGCTTCGGCGTGATTTTCTTCCCGGCTTTCAAAGACGGGTTTCGGCGGTTTCCCGTTTGAAATATTCATCAAAGGTATGAAGCTGCCGCGCTTCGTCTAAGGGCAATCGAGAAAAGGTGACTTCCCTTGCCTTATGCCTGTGCAGCTCCCTGTGAGCGTCACACGCTTCATTGTGCACCGTGAAAGCACATTGTTTTGTAAACTCCCTGCCCCCTTTTCTCGTTGAAAGTTGGTGGTGGGGGCAATACGGCGTTTTGAAAACGCCGAAGATTTTTTGAAATTTTTTCAAAAAATTTTTGAGCACAAAAATACGCCTGTCCGATTTAGATGATTAGACAGTTCATATTCAAGGGTGGAGAGGTTCCCGACGGTGGTCGGGCTTTTTTGATAAGTCAATGACCGTCGGATTTTGTCGATAGGGTATAGTGCTTCATGGCGGCTACCTCCTTTAGCCGCCGCTTTTAACAGTGATACCGCGTCATTTCATTAGAAGATAAAAGAAACGGCGGCTTTGATTTTCAAAGCTGCTGCGAAATCAAAGAACGACAAGCAACAGTTCTGATTTTGCTCCAATATGGTTATTAGGGCACAAATTAAAAAAAAAGAGCCGATAACAGCATTATTTCAAACTGCATATTATCGGCTCTGCGTTGTCTGGCTCTTTAATTAAATTATTTTGTTGTTTTTTATTATATGTATTAGCTAACTGTCCACAAGCTGCTTTATCTCTCTACCATGAGAAACTCATGGTAACTTCAAGTCCTGTTTGCTCTAATTGATGTTTGAACGCAACCATTTCTTGTTTTTGTGGTGCTCTAATTTTGGAATTACTCGTCGGGTTGTATTGCAGCACGTTAATCATAACATTTTTTGCCCTTAAACCATTTTGCAAGTTGCCTTATATCTGAGGAACGGTCATTTATACCTGGTAAAAGCAAATACGCAAATACCACTTTTCGATTATGCCTTTGAGAATAGGACAATGCTTGCTTAACAACATCTTCAATAGCGTACATGTGCATATGAGGAATGATACAGTTTCTCGCAGCCTGTGTTGCTGCATGTAAAGATATTGTCAACTGAATTTTTAGATGTTCTTCGCGCAATTTTTTTAATTGATTAACTGGACCAACTGTTGATACGGTAATGCCGTCGGTTGGAAAGTTAAGTCCATTTCTATCTCGAAGAATATGGATTGCTGCAATCAAGTTGTCGTAATTGAATAAAGGTTCTCCCATTCCCATAAAAACGATACGATTTACTTTTTGACGTATCAATACAACCTGCTGCACAATTTCAGACGGTGTTAGATTACGAACAAAACCATTGCGTCCGGACTCACAAAAAATACAGCCAACAGAACAACCAACTTGCGTACTTACGCAAACAGTCCCACCATCTCGCCGTTTAATAAAAACCGTTTCAATATACCTGTTATGTAGATTTCCTTGGCGATCTTGCGGATCTTCTCCTCGAGCGGCAGCTCGTCCTCATACAGCATATGGAAGTCTGCCTTGCCCTCGTCGAGCACGGTCAGTACCTCGCGCGCAAGCTCCTCGCCGCCTTCGCCGCCCTTGGCGAATACCTCGGACAGGGCAACGCGGACGCCGCGCTCTGCGCAGTGCTTGCGGATGAACTCCATCTCCTCGGCGGTATCGGTCGGGAAGGCGTTGATGGCGACAACGACCGGCACGCCGAACTTCTTCATGTTGTCCAGATGTGCGTCGAGGTTGCAGATGCCGCGCTCGAGCGCGCTCATGTCGGGGGTGTTCAGCTCGGCCTTGGGTACGCCGCCGTTGTACTTGAGTGCGCGGACGGTCGCGACGAGCACGATGCAGTCCGGAGAGATGCCGGCCTTGCGGCACTTGATGTCCATGAACTTCTCTGCGCCGAGGTCCGCGCCGAAGCCGGCCTCGGTGATGGCGATATCAGCGAGCTTCATGGCGAGACGGGTCGCCTGAACGCTGTTGCAGCCGTGTGCGATGTTCGCGAACGGGCCGCCGTGCATGAGCGCCGGGGTGCCCTCGAGCGTCTGAACGAGGTTCGGCTTGATGGCGTCGCGCATGAGCGCGGTCATCGCGCCCTCAGCGTGCAGGTCGCGCGCATAGACCGGCTTGCCGGCAAAGGTGTACGCGACGAGAATATCGCCGAAGCGCTTCTTGAGGTCGTCGAGATCCTTCGCCAGACACAGGATGGCCATGACCTCGGACGCGACCGTGATCATGAAGTGATCCTCGCGCGGCACGCCGTTTACCTTGCCGCCGAGACCGATCGTGATGTTGCGCAGCGCGCGGTCGTTCATATCCATGACGCGGGTGAAAACGACGCGGCGCGGATCGATGCCGAGCACGTTGCCCTGCTGCATGTGGTTGTCGAGCATGGCGCAGAGCAGGTTGTTCGCCGCGGTGATCGCGTGCATGTCGCCGGTGAAGTGCAGGTTGATGTCCTCCATCGGCCTGAAAACGGGCGCAACTTCCCCTCATTGCGGGGATTCCCGAAGGCATCCGCGCCCAACGGCTCAGCCCCTAGCGGTCGGCGCGATCGGCGATAAGGCGCAGCCCTTCCAGCGTCACGCTCGGTGTTCACCTCGTCGATGGTACTCGGTAGCGCTCGACGACCGGCGCCAGACCGCCCGTGGCGATGACCTTTGCCCGGATAGCCCAGCTGGTCGAAGATGCGGCGCACCAGCCCGTCCACCCGGTCGGCCTCTCCCAACATGATACCCGATTGGATGGCCTCCACCGTGTTGGTGCCGATGACCGCCGGCGGCGCCACCAGCGCGATGTCCGGCAGCTGAGCGCCGTGAGTGAACAGCGCAGATTGGCCGGTCTACACGCCCGGCGCGATAACGCCGCCGCGGGAAGCGGCCGTCGCGATCGATGACCTCGATGTTCGTGGCCGTTCCGAAGTCGACCACGATCACCGGCGCCCCGTAAGGATCGCCCGGGCCGCCACCGCATCGGCCACCCGATCGGCCCGATCTCGCGGGGTTGGGGTAATCGGCGTCGAAAAGGCCCTCGGCCGTCTCGGCATTGCACACCAGCGACCGCGCGCCGGTGGCGTCCTTGATGGCCTGCATCAGGCCTTGGTCAGTGGGGCACCACCGAGGCGACCGCCGAGGCGCGCACCTGGGAAAGATCCGAGGCTCTCGAGGGAAAACAGCGTGGAGAAGACGATGCGCAGCTCGTCGGCCGCCGCCTTCCGATTGGTGGCGATTCGCCACATCGCGCGCAGAATCCCCCGCGTAGACCCCGATTACGGTATGGGTGTTACCGATGTCAATAGCAAGTAACATAATTATGACAATCTTCCTCAGTTTTCCGGCCCTGCGGGCTTATTTGCGTATAGTTAGCGCATGAGAGATTATAGCAATGTCTCAACGATATGCCCCCGACGGGCATTCGTCGATATGACGAGAGAAAGGCAAGACCATGATAGAGACACCGAGCCGCATCCTTGTCGTTGACGACGAGCCTTCCATCACCGAATTCGTCAGCTACGCGTTGAAAAAGGAGGGCTACGAGACCGACGTCGTCGACAACGCGAGGACGCCTTCGCGTTGGCAACGCCAACAACCTATGATCTGTTTATCTTGGATATTATGCTGCCGGGCATGGACATCATGCTGTGCCGTCGGCTGCGTTCGAGACCACGGCCCCGTGCTGTTCCCTTTCCGCCCGCGACACCGAGAGCTGGACAAAGTCGTCGGCTTGGAAATCGGCGGCGACGACTATCTCGCCAAGCCCTTCGGCGTGCGCGAGTTGATCGCCCGCGTCCGCGCGCTTCTGCGCCGCGGCCAGGGCGGCGAGTTCCCGGCGCGAGCAATTCCATCACCGCCGGGCATCACGCTGGACGAGGACGCCCACACGCCGCCGGCGACCACGGCGAGATCGACCCTGACGCCCCGCGAGTTCGAGCTTCTGGCCTCGCCATGAAGAACGCCGGCAAGGTGGTCTCCCGCGAGGATCTGCTCCGCGACGCCTGGGCTGGGGACCTCACGGGAGACCAAGACGGTGGACACCCACATCAAGCGTCTGCGTGACAAGATTCACGCCGCCGGCTACGATCCGGCCCTCGTGGAAACGGTACGCGGCTACGGCTACCGCTTCAAGGCGTAAAAAGCCAACTCGCGAGAAATCTGCTCCCATGAAGGGGAAGGCTCCCGAGCGGGAGCCTTTTTAGCGACGGGTTTCACCGACCGTTTTCTAAGGGTAAATGCCAGTTCCGGCCCCGTTATGGCGTGCTGCGATGCCCGTTAAGGGGTGAAGGCAAGCAAATGCCAGTTCGGCCCCGTTATGGCAACACGCGGACGACCATTTCGGGGCCCAACTGGCATTTGCTCGAGGATTTAGCAGCGACGAGACGCCTACGCACGGCGGCGCGGACGGCGTCGGCGCAGATGACGGCGGCCACGATCTTGCAGAGGTCAACGACCATAAACGGCGCCACCGCCGTGAGGAACGCCGTGGCCAGATCCCGTGCCCCACCACCATGTACTGACGCACCCGCACACGTAAGCGATAGCCGTAAAGATGATGCCGGCGATAATCTCTACCCCGAAGCTGCGCAAACGCACCCGCGCGCTGGAGCGGCGTCGATGGCCGTCTTCTCCCGCGCAGTGAGCCGCGGCGCATTCTTGCCGCCGGCCACCGAGCCTCGTGCGCACCGCGTGCAAAAACAGCGCGGCAGCCGCCCACGCCGAAGAGGTATCCCCACAGAAAGCCGCCCGTCGGCCCGGCCAGAACACCGATTCCACCGCGCATGCCCGAGAACACGGGCACCCCCACCGCACCCAGCAGCAAGTAGCCCGTGATGGCCGCAATGGCCTCCTTGGGACTCAGCACCACTATGGCAAACGTGATGGCGAACATCTGCAGCAAAGTGAAGGGAATGGGACCCAAAGGGCACGACCACCCAGGCCGATACCGCCATGATGGCGATGGTCAAGCCGACAAAAGACCACCGACCGCGTTCGCTGGGTCGCCTCGCTGCGCGTCTTCGTTGATTCCGCATGCATCTCTCCTTCCACTCGAAGGAGTCCATCGTAAGGGGTCGACGCGTCCCAGAGCCCGCGCACTGCTCTTTCAGCGGCTAACGGGCCACCATGCCCAATAAATTTGTGCAAGTGCCCAAACCCAATCGTACATCGCGGCGAGCTTGCGGAGGCGCACCATTTCCAGGCCACGAAGATGGCCGTGGTGAAGATGGAGAGGAAGTCAGCCACCGGTGCCGCGAAGTACAATGCGTCCAATCCGGTGAACTGCGGAAACAGCTGCGGCAGCACCACAGGCATCCAGGTACAGCAAGGGCACGAGGAACAGAATCTGGCGCGTCAAGGTGAGGAACACCGACTGGCTGGCCGGGCCCGTGGCCTGGGAAGTAGTTCGAGCTGACGATCTGAAGCCCACGAAGGGCAGCATGAGGAACTGCACGCGGATGGCGAAAGCCGTGAAATCAACGAGACCGTCGTGGGAGATACCGAAGGCATGGGCGATGGGCACCGCGAACACCTCGACGATGATGAACATGAGCACCGAGATGGAAGACGCCGCCCCAATGCCGTACCACAGCGTCTTGCGAACGCGATTGACGTTGTGAGCGCCGTAGTTGAAGCCGAGCAGCGGCTGCAGGGCGATGGCGATGCCGATGAGCGGCATGACCGAGAACTGCCCGATGCGCTGCACCACGCCAATGGCCGCCAACGCGTCGTCGGCGCCGATGGGCGTCAGGGCCCCGTATTTCACCAGCTGGAAGTTGATGACGAAGTTCACGATGGCCATGCCCGCCTGCACAGAAGCTCGGCAGCCCGAAGGCGAGAATGGTGCGATCCATGGAAAGCTCAGGCGCATGGCGGGCAAGCGCAGCCGCATGGGAACGTCGCTGCGCAGGCAGAAGTACTGCAGCACCGCCAAACACGAACAGGCCCAGCCGAGCACCGTGGCCAGAGCGCTGCCCATAACCCCCAGCCGAGCGCCAGAACGAACAGGCGTTGAAGGCCACCGAGCCCACCAGACCGATGACCATGGTGCCGAGCGCCCGGTTAGGGCGCCGCAGGTGCGGATGAAGTTGTTCACGCCAAGGCCGATGCACTGCAAGATGAAGCCGGCACAGAGAATCTGGATGAACGTCTGGGCGTAGGGGCGCACCTCCGGTGTGGCGCTCGCCAAATCGAGCACCCAGGAGACCAGCGCCGGATTCCACCCGATGACGAGCACAATGACGGCAGCAACGAGGCTCAAGGACACCACATTGCCCAGGCGCGCTCGGCATCGTCGCGCTTGCCCTCGCCGAGGCGCAGGGCCGCCAGCGCGTTGCCGCCGTTGCCGATGAGCATGGCGATGGCCATGAACACGATCATGATGGGTTGGCCACGGTCATGGCCGAAAGGCCGATCTCCCCTACCGCGTGCCCCAGAAACACCGGAGTCGATGATGGCATAGGAGCCGTTGATGAGCATGCCCACCACCGACGGAATGGCGAACTCCGTAATGAGCCGCGGAATGGCCGTCCCCATCCGCAGCCCTTGTCGTCACCCGCCGACGAGGCGCGCGCAACCGCTCCCCGCGCGGATCTCCGGCTGCGGGCGTTCCACACCAAGCTCGCGCTCGCCCTGCGCAGCTGCGCCCCCTTTCATTCCCCGTCGCTTCTTCCTTCGTCACTCATGCCTTCGCGCCTTTCTTCTCTTCTGGCGCTATTGTAGCCCCTTTACGGCATCACCATGACGTGGGCTCGCCGGAGGCGACGGGGACGGTGTCGTCGGCGGTGCGGGACGAGAAGGCGGCCGCGCTCGTCGACGCCAGTGGCCGTGCTCCAAAGTAGCGGTGCCGGCGGCGTCCGTCGATGCGCACCGCGCGACCGGTGAGGAAGGACGAGCCTCGTAGCTGCCCAACGTCGGCATGAAGCCGAGCTCGCGCCAACGACCGTAGTTCACGAGGATGCGGGCGATGACCTCGCGCTGGATGTCGTGATGACTCCTCCTCGCGACGAGCAGCCTGCTCGCGCTCCGGCAATGCCGCGATGGCCTGGGCCAGTGACACGAAATGCCCCGGGACGGATTCAGGGGCCGGCATGATATCCGCCATGTACTGGGAACGTTGCGACCCTGCACGGACGGTCGACCTCGGGGCGGAACACGTTGATGCCGATACCCACGCACGCCGCCCCCGCACGCCTCCAGCGAGATGCCGCAGAGCTTGCGGTACTCGTCGGCGCGCTGGCAGTCGGCGGGCATATAAATCACGTCGTTGGGCCATTTCACCTGGATGCCGTCCTCGAACTGCGGCGCCGCCACCTGGCCTAAGGCGCGCTGGACCGAAAGGCCCACGACCAGGCTCAAAGTGGCCAAGCCGCTGCCGGCCACGTCGGGGCGCAGCAGGATGATACATGCAGGCCGCCCCTCGGGACTGAATCCCATTCGCGGCCCTGGCGGCCGTAACCGCTCAGCTGGCGCCGAGCGCGCACGATGAGGCCCCTCGGCCTTTCCCTCGCGCAACGCGTTCTTCACGACCTCGTTGGTAGAGGTCACCTCGTCAAGCACCGTCAGCTTCATGGCTAGATCCTCCTCGCCTTCCCGACGCGCTTCGGCCTCGGGCACGCGCCCCAGGGAGTTCCATCCGCCAGCTCCCAGCCGGGCAGAATCTCCAGCACAGGCTTCCGACGAAATCGCGCTCCGTCACGCGCGGGTGCGAAGCGTGAGCTCGTCGTCGGACGCAACGTACATCTGGTAGTCGAGAATATCGATATCGAGCGTGCGCGGGCCGTTCTCAATGGCGCGCACGCGGCCGAGGGGAGTTCTCGATGCTGTGCAAATACCCCAAAAGCTCTTTGGGCGGAAGGCCGCTGCGCAGGAGCACGACGGCGTTCACGAAGGCATCCTGATCCTCGTAGTAGGCCGGCTCGCTCTCGTAGAACGAGGACATGTCCACGATCTGGGTGTCGGGCAGGCTGCACAGATGGCCCACGGCAAGATTGAGCTGGGCGATTTTCGCCTCGGTCTCTCGCCGGGCTCGGCCACCAGCGCCACGTTCGACCCCAGGCCCAAGAGCACCGCCGGCCGCAAGTCCTTCAGCGCGGCGACCGTCATCTCCCATTGTGGGTGCGCACGACGCTCGCCCCCAACTCGCAGGCGAGCAGCGCTTCGGCCGCCGAGGCCACGTCGCGGTCGTGGCTCCTCCACCTGGTAGGCCTCGCCCACGAAGCGCTTGCGCGAGACCGCCACCATGACCGATAGCCCAGATGCACGATCTCGTGGAGGTTGCGCATAAGCTCGATGGTCTGCTTGGGAGTCTTGCCGAAGCCGGGGCCCGGATCGACGCAGATGCGGGAGCGATCGACGCCGGCCGCTTCCAAGGCAGCGGCCGCATCGCGCAGGTAGTCGCGCACTTCAGCAACCACGTCCCTCGTAGACGGGGTCGTTCTGCATGGTGGCCGGCTCGCCCTTCATGCATGACCACACACCCGCAACCGCAGCGACGCACCGCTTCCACCATGGCGGGATCGCGGAAGCCAGACACGTCGTTGACGATGGAAGCGCCGGCATGCAGAGCGCGAGTCGCCACCTCGGCATGACGCGTGTCCACCGACACGCAGATGCCGGCCTCCACGAGGGCCGCGACGACATCCCCAATGCGATTCCACTCCTCTTCAGGCGTGACGGGCGTGGCGCCCGGGCGCGTGGACTCGCCGCCTACATCCACGATGGCGGCCCCGGGCGCGCACCATGTCAAGCCCGTGCTCCACGGCCGCTTCGGGATCGAGGTACGCCCCGCCGTCGGAGAAGGAATCGGGGGTCACGTTCAAAAATACCCATGATGAGGGGCGTGCTGGTGTCGAAGTCGTATTGTCCGCAATGCCAGATCATGAATGCTGAAGCCTCGTCTTTCTCGGCGTTTCCCCTTTGATTCTTAGCCGATAAGTGTAACGGCGCAAAGGCCTCGTGTACACTGGTTTCCTGATGAGTGTACCGTATTATCTCTTAGAGTGGGCTTCAGATTGGGCTCGCGCACAAAAGAACGCCCGGAGGCGGCGCGCCGCTTTCAAGAACGCCGCGGCAAGGCGACCATGACAAAGCAGCCAAGGCAAGACAGCGCCATAGCAAGGCGACGCCAAAATAAGAAGGCGCGATTTCCGATTTTCACCTCGCAGCGGGCGCTGGAAGGTGGAAATCGGGAAATCGCGCCAATCTAAGGGCCATTCAGGTGGAAATCGGGAAATCGCGTCTCGCTCTCAGCCCCGGAGAAGCCGGCCCTAATCCCTCTTGTCCGGGTCGGGAGCATCGGCGGAGGAATCCATGTCGTCCTCGCGGTCGATTTCCGCGTTCACCTCGGCCTGGGTGGGCATATCGGACGATCGGCATGCTCGGCGGGAGTGCGGAAGGGGCGTTCGGATCCTGTCGCGGCTCTACCGGCTCGTCTCTCAATTCAGGTCGGCCAGCGTCTCGCCGGCGTAATGCTCCAAGATGTGACCCACCAGGGCGAGTGACCGTCCTCTCATGGTAGGCAATCGTGGTGCGCTCGGCTTCGGTCATCACGCGACCCTTGCGTTGCGGTCCGGCAATCACGCGCTCCATCGACTCCTCGACCTCGTCCATCGAGATCACAGAACGATGACGGCGAGCGGCCAGCAACGCAGACTCGTTGAGCAGATTCGCCAAATCGGCACCAGTAAAGCCAACGGTCATCTGGGCGAGCTTCTCAAACTTAACGTCCTCGTCCATCGGCTTGTTCTCGGCATGCACGCGCAAGATCCGCTCGCGGCCCTTCACATCCGGACGGTCGACCGTAACCTGACGGTCAAAACGGCCGGGACGCAGCAATGCCGGATCCAGGATGTCAGGACGGTTAGTCGCAGCGATCAGGATGACCGACTCGCTCTCCTCAAAACCGTCCATCTCGACCAGCAGCTGGTTGAGCGTCTGCTCGCGCTCGTCGTGACCGCCGCCCAAACCAGCTCCGCGCTGACGTCCCACGGCATCGATCTCATCGATGAAGATGATTGACGGGGCCTGGGACTTGGCCTCCTTAAAGAGGTCACGCACACGGCTGGCGCCGACACCTACGAACATCTCGACAAAGTCGGAACCAAGCCGCCTTGCTGCCGTCATCGCGCCGTGCTCGGTCGCCATGAGGGAGGGCGTTCCAGTGAGTCGAAGGCCCCGTTGAAGGCGCCGGCCGCCTCCTGCGGCGGTGGCCGCCGGGAAGTAGGTGCCCGAGACGGTGTAGTCGCCGGCGGGTAGGTGACCGACTTCACGCGGCCCTGCTCCACCGCCTGGGGAACTCGGAGGTGATGAGTTGATCGGTCACGGTGGTGCCCATGGCGCCGGTACGCATGAACTGGCTGCCCACGAAAACGCCACGGCCAAGAGGATGATGACCATGACCATCGTGGTGCGCTGGGTCGACGCCGGCGTGGGATTGGTTTCTTGGGATTGTTGTCTGCCATAGTTGATTGCTGCCTTTACTGGTAGATCTCGGGCTTCCAGAACGCCGATGTAGAGGGAGGTTGCGGTAATGCTCGGCAAAGTCGAGGCCGTAGCCGACGATGAACTCGTCGGGGCACTCGAAGCCGATATAGCGGCACGGGATGTCGGCCTGGGCCGGCGTGTCCTTGCGCATGAGCGCCGCCACCGTAAGCGACGCCGGCTCGCCCGGGACTGCAGGTTCTTCAGGAGGTACTTCAGCGTGAGCCCTGAATCGATGATGTCCTCGGCGATGACGACGTGGCGCCCCCGGATGTCGGTGCTGAGATCCTTCCAGGATGCGCACCCACCGGAGCTCTTCGCGCGTTGCCGTAGGAGGACACGGCCATGAAGTCCACTTCCAGCGGTAGATCGATGGCGCGGATGAGGTCGCAGGTGAACACCGCCCCGCCGCGCAGGATGGACACGACCACAATGCCCGCATCCCCGGCAACATCGGCATAGTCGCGAGTGATGGCCTCGCCCAGCTCGCGCACGCGTATCGCCAGATCCTGCTCGGAGAAAAGTATCTCTGAGATGTCGTTATGCACGTGAACCACTTTCTCTTTGCCCGCAGCGCGCGCTCCTCGCGCAAACGCCGCAGCGCTCTTTAATCGCAGTCCAGTTTACCAAAGACCTTTTCTCGAACAGCCGTAAGACAGCAACGCCACAAATTATGTGCGCTAATTGTCATCGAGCCGCTAAAGGGCCGCATCGATACTGGCGGCATGCCAGAGCCCGGCGTCACGCAACCGCAAGACTCAGCCAACATTGATCGCTTAGCATTCTGCGGCCTCGGCGTTCACGAGGTCGGGGAATTCCTTGATGAGGCGTGTCGCAGGCAGGCCGATGATGGTGTCAAGGGAGCCGTCGTAGTGGTCAACGAGCGCCGCCCCTCACCTTGGATGGCGTAGGCGCCGGCCTTGTCGAAGGACTCGCCCTTCCGCAGGTACTCGGTGATCTCCTCGTCGGTCAGGTCGCGGAAGGTCACATGGCTTATGTCGGCGAAGGTGCGGAAGCCTAGCGACACGTCCTCGGCATTGGGGCGGCCACCATCCAGACGGACACGGCCGTGATGACCTCGTGGGTGCGGCCGGACAGCTGCCGCAGCATGTGCTTGCCGTCCGAAGCGCTGCGGGGCTTGCCGAAGATCTTGCCGTCGAGAACCACCATGGTGTCGGCGCCGATGACGATGAGCATGCCGGTGTAGTTCTCGGCCAGCACCTCCTGAATGACCGCGCCGGCCTTGCGCTCGGCGAGCTTCTTGGCGGCCTCTTCGGGGTCGGCGGCCAAATCGGGCTCCAGCGACTCGTCCACCGGGTCGCCGGCGTGCGCACCGTGAACTTCACGCCGGCCGCATCCAGAAGCTCGCGGCGGCGCGGGCTGCTGGAGGCGAAAGGATCACCTCGAAGGTGGGCGCAGTCGCAGCTTCCGCTTCCGCTTCCTCTTCCACGGCTGCTGCAGCTCATCGGCAGCTACCTTCGCGACTTCGTTGGCAAATTCGTCGGTTCTCTCAGTCATGCTTCTTCCTTCTTGCTCGGAAATAGGCCATGGGCTCCACGAGGACACCCGCTTGTTCGCGCTCACGGCCAGATCATACTGGATATTGGCCACATACCCGCTGTTGGGCGCGCCATTCGCGAAGCCAGCGAGCACGGCTTCCACGCTAGCGGCTTCCACCCGCGCATCCGGGCCGAGCATCGCTTCCAAAAGACGCAGCACCGCGCGACGCTGCAGCGGGCGCTCCGCTTTCCAAAAGCGGGCAGAAGGCGGAAGCCCTCGGGCGGTCGATGCCGAAGGTGTCGTCCTCGGCCACCCCATTCCGCGGACTCCTCGGCCAGCTTTTCGGCCATGTTCTGCAGCATGTCGTCCTCGTCGGCGATGAGGTTCATCGAGCGGGTCAGCACCTCGGGCAGCGCACTGTTCCATTCCTTGGCCACCGGCACGATCTTGTGGCGCACATAGGCGCGGAAGCGGTCGGTGTGGGCGTTGGTGGCGTCCTCGCGCCAGAGCGCGCCGGACTCATCGCGGACCACGGTCTCCCCCGCCGCCTCGCGAGCGGAGAGGTAGTCGTGCAGCTCGTCGCGGGTGATGTCGAGCAGGGGACGCACCACGGGTCCGTTGCGGTAGAGCATGCTGCGGAAAACCGCCGGGGCCAGTGCCCACGATGGAGCGCATGTAGAAGTTCTCGATGCGGTCGTCGGCGGTATGAGCCGTGAAGATGCGCGCCTCGGAGAGCGGACGACCCTCGTGCTGGCACATCGAGCGCAGCGCCTCGTTGGCGGCGAGGTAGCGCTCGCGCCGGGCCACGCTTCCACGTTCTCGCGGCTGCGCTCGGCTTCGGCAGCGATGTCGATGGAGCAGATGAACAGCGGGATATCCAGCGCCTCGGCCAAAGCCGCCACGAAGCGCTCGTCGGCATCGGCGTCCTCGCCGCGCAACTGGTGGTTCACGTGCAGCATGGCCACCGGTCCCACATCGCCCGCCTCGCGCAGGGCAGCGCCCAAATACGCCAGCGCCGTGGAATCGGAGCCGCCGGACACCATGAGCAGCACAGCGGCATCGGGCGCCACCAAGTCGTGAGCTGCGATGGCGGCACGGGCCTTTTCGAGGTTCCTTCAATCAAGTCAGTCATTTTCCCTTCCTTCTTCTTGCAACTCACCGGGGCCGGGGCGCGGGTAATGCTCAGTCGCTCAAACAGTCCTCGCTCGGCGAAACAGCCCACTGGGCTGTTTCGTTCGCTGCGGAACTCGCTTGGCGAGCACCACCCGTGCCCTCCGCGCCTGTCTTCCCGTTCCAGCATGACGATGGATTCTACGTGGTCGGTGTGAGGGAGCATGTCCACGGCCCGGACGGCGCGCATCTCGTAGCCGCTCTTCACCAGCTGGCGCACGTCGCGGGCCTGGGTTGCGGGGTTGCACGAGATGTAGACGATGCGCTCGGGGGCAAGCGCCGCGGCGCCCGCGAGGAACTCGGGCGTGGAGCCGGCGCGCGGCGGATCCATGAGCAGGACGAGGGGCTGCGGACGCTCCTCCGATGCTGCAAGCTCCTTCATGAAAGCGGTGGCGTCCTGCGCCACGAACTCGGCGTTTTCCACACCGTTGTGGCGGGCGTTGTTGGCGGCGTCGCGGATGGCCGCCTCCACGGAATCGACGCCGATAACGCGGGCCGCCCCACGGCTCGCGGCCACCAGCCCAATGGTGCCTGTGCCGCAATAGGCGTCGATAACCGTCTCGACGCCCGTAAGATTCGCCAAGCGGATGGCCTCGTCGTAAAGCACCTCGGTCTGCGTGGCGTTCACCTGGTAGAACGACTGCGACGAGATGCGGAACGTGAGTCCGCACAGCGTGTCCAAGATGAATCCGGGGCCGAAGAGCACGCGCTCCTTGTCGCCCAAGATGACATTGGTCTGGCGCGCGTTCACGTTCTGCACGATGGTGGTCACCTCGGGGCACGCGGCGCGCAAGCTCGCGGCAGAAGGCCTTCGACGCGGGAAACTCCTCGCCGTTGGTCACCACGGTGACGAGCACTTCTCCGCTCTTATGGCCCACGCGCACCACGGCGTGGCGCACGAAGCCGGCGCCGGTGTCCTCGTTGTAGGGCTCCATGTTCCAGCGGGCCATGATGTCGCGGATGGCGAGCGTCACCTTCTTGGCCGTCTCGTTTTCGATAGCGCACGTATCGGTGGGAATGAGCCGGTGGGTGCCGGTCTCGTACATGCCCGTGAGGATGTCGGCGCGGGCGAGCTTGGCATCCTTTCCCTTGCGCTTTGCGCCCTTGGCCGGGGCATAAGGGGAGATCACCTTGTTACGGTAATGGAAAGGGTCGTCCATTCCCAGGATGGGCAGCAAGGCGCCAGCGGGGGCGATGCCTTCGAAAAGAGCGGCCACCTGCTGCTCCTTCGCAAGCAGCTGATCCGCATAGGAGACATCAAGCCGGCTGCAGCCGCCGCAGCGCCCGAAGGCGGGACAGAGGGCGCACGCCGAGCCCTTTCCCGCAGCCTTGGTGGTCTGGGACAAGGGGCGACCAAGGTCGCCCCCTACGGGGGCTTTGACGCTCGTCGCGCCCCCTTCCCCCTACGCGCCTGGGGCAGGGGGCGACCGAGGTTGCCCCCTGCGGATCGGCCCCGGAGCGTTTAAGGCGCGGCCGGTTGGCCCGGCGCTTTGGGTTTGGCGGGCGGTTACTGGTGCGTTTCGGGTTGTTGTCATGTTTTTCTCGTCATGGCCTCATTTTGACATAATGGGGCCACAGGAAAAGGAGGCACTTATGAACTTCATCATTCGCTGGATCGTCACCGCCATCTCCGTCGCCGCCGCCGTAGTGGCTCGTGCCGGGCATCGAGATCTTGAGCAACAGCGCATCCTGGTGGGCATCGTGTTCTTCGCACTCATTCTGTCGCTCATCAACATGTCCATCAAGCCGATTCTGCAGATCCTCCGCTGCCGGTGACCGTGCTCACCCTGGGCATCTTCTATCTCGTGGTGAACACGCTTTGCTCTACATCGCCGCATGGCTCGCCAACGGGCTGTTGGCGCCGGCTTCATCGCCAGCTTCGCAGCGGCCTCCATCGTCATCTCGCTGGTGTCCGCCCTCGTCAACGGCCTCATCGGCAACGACGCGTAATCTCAGCTGCAGCCCCCAGCGCTTGCGGCAACCCGTAGCCAGAGGGGCATTTTGCCAGGCACCCCAGCGTGTTCCGACATTTTCAGGCCTCGGGCTACGGGTCTTTTTTCTGCGCCAAGCATATCAAAAGACGCTGACCAGGCGTTTTCTCTGAGAAAGAAAAAAGTTAAATGATGTTTACACCGTAGCCCGGGAGGGGATAATGCCAGACTTGTTGGAGGAGAGCTGGCAAAATCCCCTCTCGGGCTACGTTTTCGAGACTCTACCATCGGCGCAACCCCCTTCGCGCGCCGCCTCATCGCATGCGTCGCCCTACTCCTGAGCGCAGGGCCTCGACCGGGTCTTTTGCGGGCGGCGGCCATCGCGGGGACAGGCCGGCGACAACGACAGGAACACGCCTGATGGCCACGAGGATCGCTCCGGCCACCGGCGGCAGCATGGCGATGTCGGCACGTCCAAAGCCCGTACACAATGGCGTTGGACCGGAATGCATCACGAGCGCCACGACCCCCACGCCGATAAGGCCCGCCGTCAGGCCCTCGATGATGGTCTCGGCGTTGAACACCCGCGAGATGTCGCCCTTTTGCTCGCGCCGATGGCGCGCAGGATGCCGATCTCCTTTTTGCGCTCCAGCACCGAGATGTAGGTGATGATGCCGATCATGATGGACGACACCACGAGCGATATGGCCACGAACGCGATGAGCACGTAGCTGATCATGTCCACAATCGTCGTGACCGATTTCATGAGCGTACCCACGAAATCCGTGTAGGAAACTTTCTTGTCGTCCTGCCCCGAGGCCACCATGCGGTCGTTGTAGTCGTCCAGAATGGCGATGACCTGCTGTTTGTCCTCGAAGTTGTCGGGTAGATGTCGATCTGCGAGGGGCTTCGAGAGCTCCGCGTAACCCAACTTGCTCAGGTTCGCGTCGAAGGACCGTGTCCCGTTCGTCATGAGCGACATGATGAGCTCGGACAAGCTCCCTCTTCGGTCATCTTCATTTGGAAGGCGTTCTGGAAAGCGCCGGTATCCACGGACATGGCCAAAGGAATGCTCGCCGCCATGTCGCCCATCACCTTCTGCACCGAGGCCTGGGTCTTGGCGGTGATCGTGGCCATGACCTGCTCCATGTAGGCTTTCATGGAAGACTCCAGGGCTGCGGAGATCTTCGTCGCCATCTCCTTCTGCAGGGCGTTGGCGTCGACGATCTGCGCCGCGTACTGCCCCATAATGGCCTGCAGCTCGGGGCTTTGGGCGTAGGACTCCAGCGTCGACTGCGCCAGCGTCTGGAAGTCCGGGCGGCGTGCCCGACGCCGCGGCCTGGGCATAGGCGGCGCCAGAGGGCCTGGGTGTAGCCGGCCAGCGCGCGCCCATCATCTCGCCCATGGCGTCGCTGTTGAAGGCGGAGGTCATGTCCAGGTTCAACGCACTTGCATCGAGCCCGGGCATCGCCGGCAGATCGCTCGCCGACATCCCCTCGCCCAGCGCGCTCGTGTCCATGTTCAGCTTCGACTCATCGAACTTGGAAGGCGTTCTGCAGCGCCTCGTCGATGCTGAACAGGTTCTCCATAGAGAAACTGAGCCCGATTCCTCCTCCTCGGTGAACTCCTTGCCGTTGAACACGTCGATGGTCGGGTAATTCAGCTGCTCCCTGCACGATGGCGGGCCTCGGAGGCCTGCTCGATCAGATGGCGCGTCAGCTCGGGCGTGTAGTAGATGCCCATGGAAGCGCCGTGGCCTTCGCGTCCGGCGCGGCTGCACGATGCCGACGATCTTCAGCTCCTCGCCGGCGTCCACGAGCTCATGTACCTCCTCGTCGCCGGTTTTGTCGACCCAAACCTTTGTTCTCTCGTCGTAGGTGTAGAAGTCGGCGGCGGGCGCCATCTCAGCGACACGCCCATGATCTCGTCGTAGGTGAACGTGAGGTTGTCGTCGGGGCTTCACGTCCTCCTCGTTCATGAACTGGTCGATCATGCCCTCGAGCACCGCGTGATCGCGCAGGCCCAGGGCGTAACTCACCAGATCGGGCACCGTGCCGTTCGCGGTCAGCACCACGACGCACACTCGTTGTAGGCGGAAGGCCCACCGGGCCCGCCTTCACGTCGTACTGCTCTTCCACAATGGCGGTGTTGCCCATCATCTCACTGGACACATCGGTGGGAGTACATCGTGGACATGAGCGCGTTGGACGAACCGGAGCCCATACCGAAGGCGGAGAACGTCGTGTCCGGGTTGATCTGGCGCACCCCGTCCTCGGTGTTGCCGTCGAAGATCTGGGGCACCACGTTGTAGGAGTACTCGATGGAGTTCACGTAGCTGTTGATGTCGCCGCCGTTCTCGTCGAAGAACAGCTTGAGCGAGGCGAGGTCGTTGTTCTCAGGCTCGCGAACATGTCGGTGACCATGCGTGTCTCGGGCACCTTGCCCTCGGCGGCCGGGTCGTTCTCGTCCCCGCTCTTGCCGCCTTGAAGGCCCATCTCCGCAAGCGGGTCGTCGCCGGCGCCCTCGCCCGTCGCGTCTCCCCCGTCGCCCGTTCCGCCATCGACGGCCATGCCCATGAGCGCCGTCATGTCGAAACCGGTGGACATGATCTGCAGCGGGTACACCGACAAGGTGTCTTCCTCGGTGCGCTCGATGTAATTGTCCACGCCGTTGGCGAGCGCCAGGATGGCCGCGATGCCGATGATGCCGATGGAGCCCGCGAAGGCGATGAGGATCGTGCGGGCCTTCTTCGTCATTCAGGTTGTGAAGGCCTCAGCGACCAGCGCCGTCAGGAACGACATGGACGTCCTGCCCGTGCGGGCCGGGCGCGGGGCCTGCATGGTTCCGCTTCCGTGGGGAAATGGGTCGGTGTCCACGGACACGCCGTCCAGCAGGCGGATGATGCGGGTGGAATAGCGCTCGGCCAGCTCCGGATTGTGCGTGACCATGATGACGAGGCGGTCGCGCGCGACCTCCTTGAGAATTTCCATGACCTGCACGCTCGTCTCGGAGTCCAGCGCGCCGGTCGGCTCGTCCGCCAGCACAATCTCGGGGTCGTTAATCAGGGCGCGGGCGATGGCCACACGCTGCATCTGCCCGCCCGAAAGCTGGCTCGGCTTCTTGTTCAAATGCTCGGACAGCCCGACCGACGCCAGGGCTCCTTGGCGCGGCGGGTGCGCTCGGCCTTCCCACGCCCGAGAGCGTCAGCGCCAGCTCCACGTTCTGGTGATGGTCTGGTGCGGGATGAGGTTGTAGCCTGGAACACGAACCCGATGCGGTTGTTGCGGAAAGTGTCCCAATCGCGGTCCTTGTAGCGGTGGGTGGAAATGCCGTCGACGATCATGTCGCCGGAGTCGTAATGATCCAGGCCGCCCATCACGTTCAAAAGCGTCGTCTTGCCCGAGCCCGACGGCCCCAGAATCGCCACGAATTCGTTGTCGCGGAACGAGATGGAGACGTCGTTTAGGCCACCTGGGTGAAGTCGCCCGTCGTGTAGGACTTGCAGATATTCTTAAGCTGCAGCATGCGCGTTCCGTTCTCTAATTCTCGGGAGCCATTATGAAGGTGCGGCGGTGCGCGCCGTCTGGCGCTTTCGTTAAAAGCGGGTTATTTGCATAGATTTGCCACGAAGATTAAGCGGTTTCGCGGTATCCTGTCATGCGGTTCACCAAGAAGCGTCGGCGTTCCCCGCCGGCTGCGCGGATGGGCCCCACGCTCAACGCCCCTGTTGCGCCAGACGGCATCGCGCCGACCAACGAGAAAGGACAACTATGGACGCCAAGGCTCGATCAACGACCAGATCAACAAGGAGCTGTACTCGCCTACCTGTACCTCTCCTTCGCCGACTACTCATGAGGAGGAGGGCTCGGGCTACGCCAACTACTTCGAGATCCAGGCTCAGGAAGAGCGCGACCACGCGATGATCTTCCGCAACTACCTGCACGAGAACGGCGAGGCTGTGAAGCTTCTGGCCATCGACATGCCCGACAAGACCTTCGCGAACTTCCTGGAGCCGCTCGAGGCCGCCATGGAGCACGAGAAGTACGTGACCTCGCTCATCAACGACATCTATGCCGCCGCGCTCGAGGCCCACGACTACCGCGCCCAGAAGTTCCTCGGCTGGTTCATCGACGAGCAGCTGGAGGAAGAGGACAACGCCGACACCATGATCACCAACATGAAGCTGTTCGGCGGCGACCCGAAGGGCCTGTACGACCTGGATCAGGCCTGCGCCGCCCGCGTCTACACCGTGCCGAGCCCCCTGGCCGGCAAGTAGGCCGCCAGGCTTGCCACTCTTGAACGCATCTGTTTGCCTGCTGCGGACCGTGCCCTTGGAGCCGGTCCGCATTTTGCGCTCGGAAGGAGTGGAGCCCGTCGTGTTCTACGCGAACTCGAACATCCACCCTGCCGAGGAATACGCGCGCCGGCTGGCCACCCTGCGCGAGTGGGCCGCGGGCGCTGATTTGAAGTCGTGGAAGGCGCCTACGACCCCGAGTGGAGGCCACCGTCGGCCACATCGGCGATGCCGCCGAAGCCAAGTATGGAGTGATTACGGACGAGGAGGGCGACTTCGAGGGTGAAGTCTCCCTACCCGTGCCGCTCGCGGCCCGCTGCCGGGCCTGTTATCGCCTGCGCTTCGCGGAGGCCGCCCTACGCCCGCGAGCATCGGGTACTCCGCCCTGGGCACCACGCTTTCCGTGAGCCCCCTACCAGTGCACACCCGCATCATCCGCGAGGAACTTCAGCGTGGACGCCTGCGCCGCGAGGGCATCGAGGCCCGCTTCGCCGACTACCGCCCCTTCTACGACGAGGCCACCCGCCGCTCCCGCGAGGGCGGCATGTACCGCCAGAACTACTGCGGCTGCCGCTTCTCCGACGCCGAGGCCGCCGCCGAGCGCGAAGAGCGCCGCGCCGCCCGACGAGCCGCCCGCGAAGCGGGAGCTTGCAGCCCACGCCGACGAGCGCGCTGCCGCCGAAGCCGAACGCGCCCGCACCCGCGCCGAGAAGCAGGCCTACGCCGACAAGCAGGCCAAAAAAGCGCGCCATCTTCAAAGCCCTGCGCGAGCAGCAGTAGCTCATACCCCAAAGGAGTCATCGTGCCCAACATTCGTCTAGCCCACCTCCGAGCTCTCCCCCAACGCCGCTGCGGCGGCGCAAGGTGTCGCCCGAGATTCGAGCTTCTGCGGCGCCACGGGAAGAAAAACGTCCGGGAGTACACCTTGGGCGAGGAGATCTTCAACGCCGTCACCCATGGCGTAGGGGCGGGCCTGGCCGTGGCGGCCCTCGTGCTTCTCATCGTGAAGTCGGTGTCAGATGCGGCGGCATCCTATTGGCGGCGGCCCCGTCTACGGCATCGCGCAACTGCTGGAGTACCTCATGTCCACGCTGTACCACGCGCTGGCAGCAGAACGCGCCAAACGCGTGTTCAAAGTGCTCGACCATTCCGGCATCTACCTGCTCATCGCCGGTACCTACACCCCTTACTGCCTCATCACCTTGGGACATGTGGGCGGCGTCTGGCTCGCCGCCTTCGTCTGGGCCGTCTCACTTGTCGGCATCGCCTTTGAAGCCTTCTGGACCTACCGTCCCCGTTGGATATCGGCCGTGCTTTACGTGGCGCTCGGCTGGTCCATCGTGTTCTTCATCCCGACACTGTTCGCCGAGCTGGCCCCGCAGGCTTCTGGCTCTTAGTTGCCGGCGGCATCAGCTATACCGTGGGCGCCGTGTTCTACATCTTCAAAAAGGTGCGCTACATGCACTCGATTTTTCACCTGTTCGTGCTGGCCGCCAGCTGCCTGCAGTTCTTCAGCGTGTACTTCTTCGTGATTTAGCGCTGTAGCTACTCGACATGCGCTGCCCGCAGGGCGGCGATTTCGCGGCCCCAGCCGGAAAGGTCGTCCTGGGGCGTTTCCAAGAAGAAGGGCAGATCGCGCAGGACCGGGTGGTTCGTCACAGCGGCGAGCGCATCAAAGCCGATGCAGCCCTCGCCGATGGGGGCGTGGCGGTCCTTTGTGGGCGCCGAGCGGGTTCTTCGAGTCGTTCAGTGGATGGCGCGCAAACGGTCGAGCCCGATGACGCGGTCGAACCTCCAGCACGCCGTCCAAGTCGCCGGCGATGTCGTAGCCCCGTCCCACACGTGGCAGGTGTCCAGGCACACGCCCACTTTCTCGTCCAATTCCACGGCGTCGATGATGGCGGCCAGCTCTTCAAAACGGCCGCCGACCTCCGTGCCCTTGCCTGCCATGGTTTCAAGCAGCAGCGTGGTGGACTGCTCGGGCGTGAGCACCTGGTTCAGCGTCGGCGATGAGCGCGATGCCCGCCTCGGCGCCCTGGCCCACGTGGCAGCCCGGGTGCATGTTGTACAGCTGGCCGGGGGGTGTTTTCCATACGCATGAGGTCGTCGGTTAAGAGCTCGATGGCAAAGGCGCGCGTCTCAGGCTTGGCCGCTGCCGGGTTCATGGTGTAGGGGCGCGTGGGCCAGAAACGTCGTGATGCCGTGGGCGCCGGCGAACTCGTGGAACGCGGCTACATCGGCCGGATCGATGGCCTTGGCCTTGCCGCCGCGCGGATTGCGCGTGAAGAATTGGAACGTGTTCCTGTCGATGGAGGCCGCATCCTGGGGCCATCTTCAGATACCCTTGGCGCTGGACAAATGACAACCGATGGTGAACACGGGCTCATCCTTTCGACGAAGCTTAACGCAGCGCTGGCCAGTATACGCCACCGAGCCGCATCGTCGCGCGCTTTCCAGAAAAACCCGTAGCCTCTACAACGCGGGGACGCGATGTCGGAACCGCAATGCGCGTCGCGATATTCTCGCCCTCGCCTGCGAGGCAATCCGAAGTCCGAATTTGGGCAAGAATTTCGAGTTGTTAGACATTTCGATTCATCCAGCACCTGCCAGTAGCGCCGAAAACACTGAAAGAAGCCGCATCCGATGCCTGAAGAGACCCAAATCGTTCCATAAATCCATTTGCCGCACCCCTTGAAAGTCTAACAACTCGATTTTTTGCCACAATCTGTCCTGCAAATTGCTCGAGAAGACCGACGAGGGTCGCAAAGGATCGAGCGAGCGTTCCGCAATCGGAGAAAGAGCTTCGCCCCATGACCGCGGGCATGATCGGCATATTTCAGGAGATCGTCACGCTGTTCGTCATCGTGGGGGTAGGTTACGCCGCGAAAAGGCTGCGCTTCATGAACGACGAGTTCGACCGCATGCTTTCAAAGCTGGTCATCAACATCGCGCTGCCGGGCATGATTTTGGGCTCGGTGCTCACGGCCACTGAGCTGCCCACACAAGCGGAAGTATGGCTGTGCCTGGGGCTTTCCGTGGCGAGCAACCTCGTCATGTTTGCTGTGGCCTACGCCTTCACGCTGCTTTTGCGCATTCCCGACGGGCATCGGGGCGTGTCCGGTTCATGCTCTGCTTCGGCAACGTCGGATTCATCGGTATCCGGTGCTCTCGGCCATCTTCGGCCCCGATGCCCCTCGTGTACGCCGCCGTGTTCAACCTGCCCTTCAACTTCTTCGTATTCACCGTGGGCGCGTGGTTTCTCACCCAGGACACTGACGGCGACGTAAAGGTGCAAACCACCTGGCGCACTTTCGTCACACCGGTCATGCTGTCATGCGTGGCGGCGGTGCTTCTCACGCTAGGCGGCATCCACTACGCGCCGATTCTGGGGATGCGCTGAACACGCTCGGCTCCATCACCACGCCGGCGGCGCTGCTCATCATCGGCTCGTCGCTGGCGAACCTGCCGGCACGCGACCTCATCGGCGGCCCGCGTCTTTGGACCTGCTCGGTGTTCCGTCTGCTCGTGATGCCGGCCATCATCTGGGCCGTCTTCACGCATTCGTGCCGGCGGGACTCATGTTCTCGGTGGCCGTGGTGCTGGCGGGAATGCCCGTGGCCACCAACGGCACCATGCTCTGCTACCAGTATGGCGGCAACTCCCGCGTCATGGCCCAGGGAACCTTCGTCACCACCGTGCTGGCTATAGCGAGCATCCCCATCCTGGCCGCCTTCGTAGGCGCGGTGATCTAGGAAACAGAACCACTACTTGGGAGAAGCAGCCTCGAGCAAAGACGACCGCTACCATGCGTAAGCATATGCCTCAAAACTCGCATAATCCGGCATCTCTTCTCCCAACGTTTGGAAACCCGCCGGAACACCGCGCTCGGGACAGCTTGCGAGCGCCATCGTCCCGCCAATCAGTTTTCCCGCACCATCCCTCAGAGCTACCATCACGAGAGCGTCACCTGCGGCGTCTTCGTCTCTTTCGCCGCCCTCCCAGGTCACTTCGCCAACGAAAACCGTTCCGCCAAGCGCATCGGTTGTGGCCGAAACGTCCGCCACGCGAAACACCGCGCTCTCGGATTGGGCCCGGTGAACCTGGTAGTCATCAGGTGCGATCGGTAGAAAATCAACCGAATGGGGAGTCACCGTCCCGTACCGGCAATAGACGCGAAGTACATTGTCTCGCCGGGATTAAGCCTAGGAAGAACCTGCTCCTCCGACGAAACGATCTTCCCTTCGGAGTCTCGTCCCACAATATTGAAGGCAGGATAATCAACCGCCATGTCCTTGCTCTCGTTTCTCAAGGCAACCACGTAAGAGATGCACCCGTTCGACATGCGCCACGAGGACTCTGCGACAACGAGATCCTCCTTGGAAAACACCATTTCTTCTTCCGAGAAGCCCGCTGGAGGCAATCCGTCCGATGACGATCTATCTGCCGCCTCAGGGGCTTCCATCATCGACAGGCAGGGCATCACTGCTCGACGCATGATCGTCCCTCGCTTGATGAACAGAGCCCCCATCGCGCCCAGCGCCTACCTCCGCCAAACATCCGACAAGGCGGCGTAGCCGATCACCACAGCAAGAACAATAAGGATTGCAGCGATGCGGAGGCCGCGACAAACGCGGTTCGTCGTTTCTTAGCAGGAACGCGGATGCCCGAGGACGCGGCGGAGCTTACAGCAGTTATCGCCCTCGTCCCGACTGCCCTGAATGTGTCCGCAGCCTCGCAGGAAGGCTCTCGCGCCTGAGGCACCGTGCGAAAGCACCTTTCGCGCTTTCTCGCACGGCACAGGCGAAGTCCGTATCGTCTGGAAACGAGCGCTCGGCTCAAAGGCGCTCCCGCGCTCAATTACGGCGCGCAGCGGGGTAGGCACAACAGATTCATCCACGAGTGCCACCCGATAGGCATCCCCCGGCTCAAGCCCCGTAAGCATGAATCCCAGCAGCCGCGCTGCAGCATTAAACGTCCGTGCGCTCATCGACCGGCGCGAACCCATACTGCTCGGCGCCGCAAACCCGTGGGTTCCAAGGTTCGAGTCTCCGAAGAGGGCTCGGCTCCAAAAGGCCGCGCGATGCCCAGATCGATGAGATGCGCTCCATCGGCAGCCAAAAAGAACGTTTCGCGGCGATATATCGCAGTGCGCAATACCGCGGCGATGGAGCTCCTCAACTGCCTCGCACACTTCAAGCGCAATGCGCACCGCCTCGGAGACGGGGAGACGCCCCTGCGCTCACAACCTCGTAGAGCGTGTCGCCCGGCACGAAGTCGCACACAACGACAAATTCATCGGGCGTTTCATAGGTCGCAACCACATGCGGCAGACGCAAGCCGACGCATTCGGACAAAGCGGCCCACACCCGGCGATCGACCAACGGCGACGGAATCTTCTTGCGCAAATAGGGACCAAAGCCATCGATGGTCACGACTTCGGTTCGGCCGCCGGAGCCCGAAGAAAGCACCCGCTGCACCTCATAGGCGTCATCGATGCTCATGGCGTGGAGCACTCGCCCCTCCGAGGTCCCATCGCCATGTTCGTCCTTCTCTCTCGACTTCCAACCAGTTACGCATCGCCTTATTGCAGCGGGCACGTGCCCAAAAGCGTTTTCTCGCCGAAGCGCCACAGCTCGTCGTCGCAGGCCTCGCGCGACATTCCGCGATCAATGCACCAGATAATGATAGCATCGCGACGCACCTTAGGATACAGCTCGGCCGCACCGGCCAACTTCAAAAGCCGCTGGGTCTCGCGCAGCGAGCAGCCCAGCCCGAACGCCACCATGAGCGCATTGTCGCGCCCCAGTCGGCTTTGCCCGAGAACGCATCGTAGACAACCGTGGAATTCAATCCCGAGGCCCGATACGTCGGCCCGTTTCAAGCCTTTAGCCGCCAGCAGTTCATGCAGATAGTCGGCAAGGGAGCGCTGCAACGTAAGCCCTTCGCCAAGATAGCTATCAGGGTTCGGTGCCGCAAGCAACCGCGCCAGCAAGTCCTCTGTCAAGCGTTCTTCGATCATGGGGCCCTTCTTGCGTAACGCCCTCCTTATGCCGCACGCCAGTCGAATACGACATTATACTCATCATCGCCTAGCGCTGACTTGAAAAGCGTGGTAATGTCGCTTTCCGCTTGAATCCGGGCCTCTTCGAGCAACCCTCCTTCAACCGCGTTCTCTTCACTGATGCGGATGCATTCGCGGTGAATCTCATCGACATCCTCCACATGAATGGATTGAGAATGTTGTTGTTCTCTTCTAACACACCGGAAATAGCCATGTTAGGCGTATTGAGATGATGATGTACGGCTGATCGAGCGTCACGTGGACGACTGGCCATCGGGCCACATTTCAGCTGTGTCCATGTTCACACCCGCTTTCAACGTGCCCGCATAGCGATACCATACGCTATTAGCCGTCCAGGGAAGGTCGAAAAGGTCGAAAAAGTCTCCACGTCGGGATACTTGTCGACTATGCAATAATCCTGGGATATCCCACGAGCTCGGTCTGCTCCACAAAACGACCGAAGACCGCCGTTGCGGCGGCACCCCTTGTCTTCATCGGGAGGGTTGCAGTTCTGAAAGAAAATCGTGCCTCCCACTCCCAGTAAAATGCCCACAAGAGCGCCAAGCGCGACAAGCTCCTTTGGCGAGAACCTTATTGATTGTGGCAACTTTCTTGGAATCCAGCATAACGGAGCCCCTTTCCGAACAGCACAGGACAGGCGATCGGCGGGAACCCTTTGCAGATGACAATCTGGAAGGCATCCGCCACAGTCACCACAACTGCCAAGGCGTTGCAACAGAGCAATCAACCCAGAAGAAAGCAGATGCCTTCAGGCCGCATATTGCTCTTCAGTTGTTGCGCCATCATCGACGGCAGTTGTGGCAGAGGGATTATAGCGCATGGTGCGAGCCTGAGCGACCGCGCCATGCGCCACAGCCACACGCGGTCGCCGTCGAATCCCAGAACAAAGCCTTGGCAGTTGTGGTGACTGTGGCACTTCGGAAGAATATCTTCTTCGGCTAAAAAGAGACCGTCAGTTCGGCTGAATCTAGGATCGTGTTCCTATTAGCATCGGTTATCGAAATGGTCATACTCACATTACCCACCTTTGGACAGATCGAACCGATCGGCTTTGTCCTCCACCATAGAGCTCAGAAGCAAATCGTCTATGACAAAGCGCTTTCCAGGAGCAACCGTGTCTACCGTCCATGGCCCTTCGTAAGCCAACGCCCCATCAATGGACTACATCACTCACATGTACGATTAGGGCATCATCAGTATTATTCGTGAGCTCAACCATAACAGCCTTTCACCTTCCTGATTGGTGAGCAAGAAGGCCGAAAGAGCATCAAAGGCCGGCGGCGCCGAGGCTATGGTCGATCGACGAAGCCGCTTCGACATCGTATCCAAGTCTTTGAGCAAAAGCAGGACTATCGAGGAAGCCAGCGAAAGTGCCTGAATCAATCGAGTCCCTCTCCGTAAAGGGATGTCGCCACTCAATAATACCCTTTGAAAACCTCTTCGAATTCATCGTTAACCGCGCGAACACCTAATCCAAGCGCCCCTATGCCCTTCATCCCGTACAGCTGCAATTCCCAGAGGGAATAGCCAATCTCCTCCTCCGTTGTTTCCCCAGCTGGGAGCTGCACACTCAGATGACCTGCCGTCATCATGCATCCATTCACGTAATTGGCGCTGTAGCCCAGCGTCGAGGTCATGACGTCGAGTTCCCCTTCCGTGTTGTTGGTGATCGAAAGCGTAAGGTAGGCCATATCATTTCGATACTCTAGCTTTTCCGCTACGATAGTTAGCGCGTCATCGTCGAGCAGCACCGTCTGCTCGATAACCCCGTCAAGATTGAACGGTGCGGCCGTCTGCGATTCTTCAGCTTTAGAGTCATTGCCCTCTGCGTCTTCAGCCATCGGAGGGATCTGGCTCGCAGTAGTATCGGACGGCTCGCCAACGAATCCACCCTGCATCCCGCACCCTCCGAGACACGCTCCGCTCAACGCCAAAACGGCGCAGAGCATTGTTATATTTAGCTGCTCCTTCATTAGGGCATTCCCTTCTTCTTCGAGAACAAACCATTCTGCAAGCAAATAGAGCGAATCTAATTATGAGAAACACGAAGGAGGATTTCCTCAGTTGCCAACTGAATTTCGGAGATGTACGAACTAGGTCAGGGCTCGAACATTTCAGAAGAATATCGGCCCCCTGCGAGCTCATGAGAACAGGAGCCAAAAAGTGCTTGTCAGGATTCTCAAAGCATGGTATAAGCTTTTCTTGGTGGTGCACATAGCGCTACCTCCAAGCGCCGGGGGCTTATCCCCGGCAACTTTTATATTAGGGGGAACAAAGACAATGCGCGAATTATCACTTTTCGTTGATGAAAGCGGCGATAAAAGTATTGCTACCCGATACTATTTGCTAACCTTCGTACTGCATGAGCAATCCGATAGAATCACCAGCAAGATTCAGGCCTATGAGCAGACCTTAGCTGCTGCAGATCTTCCTAACATTTCTTTCCATTCAGAACCTCTCTTGAATGGTCACGACGATTACGAAAAACCTAGGGGTTAACCCCAGCGCAAAAACTACTCGTCTCCTTCAACGTCCTAGTGCAACGCCTCCCCATCCAGTACAAGACCTTCCCTCTACAAGAGAAGCGAGTTCCCAAACATTGAGAAACTTGCTGCGCGCATGAGGCGTGATGCGTCGGAGATGATAGCGGATCACCTCGCCTACTTCCAAGGCTTCGATCATGTAAAGCTCTACTATGACAACGGCCAGGCCATAGTGAAGAAAGCTTTAGATGAGGCGATTTATTGACTCTTTCCAAAGAGGCCGTGGTAAAGAAGCGCACAACAATGACTGAATACCGACTGGCCCAGGTGGCCGACTATCTTTGCACCATTGAGCTTGCTGCCGTCAGATATGCCGCCAAGGAAAACGGAGCTACCTACGACAAGTTTTTTGGCGGGGTCGGATCATTCAAGAAAAACTGGCTAAAGCAGGCACGAAGGAAGATGCTGCGCTCGTAGCTTCGGACACCATTCGCTTGGGCGGTAAACGACGGGAGGGCCGCCACTGTGGCCCTCCCGTCTAAAAAGACGCTCCTCTACCCCTCGAAATGCTCTACGGCTTCGGCGAGGTGGTCGATGATGTCGATGGACTGGGGGGCACAATCGCAGGTGCCGCACTGGATGCACTTCGAAGCGGGCCCCTCGGCGGCCGCCAAGGTAGAGGCCCTTGACGAACTCGTTGTCTTCGGTAGTGCGCTCCAGGTTCAGCAGGTTCATGGCGATGGGGATCTTCACCCCTCGGGGCAGTCCTTACGCAGTAGCCGCAGTTCGTGCACGGGATGAGGTCCACGCTGCGCAGGGGCCGCGATGGCACCGTCGATGGCGCTGCGCTCCTCATCCATCAGCGGCTTGCGGGTCTGGAAGGTGCGCATGTTGTCCTGCATCTGCTCGAGCGTGGAGGCGCCGGCGAGCACCGTGAGCACGCCCGGCAGAATCGAGACAGTAGCGATAGGCCCAGCTGGCTGGCTCGCATCCGGATCAGCGGCGGCGAGCACCGCAGCACCGCGCTCGGGCAGATTCTTGCCAGACGTCCGCCACGCACCGGCTCCATGATGATGACTGGCTTTGCCGTGGGCCGCAGCCACTTCCATGCAGCGCGCCGACTGGGTGACCGGGTCGTCCCAATCCAGATAGTTCACCTGCAGCTGCACGAAGTCCACCTCGGGTGCGCCGTCAGAACTCTCATCGAGCGTCTCGGGGCCGTCGTGCATGGAGAAGCCGACGACGCACGAGCCCGTCGGCCTTCGCCTTCGCCACGTAGTTCCACATGTCGTACTCGTCGAACTTCGACCGTGCGCGCGCCACCCAGGTTGTGCAGCAGGTAGTAGTCGATGTAGTCGACCCCCAGCCGCCGTCAAGGGAGGTGGGCAGGCACGCCTGGGCCTCCTCCTTGCTGGCGCAGGCCCAGGCCAGGCACTTCGTGGCCAGGGTATAGGCGTTGCGCGGGTAGCGTTCCACGAGCGCCTCGCGCAGAGCCGTCTCAGAGGCGCCGTCGTGGTAGACGAAGGCGGTGTCCACATAGGTGCCGCCCTTTGGCGATGAACTCGTCCACCATGGCCTTCAGCTGCTCGATGTCGATGGCCGTCACATCATCGGGATCAGTCAGGGGCAGGCGCATGGCACCGAAGCCGAGCTTCGCCACGCCGTCGTAAGATGCGGTCATGAATTCTCCTCTCAATCATTGATACGGAGAATAGTAAAGATTGAGTCGGCTCTAAGTCAAGAAGTCCGGCAACGACCACGATCGCGTGACGGTTTGGCGATTCGGCGGGAAACGCGGACCGGGTAGGCCATCATGGATGAAAGCGCTCATCGTCGCGGGAGGGCAAGGGAACGCGCCGCTTAAGCGTTCGCGCCTCAGCGTTCGCGCGCTGCTCGCCCGCCCGCGTTCGCCAGCCCCGCCCGGAAAGAAAGGTGACCCCATGGCCCTGCTCGCCGCCTACGCCGTGCCCCATCCGCCGCTCATCGTGCCCGCCGTCGGGCGCGGCCAGGAGACGGCCATCGCCGATACCATCGCCGCCTACCGCGAGGTCGCCCGACGCGTGGCCGCCCACCGACCCGACCTTATCGTCATCACCTCGCCCCACGCGCCGCCTCTACCGCGACGGGTTCTTCATCGCCGACACGCCGGAGGAAACTGGCTCGATGGCCGCCTTCGGGCAGCCGGGCGAGCGCATGACGACCCGCACCGACCTTCCCTTCGCCAGGACGTGGCCACGCGCCTGCACCGCCGGGGCATTCCCTCGGCCGGTGCCCCGGCGTCCATGGCCGACATCGACCACGCCACCTTCGTGCCGCTCCATTTCTTGGAAGAGACCGTCGACCTGGGCTCGGTGGCCGTGGTGCGCATGGGGCTCGGGCTTTCGAGGCCGATCACCGCTTCCTGGGCCGGGCCATTGCCGAGGCCGCCCGCTCCTTGAACCGCCGCTGCGTGCTTGTCGCAAGCGGGGACGTGTCCCACAAGCTGAAGGAGGACGGCCCCTACGGGTTCGCCCCGGAAGGACCCGAGTTCGATCGTATCGTGACCGAGCTTTTCGCCCATGGGGATTTGGAAGGCCTGTTCGGCCTGGACGCCGCCCTCTGCGATGGTGCCGCCGAGTGCGGGCTGCGCTCCTTCCAGATCATGGCCGGCGCCCTAGAGGCGACCGGCGAGCCCTTCGCTTCCGAGCTCTTAAGCTACGAGGGGCCCTTCGGCGTGGGCTACGCCGTGGCCGCCTTCGAGATTGAGGACGCTCCCTGAGAGCACCGAAGAGGAAGCGGCGTCCGAAATCGTGCGGGAAGAGGATCGCGAGATCGGCGGGGCTCCCTGGCGGTTCGCCGGCGTGGCCGCCGCACCCCGGAGACGACCCGATTGTGGCCCTCGCCCGGGCGAGCGTGGAGTCCATCGTCGCTCAGGGCACCGTCTTCCCCTTCCCGCCGACGCACCGAGGAGCTGACCGGCCGGCGCGCCGGGACCTTCGTGAGCCTGCACGAGCACGGGCAGCTGCGCGGCTGCATCGGCACCATCGCGCCGGTGCGCAAAAGCCTTGCCGAGGAGGTCATTCGCAACGGCGTGGCTGCGGCCACCGAGGACCCGCGCTTCGCTCCCGTGCGCCCCGAGGAACTTCCCTTCCTCGAGTATTCCGTGGACGTGCTCGGCGAACTCGGAGGCCGTCGACAACCTGGAACAGCTCGACCCTGCGCGCTACGGGTCATCGTGACCCGCGGGCATCAGCGGGGCCTGCTGCTTCCCGATTTGGAAGGCGTCGACACCGTCTTCGACCAGATTGCCATCGCCAAGCAGAAAGCGGGCATCCGACCGGATGAGCAGGTGCACCTCGAGCGCTTCGAGGTCGTCCGCCACACCGCCGGCGGTAAGCCGCGGCGCTCCTAGATAGTCGCGAGGAAAGCCTCCCAGCCGCGGCGGCCGGCGGGGTCGTCCTTGAAGACGCCCGTGGCCATGAGGATCTCGTAGAAGGCGCGGCTGCACTCGTCCTTGATAGCAGGCAGTTCGGCTGCCAGGCGCGTGGGGAGTGATGGCGCGGCCCATGATCTCGATGAGGCCGATGTTCTCCTTCTTAATGTGGGAAGAGTCGCTCCGGCACGTGGAAAAGCCCGAAGGGGTGCCCGGCGTCGTGCGGTTGTTGCGCAGCACGAGATCCATCACGTAGTCGTCGTCCCGCGCCACAGGATGGGATTCGCCGTGTTGTGCTGCACGAAACGCGCGGGCGAGGCCAGGGCGCCTGAAGCGCTCACGGCGCCTTCGCGGCCGTCGTCCGGGACGAGCGAGAAGGCCCGAATGCCGCATTCCTCGAAGCTGAAGGGACGCCAGGCATCCAGGACGCGACAGGCCGCCTCGGCGAGAGCCGAGCGATCGCGGCTGCGCAGGCGCACCACGGACGCGGGCCAGCGCACGATGCCGGCCTCCACGCTTTCCCAAGCCTTCGATGGAAAACGCGCGCAATCGGCGCATTCATCAACGGGAAGCGGTGGCCGCCACCTTGGAAATGGTCGTGCCCCAGAAGTGAACCGCCGACGATGGGCAGATCGGCGTTGGAACCGATGAACCACCGCGGTAGGCGTCCGAGAAATCGAGCAGCCGCGCTGATGGTGCCGTGATCGATGGCCATGGGGCGGTGCTCGCGCGACGCTACGATGAGGTGCTCAGGGAAGTAGCCGTAGGAGAGAACCACCAGGCCCCAAGGGCTCGCCGCCGAGGGCGACTCTCGGTCACGGGCGCGCCCGAGCGCCGCAGGTGCGCCGGGCCGTCCTCCCCGACGGCTCCCAGCACAAGTCGCAGGTCGTCGGGACAGAGGGAGCCCTTTCCTCGCGTCGCCCCTCCACCGTTGTCGCCGCAGCCTCGCCTTCCCCAGCGGGCGTCGCCTCAAGCGCCGCGCCACCGAGGGTTGTCCCGCTGCAGCGGCGATGTCCCGCGGATCCTTCTCAGGTTTGACTAAATTCGACAGTGATCTCCAGCGGCCCCGCCGGAGAACTGTATGTCAGAAAGGATTGCCGCGCTTCGTCCACGGCATACCCTGAGGCACCTTCCACGCCTCTTGCGGCTCCGCTCACGACAGCCGCCTCGCCAGCACGCCGGGGCCGCCCACGACCACCTCGCGGCAGGCGCGGTAGCCGAGCAGCTTGTCCATCGTCTCCATGAAGTCGGCGACCCTCGGCTCGGGGCACGAGTGCCAGCACCGAGCCGCCGAAGCCGCCGCCGTGGATGCGCCAGGCGCCCTCTTCGCTGAGCAGGTGCGCGCACAGCCCCTGGATGAGCATGGCCGGTTGGCGCTCCCGGAGCCGGTATCGCGCGGGGACACGTTCTGCAAAAACTGGGCCGACGAGGCCCCCGACAGGCGCACGCACTTCAGAAACAGCGGGAAATCCCCGCCTCCCAGAGCCTCACGCTGCCGATCGACCCGGGCCACCTCGTCGAAGTAGTGCAGCGCCCGCATGGCGCGCCCGTCGCCCAGCGCCGCGCGAACATCCTGCCCGCGAGCACGTCCGCGGTCAGCACAGTAACTGAACG